>Ga0335080_10008751_pt1 | contig 10557 bp, 8 predicted proteins | sample Lox_Sample_34_FD_206720 | JGI IMG/M metagenome (GOLD analysis project Ga0335080, IMG submission 206720) | Soil microbial communities from Loxahatchee National Wildlife Refuge, Florida, United States - Lox_Sample_3.4 | ecosystem: Environmental > Terrestrial > Soil > Wetlands | place: USA: Florida... | reverse complement strand
AGCAGCCGGCGGACGTTTGCCGCGGTTGTGCCCTGGCCACGGTGCGGGCGGGCTCGATGAATGCGTTCATCGAAGGCCACGTCGGTTCCGCGCAGAGCGTCCAGCGAGAGCGCGCCGATGACGTCGGCGGAATCCACCAGGGTCTCGGCTTCAAGCAGCGCCAGAGCCCCCAGGGCAAGCATCGCCTGCGTGCCGTTGATTAACGATACGGCTTCCTTGGCATCGAGAATCAATGGCTGGATTCCGGTCTTACGCAGTGCGTCGGCACTTGGAACGGCAACCCCCTTGTCGTCAATACACTCGCCTTCGCCGATGGCAGCCAGGGCCAGATGCGCCAACGGGGCCAGGTCGCCGCTGGCGCCGACGCTCCCCTGCGATGGCACCAGCGGGGTGACGCTGCGGTTTAACATTTCGCAGATCGTATCGATCACCACCGGACGGATCCCCGAGTTTCCCTTGGAGAGCGAGTTGGCGCGCAGCAACATCATGGCGCGAACTTCCACCTGGGGAAGAGGCTCGCCAACTCCCACCGCGTGCGAGCGCACGAGATTCAGTTGCAATTCGCGAATCTGCTCGCCGGCAATGCGCACATCGCTCAGTTTCCCAACACCCGTAGTGATGGCGTAGGAAAGGTGATTTCCGGCGACCAGTTCGTCGACAACCGCGCGCGCTTTTCCCACGGCCTGCCGCGCGTCGGGAGCCAGCAGCACCGCCCGCCGCTCGGCCGCAACCTCGCGCACGCCCTCAAGGGTGAGATCGTTGCCGTTGATGTGGAGTGCCTGCATCTGAGGTTTTCCGCGTGTAGCCAGCGTCCGCTGCCGCTAATATCCTCGATCCAACATCGGACGCTAAGGCCTGTCATCCCAGCGCATTTCTGAATGCTAAGACATATTTCTCCGGTAGCGTTGTCGCCTTCATCGCCGAGTTAGTGACGATGTGCGTGGTTTCCCCTTCCGCTAGCAGGGTACCGTCGCCGGAAACCAGTTCGTAGCCAAAGTGGATCACGGACTCGCGAAAGCTTTTCAGCCGGGTCCGGACCACGACCTCATCGTCATAGCGCGCAGGAGCCTTATAACGGCAGCGGGCGTCCGCCACTACGATATAGCAGCCGTCTCCGCGCTCCATATCGCGGTATGAAAAGCCCATCTGGCGCAGAAATTCCACCCGGCCCACTTCAAACCACACGAAGTGGTTGGCGTGGTACACCACCCCCATCTGATCGGTTTCGGCGTAGCGCACACGGAGCCGGCTCTCCGAAACCAATGCGCTCTTGCCGTTCTTTCCCCCTGTTGCAACGTTGCCCATGGTTATTGATTGCCCGTCACTTATTCACCCAGTGCGGCTTGCGCCGTTCCAGGAACGAGGAAATGCCCTCGCGGAAATCTTCCGTGGTACGGGCCCGGGCATTGTCTTCGATTCCCTGGGCGATCTGCTCGTCCAGTTGTGCCCCAATGAAGCCGTTGATCAGCTTCTTGGTCGCGCGCATCGAGGATGGAGAGTTCTGCAGCAGATCGCCAGCGAGCTCCCGCGCTCGCGTCGTCAGCCGCTCCGGCTCTACAACCTCGTTCACCAGCCCGAACCGGTAGGCTTCCTCGGCATCAAACTGACGGCCGCTCAACAGGAGGTCGCGAGCGATCTTGTGCCCCACCTGCCAGACCAGAAACGAGGAAACAATCGCCGGCATAAAGCCGATGCGGACTTCGGTATATCCGAACTTGGCGCCGGGAACGGCAAGCGTAAAGTCGCACATCGTGGCAAAGCCGGTTCCGCCGGCAATGGCAGCGCCGTTCACGGCGGCAATTGTGGGCTTGGAGAAGTCGTAGATCCGGCGGAAGATCCCTGCCATACGGCTGGAGTCTTTCACGTTTTCATCGTGGGACTTTCCCAGCAGAGACTTCAACTCGTCCAGGTCCATTCCTGCGCAGAAGGCTTTCCCCGCGCCGGTGAGAATGAGCACCTGGGCCGGCGAATTTTCTACCTCGTCCAGCGCTGCGGTTAACTCCTCGATCAATTGCAAGCTGATTGCGTTGCGCTTGCTGGGGCGGTTGAGGGTGATGGTTGTAATTCCAGCATCGGAGGTGAGTAGTAAAGTCTCGTATGTAGGCATTTTGATGACGATGTTTCTGCGCGCGCGAAGCGTTCCGTTCGTTTCGTCGCGGCAGGGTTCAATCTGCTGCCGGTGATTTAGTGTACCGCGCCCCGATCTCCGCGGAGGCGCGCAACAGAGTGTCGAGGGGTTTCAGTGGCGGCAGAGTTGCATCGCGGCTCCGTAGCGCCTCGACCACAATTTCAGTCGGAATGTTTCCCACCAGTGCATCCTGAGCAAACGGGCAGCCGCCAAGGCCGCCGATCGCGGAATCGAAGCGGCGGCAGCCGGCGTCGTAGGCCGCGAGTATCTTTTCGGCAGCCAGCTCCGCCCGGCTATGCAAGTGCACGCCGACCTCCAGATACCCGAATTTCGCCAGCACCGCAGACACCACGTCACGAATATCGTCCGTCGCGGCCATGCCCACCGTATCTGCAAGTGAAATCTGCTTTACGCCGTAGGATTCCAAAAGATCCACCGCCTCGACCACTTCATCCGGATTCCACATGTCGCCGTAAGGGTTGCCGAAGGCCATGGAGATGTAGGCCACCGTTCCCATGCCAGCCTCTTCCGCTTTTTGGTGGATCTTCTCCAGTTCGTCTATGGCTTCGTCGAGGCTTTGGCGCTGGTTGTTATGCAGAAATGTAGGAGATACCGAATAGGGAAAGCCAAGAGTTTGTACGGTCTGCGTGGCGACGGCCCGTCGCGCGCCTCTTTCATTGGCAACGATAGCGATGATCTCCACATCGTCGGGCGGATCGAGTTCTTTCAGCACTTCCTCCGCATCCGCCATCTGGGGGACGGCTTTCGGTGAAACAAACGAAACCGCATCAATGTGCTTGAACCCGGCGCTGATCAGGGCTTTCAGGTAGTTGGCCTTGAGGTCGGCAGGAATCTGCCCCTGCAACCCCTGCCAGGCGTCCCGAGGACATTCGATGAGCTTTACCTGAGTGGACATGCAAATCCCCAGCCGCGGGTTTTCAGGGATCAAAGAGCAATAGAATCTCGCCTTATCCCTGTTGATCCGCGAAATCCGTGGCGATGAAGTTAAGTCTGTAGCACCCCGACTTTAAACTCCGGCACGTCGGGATTCAGCGCCGCCGCCTCCAGCGCGGCAGTAATCGCTTCCCGCGTCTCGATAGGATCGATAATTTTATCGATCCACAGCCGGGCGGCGCCGTAGCGGGGATCAGTCTGTTCGTCATACGTGCGCTTCACTGACTCGAATAGGTCTTTCTTTTCTTCCTCGCTCAGCTTTTTACCGCCGCGCTCCAGGGTTCGCAGCTTAATTTCTACGAGCGTTCCGGCTGCGGAATCGCCGCTCATCACCGCATAACGCGCGGTCGGCCATGCAAATACGAACCTGGGATCATAAGCCTTGCCGCACATGGCGTAGTGCCCGGCGCCGAATGATCCGCCGATGATCACAGTAATCTTGGGTACCACGGAATTGGAAACCGCATTCACCATCTTCGCGCCGGCCTTGATAATGCCGCTCCACTCCGCATCGCGGCCCACCATAAAACCATTCACATCGTGAAAGAACACCAGGGGAATCAGGTTCTGGTTGCAGTCCATGATGAAGCGTGCGGCCTTCTCGGCGGACTCGGTGTAGATCACGCCGCCAAACTCCAGGCGCTTGTGGCCTTCGTGGTCGGTCTGCTGGGCGTGCAGTTTCTGGTTGGCGACGATGCCCACGGCGAATCCGCCAATGCGGGCATAGCCGCACACCAGCGTCTTTCCATATTCCGGCTTGTATTCGTCGAAGCGGCTGGCGTCCACGATGCGCGCGAGAATTTCTTTCGTATCGTAGGGCCGCGCCGGAGAGGAGTCATAAATGCCGTAAATTTCTTCCGCCGCCAGCGCTGGCTCGATCGGCTTGCGCCGGTCCCAGGGAGACTGCCGCCGGTAGCCCCACTTGTCCACGATGCCGCGAATGCGCTGAATGCAGGCTTCGTCGGTGGCCTCGCGGAAGTCCACGGTGCCGCTGATGGCGGCATGCATGGCGGCTCCCCCAAGTTCTTCCGCCGAATATTTTTGTCCGATCGCTGCCTGCACCAGGGCGGGTCCGGCAAGAAATAACCCGCTGCCGTCGGTCATCAGCACGTGATCGCACATCACCGGCAGATATCCGCCGCCGGCGACGCACATGCCCATAATGGCCGCGATCTGCGGAATGCCCATCGCCGACATCACCGCATTGTTGCGGAATACCCGGCCGAAGTCGTCGGTGTCAGGAAACACGTCTTCCTGCAAGGGTAGAAACACGCCCGCCGAATCGACCAGGTAGACGGTCGGGATTCGGTTCTCAATGGCGATATTTTGCGCCCGGATCACCTTCTTCGAAGTCATTGGGAAGAACGCGCCTGCCTTCACGGTGGCGTCGTTAGCGATGATCATCACCATGCGGGTTTGAATGCGGGCCAGGCCCGTGATCACGCCCGCCGCCGGAGCGCCACCCCATTCTTCATACATCCCAAAGGCAGCATAGGCACCCAGTTCAAAGAAAGATCCGGGATCGGACAGCAGTTGGATGCGCTCGCGCGCGGTCAGGCGATTCTTGCCGTGCTGGCTTTCAATCGCTCTGGCGCCGCCGCCTTCACGAATCTTTTCTTCTTCGTTTCGCACCTGTGAGACCAGGTCGGCGAGAAAGCGCATATTGGCTTCGAAGCGCGGCGAGGTAGCATCTACCCGGCTCTCAAGTACCGGCGCGGGCGGAGCCGCAGTTGAGTCTGGTCGATCGGCCATAACGAGGAAATAACGAAGTCGCCTTACGGTATAACAGCCGAGCGCGGCTGCGCAATTGACCGGAGGGTTGCGGCTTTAGCGCCCTGCCGCCGCAGAGAACACAGGGCGCGGGGATTCCCGGCTGGGCCCCAGTCTAGATCCCGGCTGCCTTTGTGGCGGCTTTGCTACGGATCGCCGTCTCCACTTTGCTCAGCAACGAATGCAGCGTGAATGGCTTTTCCACCAGCAGCGTTCCCGGGTCGAGCACGCCGTACTGGGCAATCAGGTCATTGGTATATCCCGACATGAACAGCACTTTAATCATCGGCCTGAGAGCGGCCACGATGTTAGCCAGGTCCCGGCCGTTCAGCCCTGGCATGATCACATCGGTCAGAAGCAGGTGAATAGGATCCGGATACTGCTTCGCAACCTCGATCGCCGCCTTGGCGTCAGGAGTGCATAGCACTTTGTAGCCGCCTGCTTCCAGGCAAGTTTGCGCCAGTTCGCGCAAGGGCTCCTCATCTTCCACCAGGAGAACCGTCTCCCAGCCGCGCGTGACACTGGGAACTGCCAGTTCGCTGGAAAGGCTCGGCAGAGCACCCTGCGCGCAGGGAAAATAGATTTTGAACGTGGTGCCCTTGCTGGGTTCGCTATACACCCAGATAAAGCCGGCATTCTGCTTCACGATGCCGTACACCGTCGAGAGTCCCAGCCCCGTGCCCTTGCCGGGTCCTTTGGTGGTGAAGAATGGTTCGAAAATGTGAGATTGCGTTTCCTTGTCCATTCCACATCCGGTGTCGCTGAAGCTGAGCATTACATATTGTCCCGGAGTCATGGAAGCATGGTGGCGCGCGAAGGCCTGGTCCAGTTCGGTGCTGGAGGTCTCGATGAAAACTTTGCCGCCATTGGCCATGGCATCGCGTGCATTCACCGCCAGGTTCATCAGGATTTGTTCAATCTGCCCGGGGTCGGCCTTGATGCTGGGCAGTTTAGGATCGCGCGAGAAACGGATTTCGATGTCTTCTCCGATCAGCCGCTGCAGCATCTTGCTCATGTCATCCACGAGCGAGTTGAGGTCCAGGGGAACTGGTTGGATGACCTGCTTGCGGCTGAAGGCCAGTAACTGCCTCGTCAGAGAGGCGGCGCGGTGCCCGGCCCGGGCAATCTCGTCCACATACTTGAGCATCGGGTCTTCCGGCGCCAGGCGCATTTTGAGCAGGTCGCTGTACCCCGTTATGACCCCCAGTGCGTTGTTGAAGTCATGGGCAACGCCGCCTGCCAGGCGGCCTACCGCCTCCATTTTTTGCGACTGCCGGAACTGTTCTTCCAGGCGCTTGCGTTCCGTAATGTCTTCGAATGTTCCCTCATAGCGCGTCGTGATTCCAGCCTCGATGACGGCGCGCACATTGGTGGAGATCCACATCCGCGTGCGGTCCTTGCGATACACCTCGATCTCAAAGCCCTGAATCATTCCCTGCTGGCGCATTGCGTTCTTGAACTCAGTGCGGCGGGCAGAGTCCACATAAAACTGATCTTCGATGCGGGTAATGCTGTCCATCAGGTCCTGCGCAGAGTCGTACCCCAGCATGCGGGCCATCGCGGGATTTGCGCTCAGGAAGCGGCCTTCCGGAGTGCTTTGGAAAATGCCCACCATCGCTTCTTCGAAGATCAGGCGGTATTTGTGCTCCGCTTGCACCAGGGCAGCTTCGGCGCGCTTGCGCTCGGTGATGTCCTGGATGACAGCGAGCTTCGCCGGCCTTCCGGCGAATTGCAGGGTAAGCGACGAAACCTCAACGTCGATCAAGCTGCCGTCTTTCAGGACATGTTTCCACTGGCCGCCCGTACTCGTCCGCACACGGTTCTCGACTGCTTCTTGCAGCAGCCGGGGTACGTCCGCAGGCGGCCGAATATCTGCCACCTCTCTCGCCAGGAATTCTTCCCGCGAATAGCCATAACGTGCAATGGCGGCGTTGTTCACCTCGAGGAAACGCAACGTCTCCAGGTCGAAGACCCACATGGGTTGAGGATTGTTGGTGAACAGCAAGCGAAAGCTTTCGTCATTGTCCGCTGCATGCCCTGCCAGGGCAGGGATGTCCTGCCGGGACGATTGGTCCGAGGCAGTCTTGACCGGTGCGTTACTACCCATCTGGGATTGCGACGGAACAACCTGGTATGGGTTCCGCCTTTACTCCTTACAAGAATCGGAACAGGTTTTGGGCGGGACTGCTTTGCCCCCACCGGGAACTGCGTCTGCACCTTGTAGATAGCATCGCCGGCACAGGCGGCAAAGAGTACACCGGTCACCGCACGCGCGGTGACCGGCCGATTTGTTGATTCTGAGTGACATAGCAAGGCAGGCTCATCTGGTAACCGCAGATAGGCAGAAACCGTTACTTCGGGATGAGTTGTTGGCCCGCAGACGTCGATCACCCGTCAGCGGCTCTATCGGCAAAACTCTCAGATTCCTCAAGTCCGATCCTTCTTGGCGAGCGGAACACGCCCGAAGGTGATGTGACGCTCGATGTACACACTCGCGAGATGCCTCCCAGAGAATGCCGGCAGTTTGATAGATTCGAGTGATCCCCAATTCATGTTTCGAACCGACAGGGGAAGAAGAGTAAGGGAGATTTCTTTGCCGGCTCCGCAAGATCTGCTCTGGTACAAGGACGCGATTATCTATCAAGTCCACGTAAAGAGCTTTTACGACAGCAATGCCGACGGCATGGGCGATTTTCGCGGCCTGGCGCAGCGCCTCGACTACCTGCAGGATCTGGGTATTAACGCCCTATGGCTGATGCCGTTCTTTCCGTCGCCTCTGCGCGACGACGGCTACGATATCGCGGATTATTACTCGGTCCATCCCAACTACGGAACCATCGATGATTTCAAGGTTTTCCTTGAGGCGGCCCACCAGCGCGGCATTCGCGTGATCATCGAGATGGTGCTGAACCATACCTCCGATCAGCACGCCTGGTTTCAGGAGTCGCGCAAGACCCGCGACAATCCCCGCCGCGACTGGTATGTGTGGAGCGAAACCGATACCCGCTACAAAGGAACGCGCATCATCTTTCTCGACACCGAACTCTCCAACTGGGCCTGGGACCCGGTCTCCAAGGAGTATTACTGGCATCGCTTCTTCAGCCACCAGCCGGATTTGAATTATGACAACCCGGCGGTCCGCGAGGAAATGTGGAACGTGATGAAGTTCTGGCTGGACATGGGCGTTGATGCCTTCCGGCTGGACGCCGTTCCTTATCTGGTCGAGCGCGAGGGCACGAATTGCGAAAACCTGGCCGAGACCCACGCCGTTATCAAGGAGCTCCGCAAAAAGCTGGACGAACAATTTCCCGGGCGGATGCTGCTGGCGGAGGCGAATCAGTGGCCGGCGGATCTGCGTCCCTACTTCGGCGATGGCGACGAGTTCCACGCCGCGTTCCATTTTCCGCTGATGCCGCGAATGTTCATGGGGCTGAAGCTGGAGGACCGCAAGCCCATCACGGAAATTCTGCAGCAGACTCCCGAGATTCCTCCCACCTGCCAGTGGTGCCTTTTCCTCCGCAACCACGATGAACTTACGCTCGAGATGGTTACCGACATCGAGCGCGACTACATGTACGACGAGTACGCCAAGGACAAAAGCATGCGCCTCAACCTTGGCATTCGCCGCCGGCTCGCGCCGCTGCTCGATAACGACCGCCGCCGGATCGAGTTGATGACCGGCATGTTGATGTCCTTCCCGGGAACGCCGATCGTCTATTACGGCGACGAGATCGGCATGGGTGACAACGTGAACCTGGGCGACCGCAACGGGGTCCGCACTCCCATGCAGTGGGACGGCGGCTGGAACGGGGGCTTCTCCGCCGCCGATCCGGAATCGCTCTATTCGCCCCTGATGCTCAATCCGGTGTATGGCTACCAGGCCATCAATGTGCAGTCGCAGAAGCGCTTCGACCACTCTTTGCTCTCCTGGATGAAGCGCATGATCAAAGTCCGCAAATCACAAGCCGTCTTTGGACGCGGCAGTATCGAATTTCTTTACCCCGCCAACCATCGCATTCTCGCCTATGTAAGAAAGTTGGACCGCGAGGCGGTGCTGGTGGTGAACAATCTTTCCAGTTCGGCGCAGGCGGTGGAACTTGATCTGCGCCTGTACAAAGGCAATATTCTTATTGAGATGTTCGGGCGAAATATTTTCCCCCGCATCGGGGACTTGCCCTATCTGCTGACCCTGGCGCCGTATCAGTTTTTCTGGTTCCGGCTGCGGAAGATCTGATGATCGGCATCGCAAACTCGAACCTCAAGCAACCCTGTCATCCTGAGCGGAGCGAAGGAGCCGGTACAGGCATCGAGTGCCACGAACCCGGCGAGGAATTTCCGCCACAAACGCGGACAAGGGAGGGGAAAGAATACCGAGCGGCGCTGGTGCCGGCGCACGCGGGCATGGGGTCCTTCGCGTCGCTCAGGATGACAGAATTATTGAATTGGAGCGACAACCTCCAAAAAGTCACAGCCTCTGAGCCAAGTGTGGCAATCGCAGCGCCGCCACGCTTCGCTGAGGATGACATCGCCATAGTCAGCACGAACAGACCCGGAGACTCCATTGCCTGAAGAGAGCATCCTTACCGATGATTTTCTTCGCGAACTGATGAACGTCGGCGAGGTCGACATCCTCATCGGGATGCCCACCTGCAACGATGCCAAGAGCGTGAGCGATGTGATCCTGGCGGTTCGCGCCGGACTGCTGAAGTATTTTCCCCGGCAGCGTGCCGTCATCATCAACGCCGACTGCGGCTCGCAGGACGGCACGCCCGACCTGGTGCGCGCCGCCTCCATCAGCGATATTCGGCACGCCTCCAATCTCAACGCCCTGCGCACTCTGCACTGCGTAAGCACGCAGACTCCGGGCGAGCCCTACGGCGGCGCCTCGCTGCATACCATTCTGGCCGCTGCAGACCTGCTTCGCGCCAACACCTGCGCCGTATTTGCGCCCGATTCCACTGCCATCGATCCGGAGTGGGTGGAGCGTCTGGTGCGCCCCGTTCTCCGCGACAACTTTGACCTGGTTACGCCCGTCTATCGCCGCCATAAATTCGACGCCCTGCTGGTCCGGAATCTGCTCTATCCCATGACCCGCGCTCTCTACGGCCGCCGCCTGCGCGAGCCCTATGCCGTGGATTTCGCCTTCTCCAGCAAGCTGGGCGCCCACTTTCTCGGGCAAGACCTCTGGACCCAGGATGGAGTCCAAAGCGGCGCCGAAACTCTGCTGACGATTACCGCGATTAGCGGCGATTTCCGGGTCGCGCAATCGTTTCTGGGCGAGCGCGCCCGCCGCGACCAGGCCGCGCCTGACCTCGTGCCCGCGCTCCGCCGCACCGCCGGCGCATTGTTCTGGTCGCTCGAGGGAAATTTTCCGGTGTGGAGCACGGCCAAAGAATCGCAGCCGGTACCCACGATCGGATCCGAGCACGAGGTCAGCGTCGAGCCTCTTCGGGTGGACCGCACCCGCCTGTACGAAATGTTCGTGCGCGGCGTCGGTGAGCTGGTGGAACCGGTCCTCAAGCCCATCCTCACCCCTGCGACTCTGGGCGAACTGCAGAGAATCGTAGCCCTTCCGGAAGACTCCCTGCGTTATCCCGAATCGCTGTGGGTGCAGACGGTGTACGAGTTCGCCGCGTCCTATCACAAGAGCGTGATCAGCCGCGATCACATCATTCAGGCTCTCGCCCCGCTCTATCGCGGGCGGG
>Ga0335080_10008750_pt1 | contig 10558 bp, 11 predicted proteins | sample Lox_Sample_34_FD_206720 | JGI IMG/M metagenome (GOLD analysis project Ga0335080, IMG submission 206720) | Soil microbial communities from Loxahatchee National Wildlife Refuge, Florida, United States - Lox_Sample_3.4 | ecosystem: Environmental > Terrestrial > Soil > Wetlands | place: USA... | reverse complement strand
TGAACGAGTGGGCGGCGCGAATGCGCGAGGCGGGATCCCTCTAAGCGGCCGGTAGGGGCGATGGCAGAACGCGTTCCGCCATGGCGAACTTCAGGGCATCGATGCCCTGTCCGGTGACGCTGGAGACCTCGAAGAACTCCAGCCCGCGTTGCTGCGCCAGATCGCGGACTGCGGCGATGCGCGCCGGGTTTTGAGCGGCGTCGATCTTCGAGGCCACCAGGATCATCGGCTTGGCGGCGAGGTCTTCGCTGAAGCTGGCCAATTCCTGCATGATGATTGCGAAGTCGCGGACCGGGTCGCGGCCGGTGCCGTCGGAGACGTCCACGAGGTGCACCAGCAGACGCGTGCGCTCGATGTGGCGCAGAAACTGGATGCCCAGGCCGGCGCCCTGGTGCGCGCCTTCGATCAGGCCGGGAATGTCGGCGACTACGAAGGAACGGAAATTGGGAAGCTGCACGACGCCGAGGTTGGGTTCGAGGGTGGTGAACGGATAATCGGCGATCTTGGGGCGTGCCGCGGAGATGCGGGAGATGAGGGTGCTCTTGCCGGCGTTCGGAAACCCGACGAGGCCGACATCGGCGAGCAGTTTGAGCTCGAGGCGGAGGCGCTTTTCTTCGCCGGGGCGCCCGGGCTCGTGCTCGGTCGGAGCCTGGTGGGTCGCGGTCGCGAAGCGGGCGTTGCCGCGTCCGCCGCGCCCGCCGCGCGCGACTGTGAACTGTTCGCCGGGCTTGGTGAAATCGTAGAGGCGTTCTCCGGTGGCTTCGTCGTAAACGACGGTGCCCACGGGGACCTGAACTTCCTTCGAACCGCCGTCGGCGCCGGTGCGGTTCGAGCCTTCGCCGTGACGGCCGCGCTCCGCCTTGTGCTCGGGGTTGAAGCGGAACTGCAGCAGAGTGTTGGCGTGCCCGGTGGCGGTCAGGACTACATCGCCGCCGCGTCCGCCGTCGCCGCCGCTGGGGCCGCCCCGGGGAACGTACTTTTCGCGGCGAAACGCAAGGCAGCCGTTGCCGCCGTCGCCGGCTTTCACCAGGATTCGGACTTCGTCGATGAACAAAGCGGGGGACTACTCGGAGGGTACGATGCTGGCGAACTTGCCCATCCGCCCGCGGTCCTTGAATTCGACCACGCCGGTCACTTTGGCGAACAGGGAATCGTCCTTGGCCCAGCCCACGTTGAGTCCGGGCTTGATCTTGGTGCCGCGCTGGCGCACGATGATGCTGCCGCCGGGAACGAGCTGGCCGCCGAAGACCTTCACGCCGAGGCGCTGAGAATTGGAATCGCGGCCGTTTTTGGAGCTGCCTAAACCTTTTTTATGAGCCATAGGTCACCTATGCCAGGATCTCGCCGACCTGCAGTTCGGTGTAGGCCTGGCGATGTCCGATGGTTTTCTTGTATTGCTTCTTGCGCTTGAATTTGAAGACGATCACCTTGGGCGCACGGTCGTTGCCCAGGATGGTGGCTTTCACGCGCGCATTGCTGCTGTGCACCAGGTCGCCCCCGTCGCCGAACGTAGCCTTGGCGGGCAGCTCGATTTCGGAGCCGACGTCGCCGGCGAGCTTTTCGACGCGGATGACGTCACCGGGCGTAACCCGATACTGCTTACCGCCTGTTTCGATAATCGCGTGCATTGCAAAACCTCGATTGGTAGCGGGATCAGCGCCAGGAGACCGTACCCGGCCTGGACGCCGGAGCACACGGAGTGCGTTGGAACCGCTGGAGTAAAATCCAGTGTACTACAGCGTGGCGGCGGGATTCAAATGGGGCCGCTCCATGGCCCGCGTACCGCGCTCTTCCGCGGACGCGCGCACCGGAGGCGGCAGCGCATGGAGGAACGACTGGTAAGCGGCGACGGCCGTGCGATACCGCTCTTCGGCCGCGTCCACGTCGCGGCGGGCGCCCTGCCACTCGCCTAGCAGCTTACCGGACGCCGACTCGACAGACAGAGCCTTCGACAGGTCTTCACCCGCCGACTCCAATTCCAGGAGCAGAAGCTCCATCTCGAGTTTCTTGCCGGAGAAGTTCGCCATACGTCTCGCGCCGCCGGAGTCCTGTCCGCCATGCTGGAGACAGTCGATCAACAACTGCTCTCGCCGGCGCAAACGGCGGCGCTCCTCACTCATCTTTTGAGTTCTGTAGGCAACCACGACAGCACTGGCGCCGCACGCGATCGAGATTTCCACCCACATAAAGAATTCCCTTGCACTTCTTTTCTAATCGGTTTGAATTCCGACCAATAGTCATGGAAGTACTGGGATAGTAATGGTGAAACCCCTGTCTTACTTTTGCAGGACGATGCGCTCGCCGGTAGCGGCCTCGACGGCGTGCCGCGTGAACGGCATGGGATGGTACCGGCCCGCCGCCCAGTCGGCCAGCAGGTCGCCATAGTGTTTGCTGGAGGGGTCCCCGCTCTCGCCGGGAACGTTGGTCATGACGCTGCGGTCCCAATCGCCGACATCGAGGATCTCGCGCCAGCTTGCGCCGTTGGTCTGCCGGAAGTTGGCGCCGCTGGTGGCGTTGACGGTGTTGGCATCTCCGGGGCGCGCGACCGGTCCCAACTGCCAGGCGGCATTTCCCGAAGGATGGCTCAGGGTGAGCCGGTGCAGCTTACCCCATTGCCAGGCGGCGGGGTCCTTACCCTGCTGGTCGGCCGCGCGATCCAAGGCGGTTTCCAGCGCCTGTTGCAGTTGGGCGGGTGCGATGTCGCCCTGGGGCAGCAGGCTGCTCCAGATCTCGTAGATGAGCGCCGGGCGCGAATCGAGCCGCAGGGCGCAATCCCAGGCTTTGATCTCGGCCACGAACTCGGCGCCACGTGCTCCGGCGGCCGGGGTCCAGGCGGCGATCCTCTTCTGGAACTGTTTGGCGGCGAGTGAGACGACATCCTGCTGCATGGCGACGAAGTCGGCGATATCGAACTTCTTGCCGGCCTGAAGCATTTCGCGGATGCGGTCGATGCGGTTGGGCACGGCCCATCCGTCGTAGCCGAGCTCGATCTCGTAGCCCGGCGGGAGGATGTTGTGGTTTGCCGTGGCGATGAAGTGCCGCGCGGGATTGAACTCGAACGGCAGCTCGCTGCTTTTGCGGAACCCTTTCCATTCATAGCGGCCGTCGGCGCCGGGGACCGGCAGCAGCCCGTGCCAGCCTTCGCGGATGGGAGTGAGGCCGCCTACCTGCCATCCGATGTTGCCTTTCACGTCGGCATAGACCAGGTTCTCGCTGGGCACCTTGTACCGGTCCATCGCGGCGCGGAACTCCTGCCAGGTGGAGGCGCGGGCGAGGGCTATTCCGGCCAGGTAGCCGGCGGTGCCGGGCTCGCTTCCCACCCAGCGCAGGGCGTAGGCCAGATGCTTCGCCGGGTCCTCGTAGATCACCGGGCCGTGTATGCTGTAGCGCAGAGTGATGGTCTGCTCGGGCTGACCTTTGACGGCGAGCTTCTGCTGGCCGGTCTCGAACGGCTTCCAGGCGCCGCGGTAGCGGTACTCGGCGGGATTGTCGGGGTTGACGGTCTCCACGTAGAGGTCCTGCTGGTCGGTGCCGACGATGGTGAAGCCGAACGCGATGGTCTCGTTGTGGCCGAGGGCGATCCCGGGGAGCGCGGGCTCTCCAGCGCCGATGACGTTCCATCCCGGCGCCACCAGGTGGACGGTCTTGCGCAGGGACGGCAGTTGCACGGGCCGGTGCGGATCGTTGGCCAGCATCGGCCGGCCGGTGACCGTCATGGTGCCATCCACCACCCAGTTGTTGCTTCCCTGTTCGGTGGTCAGCCGCACCGGGCCGGTGACTTCGCGGTAGGCGCGGAGGATGTCGCTGGTGATGGCGGAGAGATCCAGGCCGGTGGGGATTTCCAGCGGCACAGCGGGCTCGAGGCGGATGCCGCGCGCGGCGCGTTCCAGGCCCAGGCGCTGAATATCGAGCGCGTGCTGCACCTCGTTGGTCAGATTGCGCGTCATGGTGAGCCCGGCAACGCGGCTCAGGCAGTCCTCGGGGGTCCACAAACCGGGCGCATACCCGGCGAACGCGAATTCGGGCGGCAGCTTTTTGTCGAGACTGCGGATGTAGGCATTGATGCCATCGGTGAACGCGATGACGATGGCGCGCGCGTCCGACCCGTAGGCCGCCCATTCGGCGTTCCAATCGCCATGGAAGTTGACGGCGCGCGCCAGGCGGTCGCGAGCGATGGCCGATGGCCCGAGAACCTCGGCAAGCTTGCCGGCCCCGGCGCGGCGCCAGAGGTCGATCTGGAAAAGGCGGTCGGTGGCGGTGATGTAGCCCTGGGCGAAGAAGAGGTCGTGCGTGCCGGCGGCGTAGATGTGGGGAACGCCCCAGCGGTCACGGAGGATTTCGACTTCGTGCTCGAGGCCGGGGACGTGGAGCGCGGCGGAGGCGAGAGATGCGCACGCCAGAAAGAGAGCCGGCGAACGAAACATCAGATCAAGATATCACGCCGTTGCGGCCTTGCCGAGGATGCCCGCGATCTGTTTTGCGTGGTTGCGGTCGTGGCCGCCCATGGTTTCGACCACCACCTGGAGGGTCATGGTTCCGCGCTCGGGGTGGGTCATGGTTTTGGCAAAGACCTCAGGAGGCAGAGCGCTCAGGAACAGGATGTTCCAGCGGCGCACGGCGGTGAAGGTCTCGAGGGCTGTGAAGGCGTCGTAGCTTTCGTAATGCGCGGCCCACCGGTCCTGGTCGAACGGCTGCACCGTGTGGTGGGCTTCGGCAACGCTTTGCCGGAGACGAAACGCGAATACCACTTCGGTGTCGGCGAGGTGCGTGAGGATCTCGCGCACGCTCCACTTGCCGGGGGCGGGGGACCGGTCGAGCGCCGCCTGGTCCGCGGCGCGCACCATCTGCGCGAGTTGCTGCGGCGTTTCCGCGATCACCGCGAACGGGTCGCGGCTCTCCAGGTGCGATGCGTAGGGATTCATTTCTTCGAAGCTACCACGGGATTTGCGGGTCCCGGGGTTAACGGTTCCAGCTCCGCGGCGTAGCGCCCGAGCTTCTTGAGCAGCGCTGCCGCCTGATCCTGCTCGCCGGCGGTCAGGCCCGCGGAGGCGTGTTCTATCGCGCGGACATGCTGCTCGAAGGCGCGCGCGGCGAGCTCGCGGCCGGCGGCGGTCAGGCGGACCATTCGTGTCCGCCGGTCGGTGGGGTGGCTGAAGCGCTCGACCAGCGACCGGGATTGGAGGCGGTCAACCGCGGCGGTGATCGAGCCGCTGCTCAGGCGCACCATCCAGCCGATCTTGTTGACCGGGAGCGAATCCTTGTGCAGGAGCACCTCGAGCACTGCGAAATCGGAAAAGCCGAGGTCGAACGACTCAACCTGAGCTTCGGCATGGGCTTTCAGGGAGGCGTGAGTTTTCAGGAGGATGAGCCAGAGGTGGGTTGCGGGAGACATGATACTGGGCGAAGACAATCTTAACATCAATTATCTTGATGTGGAGAAAATCCGCAAGGCTGTCAGCATTTGCCCTTAGCGACGCGTAAGTCATTGATAATGAGTACGTTTGTTTACGAAAAAAAAGGCTTAAAATCGTCATCTTTCATGTAAAGTATAAGTAGATCAGGACATGCGAAAGGCACAATGCATGCTTCCAGGCGATCGCAGGACCGGTTCTCTTGATTTGGCCCGCGTTCTGCTAGTGCATGGCGAACTTGCACCGCGGCTGGCTCTACAGACCATCTTGCGGGCTGGCGGGTATTCAGTTGACGTGGCTGCGACGCCGTCGGAAGCGTTATCCAAACTGGACGAAGGGAAGTACGAGCTGGTACTCAGCGACGCCCGGTTTGATTCCACCAACCAGTTGGGGCGGAATGTGCTGGCCTACGCGCGCGTGAAGGAGTATCGTCCGGCAACGGCACTCGTGACGACCGACCATTTCCTGCGCCAGCGGCCCGGGCGCGGCAAACACCGCATTTCGATCTACACGGAGAACCTGCCCAACCTGTTGGAAGAAGTGGCCGAACTGATCGGACTGAGAGCTCTTCGGCGATACCGGACAGCCGTGTAGGGGCGTGAGCCCCTACCGCTACCTCCCGTGACCGCCGCCCCCGCCGCCATGCCCCGCGGACGCTGCGCCCGCTGAGCCCGACGAGGTCGTTCCGGAAGCAGATGCGGCGCTCGGGGAGGAGACCCCGACGCTGCTGCTCGGAGCCGACATGGCGCCTGAATATCCGCCCGATGTCTGGCTCATGCCGGTGTATCCGCCGAACCCGGCACCGCCTCCGCCGCCGTACCCGCCACGGTTGTAACTGGGCGGGGGCGGAGTATAGTAGGCGCGCATCACGTTATAGGGACTGTAAAAACGGTAGCCGTACGGGCTGTAGATGCCGCCGCCGCAGGGAATGTACGTCACCATGCCGTACCAAGGATTCCAGCGCCATCCGCCGCACGGGTTGTAGCAGGGGCTCCCGGCCGTGCCCACAGGATTGGCGAAGCTGCTACCGGCGCAGCCGTAATCGCGGACCTGTTTCGCGGACGAGGGGTTTGCCATCGCGTTCAGCTCGGCGCGGCGTTTCGACCAGCGATCCAGCGCGTCAGTATTATCCTTGTCGAATTTCTCGACGGTGCTTGAGGCGCCGTCCAGGGCCAGCATCTTGCCCGCGTTCACCAGGATCGTCTGACCATTCTTCTGCACCGAAGCGATGCCGTCGAAAACCTTCAGCCGGTTCTGGTCGAGGTCGAAGCGGTAGAGCCCGCGCTTGTTGACCAGGACCGTCGAGTCCTTGGCCTGGATAGTAAGGTTGTTGTCTTTCTGGATTTCGTCGGCTTCCACGATGTGGGAACCGCCGAGCAGTTCCATGCGGGTATCGATCAGGCGCGTGGTGAGCATCTTCATGGAGGACTGCTCGCCCATACGGAGCATCACGCCCATGGTGAGGAGCACTTCGGCGCGTCCTTCCTCGGTGCGCAGGACGGCATTTTCCTTCACATCAGGGAAGCTCGTGGCCGACGATTCGATGGGCTGGTCGCCCATCGTCACTTTGCCTTCGGTGTAAGACACCAGGCCGGATTTCGCGGAAATCACGGGCTGCGCCGCCGCGGGGACCGCCGACAGCGCCACGATCGTCAGGGCGAACACCACCACAACCCAGGCAGGTTTCATAACCACCTCACATGACTCCAGTTATAGCTTGATCATAGCGCGTGCCGATGTCAACAGGGCAAAGCGTGTATCTTTAGGGCTGAGGAGGACCTCGACGGTCTAGTTCTTACCAGCCGGCGGATCCAGCGACAGGTACCGGGCCCGGTCAGGCTCGGGCTCCGCCTTGGACGCCACGTCGATGCGCATCCGCTGGTAGTTGGTCGCGGGGCTGTAAGCGGGCCACTCGGGCACTCCAGCGCCGTTGGGGTTTCCGGTTTTTATGAAGTTTACAAAGTACGCCTGCATGGTTTCGGAGACCTTGTAGTCGGCGGGGTCCCAGGCGTATCGCGGATCGAGCTTCAGGTTACCCATGGCATATTGGATTTCGGCCGAATGGGCCGCGCCGCGAGGCGGGGAAGGCGGACCGCCGCGGCCGGGCGCCGCGGGCGCCGGGCTCTCCGCAGGCGGGTTCATGGGCGTGTATTTCGGCCGGATGCGGGTGTAGAAGTAGCGGTAGACAGGCTTGCCGCCGGTCCTCATCTGCAGTTCGGTCCACTTCCAGGTGCCCAGGCTGATGAACCGGGCGCAGGCCAGGTGGGTAGCGGCTTCGAGTACCTCGTCGGTTGTCTTGGGTGCGTAGGCGGCCAGAACGGCGTCGGCCCGCTCGCCGTACAGCTTACGGACAGCGGCGGCGAAATTTTCGGGAGTCGGCTCGGCCTGGCCGAGCACCATCCGCGCCGGCATTTCCTCGGAGTTCGATCCGGCCAGGAGCGGGATTTTGGCCTGCTCGCCGGCCTCGAGGATCTCTGGCAGGGGCTTGGGGAGGAAGTAGCCATCGAGGTTGGGGCTGAAGCGAATCCCCGGTCCGCCCTTGGCCAGGACTTCCTGGATCTGCTCCGCCGGCATGGCGCGCAACGCCGAAAGGGTGGTCGCACCCGCGGCGCCACCGAATTTGACGCCGTCCTGCTCCGTGTCTGCGAGGGGCCGTGGAGGCAAAGTCGAGATCAGCGCGCCGCTTTCGCCGATGGCGCCCGCGATCAGCCCGCGCGAGAGCGGCGAACCCATGAGGGCGCTGACCGAGATCGAGCCCGCCGATTCGCCGGCGATGGTGACGCGGGCCGGATCGCCGCCGAAGGCCGCGATATTGCGCTTGACCCAGGCGAGCGCCGCCGCCTGGTCCAGGAGGCCGTAGTTACCGGAAGCGTGGTGGGGCGACTCTTTGGTGAGCTCGGGGTGCGAGAAGAATCCGAAGACGTTGAGCCGGTAGTTGACCGAGACGGCCACCATGCCTTTCGACGCCATGCTTGCGCCGTCGTAGCGGGGCTCGGAACCATCGCCGTTCTGAAATCCGCCGCCGAAGATGTAGACCAGCACCGGCAGGTGCTCGCGGCCGGACTTTGCCGGCGTCCACACGTTCAGGTAGAGGCAATCCTCGCTCATGCCGTTGCTGCGAAACCAGTAGTCGGCGTTGGGCGCGGTGCGCTGCATGCAGCGCGGGCCGAACTGGTCGGCGTTACGCACACCGGTCCAATTCCTGACGGGCTGCGGCTCTTTCCAGCGGAGGTCGCCCACGGGCGGCTGTCCGAACGGAATGCCCTTGAAGGCGCGCACCCCGGACTCGGCAGGGGTGGTGGATTCGAGAAGGCCGTTCTCGATCTTGACGCGATCGGCGGCTGCGCACAGCAGGGTGCCGAAGGCTAGGCACACGGTCCAACGGGGGACTTTCATAGCGTCGATTGTAACCGACCGATTAGAGCCGGACAATCTTGGTGGAGAGCACGCCTTTCAGGGCGTTGCGCGTGTCCACGATCAGCGGGGCGCGCTGAATGAGCGCGCGGTAGTCGAAGGCGGCGTGATCGGTGACGATCACCACACAATCGGAGGAAGCTGCCGCGGATTCGGGCTGCGAGTTCAGCTCCGTTCCACCCAGGTCGAGCACCGGGACGTGGGGATCGCTGTAGCTGAGGATTCCGCCGCGCCGTTGGAGCAGGAGCATCACGTCGAGCGCCGGAGACTCGCGCATATCGTCGATGTTTCGCTTGTACGCCACACCCATCACGTGAATGCGCGAACCCTTCACCGGCTTGCCCGCGTCATTCAGCGCCGCCTGTACCTTTTCCGCCACGAAGTGCGGCATCTGGCCGTTGATGTATCCGGCCAGCTCGATGAAGCGGGCCTCGATTCCTGCCTGCTTGGTTTTCCAGGAGAGGTAGAAGGGGTCGATGGGGATACAGTGGCCGCCCAGTCCGGGACCGGGGTAGAACGGCATGAAGCCGAAGGGCTTGGTGGCGGCGGCGTCGATGACTTCCCACACGTTGATCCCGATGCGGTCGCACATCAGCGCGATTTCGTTCACGAGGCCGATATTGATCATGCGGAAGGTGTTTTCCAGCAGCTTCACCATCTCCGCGACCTGCGTGCTGCCTACCGGCACCACGGTCTGCAGAGCCTGGGCGTAGAAGAGCCGACCCATTTCGGTGCAGGCCGGCGTGCAGCCGCCCACCACCTTCGGAATGTTGGCGGTCTGGTACCTGGGATTGCCGGGATCGACGCGCTCGGGAGAGAAGCAAAGGAAGAAATCGCGGCCCACCTCCAAGCCGCCCTGCGCGAGCATGGGCAGCACGAGCTCATCGGTGGTTCCCGGATAGGTGGTCGATTCCAGAATCACCAGCATGCCTGGATGGAAATGGCCGGCAATCTCCTGGCAGGCGTTGACGATGAAGCTCATGTCCGGGTCCTTAGTTTTGCGAAGGGGCGTGGGAACGCAGATGTTGATGGTATCCAGCTCCCGGACGACGGAGAAATCGGTGGTGGCGCGCAGTTTGCCGGCCTCGACCAGCGGCGCCAGGGTGGCGGAGAGGATGTCGCCGACGTAGGAATCGCCCGCGTTCACGCGGCGGGCCTTCTTCTCGCTGACGTCGATGCCGGTGACCTGGAATCCGGCCTTGGCGAATTCGACCGCCAAGGGAAGCCCGACATAGCCGAGGCCGACGATGCCGACGCGCGCCGTACGGGCGCCGATTTTCGCGGCCAGCGCCTGGGCGACGCCGGCCGGGGTGGCTGCAAGTTGAGGTTCGCTCATTACCCCGCTATTTTCGCACTCCCCGCTCAGCAATAGTACTCGCCGGTGCCAACGATCTCGGCCGGGCCTGTCAGGAAGATGTCGCCATCGAAGCGCAGGTCGATTGGACCGGCGGGCGTGAGCACCCGCACCGGCGGTCTGACCAGGCCGCGGGCGACTGCCATGGCGGCGGCTCCGGTGGAGCCGGTGCCACTGCTCATGGTCTCTCCGGCTCCGCGTTCCCAGAAGCGGACGTCGATGGTGTGCTCGTCGAGGGGCTTTACGAAGCTGACGTTGGTGCGGTTGGGGAAGTGCGGATGGCGTTCGATCTCGGCGCCCATCGCGCGCCAGTCGAAATCGAAGTTGTCCACCGGCATGGCGCACTGGGGATTGCCGGGCCATACCAGCGTGACGTCGC
>Ga0335080_10008748_pt1 | contig 10558 bp, 12 predicted proteins | sample Lox_Sample_34_FD_206720 | JGI IMG/M metagenome (GOLD analysis project Ga0335080, IMG submission 206720) | Soil microbial communities from Loxahatchee National Wildlife Refuge, Florida, United States - Lox_Sample_3.4 | ecosystem: Environmental > Terrestrial > Soil > Wetlands | place: USA... | reverse complement strand
AGAGCGCCTTCGGACATGTCCGGTTTCCGCTTTTGCGCTGTTCGGTTTCCGCGCGCTGAGCCAATTTCCACTCGTCCTGCGCATGTAAGGCTAGCAGGGGAGAACTCGCCCCCACTCAGGAGAGAAAGCCGATGCCACAAACCAAATTCCGCGCGACCATCCGATTGACGACTCTAGCCATTCTGACTCTGCTGCTGGCGTTCACACCCCATCTGTCCGCCCAAAGCGCCACCCGGCAACTGCCGCGGCACAGGCCGTTCGGCAGCCGCAGTCAGTCCGGCGCTCCCGCAGGCGCCCCAACGGGCTTGGGCAATAATCCCATTCTCCTGATCAACGATCCCGTAGGCATTGCAAATCAGTACCCGGCGAGCATCAACGACAAAGGAAAAATCGTCGGTCTGGTCAGCCTGCCCGACGGCTCCTTCCAGGGATACGAGCTGCAAGGCGCGACCTTCAAGGAAATTCGTTATCCCGGCGCGGCCTCATCGGGCGCGTTCGGGATCAACAAGTCCGGCCTCATCATCGGCGTTTATTGCATCGATGCCGACTGCAACGGCCAGACTGGCGGCTTTGCATTGAAGGGCAAAAACTTTACGTCCATCGATTTCCCCGGAGGAATGAACACCGGGCCTTATGGCGTCAATGCTTCCGGTGACATCGTGGGCGAATACCAGACTCCCGATTCCATCATTCATGGGTTCATGCTGCACAAGGGCGTTTACACCAACATCGATGTGCCCGCAGCCTGGGGCGCGAACGAAAATCTACCTTTCTCGATCAACAAGCAAGGCACCATCGTCGGTGGCTATGGCACATCCGATGGTGGCGGCCACGGATTCGTCCTCCAGAACGGAACCTACATCCAGGTCGACTATCCTGGCGCCAAAGGCACGGAATTGCTCGGCATCAATGACAGCGGCGACATCGTTGGATCCTACACCGATGTTGACGATGACCATAGCCACGCCTTTCTGCTGAGCGGAGGTGTCTTTACGCCCTTCGATGTCCCGTTCCCCGGATCCATTTCCACCGTTCTCCAGAGCATAAACAACAATCACCAGATTGTCGGATCCTTCGGCTCCTACGGTCCGGAACAGCCTGACTACTCCTTCGGCTTCCTGACCACTTACTAACAAGGATTCGAAACCGGTTATCAAAAGTTGAGGGGGACCCACACATCGCGGTGTATCGCGATGTGTGGGAATCTCACTTCACATTTCGAAAACGACCAGACGTACTGGCAACAGAGAAGTAGCAACTGACAACTCATCTCCGCTCCCGCGTCAGCATCTCCAACTCTTCCGGCGTCTTCGGCCAGTCCTCGCGCAGCAGGCGCGACAGCGACCGATCCGCCAGCAGCCTCCCGCCCGTCTGGCAATTCGGACAATAATTCGTCTCGTTTGCCGCATGCCGAATCCGCTGAATCTTCGCCCCGCAGCGCGGACACGCTTCCTTGTACCGCCCGTGCGCAGCCATTCCCGCCCGAAACGCGGTTACCTTCTCCGGAAACTCACCGCCCGCCTCCCGCCGCAACCGCTCAGTCCAGTCAGTCAGGCTCTTCTGTGTCGCCGCAAACAACCGTTCAATCTCCTCGCGTTTCAATTTCTGCGTAAGCGCGAGCGGCGACAAGCGCGCCTCAAACAGAATCTCATCCGAATACGCGTTCCCAATCCCGCTGAACAACCGTGGATCGGTCATCGCCCGCTTCAACGTATGATTCGCCGAAGTAAGCGCCGCCGCAAACTGATCGAGGTCCGCATCCAGCACCTCGATCCCGCCCGGATCGAGCGCGGCCAGTCCAGCTTCGCCCGCCACCACGTGCAGCGAAGCGCGCTTCTTCGACCCGGCTTCCGTCCAGAGCAGTGTGCCATTTTCAAAATCGAATGCCGCCAGCCCGCGCGGCGGAGAGAGCTTCGCTTCCCGCTTCTTCCAGTGCAATCGCCCGGCAATCATCAAGTGCAGCACCAGCCAGATATCATTCTCAAGTCCGATGCAGATCCGCTTGCCCATCCGGCGCAGCCGCGCCACGACCTGGCCCTCGGCGCTCCCAAGCGGCGGAGCCGCCGTCCGCAGCAGAAATGGGCTGGCGATGCGCACGCGCTCCAGCCGCTTTCCCAGAATGCGCTTCTCCAGCGCCTCGATGTACACCGTGATGTCGGGCAGTTCCGGCACAACGTCGCTCAGAAATGAGACGAGTGTAGCAGCCGTCCGATGCCGGCACTCGCCGAAATGGTGGCCAAGTCCCTCTGCTCCAGGGTTCTCCTCCGCGTACCTCCGTGTCCAAGTATTTTCGGAATCCGCGGCACGACGGCAATTCGCTGTATAGACTTCGCCCTTCGTTTGTGCTGCTATAGAAAAAACAACTGAGCATTTCGGACCGCCCGTCCGGTTGCGCGCCAAACCTCAACCTCCATCCATCTTTATCTGAAGGAGAAAATCATGAGCAAGAACACCGTCAATTACGTTCCCGAGGGGCGCAACTCGGTTACCCCATATCTCATCGTCAGCAACGCAACCCAGGCCATCGACTACTACAAGAAGGTGTTCGGCGCGACCGAACTGATGCGCATGAATGCTCCCGACGGCAAAGTCGGCCATGCCGAACTGCGCCTCGGTGACTCCGTCATCATGCTGGCCGACGAAAATGCCGCCCTGGGCAACCGCAGCGCGGAGTCGATCGGCGCCTCTCCCGTTAGCCTCTATGTCTACCTCCCCGATGTCGACAAGACCTTCGAGAAGGCGATCGCGGGTGGCGCAAAAGTCCTCAAGCCGGTCGAAGATCAGTTCTATGGAGACCGTTCCGGCTTCCTGCGCGACCCCTTCGGACATCTCTGGGGCCTCGCCACCCACAAAGAAGACCTTTCGGCCCACGAGATCGAACAACGCATGAAGAAGCTACAGCCGGCAGCGTAAGGACACCGCTGTCACAACGGCTGAAAATCCCACGCCGGAGGACCTCCGAGCCGCCTCGGAGGTCCTCCGCACTCTGCCCGCTAAGGTCCTCCGTGCAACTCCGTGTGCTCTGCAGTTTCCAGGTTTTCATTCATCGCACGCCGCCCTTCTCCGCATTCCTCCATCCTTGTCGAAATCCCAAAATGGGAAAAATCCACGTTTTTCAAACGTAACTCCCATGTTCTCTAGATTTTGCCGCTAACTCCTTATTCCGGAATATTTTGCGAGGAAACCCTTCGTAAAATATTGATTCTATTAGATGGGGGTAGGGGGGGACCCCGAGGATACGGAGCGAAAGCAAACGACAGCGCAACCGGGCCTTGATGCGCCCCCATTGAGCAGCCTGCAAACTTGTGTTCTCATAAGACAAAGGAATCCCCGCCCCACCGGGGCACCCCAGGAGATCACAATGCCAGTCCCCCACATCCCCGCGGGCTATAACTCCATCACTCCTTACTTGATCGTCAACGGAGCGGCCGACGCGATTGAGTTTTACAAGAACATCTTCGGAGCTACTGAAGTCATGCGCATGGCTCGGCCGGATGGCCGGATCGGGCATGCGGAATTGAAAATTGGAAATTCGCACATCATGCTCGCCGATGAGTTCCCGGAGATGGACCACCGCGGGCCGCTGACCCTCGGCAGTTCACCCGTCAGCATCCTGTTATACGTCGAGGACGTGGACGCGGTTGTGGATCGCGCGCTGGCTGCCGGCGCGAAGATTCTCAAGCCTGTGCAGGATCAGTTCTATGGCGACCGCTCGGGATTTATTCGAGATCCGTTCGGGCATCTCTGGGGGGTGGCCACGCATAAAGAAGATGTCTCCTCGCAGGAGATCGAAGAGCGCATGAAGAAGCTAAAACCGGCGGCCTGACCGTAGCCTTCGTTGGATACAAAGTCGAAATCAAAAAAAGAAAGGACTCCCCTACATGTTTGCAATCGGCAACCGGTTTCCGGATTTTTCGCTTCCCAATCAGGACGGCAAAATCACCAAACTCGGCGACTTCGCTGGCGACTGGCTTGTCGTCTATTTCTACCCCAAGGACGACACGCCGGGATGCACCACGCAGGGCAAGGCCCTGACCGCGACCAAGTCCGACTTCGACGCCGCTGGAATCAAGGTCGTCGGAGTGAGTGCCGACGATGTCGCGTCCCACAAGAACTTTCACCACAAGTTCGCCTTCAAGATCGATCTCCTTTCAGACACCGATTCCAGGCTCATGAAGACGCTCGGCGTCGGCCAGGCGGAATGGAAGGGAATGAAGTTCTGGGAGCGGACGACGTTTGTGATCGATCCGAAGGGTATCGTGCGCAAGGTGTACGAAAAGGTCAATCCCGAGGGGCACGAGAAAGTCCTGCTCGAGGACATCAAGGGCTTGCAGGAAAAAGCGGCCTGATCGTCGTGCCGCAGATCCGCGTGGGGCACCGAATTAGGCGCGAATGGGCGAACAGAGCCTGACCGCGGTTGAAGGGAGCGTTCGCCCTTTACGAGCAGTTGCGGATTACTTACTGCGGCATCGAGGAGGCGTTCAGCCCCTGGTAAATAAATAACCCCGCGATCACCAGAATCATCAGTCCGGAGAGCGCGCTCAGAACCCGCACGATGGGCGTAAGCTTCCGCATCTTCGCCAACACTTCCGCCTGATCTTTCTGCATCTGCGATCCGGTGTCGTTGAGCATGATCGAATCATCCTCGTGCATCGAGAGTGTGCTCTTATAGATCAGGAGAACGATCAGGATCGCGGTCAGTGCACCCCAGGCAACGAGCAGCATGTACATGGGAGACATACGCCACCTCGGCTTTGAAATCGGGCTATCCTAACCGTGTCCGCCCACGGCAAGATTTTTCCGGCGTAATTCGGTTAACTGGCCCCGTGCTGCGGAAGATTATAGACCTATTCGGCCCAGGCGGCGTGAATCGTTTTTGAGGGTCAGTTTGGGATGCTACCAATTTGGCGTCCAAGTGCCCGGCTGCGACATCCAATAGGCAAAAGGCGGATCCGCGCAGACCGGGTACATACCCGGAGCGGAAGCCTCGGAAAGAAGCAGGGAAGCGACGATAGTCGCCAAGGTACAGCGCTGGCAAAAAGCCTTGGGCCACCGCCTGCACCGTTTGTTATAATCCAGTTCTAGAGGAGACTACAGAGATGGCAACCACCACCACGCCCGTTCAACCGACCACCGCTCAGCCCAAAACCGCAGGCCCAAGCCTGACCCCCGGCGCGGTCGCCAAAGTGAAGGAAATCATGGCGCAACAGAATCCGGTGCCGTCGGGATTGCGTCTCTCCGTGGTGGGGGGCGGCTGCTCGGGCTTTTCCTATTCCATGGCCTTCGAAAATGGCGCTGGAATGATGGACAAGGTTTTTGATTTTGACGGCCTCAAGGTTTACGTGGACGCGACCTCCCTCATGTATCTGGGCGGCGCGCGCGTCGATTACATCGAGACGGTGGAAGGCGCGGGCTTCAAGTTCGACAATCCGAACGTGAAGAGCACTTGCGGTTGCGGCTCGTCCTTCAGCGTTTAAGTTATTTCGGAATTAGCCGGCGGGGAATTGCCGGCTTGTTTGCTGGAGAGATTTACGAAAGCCTCGCGCCAGCGAGGCTTTTGTCTTGCGATTGAATCCGCTGCTCCCGGTCGATCTATTGCTGGTTCGGTGTGTCCTGATTCTGCGGAGGCTGGTTCTGAGGCGCCTGCTGGGGTTGCGGACTCTGCGACTGCCCGAAAGGCGTCCCAGGCCCCGACGGCTGTTGCGCTCCCGGCGTGAGTTGTCCCGCCGGTGTCGCGCCCTGCATCGTTGCCGCTTGCGGAACCTGCCAGGGCCCGATCAGCAGTCCACCCCGATCCGAGGTTGGATCGTAAACGAAGATCCAGTCGTTGTAGTGATTCTTCTTGTTATACTCGCGGATCGTCTTGGCCTTGCTGGTGCTCGCAACGCCCAGAATCGGGCCTCCGCCAAATACCGTGCCATTCAGGCTGTTGCCGGTAGTTGAGCCCGAGTTGAACCCCGAAGTTCCGCCCGGGCTGCTCGATCCAGGATTCCCCTGCGGATTCGGAGACTCGTCGTCCTCTCCATCCTTGCCCTGCGCCGCGCCTGTGGGGCCCGATTGCTGCGGCGACCCCGACGCCGGCTGACCTCCTCCGGGTCCGCCCGGCCCCGCAGGGTTGCCCGGCGAGGGACCGAGACCGGGGACCTGCCCCAGTGACGGCCCGCCACCGCCGAGGTTTACGTCCTGCATATGCAGCAGCTTGAAATCTTTTTCTTTGCCCTGCTGGTCATGCACCAGCGGATCCTTGTAGCGGCTGCGCAAGAATCGAAGATTGTTGGTGTTCTCCAGTTCCTCGACGCGCGTTGGGTAGCGTCCAAATTTCTTGTAGAAGTGCTGGATGGCCCGCATGTACTGCGTGCCGCGGTGGCACATTTCCTCTTCCTGGTCGCGCTTGATCTGCTGCGCCATGTCAGGCAGGACGGTGAACAGAGCCATTGCGGCGAGCGCCATGAGCAGCATCAGCGTGATCAGCATGTAGCCGCTCTGGGGATTTCGTGTTTTGGTAATTGAGCAAGTTCGCAAATTTGAACCGCGCCTCATACCCTGCCTCAAATTACCCGATTGCTAAATTACGAAGTGGTTTCTATCCCTGCGTTAGCGGAATGTTCTGCCGGTTGTTATAGAGGACGTCTTCCATCTCAACGGAATTTGGCCCGATGCGCAGCACGCGGTAGCGACGGTCAACAATTTCGCCTTCGCCGGCGATGAAGACATCTTCGCCCTGTGAAAGAAATACCTTTTTCTGCTCGCCGGGCTCGTTTTCGAAGCCGAAGAATTTAAGCGTGATCGGCGGAGGCGGCGGGATCACCGGCGGCATGCGGATGCCGGCTCGCTGTTGTCCCACATCGGTCGCGCCATTGCTCAGTGGTTTGGGGATAATCGTTGCCACCGAGCCCGCGACAAAGATATTTCTGCCATTGCCTCCGTACTTGATTTCTTCGCTTTGCTTCAGCAGGCTCAGGTCCAGAGTGGGATCAAGCCGTGGCTCGACGACCGGGACTACCTTTCCCGATTTCGTGCGCCGGGTTGCTTTCGCGCCCGCTCCGCCTGAAACAGTCTGAGCGCCGGAAGGCGGGCCCGCCGTCGATGAAGGCCAGTACTCATGCAGCACCACCAGCAACGCGATCACTCCCAGCACCGCGAGGGCGATGACCTGCTTCCGATTCTCCATCCCCAGTTTCACTCAGGCTCCTCGCAAATAGCAGTGCAGGCCAATCTGCAGCCGCACCGAACCGGTGCCTTCCCCGGCGAGATCGACGCTGTCGACCGTGAAAAACATCTTCGAGCGCTCCAGCGTATTGATGAAGCGGACGAGCTGGAGGTAGTCTCCGGAAAAACTTCCTTCGATTTCTACCGGCACGATGCCGGATGTTTCCGGGTCTTCTTCCTTATATCGGGCCGACTGGATGCGGATGCCGTTTTCGGCCGCGAGCTTGCCGAGTTCGGTGGTCAGCTCGGAATCTCTCTCCGCAAACCGGCTTTTGTAGAAATCGGAGATTTGATCCTTGGCGAGAAGGATCTTCTTGTCCATGCCAATCAGCGGTTGCACGTCGTGGGTCTTGTGCGCAAGATCTCCGGTCAGTGTCCTGATTTGCGTGCGCCGCGATTCCGACGAGCCAACCAGAGGCGAGAAAAGAATTCCCGCTGCAATGATGTCGGCCACCACCATCGCCGCGATGGCAATCGTCAGTTTGCGCCGAGTTTGTCTAAGATCCGGCATCCGATTACTTTCCGCCCCGCATCGAGTCGTCGGGAATGTACGTTGAAACCACCGTTGCAGTTACGCCAGGCCCCGTGTCCGACGATGGCGCCTCTTGCGCGAGCAACGCGCCTTGAAAGTGCTTCGAGCCTTCCATGTGTTGCACGAGTTCGACGGCGGCCAGGCGGTTGTCGCCAACGACCCTCATATCAAGCTGCATTTCATTCTGCTCGTTGAATTCCGGCCGCAACGAGACCACGTGCAAGTTTTGCGGCATGACCTGTTCGAGGTCTTCGAACACGCGCGTCCATGAGAAGGCTTTGCGCCGGATCAGGCTGTTCAAAAACTGCGATTGATCACGCGTGCTGCGGTTCGAAACCATGTCGAGAAATGCCTGCGCTTCGGCTCTCTCCTGGTCGCGCTTTGCGATCTTCTCCTGCAATTCGCCGATGTAGTGACGATCACGCCCGGCATCGGTCCAACTGCGCATGGTCCACCCGATCAGCAGCAGAGTGAACAGTGCCAGGGCGCCGATCCCCGATCCCCAGCGCGTCCAGAACTGGCGCGGATCTTCGTACGGGTGAGTCGCGAGATTGATACCAAGACGCATAAGTCAGTTACTGGTTGCCGGTTGCCCGTTCCCACTAGCGACTGGAAACTGGCAGCTGGCAACTCCTTTCACGAAATCAGAGCCCCCACCACGCCACCCATGCGCCAGCGTGGAACCGTTCCGGTCGTCGATCCGATCTGCGACGTTGTGACCAGTTCTTCCACCGTCGCGCCCGTTTGGCTCTTCAAGGCCGCAGAGGCCGCGCTCATCTCGGCCAGGCCTGACACATACACGCGCTCAATATTCAGGTTGTAGGTGTCCTGGAAGAAAACGACCGATGGATACACTTCTTCGGCCAGTTGATCTCCGGTAATGGTGACGCCGCGGGTATTTTCCAGAGTGCGGATCAGTAACAGATGCTCCTGGTCGAGGATCGCAATGCCGATGGTACGCGCGTCGACCTTGACCACCAGCGTTGGCCGCTCGGCGTCCGCCGCGCCCAGCGCGGCCAGCATCGACGGCATTACGACGCCGGGGCTGTAGCCTGCGTCGCGAAACGCCGATTCGTATTCCTCGAGTACGCTCTTTAAAACCACCGCCGCCACGACTTGTGTCCCTTTGCCGGACTGCGCGTGATAGGAGATTCGCGCCTCATCGAGATCGAACGGAAGCGACTTCTTCAGCCGGAAGCGCACCACCGCCTCGGCCTCTTCCGGCTTGGGCGGCAAGGTTTCAAAGTCCAGCAGCATCACACGAACCGCCGTGTCGGGCAGAATGGCAATCACGTCGCGAGATTTCGCCCCGACGCTCCCCATCGCGCTTTGAATCGCCTGCCGGAGCGCTGCCCCGTCGCGCAGATTTGACTCGGTCAGATCGGGGACCACCGTTCCCGGCGCCAGCTCGCGCGCAGCCGACATCTCCACCATGCGTCCACGATCAGCCGCGCGCCCGGCGAGCACACGATCGGCTGCGATTTCGCAGGCCAGCACGGGCCGGCGTTCGTGTTTGGTAGATGCCATCATCGCTGTCGAATTTCGAAATAAGGGCTCAAACTTGCCGCTAACTCCAATGATATCTCTCGCTTCAGGGGCACAACAGTTACCTCGGCGGGTGCCCGGAAGGTTCTCCCCACGGCGGAGCTCCCTCGCTACGCTCGGGACTTTGCCTGCGGGCTCCCGCTTCGCTCACGCCCGCACACGGCTCAAGTTACCGCATCGTTTCAATGAACGTAACCTTGTTGATTTCCTTCAGCGTGGTCGTTCCGGTGCGTACCTTGTCGAGCGCCGATTCGCGCAGGAAACGCATCCCTTCTTCACGCGCTGCCCGCCGGATTTCCGATGTGGGCTTCTTATCCAGAATCATCTCGCGGATGCGGTCGGTTAAGTCCAGCAACTCATGAATCGCGGTTCGGCCCCTGAAACCCGTGCCCGCGCACTCAATGCACCCCTGCCCTTCATATAGGGGAATCTGCGACCACTGCGCCGGATCGAGTCCGCTGGCCTCCAGCACATCGGGTGGATAATTCACGGCCGTGCGGCACGAATCGCAGATTAAACGCACCAGCCGCTGCGCCAGAATACAGTTCAGCGCCGAAACGAAGTTGTAAGGCTCGACGCCCATGTTCAAAAATCGCCCGAGCACATCGACCACGTTGTTCGCGTGGACGGTGGTGAATACCAGGTGGCCGGTAAGCGCCGACTGAATGGCGATTTGCGCCGTCTCGTTGTCGCGGATTTCGCCCACCATGATCTTGTCCGGATCGTGACGCAAAATCGAACGCAAGCCTCGCGCGAAGGTCAGGCCCTTCTTTTCGTTCACTGGAATCTGGGTGATGCCGCGCAACTGGTATTCGACCGGGTCTTCAATGGTGATGATCTTGTCTTCATCGGTCTTGATCTCATTGACCGCGGCATAGAGCGTGGTGGTTTTGCCGCTGCCTGTCGGCCCTGTGACCAGCACCATGCCGTACGGCTCTTTGATGTAGCGCCGGAAACGCCGCAGGTCCGTTTCGTCGAATCCCACCACGTCGAGCGTGAGCTTCTTGAACTTCTCGCTCATCGACTCCTTGTCGAGCACACGGAGCACGGCATCTTCGCCGTGAATCGAAGGCATGATGGAAACGCGGAAGTCGATGGCGCGCCCGCTGTACTTGACGCGGAAGCGCCCGTCCTGCGGCACGCGGCGCTCGGAAATATCGAGTTCGCTCATGACCTTGATGCGCGAAATGATGGTCGAGTGATGTTCTTTGCCGATGGGCGGCATGGCGTTGGTCAACACGCCATCGATACGAAACTTGATGACCACCGAGT
>Ga0335080_10008747_pt1 | contig 10560 bp, 7 predicted proteins | sample Lox_Sample_34_FD_206720 | JGI IMG/M metagenome (GOLD analysis project Ga0335080, IMG submission 206720) | Soil microbial communities from Loxahatchee National Wildlife Refuge, Florida, United States - Lox_Sample_3.4 | ecosystem: Environmental > Terrestrial > Soil > Wetlands | place: USA: Florida... | reverse complement strand
GCGGACGCAACGTCGAATGGGGCGAACGAGCAGTGCGCGAGGCGGTGAGCTTGCCCGCCGAGGAAGCGGTAAAGATCAAAGTTGCCGACCTCATTGCCACCGATCTGACGGATCTGCTGAAGAAAGTGAACGGCAAGAGTTTCGAGATCCAGGGTCAGAAGCGCACGTTGGATACCGAAGGTGCAGTGCTGGTGAGGGTCGAGCAGGATTGGCGCAGCCGCCTGCTGGCGATCATCACCGACCCGAGCATTGCGTACATTCTCATGCTGCTCGGGATCTACGGGTTGTTGTTCGAGTTCTACAACCCCGGCCTCGTGCTGCCCGGCGTGGTCGGCGGGATCTGTCTGCTCGTGGCCCTCTACGCGTTCCAGCTGCTCCCGGTGAACTATGCGGGCCTGGCGCTGATCGTTCTGGGGATCGGCTTCATCGTAGCAGAGCTGTTCATCGCCTCGTACGGTGCGCTGGGCATCGGTGGGGTGATTGCATTTGTCCTGGGCTCCGTCATGCTGATCGAAACCGACGTTCCCGGTTACGATATCCCGTGGGCTCTGATCGGCTTGGTCGCCGCGCTCACCGCTGCGTTCTTTCTGTTCGTCATCGGGATGGCGGTGCAGGCGCGACGGCGACCGGTGGTGAGCGGTCGGGAGGAGCTGATCGGCGCACCGGGCCAAATGATCGAGCATGCGAATGGCCAGTGGTGGGCTCGTGTGCACGGCGAAGTCTGGCGCGTCCAAAGCCGTGTCGAGCTGCGTCCTGGTCAACAAGTGCGCGTTAAGCGCATGGATGGACTGGTGCTGGAAGTGGAACCGGATCCAGAAAAGGCCTGATCCATTCTTGCTTGTGCGAGAACCGAACGCGGCTTCGTTGGACGAGCCTAACGAGGAGGGGAGACATGCAAGGCATCAGCGGAATCGTCGTAGTTGTTTTCATCGTAGGGGTGCTGTTCTACTCCTTCCGCGTGCTGCGCGAATACGAGCGCGGCGTCGTGTTCCAGCTCGGACGCTTCTGGCGGGTAAAGGGTCCCGGACTGGTGATCGTCATACCCGGCATCCAGCAGATGGTGCGCGTGGAGCTGCGCACAGTGACGATGGATGTTCCCAGCCAGGACGTTATTTCTCGAGACAACGTTTCGGTGAAGGTCAACGCGGTGATCTACTTCCGCGTGGTGGATCCGCAGAAGGCCATCATCCAGGTGGAGAACTATCTGGTCGCGACCAGCCAGCTTGCGCAGACTACCCTGCGCGCCGTCCTGGGCAAACACCAGCTCGACGAGATGCTGGCGGAGCGCGACAAGCTGAATCTCGACATCCAGCACCAGCTCGACGAGCAGACCGATCAGTGGGGCATCAAGGTGTCGATGGTCGAGATCAAGGCGATCGATCTCAACGAGACGATGGTGCGGGCCATGGCACGCCAGGCCGAAGCCGAGCGTGAGCGGCGCTCCAAAGTGATTCTCGCCGAGGCCGAGCTGCAAGCCTCGCAAAAGCTGCTGGAAGCCGCGCGCACACTTGCCGGGCAGCCGGAAGCCATGCAGCTGCGCTATCTGCAGACCTTGACCGTGATCGCCGGGGACAAATCCAACACCATCGTGTTCCCGATGGACATGCTGGGATCCCTGACTCAGGCGATGGGGCGGCGCGACACAGGACCCGCGAACAGGCCCGGCTGACCCACCTTCTTAGTGCGCCGGTGCGGATTCCTTCTCGGTGGGTCGTGCCGAAGAGGTCTTTGCCGTTGCCTGCGAAGGGACGATAGCGATCGGCAGGGCGTCCTCGTAGCGCAGGTACTTCCGCGCTACCTCGTCGAGGTCGGCGGTGGTAAGCCCCTCGAGCTCCGGCACACTCGTCTTGGCGCGTAACAAGCGCTCGGGTTGCTCCTGCGAGCCGGAGATGATGGCCGAGAGCAGATAGTGGTTGTCCATGAGCAGTTTTTTCAGCGTGCTCACGGCCGGATTGCGCGCCCGCTCCAGCTCATCCTGCGTAACGCCCTCGCGGGCTACGCGCGCACCGATGTCGCGGATCTCTCGTGCCAACTCGGGGGCCTTGCTCGGCGTCGCGTCGACCAAGGCATAGAGCACGCCGTAGCCAGGGAAGGCCTGGCTGGGAATGTTGGCGCTTTGCGCCGCGTAGGACTGTCCTTGCTGTACGCGGATGCGATCCAGCATGCGGCCCTCCAGCGCTTTGGCCAGAACGAACAACCGACGCACCTCGCTCACATGAGTGAAATCCGTGGTCGGCCAATACACTGCCCCTAGAGCCTTGGGGTCGTGCGATTCGAAGTTGAACGTCTTGAGCTCGTGCGCGGCCGGGAAGCGGACCTGTCGTTCCGCGGTGTAGGCTGGTTTTTGCGCCTCACGCGTGGCCAGACTGCCGAAAGTGGCAGCTACAGCCTGCAGCGCGACGTCGGGATCGAAGTCGCCCACCAACGAGATCTCGAGATAGCTCGTTGCCAGCGGTGCCGACAGCCACGCCTTGAGCTCGTCGAACGTGCGCACCGCCACTTCGTCCTGCTGCGGATAGCCGAAGCGCGGATCACCGCCGTGGAGATAGCGCGCGACTTCCGATTGCAGGACTCCGCCGGGCGTGCGGGTAAGGTTCAGATAGAACGGCCCCAGCGACTGGCGAAAGCGCTCGAGTGCCTCTGGACGGTAGCCGGGCTCGGTGAGGTACGCGGCCATGACCTGCAGCTGCAGCAGCAGATCCTCGGGCGTGGTCTGACCGCTGAACACGAATGCGTCGTCGTCGACGCTCAGGTCCAGGCCGATATTGCGTCCTGTGGTGATGCGGTTGAGCTCGTCGTAACTGTGTTTGCGCAACCCGCCGCTGATGAATGCGTGCTCGGCGAGCAGCGCCAGACCTGGTTTGTCGCGCGGCAGCTCCAGGCGGCCGCCACCGAAGCGGATACCGACCAGGATCGAGTTAGCTTCGAACTTGGTGGGTTTGAGGTTGATTCGCACGTTGTTGCCGAAGCGCGCCTGTATGACGTCGAGCACCGCGGCCACCTTCTTCTCCAGTACCGGTGTGGGTTTTCCGAAGTCGGTGTAAGCGAAGTTCTGTACCGTTTCATCCGCCGGCGGCTTCACGGCCTGTGCCCGGCTGGACTCGAGTGCTTGCAGGATCTCCGCCTCAGGGTGCTCCAGCGTGATGGGTCCGGTGACGAAGACCAGCGGTCCGCCGCCTGCCTGCCAAAGTTCGCGCAGAACCTGGAGCGCGCGTTCTGGCGTGATCCCCGGCATTACGCGCTTCAGCTCCGCCAGATCGTAACTGGGGTCGGTGAACACGTTGAACTCGCCTAGATGCTCGACGAGGTCGTTGGCGAGCTCGGGCGATTCGCGCGTCGACGCCCCCTTCGCCAGCTGCTCGAACATGGACAGCAGATTCTTCTTCTGTTCCTCGAGTTCGGCGGCGGTGAAACCATAGGTCAGCGCGCGGCGCAGCTCCTGCTCGGCGGTTGCCAGTGCCGGCTGCCATTGCCCGGTCTTGCACTGCATCTCGACCGAGCCGACGCGCGCGAAGCGCAGCAGGTCGTTGAACTGCGCTGCGCCGCCGATGAAACTGGCGCCGCTCTGCAACGCGAGCGTGGCGAGCCGACGCGAGACCACACCGTTGGCCAGATACAGAGCTATGTCGCGCTCGCGGCTGGCGCGTGTATCGGCTCCGGGATCGGCATAGCTCGCGCTCTGAAGGCTCACGCGCGTCTGTCCGTCGGGATCGCTAAACAGCCGCGCTGTGGCGCTGCGCGGGGCGATAGTCCCGATGTCGGGATTGGGACGAGGAGGGGTAACGGCGCGCATGGACTCGAAACGCGTCTTGATTTTTTCCGCGAGGGGCGCGGCGTCGATGGCGCCGACCACGATGAGCGTGAGCCGTTCCGGCCGGTACCAGGTGCGATAGAAGTCGACCAGCCGCTGACGGGGAGCGGTCTCGATCACCGAATCCACGCCGATCGGGAAGCGGTGCGGGATCAGGGAGTCGGGCAGCAGAAACTCGAAGTTGCTGACGGTCGCACGATAGTCCGGAGTGTCGCGCATTCGTTCTTCGCTCAGGATCACGCCGCGCTCCTTGTCCAGTTCCGCACCGAGAATCAGCAGGCGGTCGGCGGTCTCGCGCATCACGAGCAAGCTCTTGTCCACCAATCCGGCATCGTTCGACGGCAGCTCCAGCTGGTACACGGTGTTTTCGAAGCTGGTGTGGGCGTTCGTGTCGGCGCCGAAAGCCATGCCCAGCCGCTGCAGGTACTGCACCAGATCGCCGGCCGGCATGTTCTGCGAACCCTTGAATGCCATGTGCTCGAGGAAATGAGCTAGGCCGCGTTGGTCCTCGGTTTCCATCAGCGATCCCGCTGCCACCAGGAGGCGCAGGCTGACGCGACCCTTGGGCGTGTCGTTTGGCATGAGAACGTACCGCATGCCGTTCTCCAGACGGCCGTAGACCACGCTGGGATCGGGCTTGAGGTCGCTCTGCTCTTGTGGCCAGGAGGATGAATCGGGCAGTTCCCGCGCCGACGCTGAGACAGCGATCAGGAAAGCGACAAGCAACCAGGTGGCAAAGCGCGCAGCGGGGGCGCCGCGCTGGAACGGACTAGAGATCATGAGAGAAGGGGAGAGAAGGCAGTGCTACATGTTGGGATAGTTCGGTCCGCCGCCACCTTCGGGCACGACCCACTCGATGTTCTGGGTCGGGTCCTTGATGTCGCAGGTTTTGCAGTGCACGCAGTTCTGGGCGTTGATCTGCAGACGCGGGTTGTGGCCGTTGGTGTCACGGACGATCTCGTATACGCCAGCAGGGCAGTAGCGCTGTTCGGGCGCGTCGTACATCTCCAGATTGACGCGAATCGGAACGGATGCATCTCGCAACTGCAAGTGCGGAAGCTGGTCTTCTTCATGGTTGGTGTTCGACACGAACACCGAGGACAGCCGATCGAAGCTGATTTTACCGTCAGGTTTGGGGTAGGCGATCGGTTTGGACTCAGCGGCCTTGCGCAGCTGGGTGTGATCGGCGTGATTGCGCAGCGTCCAAGGCGCACTGCCGCGTAGCAGGAACGTATCCAGCGCCGAGTATGCAATCCCGCCCAGCAGGCCCCAGCGGAACGACGGACGGATATTGCGCACCCGATACAGCTCGTCGAAAACCCATGATGCGCGCAAGCGGTCGGGGTAGCTCGTGACTTCGTCGCCTGCGCCACCGCGCAAGTGATCGAACACAGCCTCCGCGGCAGTCGTACCCGATTTCATCGCTGTGTGTGTCCCTTTGATCTTAGGGACATTGAGGAAGCCCGCGGTATCGCCCACCAGAAGTCCGCCTGGAAACGTAAGCCTGGGGATGGATTGAAAACCGCCTTCCGATATCGCCCGCGCGCCGTAGGAAATGCGACGACCGTTCTCGAACGTCGAGCGCAGCGCCGGGTGCGTCTTGAAACGCTGAAATTCTTCGAAAGGCGAGAGATAGGGGTTGCGGTAGTCGAGACCGACGACGAAGCCCACCGCCACTTGGTTATTCTCCAGGTGATAGAGGAACGAGCCGCCATAGGTCTCGCTGGAAAGTGGCCAGCCTACGGTGTGCACGACGAGGCCGGGGCGATGCTGCGATGGATCGATCTCCCAGAGCTCTTTGATGCCGATTCCGTACGTCTGCGGGTCGACGCCCTCGCGCAGCTTGAAGCGCTTGAACAAGGCCTGCGTAAGCGATCCGCGGCAGCCTTCCGCGATGATGGTCTGTTTCGCACGAAGCTCCATCCCGGCCTGATAGCGCTCTGAATGTTTGCCGTCGCGACCGATGCCCAGGTCGCCTGTGGCCACACCTCTCACGGCGCCATCTTTGCCGTACAGGACCTCGGCGGCCGCGAAGCCGGAATAGATCTCGACCCCCAGCGCCTCTGCTTGGCTCGCCAGCCAGCGGCACAGATTCCCCAGGCTGATGATGTAGTTGCCGCTGTTGTGCATCTGCGGTGGCGTGGGGAGCCGCCACGCACGCTTCGAGGTCAGATAGAGGAACCTGTCCTGCTGAACCGGCATGTTCAGCGGCGCCTCGCGCGCCTGCCAGTCCGGGAACAGCTCTTCGAGGGCGCGTGGCTCCAATACGGCGCCGGACAGGATATGCGCGCCGACTTCGGACCCTTTCTCCAGGACACAGACGGAGACTTCGTGGCCATGTTGCGCGGCAAGCTGCTTGAGACGAATAGCGGCTGACAGGCCCGAGGGCCCGGCCCCGACAACGACCACGTCATACTCCATGGACTCGCGTTCAACCAACTTCGGCCTCTCGACTCGATGAACCTTTTCCGGATGCGGACCCTGTTAGAATCGCGCCGGCTCTAGGGCAGCTTCGCTAGGGAAGCTCTGATCTATTCTCGCGACGCGCGTTGCGTCAGGTGCGGATGACTGCGAGGCGCCGCGACGAAGCTAAGGTAGGTACCTTAGCAAGGAGCGCTAAAGCTTCCCTAGACACCGCGCAATGATAAACGTTCCAGACGGGGGCGAGGACGCGATGCAGTTCACGGGCAAGCTCGTACACGTGGAGCGCATGAAGATGCGTTGGGCGGACATGGACGCGCTGGGGCACATGAACAACACCGTCTATTTCCGCTGTCTGGAACAGGCGCGCATCTCCTGGTTCGACGGGCTCGGCATCGACTATACGGAGCGGACGCAGGCACCGATTCTGGGCAGCGTGAGCTGCCGGTTTCGCATTCCCGTCGTCTATCCAGCCGATCTCGCAATCTCGCTCTACGCGGGACGGCCCCGCAACAGCAGCTTTGTGCTGAGCAGCGCGATCACCGACGACAGGGAGCCGACGCGCGTTTACGCCACGGGCGAGGCAGTGATGGTGTGGATCGATCTGCGCGACGGGAAATCGCGGCCGCTGCCGGACTGGCTGCGCGAGCAGCTTCAACAATAAACTGCCTCTCCGCTCACGCCTCGACTGTCAGGTCCCATCAAGTAGAGATAGGCGGGCATGATCGATTCGGGGCGGCGGCGGCTTCTGGCTGCCTCGCCCGGGTGCGTGTGCTGGCGCTGAGGCGAATCCACCGGGCCGGGGACCAGGAGATTGACACGCAGATTACTCAGGCCCGCCCACTCCTGGGCCTGGATCTTGACCAACGCCGAGAGTCCGCTCTTGGACACTGCGAAGCCGCCCCAGTATGCCGCGGGTTCGAGCGCGTGCGTTTCCGAAGTAAAGATCACCGAAGCATCAGCGGCGGCGCGCAGCAGATGACTGCAGGCGCGCGTCAGGGCAAACGGTGCCGCCAGATTGACACGCAATAGCAGCAGCCACTGTTCCAGCCGTTGATTGTCGAGCGGGGCCGGGTCGGTGAGGTGCGATGCATTGTGAAGGATGCCGTCGAGACGCTGGAGCTGCGACTCGATGGCCAGCGCCATGTTGTCGAAGTCGCGGTCCCGGGCTGTTGCGAGGTCGAGCGGCAGGATGGTCGGCTGGGGCCCACCTGCGCTTTCGATTTGGTCGTAGACGGATTCGAGCTTCCCCACTTCGCGCCCGTGCAAGATAACGGTGGCGCCGTGCGCCGCAAACGTGAGTGCAGCGACACGCCCGATCCCCTGGCCCGCGCCGGTAACCAGGATCACGCGCTCTCGCAGCAAGTCGGGTACCGGTTGATAGTGCTTGAATTCGATCATGGAGCTGCGTGAAGCCGCAGAACGCAGTATGTGCGTGCCCCTCAAAGGGCCTCAAGGATCATACGCGCACAGGCCAAGCCGCTGCGAACTGCGGACTCGAGCGTTGCTGGATAATCGCTGGCGGTATAGTCGCCTGCCACATAGACGTTGGGCAGAGCCGTGCGTTGCGGCGGGCGCTCCACCCCGACGACGCACGAGAAGGTGGCGCGCCTCTCGGCGATGATCTGGCTCCATAGCGGGTCGGGCAACTCCGGGAAGTGCACGCGCAGTTCGCGGTGGACCGCCGCGGCGAGCGCTTCTTGCCCCAACTCCTGGTGCTGACCGGAGGCGCTGATGACCACGCCGATCAAGCCTTGCTGTCCGCATAGCGCTTCGCGATCGAATACCCACTGGGCAATCCCTGCGTCGAGACCGAACATCGGTTGGGGCAGCTGCAGCGGGATCGGGTACTGCAGGTACACGGAATAGATTGGCTCATAAGTGAAGCGCTGTACGGTCTGCGCAAGGCCCGCCAGCGCAGGCACCCCCGCGACTGTTTCCGGGACGCGATATGGTGGGAGCGCACAGATTGCGTGGCTGAACGGCGCCGAGCCTGTCGATGTCTGCACCAGCAGCCCGCGCTCGTCGCCCCCCAGCGCTGACACTGGCGTGCCGGCCAAAACCTCACCACCGTGCAGCTCGACGTAGCGAGCGGCGGGCTCGGGAAACAGCGCCGAGAGATCCGTAGTCGGAAGCAGCAGGTCGCTGTCCTCGCGTTGGGCGTTCAAGCTGTCGCGTAGAACATTCAGGAACACCTGCCCCGAGGCGCGTTCGGCCGGCGTGTTGAGCGCTGAAGTGCACAACGGCCCCCAGAGATGATGCAGCGCCCGCGCGCTCTGATGATGGCGCGCAAGAAGCAAGGCGACCGGTAGATCCGAATCCAGCCGGAAATTGGTGGCGCGCAGCCGGAGCATCCAGCGCGCAGCATGCCATCGGTCGGAGATGCTGAGTCCTTGCGTCCGCAGCAGCGCCATGGCGACATGCAGCGGCGCAGGGAGACGCGCGGTGCGCAGACGAAACTTACCCAGTACGTGCAGATCGAGCGGCTGACGCAGCAGCCCGGAATCGCGTCCTCCGGAGACCTTGGCGATCAGTGCGAGCGCCTCGCGATAGGCCCCGATCAGAATGTGCAAGCCGTTGTCGAGGGCGACGCCCTTGGCCTCGACGCGGCGCGCGCGTCCTCCGAGCGTACGTGAGGCTTCGAAAACGGTAACCGGCACGCCGCGCTCGGCGAGCTCGACCGCTGCGGCCATTCCCGACCAACCTCCGCCGAGGATCGCGACGCGCGGTGTGCGCCGCGAGGTTCCTTCACTCCTTGTCTCGGGCTTGGTGCCAGTCACGAGCTACGCCGCAATCCAGGTTCTCCATGCGATCCAGAGTTTGCGCACCGGTGTCAGGGCCACGCTTTGATTGAGTGTGCGCCCATGCAGCGCGGCGATCTCTTCCAGCAGTGCTCGATAGATCGCTGCCATGACCAATCCGGCCCGCTGCGCACGGCGATCGGCCGGTGGCAGCAAAGCCAACGCGCGCCTGTAGTAGTCGCGGGCGCGTTCGATCTGGAATGCCATGAGGCGCTCGAAGCGCTCGTCTTCCCGCCGCTCGATGATATCCGTGGTGGAAATCTCGAAGCCTGCCAGCTCGTCCAACGGGAGGTAGATGCGATTACGTCGGACATCCTGCCCTACGTCGCGGATGATATTGGTGAGCTGCAACGCGAGGCCGAGCGTGCGAGCGTAGTCGAGAGTCGCGGGCTGCGTATATCCGAAAATGCCCGCGGACAGCAACCCGACCACGCCCGCGACTCTATGGCAATAGACTTCGAGGGTAGCGAAATCCGGGTAGCGGTTGTAGTCGAGATCCATCTCCATGCCGTCGATGATCTCGGTCAAGCGCGTCTCCGAGATTTGGTAGGCCTCCACGATTGGTGCCAGAGCTCGGGTCACAGGGTGCTGCGGGCTCCCGCCGAACACCGCTCGCACTTCCGCGCGCCACCAATTCAGCTTGGCCCGCGCTACGGCTGGATCGGTGGCCTCGTCCACCACGTCGTCCACCTCTCGACAAAATGCGTAGAGCGCCGTGATAGCGCGTCGCTGATCCGGAGGAAGCAGGAGAAAGCTGTAGTAGAAGCTCGAGCCGCTCGCGGCAGCTCTTCGCTGACAGTATTGGTCGGGCGTCATCAGCGCGCGAGCAGGGCGCGGGCCAGCATCTGCAGCCAGTCTGCCTTGACGAGCACCGGGCGGTGACGAAACACGTCACCGTCGCTGCCCCGGAGCTTTCTCAAGATGGTTTCCCCGCCCAGAACTATGGTCCGCAATTCAAGGCCAATGCGTCCGCGGAGCACTCGTCCCAATGGCGCACCGGCGCGCAGCATCTGCCATGCGCGCTCGACTTGGTAGCGCATGAACGGCGCCCATCCACCGCCGGTATCCGCCGCCGCGATCTGCTTCTCCATAATACCGTAGCGGCGCATCTCGTCTGCGGGCAGGTAGATCCGCCCCTTGCGAAAGTCAATCGGGATGTCCTGCAGAAAGTTTATGAGCTGCAGCGCCGAGCAGATGCCGTCGGAATAGGCGAGACTGCGGGGATCTGTCTCCCGAAACAAGTGCAGCAGCAACCGCCCTACCGGGTTGGCAGAGCGTCGGCAATAGTTCATCACCTCGCCAAAGTCCTCGTATCGCGTTTTAGTTACGTCCTGTGCGAACGCGGACAACAGGTCCCGAAACAGGACGATCGGCAACGCTTCGTCTCGGATCACCGGTGCCAGCAGCCGAAACAGAGGCAATGTTGCAGGCTCTCCGCGCTCGAGCATATCGAGCTCGCGGCCAAACGTTGCAAGTTTGTCGAGGCGCTGCGCCGGCGTGTCTTCGCCTTCGTCCGCGAAGTCGTCC
>Ga0335080_10008745_pt1 | contig 10561 bp, 8 predicted proteins | sample Lox_Sample_34_FD_206720 | JGI IMG/M metagenome (GOLD analysis project Ga0335080, IMG submission 206720) | Soil microbial communities from Loxahatchee National Wildlife Refuge, Florida, United States - Lox_Sample_3.4 | ecosystem: Environmental > Terrestrial > Soil > Wetlands | place: USA: Florida... | reverse complement strand
GAAATCGATGTGAAGCCCTAACTTAACTTACTCTGCGACCACGGCTGGCCCTGTTCCGAAAATACCTCTCCGTTGCAAGCGCCAAGTAAGCCGAAAATAGGGGCCGAATCCAGGCTCCGCCGGACCGTTCCACAATCTTCAGTAATCGGAACTACCGAACGCTGGCGACGCTGGCCTGCTGAAACCTCCGCCCCACGAGCACTTTCAAAGCTGAGGCGGATCGGGCTACGCGCCGCACGGACATTATCTGCGCCGCGATCGGGTGATGCCTGGACGCCATCGGGCGCGCGATCATCCGGAAGAACGAACAACGATACAATGCTCCGTCCCCGGTGACACCCAACGTGCCCCAACAACTCCCTGACCGCTCAATAGCTTGCAGCTTTCAAGGCCGCCGTCTCCCCGAGCAGCGTGCTTCGATGGAGATGGACGATACAAATTGGACCCCGCAGAACCACTCTCGGAGCATGCACCGATTCAGGAAAATCAAACCCAAAACTCGTGCACAATCTTGCATAATTTGCGTCGGCCAATAGGCCCGCCCATAGCTGCGGGTTCCAAAAAAAAACGCGAATCATGCACAATTTTGCACAAAAAGCGAATAAACAGCGAAACCGGCGGCCTCCCCCGGCCCTGGCCCCAACCCCAATCCCCGCCGGCCAAAGACCTGCCTGGGGGGGGGATGGCTCCGTTCGTTCAAAATCGATGATTGTCTCTAACCCATTCTCCGCCAACTACTTGGAGCCGCGCAAACCCGCCAGGAAACGCCCTTCCGTGCACGAATTTCCAAAACCTACGCATCAACTATCCCACCAACCACCAGCCACTCAGGCCGGAGGCCGGCTGCTACGGTGCGGGATGCTTGCGACCCCGGCGTTAGAATTAAGGACATGAGCTACGCGCCGGCAGCAGTCCTGACAGGGAGTACGCGGTGGGTTCCTCCGGGGCCGCGCGGCTATTCTTTTTTCTGGCGATTGGTGCGCCACCCGGAAGGCTGGCTGGAGTTCCTGGAGGATTGCGCGCGACGGTACGGCGACGTGGTGTTTTTCCAGTTCCTGGGCCAGGCGGTGTGCCTGATTAACGATCCGGCGGGCTTGGAGCAGGTGCTGGTCACCAACTCTCAAAACTTCACCAAGTCAATGGACTACAGGGCTCTGGCGCGGGTGTTAGGCCAGGGGCTGCTGACCAGCGAAGGGGGCTTGTGGAAGCGGCAGCGCCGGCTGGTGCAGCCGGCTTTTTTCCGCGAGCGCATCGTCTCCTACGGGGACTTCATGACGTCGTACGCGGCGCGCATGGTGGATAGCTGGCGGGACGGTGAAGTGCGCGACCTGCATGACGACATGATGCAGGTGACGCTGGAAATCGCGGCGCGCAGCCTCTTCAGCGTGGACATTGCGGGCGATGCGGAAACCATCGGCAGGGCGATGACGGTGGTGATGGAGGACATGCCGAAGCTGGCCAGCGCGAGTTTTCTGCCCGCATGGGTGCCGGTGCCGACGCTGGGCAGGTTTCGGCGCGCGCTGGCGGACCTGGACCGGATCGTCTACGGGATCATTGGCGAGCGGCGGGCCACGGGCAGGCGGACCGGCGATCTGCTGGACATGCTGCTGGACGCGCGCGATGAAAATGGCGCGGGAATGCCGGACCGGCAACTACGCGACGAGGTGATGACGCTGCTGCTGGCCGGGCACGAAACTACCGCGAATACGCTGGCATGGACTCTGTACCTGCTGGCACAGCATCCCGAGGTGCAGTCGCGGCTGGCAGCGGAAGTGGGCGAGGCGCGGAATGGCCGTTTGCCGGAGGCGGGCAACCTGCAACAGTTGCCGTTCACGCAAATGGTGCTGATGGAGTCGCAGCGGCTGTATCCGCCGGCGTGGGCGATAGGCCGCAAGGCGATTGGAGCGTTCGAGGTGGGCGGCTACAGGTTGGCCGGCGGCACTAACGTGGTCGTGTCGCAGTGGGTGATGCACCGGGACGCGCGGTACTTCCCTGATCCGGAGCGCTTCGATCCGGACCGGTGGCGTGAGGACTCGTTGGGACGCCGCAGTCTGCCGAAGTTCGCGTACCTGCCTTTCGGAGCGGGTCCGCGGGTGTGCGTGGGCGCCAACCTGGCACTCACGGAGTCGGCACTGGTGCTGGCGACGATGATGCAGCGGTTCCGGTTTTCACTGGCCTTCGCGGAGCCGGTAGAGGCGTTCCCTTCAGTCACACTGCGGCCCAGGCACGGGGTCCGGCTGCGGCTGGAGAGGGTAACGGGATAGGGCTTTCGGAGGTGACAAATGCAAAGCCTGTTGTGGTCATTGCCGGGGCGACCGGCGCCGGCAAGAGCGAACTCGCACTCTGCGTAGCGGAAGAATTCTCGGGCGAGGTGGTGAATTGCGATTCGCTGCAAATCTACCGCTACTTCGATGTCGGCACGGCGAAGTTGCCGATTGCGGAACGGCGGGGAATTCCGCACCATCTGATCGATATCCTCGATCCGGATCAGGTATTCACGGCGGGAGAATATGCGCGGCTGGGCCGCGCCGCGCTGGCGGAGATCTCGAGCCGCGGCAAGCTGCCCGTGGTAGCGGGGGGTACAGGCTTCTATTTGCGCGCGCTGTTTGAAGGGCTGTTTCACGGGCCTGCGCGCGATGCCGGCTTGCGTGAACGACTGGGGGCGCGCGAACAGAGGCGGCCCGGTTCCCTGCATGGCTTGCTGACGCGGTTCGACCCGCAGGCCGCGTCGCGCATCCATCCGAACGACGTGCCCAAGGTCATGCGCGCGCTGGAGGTGTGCCTGCTCACACGTACACCTGTCACGGAGTTGTTCCGGCGGGGGCGTGACACTCTCGCCGGCTACTGCGTGCTGAAGCTGGGCCTGTGGCCGGATCGCGAAGAACTGTACCGCAGGCTGGACGAGCGTTGCCGGCGGATGTTCGAATGTGGATTGGCGGCGGAGGTCCAACATATTCTGGATCTCGGCTTTCGCCCGGATGCGAAGCCTTTCGAATCGCACGGTTATTGCCAGGTGTTGCAGATGTTGCGTGGTGAGCTAAGCGCCGAGGACGCTGTCTTCTACGCGCAGCGCAACACTCGTAACTATGCGAAACGGCAAATGACCTGGTTTCGCAAAGAATCGGACCTCGAATGGTTGAAGGGCTTTGGGGAGGATCCCGAGATTCAACGCACGGCTTGCGCGCGCGTACGGCAATTCCTAAGTAAGCCTTGTTAACGGCGAGCCAGGTTGAACCGGAAGGAGTAACCTATCCCAATAAAATGATCCAATGTTGCACGCGACAGCCCGACGGCACCATGAAGGTCGAGCTGTTGTTGGTTAGTGACTTTCCAGGCAGCACCAAAGTGTAACAGGTGACGGGGCCCTCCTTGTTCCGGAAAGTCGCCAGCGTACTCGGCGAAAGCATCCCAATGCCTGGCTAGCTGGCGGTCTAACAAGAAGGTGGTTTCGCCTGTAACATTTCGCCGGGCGCCCTGTGTTGGAAAGTACACGGATAGCATCCCGGCGGCCGTCCAACCGCGGGACAGGGATCGCGACCAGGGGAGTTGGACGGCCGGGTCATAGCCGTGGCTCGAGATCGCCTCGGCACCCGAGGGCATGCTTAGGAAGAGTATCAGGGAGACGTCGAAGCCGTGCGTTGGGCCCAACTGCTGCTTCAGGCCGATGGCAATATCGCCGAAGCCGGAGCTCATTCCGGTATAGGCAAAATAGTCAGGAACATAGAGACGCAACTCTGTTTTGGACGCCAACCCGAAGCGCAGCAGAGTTTCCGGGCCGTCGTAGAGGTTCTGACCCTGGTTTACGGTAAAGGCGAAGCCGTTCTCGACCTGGAGGCTGCCCTGCGGCACGACCACACTGGATGCCGTGACCGCGGGCCGGTCAGTATTTATGGGAGAGGGCAAGCCGCCGTCACCATCGGCGCGTACGGATGCCGACGCGACGAGCAACGACAAGGGGAGTAGGGCGCACTTTCTGCAAAGCATCTCCGAGTATAGCGCCAGACCCTTGGGACGGGCGGCGATTCTTGACAATCTGCTGATACCGCACGACGCGACCTTCCACCGGCTCAAGCGTATCTAATACGTGGCGGCCGCGGCGGACCCGGGCCGGCCAAATCAAAGGAGCACACCACAGTGAAAAAAGCATTGTTACTCGTGTGCGTGTTGGCTACGATGGCCCTCGCGAGCACGAAGTCGTTCAACGTGACGTTCTATGAGCCGTCGGTAGTCGGTGGCACGGAACTGAAGGCGGGTGACTACAGGGTGGAACTGAAGGATACGAAACTCGTGATCAAGCATGGTCGCGAATCGACTGAAACCGACGTGAAAGTGGAAACCAACGGGACCAAGTACTCGTCGACGACGGTCAGGTATGCCGACGCGGATGGCAAGAAAAAGGTGGAAGAGATCCGCATCGGCGGCACGAACATGAAGCTCGTGCTGAATTAAGAGTTATCTCCCTGCCGCCGAGCCGCTGCTACACTGAGAGTGCATGCAGTGGCTCGCGGCTTTGTTTTTGGCCCTCGCGGGACTGTGCGCGTTGCGCGCCGAAACCGTTCTTGTCCTACCATTTTTCAATCAAGCGGATTCCGATAACCTGAGCTGGATCGGGGAGAGCATCTCCGAAGCCATTCAAGAATCGCTCACTGCCTCCGGCCTGCTGACCCTCGAACGTGAAGACCGCCTGGAAGCTTTCCGGCGCCTCGCGCTACGGCCGAACGTGGTACTGACGGTGGCTTCGGTGATGAAAGCCGGCGAGGCGCTGGACGCCTCCGAGGTGATTTACGGCCACTATGAAATCACAGCGGCCGGGTCCGCTTCGGCCGCCTCCAAAGGAACGCTGCGGATCACAGCGCGGCTCCTCAATTTGAAGCAACTCCGGCAAGGCCCGGAGTTTGAGGAATCCGGGGCGCTGGAAGACCTGGCGTTGCTGGAGGCGCGCCTATCCTGGCAGGCACTCGGCCGACTGGGCGCGAAATCCGTTCCGCCCGAAGCTGAATTTTTGCGCGCCCGGCCGCGCGTGCGGTTGGACGCTTTGGAGAACTACATTCGCGGGCTGCTGGCCAGCAGTCCCGAGCTGCAGAATCGTTTTTTTACGCAGGCGGCCCACCTTGACGAGCGCTATTCGCAACCCTGCTTCCAGCTTGGGAAGTCGTACTGGCGCAAGAAGGATTACCGCACGGCCGCGACCTGGCTACGGCGCGTAAACCGGAGCGACTCGCGGTATATGGAGGCGCAGTTCTTCCTGGGACTTTCGGATTATTACCTAGGCGATTACACAGGCGCCGTGAAATGTTTCGAGACCGTGGCGGGGGAGGTACCGCTGAACGAGGTCTACAACGACCTGGGCGCGGCGGCACTGCACTGCGATGCGCGCGCCGCAATCGAAAACTTTCGCAAGGCGCTGGACGGCGACCGGACTGACCCCGATTATCACTTCAACCTGGGCTATGCGCTGTGGCGCGCCGGGCAGTTCGAGGCGGCCGCCGCCAGCTTTCGCGAAGTCCTGACGCGCAACCCCAATGACAGCGACGCGGCGGCGCAGCTGGTGCGGGTCACGCGGCGGGATGCGGCTGGCGCGAGCGGGGAGGTGCGCGAGCGTCTGAAGACAGAGTATGAGGAGACGGCCTTCCGGCAGTTGAAGGCGGAGCTGGAATCGAAGAAGAATTGAGAATGAGGGGACGGGCGTGCGTAGCCCGATCGAGTTATGAAGATCGAAAGCCTGCGAGAAGTCAAAAACAATTTCAGCGAGGTAATCGAAGCGCTGCCTGAAGACCGGCCCCGTGGTCGTCACCAAGAACGGCAGGAGCGCTGCCTTGTTGATCCCAATTGACGAGAACACGGACCTGGAAACCCTGATCCTGAGCAACAGCCAGAGGCTTTGGAAATTGTTCGATGGCGCGGCCGCGGGGAGACGCACACCACTCGAGGAATTGCCGGATGTGGACGACGATCGCGCCTGGAACCGTCTAGCCCGGCGCAAACCGAAGGGCTGAGAGCCCCTGCCCCACCTCAGCCTGAATTATGTTGATAGGTGGGGTCGGCCGATGCTTGCGAATCGCAGTTGGATCAGCAATCGAACCTGGCAGGCCACAGTTCTGCTACTGTTCGCCGGTGTCATCAATGGCGCCGGTAACGACTACGAGTCTCTGTTCCGTCAGGCGGCGGAATACAGCCGACAGGGGAAATATCAGGAAGCCATTGAGCGCTACAAGGCAGCGCTGAACTTGCGGCCCGGCGCCGCGGAAGTTCTCAATAATCTCGCGGTCATGTATTACGCGACCGGGAGTTATACGCAGGCCTGGGACCTGGCCCAACAAGCCCTGAAGATGCAGCCCGGAATGACCTCGGCGGCCTTGATCGCAGGACTATCGGCGATCCGGTGCGACCGGCCGGGCGATGCCGTGGCACCGTTTAATCAAGTGCTGCGCGCGGACCCGGGAAATCGGGACGCCCTGTTAGGATTAGCCAGCGCGCATGTCGGCACGGGCAAACTGACAGAGGCCGTCACTCTCTACGAGCAACGAACCGAGAGGGAGCCAAAAGACGCGGAGGCATGGTACGGGCAAGCCATCTGCTACGAGCGCCTGGCGGAGGTGGCATCGCGGGAGCTTTCCAGAACGCCGGGCGGAGCAGCCTTCTCCAAACGTCTGTTGGGCGAGTTCCTGCTGGCGCGGGGAGACGCGCAGTTGGCGCGTGAGGCGTTCGGGGATGCTCAACAGGAATCGTCGGCTGCCCCGAACGCTCAGGCGGAGGTCCGGTATCGCGAGGCGCGGGAGCTAGCGGAGAAGTCACGCGTGGCGTTCTCACGCTTCGTCGCGCTGGCGCCGGACTCGTGGCAGGCGCATCTTTTTCTGGGAGACGTAGAGCGGCAGCAAGGCCACTTTGCCGAGGCATTGGAACATTACGGGAAGGCCGCCCGGCTGCAGCCGCGGAGTCCGGGGCCTCCGCTCGGGATAGGCACGGTGCACTGGGAGTTGGGAGAATTCGACGTGGCGGAGAACTCGCTGCGGGAAGCGCTGCGGCTGAATCCCGGCGCGCTGCAGGCATCCTTCGAATTGGCGAACATCGCGGTGCGCAGGCATCAGGACGCGGCCGCCGTTCCATTACTGGAGAAGTTTCTGGAGGCGCAGCCCGACGCCCTGGCGGCCCGCGCGGATTTGGGCCGCGCGTACCTGCACCTGAGGAATTACGAGAAAGCGGTCGCACAGTTGAAACTAGCTTCGGCAGCCGACCAGCAGGGCGACATTCACTACCAACTGGCTACGGCCTTGAAGAAGCTGGGCCGCGTGCAAGAGGCCGAGGAGGCCATGCGCCTGTCGACACAAATTCGGGAGGCCGAGCAGGAGCGCGCCCGGAAACGGCACGCGCAGCCCTGAACCAGGCAGGGCGGCCCACCACACGATCAGCGCGGCGCGTGCAGTAGAATGCTCAAGTCGTGAGAGTTCTGATTAACGACCAGCAGGTCTGGTTTGCCGTCATTGTTGAAGTCGCCGGCCGCGATGACCCCCGGCGACGCCCCGGCACCGTGGAGCTTTCCAGGGGCGAACGTCATGTTGCCCTGATTCAGCAGCACGGTGACTCGTTCGCGAACGCATTAGCAGAAGCGATTTCCAGGAGTCCGTCGGCGTTGAAGTCACCCAATACGACGCTATTCGGCCCCTGGTCGGCCAGCAACGCCACGGGCGAATTGAAGGTGAGATCGCCGTAGCCGGTGTGAACACGTAAACTCCCAGAAAGCTTCCAGAGCCTCCGGCCTGACCGGCCGCGAGCACGATATCCAGATTGCCGTCGCCATTCACGTCGCCCACCGCCAAACCCGCGCTACCCGTGCCTGAACTCAGCAGAACCGGCGCGTTAAAGGTGCCGTCGCCATTGCCCGGAAACACGAAGACGGATCCGAACAGTCCGCTGATCACCACGTCGATCTTGCCGTCCTTATTGAAATCGCCCGTGGCGATACTTTGCGGCGTGTCGGAAACACGGAGCGTTTGTGTGCCGGGCCGGAAAGTTCCGTCCCCGTTGCCGAGCATGATGAAAGCTGAGTCGACGGTCCACAGGGCGCCAGCCAGGTCTGGAATGCCATCACCGTTGAAGTCCGCGGCGGCGAAGCAAGGCGCCCCGTTGTACTGGAAGGCGGTCACAGTGCAGTCTCCATAAAACGACGGATATTGCGCCTTTTGCGTGAACGTACCGTCACCGTTTCCCAGGAAGATCCACGTCCCGGAATCTCCGGAAACAGCGAGGTCAATCTTGCCGTCGCCGTTAAGGTCCAGAGCCAGGACCGCTCCGGGAGCCGGCACCGTAAGGTTGGCGCCGGGCGTGAAGGCGCCATCGCCGTTTCCCAAGAGGATATTGACCACGTTGCTCGCGGAGGCGGCCACGGCCACATCCAACTTGCCGTCACTGTTGAAGTCGCCAGTGGCAACAGCCTTCGGTTGGCTTCCAACCACCTGGCGCTCGAACTGGCTTACAGACCGGGCGTTACCCAGCAACACCGAGATGTTCAGGGAATTGTTGCAGATCACCAGATCGCTGAAGCCATCGCGGTTCAGATCGCCGCTGGCAAGGGCCATCGGAAAATTGCCGGAGTAGACATGCTTGGGCGTTTGAAACGTGCCGTCGCCGTTGCCGTGCAGGACGGCGCCGGGGGTGGCCAAGTCCATCTTGCCATCGTGGTTGAAATCGCCGGCCAACACGCCCTCAAGCGTGCAGCCTTCGAAAGGCGAGCAACCCGCCGCGTACGAGACAGACGGGCCGTAGGTGCGCCTCCAAGATTGAGGAACACGGCGACCGTGTCGGAGTCGCGAGCAACAGTCGCCATATCCGGCAGCCCGTCGCCGTTCAAATCGGCGATCACGGTCTGAAATGGAGTCTTTGCCACCGCGTAGCGCACTCCGCCTTGGAAAGACCCATTGCCGTTGCCGAACAGCACGAGAGCTCCCGCCGAATTGGTCACGACCAAGTCGGGTTTACCATCCTGGTTCAAATCGCCCGAAGTTAGAGCAACACTGAAATTCGTGGGATAGGAAGGCTGGCCACCAGTGAATTTGCCGTTACCCTGGCCGAGATATACGGTGACGGACGAGGTACTGACTACAGCGAGATCCATATTACCGTCGAGGTTGAAATCCGCGGCGGTCAGGTAACAATCGATACATGCGACCGGCAGCAGTACGGGTTGCTGGAAGGTCCCGTCTCCGTTGCCCAAGGCCAAAGTAACCTGAGTACCGTTGGTCAGTATCGTGGCAGCGATATCCAGCTTACCATCATTGTTGAAATCTCCAACGGCAATCGACCACACGCTGTGGACTCCTACCCGGATAGGCGCACCGAGAGTCCCGTCGCGGCGACCGAGCAGCACGTGAACACCGGTTGAGGTGCTGGCGATCACATCGGGGATGCCGTCGTTGTTGACGTCGGCGATGCGACGGCATTCGGAGTACCACCCAAGAAGTAGTCCCTGAAGTCCTGGAACCGTCCGGGATCCGCCAGGCACGAGGCCGATGTGGCAACTAACAATGATGCGATAAGTGTGCCCTTCACGGTACCCTCCAGGAGAGGGTTATAACTGCGAGAAGAACCTGTAAATTACCTCAGGCAGTAAGTTAACAATCTTTCCCGGTAACCTCAGCTAGCCCATAATATTTTCAAGAATCCGGCGCACCACGTCCTTGTCGATGTCCACGCCGAAGGCCAGCGTAAGTTGCTAGGCAATTCACGGACCACCCCAGGTAGGGTTACGTCGTTTCAAAATCTCGAAAAATCCCAGAATTCAGGCCGATTTCGGAATTGGCCAACGACAGGTCTGCAGGACGGCAAAAAATCCACGGGGCGCCGCCTCCCTTTGGAGCACGGCCAAGTCCCCGGCCGGCACACCCTGATAGATGGACTGGTTAGCCTCTTCGATCCGTTTGGGCGATGGACGAGATGGATCACTGGTTCACGACTTGCGACAAAACCGCGGACGTGCTGCCGCTGAAGCCGGTGCTCCCTCCGTAGACCGCGGTGATCGAGTGAATCCCAACGGACAGAGTTGAGGTTTTGAACCTGGCCACACCATTACTCAGCGTACCGGTGCCTAGCGTGGTTGAGCTGTCCTTAAAGGTGACCGTCCCCCTCGGCGTTCCGCCGCTCGAGATGACGGTCGCGGTGAAGGTCACTGCCTGGCCGAAGGTCGACGGGTTCATCGAAGAGATGACGAACGTCGAAGTTGTCGCTTGGTTAACGGTTTGACTCAGCACGGATGACGCGCTGCCCGCAAAGTCCAGGCTGCCTCCGTAGACTGCGGTGATCGAGTGGCTGCCGGCCGCCAGCGTCGCGGTGGTGAACGTCGCCTTTCCGCCGCTGAGACTACCGGTGCCTAGCGTGCTGGAACCGTCCTTGAATGTCACCGTGCCGGTCGGCGTTCCCCCACTCGATGTGACAGTGGCTGTGAAGGTAACGGACTGACCGAAGGTCGAGGGGTTCCGTGACGATGTCACCGACGTGGAACTGCGGGCCGGTTTCACCGTAAGCTGAACGCGATCTCTAGCAGTTGAGTAGTCTGCCGTGTCGCTGG
>Ga0335080_10008743_pt1 | contig 10561 bp, 11 predicted proteins | sample Lox_Sample_34_FD_206720 | JGI IMG/M metagenome (GOLD analysis project Ga0335080, IMG submission 206720) | Soil microbial communities from Loxahatchee National Wildlife Refuge, Florida, United States - Lox_Sample_3.4 | ecosystem: Environmental > Terrestrial > Soil > Wetlands | place: USA... | reverse complement strand
CCGATCTCATACCCAACCTTCACCACAACGGTGCAAAAGACAGAATATGACTCGATCGTATGGCCTGGGATGAACCAGGTGCCGAGGATGCGGTGGCGCTGCAGCAGCGCCAGGAGCCGCTCGGTTGCCACCATCCCGAAATCGCCGCGCGAGATCATCGTCGGCGTCGTCATGTCCCGGGCGATAGCACCGGACGCGTTGTCCAGATCGAACGTCAGGCAGACGAAGTGCTGACCCATGGACCTTCCCCTTGAGCCGATGGCCGGCGTGCCACGCGATCATACAGCCCGGCCGAACGCCTGGCGGCCGCTAAGCACAACCGGGTTGCAATGTTCCCGATTTGTTCATATACTGTCAAGATCGTTCTTGGACATTGTGAATGAGGAAAACGGATGCGGCCCGGCAGCCTGCTTGTCGGGTCCGGATGCATCATCGGCGCCTTCGTCGTCCGGGAGGGGATGCGTAAGGTTATTTTGCACGAATCGACGTTTCATCGGATCGGCCTGGGTCCGGTTTCCCGCTGGGCATGGGGTCCTTCGCTCATTTTCGCCCTTGTGCGGAGGGCGGCGGACCGGTATCAACTCGGCCGCTTCAAAATCCGCACGCGGGTCGCGGTCGGGCGGGGAGACATCCCGCCGGGTCGCTCCGGTGTCCGGCCTTCGGGTCTGGACCGACGCCCGCGGTGGCCAACCGGAGAAGGAACCGATCATGGCGTTGCCAAGCTTTACGATGCGCCAGCTCCTGGAAGCTGGCGTCCATTTCGGACATCACACCCGGCGCTGGAACCCGAAGATGGCTTCGTACATCTTCGGCGTGAGGAACGGCGTCCATATCATTGATCTGGAACAGACCGTTCCGGCCCTGCACCGCGCGCTGGAAGCTGTGCGCGACGTCGTCGGCGGCGGTGGCCGCGTGCTCTTCGTCGGCACCAAGCGGCAGGCGAGCGAGAAGGTCGCCGACGCCGCCAAGCGCTGCGGCCAGTTCTACGTCAACCACCGCTGGCTCGGCGGCATGCTCACGAACTGGAAGACGATCTCGAATTCTATCAAGCGGTTGCGCGCGCTTGATGAACAATTGGCGCAGGGCCCGGCGGGCCTCACCAAGAAGGAGCTGCTCAATCTCAGCCGCGAGCGCGAGAAGCTCGATCGCGCGCTCGGCGGCATCAAGGAGATGGGCGGCCAGCCGGACATCCTCTTCATCATCGACACGAACAAGGAAGCCATCGCCGTCGCCGAGGCCAACAAGCTGAACATTCCGGTCGTGGCGGTGATCGACAGCAACTCGGATCCCACGGGCATCACCTATCCGATCCCGGGCAATGACGATGCCATCCGCGCCATCGCCACCTATTGCGACCTCATCTCCGACTCGGTCCTCGACGGCATCCAGCAGGAGGTGATCAAGACCGGCGGCGACGTGGGCGAGGCGGAAGCGCCGGCCGAGCCCCTGCCGCCGGAGGCAGCGGCTGGCGAGGCTGCCGGTCAGGAAGCCCATCCCGCCTAGCGTTCGCGTCCGGGCTGCAACAGCGACATTTGACGAGAGGGTTCGACGATGGCCGAGATCACGGCTGACCTCATCAAGAGGCTCCGGGAAGCCACCGGCGCCGGCATGATGGATTGCAAGAAGGCGCTCACGGAAACGAGCGGGGACTTCGAGGGCGGCGTCGACTGGCTGCGCAAGAAGGGGCTGGCGGCCGCGCAGAAGAAGGCCGGCCGCGTCGCCGCCGAAGGCTTGGTCGCTGCCATGGTGGACGGCGGCCGCGGTGCCGTGGTCGAGGTCAATTCCGAAACCGATTTCGTCGCCCGCAACGACAAGTTCCAGGCCTTCGTCAACGGCGTCGCCAAGCTGGCGGTCCAGAGCAAGGACCTCGCCGACCTGTCCGCCAAGGCCTTGCCCGGCGAAGGCAAGTCGGTCGCCGAGAAGCTCACGGACCTGATCGCGACCATCGGCGAGAACATGTCGCTGCGCCGCATGGCCGCCGTGACGGCCAATCCCGGGGTGGTCGCCGCCTACGTCCACAATGCGCTGGCGCCGGGCCTCGGCAAGATCGGCACGCTGGTCGCCCTCGAGTCGACGGGTGACAGAGACAAGCTGGCGGCCCTCGGCAAGCAACTCGCGATGCATGTGGCGGCCGCCAACCCGCAGGCGGTCAGCGCCGACGCCATCGACCCGGCGGCGATCGAGCGCGAGCGCGGCATCCTTACCGAGAAGGCCAAGGCCTCGGGCCGTCCCGAGGCGATCATCCCGAAGATGGTCGAGGGTGGCCTGCGCAAGTTCTTCGAGGACGTCGCGCTGCTGGAGCAGACCTACCAGGGCCCGCTGTCGGATCTCATCGACGGCAACGTCAAGATCAGCGACGGTCTCGCCAAGGCGGCGAAGCAGGTCGGGGCGCCGATCAAGGTCACCGGCTTCGTCCGCATGGCGCTGGGCGAGGGCATCGAGCGCGCCAAGGCCGACTGACCCTCCGGCCGACGGCCGGCGGATTTGCCACAGTTTCGCCGGAAATCCGGGTTTAATCGGGTAGCTGCCGCCGAATCTGGTATCATCGTGTGCTGGGCGGCGCGCCGCCTCTGGGCATGTCTCGGCGGGCACAGGAGATGATCGAACCCATGGCGGACCGACAGGCAGAACGAAGCGTAGTTCCGCTGAAGGCCATCTACCGGCGCGTGCTGCTGAAGATTTCCGGCGAAGCGTTGATGGGCGCGCGGGAGTTCGGCCTCGACCAGGACACCGTGGTCCGCATCGCCCGCGACGTGAAGTCCGTCAACGACATGGGCGTCGAGGTCTGCCTCGTCATCGGCGGCGGCAACATCTTCCGCGGCATGACCGGCGCGACGCAGGGCATGCAGCGCGCGGCGGCCGACTACATGGGCATGCTGGCCACGGTGATGAACGCGCTCGCCATGCAGAATGCGCTGGAGCAGATCGACGTCAGCACGCGCGTCCAGTCGGCGATCACGATGACGGCGGTCTGCGAACCCTATATCCGCCGGCGCGCGCTGCGGCACATGGAGAAGGGTCGCGTCGTCATCTTCGCCGCCGGCACCGGCAACCCGTTCTTCACCACCGATACGGCGGCCGCGCTGCGCGCCTCGGAGATGGGCTGCGACGTGCTGCTCAAGGGCACCAAGGTCGATGGGGTCTACAGCGCCGATCCGCGCAAGCAGCCCGACGCCAAGCGTTTCGACCGGCTCGGCTACCTCGAAGTGCTCTCGCGGGACCTCAAGGTGATGGACGCGGCCGCCGTCTCGCTGGCGCGTGAAAACCGGATTCCGATTCTGGTATTCTCGATTCACGAGGAGGGGGCCTTCGCCGACGTTCTGGCCGGCAAGGGCAGGTTCACGATCATCAAGGATGAGGGGTAGGACCGTGTCTGGGGCGGACATCAACGAACTGAAGCGCCGCATGGACGGTGCTTTCGACGTGTTGCGACGGGAGTTTGCAGGGCTGAGGACCGGCCGGGCGTCGGCGCATCTGCTCGATCCCGTCATGGTCAAGGCCTATGGCAACGAGATGCCGCTGTCGCAGGTCGGCACCGTCAACGTGCCGGAGCCGCGCATGATCAGCGTGCAGGTGTGGGACCGCAGCCTGGTGTCGGCCGTCGAGCGGGCGATCCGCGATGCGGGTCTCGGCGTCAACCCGATGTCGGACGGCCAGCTCGTCCGCGTGCCGATTCCGGAGCTCAGCCAGGAGCGGCGCCAGGAGCTGACGAAGATCGCCCACAAATATGCCGAGCAGGCGCGCGTCGCCGTGCGCAACGTGCGGCGCGACGGCATGGACGAACTGAAGAAGCTGGAGAAGGGCGGCAAGATCTCGCAGGACGATCACCGTCATCGTGCCGACGAGGTCCAGAAGGTGACGGACGGCCACATCCGGCTGATCGACGAGGCGCTCGCCCAGAAGGAAAAGGAAATCCTGCACGTCTGATGGAAGCGCTCCCGTCATCCGCCGGCGCTGCGCCTCCGGTCCACGTCGCGATCATCATGGACGGCAACGGGCGGTGGGCCAAGGCCAGGGGGTTGCCGCGCGCGTTCGGGCATCAGCGCGGCGCCGAGGCCGTGCGCCGCACCGTGGCCGGCGCCGTCGAGATCGGCATCTCCTATCTGACGCTGTTCGGCTTCTCGTCGGAAAACTGGAAGCGTTCCGCCGCCGAGATCGACGACCTGATGGCGTTGCTGCGCTTCTACTTGCGCAGCGAGATCGCCGAACTCGATCGCAACGGCGTACGCATCCGCGTCATCGGCGACCGCGTCCGCTTGGCCGATGACATCGTGGCGCTGATCGACGAGGCCGAGCGGCGCACGCGGGCGAACGTCCGCCTCAATCTGACGGTGGCCCTGAGCTATGGCGGCCGCAGCGAGATCACGCTGGCGGCCCGCCGCCTGGCGGCGGCCGTAAAGGCCGGCGAACTGGCCCCCGAGGACATCGACGAGGCCGCGTTCGCCCGTCATCTCCTCACCGCCGGTATTCCCGATCCCGATCTCGTCATCCGCACCAGCGGCGAAAAGCGCATCAGCAATTTCCTGCTCTGGCAGCTGGCCTATGCCGAGCTGGTCTTTCTCGATCGCCTGTGGCCGGATTTTTCCAAGGGCGATCTCGAAGATGCCATCCGCGAATATCACGGCCGCGACCGTCGATACGGTGCCACCCACTGAGCGCAGCGCCCTGCGTCAGCGGGTAATATCGGCGCTCGCTCTGGCGCCGATACCGCTGGTGGCGGCGTTTCTCGGCCGCCCCTTCTGGGACATCCTCATCGCCGCGACGGGTGCCCTGATGGCGTGGGAGTGGGCGCGCCTCTGCGGCCGCGGTGCGGCTTCGCCGGTTGGCATGGCCACGATAGCCGTCGCACCCCTGATCGTCGCCATTGGCGCCGTCTGGAGCATGGGAGTCGCCCTGATTGCGTTGCTGGTTGGAGTCGTCGCGACGGCCGCCGCCGCGGCGCTCGAGCAATCCGGCGGCCGGCCGTGGCTCGCCTTGGGCGTCGCCTATGTCGGGTTGCCGTGCCTGGCGCTGACATCGATACGCGCCATGCTCGATGGCGGCCTGGCGACGCTGCTGTGGGTCCTCGCCCTGGTCTGGGCGACGGACACGGGCGCCTATGCCGCGGGGCGCAGTATCGGCGGCCCCAAGCTGGCTCCCAGGATCAGTCCGAACAAGACCTGGGCCGGGCTTCTCGGCGGCATCGTCGCAGCGGGGCTCGTCGGCCTCGCCGCGGCGGTCTGGCTGTCCGTGCCGTCGGTCTGGACGGTCGTGCTGTTGAGTGCCGGTCTGGCGATCGTGGAACAGGCCGGCGATCTGTTCGAGTCCGCTGTCAAGCGCCATTTCGGAGTCAAGGACAGCGGCAATCTGATCCCCGGCCACGGCGGCGTGCTCGACCGCGTCGACGGACTGCTCGCCGTCAGCCTCGCCGTGGCCGGATTGAGCTGGGCGGTGCAGCACACCATCTTGTTGGGGCCGTGACCCTCTTGCGGCCGGCCCTGGCCCGCGGCTATAGGCAGCCCGGTGCAACTATGCTAAGCCTGCCGCGGCCTTGCTGGCGGTCCGACCCTGTTTCGTTCGCAAGCCCCGAAAGATCCGGAACTCGCATCAAATGGAATTGTTGACCGGCGCCCCGCACTACATCCTGAGCTTCCTGATACTGCTGACGGTCGTGGTGTTCATCCACGAGCTCGGCCATTTCTGGGTCGCTCGGCTTTGCGGCGTGCGCGTCGAGGTTTTCTCTCTCGGTTTCGGGTCCGAGTTGTTCGGCTTCACCGACCGGCATGGCACGCGCTGGAAGGCGAGCGCCCTGCCGCTCGGCGGCTATGTGAAGATGTTCGGCCAGGCCGAACGCATCCTGGAAGCCGACGGCCGCGAACGCGACATGACCGCCGCCGAGAAGCTGGTGTCGTTCCACCATAAGGCGGTGTGGCAGCGCGCTGCCATCGTCTTCGCCGGACCGGCGGCCAACTTCGTCCTGACGATCGCGATCTACGCGGTCTTGTATACGACCCTGGGACAGCCGTTCACGGAGCCGGTGATCGGCGCCGTGCGGGAGAATTCGGCGGCGGCCAGCGCGGGCCTGCGGCCCGGCGACCGCATCCTCAGTCTCGACGGCAATTCGGTGCAGCGGTTCGACGAGATCGCCGAAGCGCTGCAGCTCAACCTCAACAACACACTCGATCTCTTGATCGAGCGGGACGGTCAGCAGCTCCACGTCGCCGTCACGCCGCAGGTTGTCGAGGAGACGGATATCTTCGGCAACCTCCACAAGCTGCGGCGGCTCGGCATTGAAAGCTCCGGCAAGGGCCAGCTGGTCCGCTACGACCCCCTGACATCCGTGTGGGTATCGATGCAGGAGACCTACCGGATGTCGGCGCAGATTCTCGTGTCGGTCTGGCAGATGGCGATCGGCGCCCGTCCGGGCGACGAACTCGGCGGCGTCCTGCGCATCGGCAAGGTCGCCGGGGACGTCGCGCAGCTTGGCGTCCTGCCGTTCATCGATCTCATGGCGAGGCTTTCGGTCAACCTCGGCCTCTTGAATCTGTTTCCGATACCGCTTCTCGATGGCGGCCACCTGGCCTTCTTTGCGATCGAGGGCGTACGCGGCCGCCCGCTGGGCGAAAGGGCGCAGGAGTGGGGGATGCGCATCGGCATGGCGGTTGTGCTGGGGCTGATGCTTTTTGCAACGTGGAACGATCTCGTGTCGTTCAAGGTCGTCGAGTTCATCAAGAATCTCGTCACGTAGGGGATGCTGGGGGCAGAGTTTGTGGAAGCTGTTTGAACGGCTGATCGCCGCCGTGGGGATTCTTGTCGCGCTTCTCGCATCGCAGCAGTCCGTCGCGCAGGAGATGTTCACCGGCGAGCCGATTGCCAACATTCGCGTCGAGGGCAATCAGCGCATCGAGGCCGATACGGTCATTTCCTACATGCAGCTCAGCGCCGGCGACAGGTTCGAAGCCGCCAAGATCGATCGCGCCCTGAAGAATCTGTTCGCTTCCGGCCTCTTCGCCGACGTGAGCTTTCGCCGCGAGGGCAACGACCTGGTCGTGCACGTGGTCGAGAACCCGATCATCAATCGCCTGGCCTTCGAGGGAAACAGCCACATCAAGGACGCCGATCTGCAGAACGAGGTCCAACTGCGACCGCGCGTCGTCTATACCGCGACAAAGGTGCAGGCCGACGCCAAGCGCATCCTCGACATCTATCGCCGCAGCGGCCGGTTTGCGGCGACGGTCGAGCCCAAAGTGATTCCGCTGGACCAGAACCGTGTCGATCTGGTGTTCGAAATCCACGAGGGCGATATCACGGAAGTGCGGCGTATCGACTTCGTCGGCAACAAGGTCTTCGATGATTCCGAGCTGCGCACCCAGATCCTGACCAAGGAGAGCGCCTGGTACCGCTTCCTGACGACGAGCGATACCTATGATCCGGATCGGCTGACGGTCGACCGCGAGAACCTGCGCAACTTCTATCTGAAGAACGGTTACGCCGACTTCCGGGTCGTTTCCTCGGTCGCCGAGCTGTCGCCGGATCGCAACGCCTTCTTCATCACGTTCACCCTGGAGGAAGGCGAACGCTACAAGTTCGGCACGATCAACATCAAGTCGACGCTGAAGGACCTCGATCCCGAGAGCCTGCGCAAGGAGATCAGCACCGTCGAGGGCGACTGGTACAATGCCGACGAGGTGGACAAGACAATCACGCGTCTTTCGGACCGGGTCGGCGATCTTGGCTACGCCTTCGTCGAGGTGAAGCCCGAGGTGGACAAGGACAACGCCGCTAAGACCATCGGGCTCACCTACGACATCCAGGAGGGGCCGCGGGTCTATATCGAGCGCATCGACATCAACGGCAACGTACGGACGCTCGACGCAGTGATCCGTCGCGAGTTCCGCGTCGTCGAAGGCGACGCGTTCAACGCCTCGAAGATCCGGCGCACGCGCCAGCGCATCCAGAATCTCGGCTTCTTCAGCAAGGTCGACCTGAAGACGCTGCCCGGCAGCAGCCCGGACCGCACGATCGTCGAGGTGAACGTGGAAGAGCAGTCGACGGGCGAGTTGTCGTTCGGCGCCGGCTATTCGACGAGCGAGGGTCCGATCGGCAACGTCAGCATCCGCGAACGAAACCTCCTGGGTCGCGGGCAGGATGTGCGGACCGACTTCGTGCTGTCGGGCAAGCGCTCGCAGCTCAACTTCAGCTACACCGATCCGTATTTCCTCGACCAGAACCTGGCCGCCGGCCTCGATGCGTTCCGCTCGCGCAACGACCGGCGCAGCGAGAGCTCATTCGAGGAGCGGAGTACGGGCGGCGGCTTCCGCTTCGGCTGGGACTGGGACGAGTTCCTCCGGCAGACCGTGCGCTACACGATCAGCGACGACGACATCTTCAAGACGCAATCGGACGCCTCGCCGGCGATCGTGGCGCAGAAGGGCTCCGCCCTGTCGTCCCTCGTCAGCCAGCAGATCAGCTACGACCGCACGGACAACCGCTTCACGCCGACCAAGGGCTACTACGCCCGCCTGCAGAACGATGTTTCGGGTCTTGGCGGCGACACCCACTATCTGCGCTCGCGGCTCTCCGCCGCCTACTATCATCCGATCTTTGAAGATGTGATCGCCAGCGTGAGCCTCGAAGGCGGACACATCTTCGGTTTCGGGGGCGAGAAGATCCGGACGACCGACAACTTCATGCTTGGCGGCACCAGCCTGCGCGGCTTCGCCGCCTCGGGTGTTGGCCCGCGCGATACGCTTTCCTCCGATGCGCTCGGCGGCGACCAGTACTTCTCCGGCACGGTCCAAATGTCGTTTCCCCTCGGGCTGCCCGAGGAGTACAAGATCCGCGGCCGGGTGTTCAGCGACTTTGGCAGCTTGTGGAAGACCGACTTCACGGCTCCGCATGTCGTCGACAGTTTCGCGATGCGTGCATCGGGCGGCGTGGGGTTCACCTGGGATTCGCCGTTCGGGCCGTTCGCCTTTGACCTCGCCTATCCTTTCCTCAAGGAAAAGTTCGACAAGACCCAATACTTCAGTTTCAGCGTAGGGACGAGATTCTGAGAATGACGAACAGACAGATGAGATCTCTCTTGATGGCGGCCGCCATCGCCGTTTCGGCCCTGGGCCTGGAAGCGGCGTCCGCGCAGCAACAAAGCCCCGGCGTCGTCGTCGGCGTGGTCGATTTCGACCAGGTCATGGTGGAGTCCAAGGCCGGCAAGAGCCTCAAGGCTCAAGTGGCGCAGCAGAGGAACGCGTTTCAAGCGGAGGTCGACAAGCAGCAGAAGATATTTGATGACGCGAAGGCGAAACTTGTGGCCCAACGCGGCACGCTCGCCGACGACGAGTTCAAGAAGAAGGCGGATGCGCTGAACAAGCAGGGCGATCAGATACAGAAGAACCTGGCCCAACGGCAGCAACAGCTCGAGTCGAGTCTTGCCAAAGTGAAGGATCAGATCGAGCGAGCCACGGAGCTCGCGGCGCAGGACGTGGCGAAGGGGCATGGTATGACACTGATCGTCAATCGGGCGGCAATACTGGTGTACGACGACAGCTTCGATGTGACGAAGGAAGTGATCCGAAATTTGGACGCTAAACTGCCGTCGATCAAGCTATCGGCAGGATCGGCCGGAGCGGCCGGAGCGGCCGGAGCGGCCGGAGCGGCAGGGTCGACCGGAGCGGCGGGATCGACAGGGTCGACCGGAGCGGCGGGATCGACAGGCGCGACAGGATCGGGTGGGACCAGTGGTATTCAACTGGGAACGCCGAATGCGCCCGCCGACACGCAACAATAGGCGTGGACGCGCTCGATGTTAGGAACCGGGGTGCATCCTGAGGAGGCGCCGGACGATCGTCCGCTATGCGCGTCCCCAGGCAGCGATGCCGTCGGGTCGTAGCGGATGAGCGCAAAGACCGATATGCCAGCCGGCGCAGTGATGGACGTCGAGCGGATCATGCAGATGATCCCGCACCGCTACCCCTTCCTTATGATCGACCGCGTCGTCGACGTCGTGGCCGACAAGAGCGCCGTCGGCATCAAGAACGTCACGATCAACGAATATTTCTTCCAGGGGCATTTCCCGGGCCACGCAGTGATGCCGGGCGTTCTCCTCATCGAGGCGATGGCGCAGACGGCGGCAGTGTTCGTCGTCCACACGCTAGGCCCGGACGCCGAGGGCAAGTTGGTCTATTTCATGTCGATCGAGAATGCGAAGTTCCGGCGTCCGGTCGTTCCCGGGGACCAACTCCACGTGCACGTCACGAAGGAGCGCAACCGCGGGCCGGTCTGGAAGCTCTACGGAGAGGTCAAGGTCGACGGCCACACGGTCGCCGACGCGACCTTTGCCGCGATGATCCGCGACCGGGAGTAGCGTCGCCTCTTGCCCGGCGGCCGGTCCGGGACTATCTCATCGCCGGTGCCGCAAGCCGCAAGCGAGGTGTTCCATGAACGTGCAGACGAAAGAAGGCGCCGCGGTCGCGGCCGGCCTGTCGCGCTTCCAGCTGCTCCATACCATGATCCGCGTGTTCGATCTCGAGAAGTCCCTCGATTTCTATACCCGCCTCCTCGGGATGCAGCTGCTGCGACGCAA
>Ga0335080_10008742_pt1 | contig 10561 bp, 6 predicted proteins | sample Lox_Sample_34_FD_206720 | JGI IMG/M metagenome (GOLD analysis project Ga0335080, IMG submission 206720) | Soil microbial communities from Loxahatchee National Wildlife Refuge, Florida, United States - Lox_Sample_3.4 | ecosystem: Environmental > Terrestrial > Soil > Wetlands | place: USA: Florida... | reverse complement strand
GAGTGGTTACCCCGCCGGCGCCACGCTGCTCGTCGTCGATGCCGAAGGAGAGCTACTGCATGCACACGGCGGCTGGTCGTGCATCGTCGGCGAGCGGATCGAGACGACGCGCGACACGATCTACGACCTCGCGTCGCTGACGAAGGTGGTCTCGACCGTGACGTTGAGCCTGAGCCTGGCCGAGCGCGGCGCCTGGGAGCTCGACGACCCGGCCGTCCTCTGGCTGCCGGGTCTCCCCAATGCCGAGATCACTCTCCGGCAGTTGCTCACCCATACCTCCGGGCTGCCCGCTCACCGCGAGCTCTACCGACTGGACGGCGGCATGCCGGCGATCCGCGATGCGGTCTACGCCGAAGCGGCCGCCGCCGTCCCAGGCCCGGTGCTCTACAGCGATCTCGGATACATGCTGCTCGGCTGGGCGATTGCCGACCGCGTCGGCACGACGATCGACCGCGCGTTCGCCGAGACCGTCGGCGAGCCGCTCGGGCTGGAACGCACCCGGTTTCGGCCGCCGCAGCGCGAGCGGCGGCTGATTGCGGCGACCGAGCTCGACGGCGATCAGCGGCTCGAGCCCGGACTCGTGTGGGGCGAGGTGCACGACGGCAACGCCTGGGCGCTCGGCGGCGTTGCGGGCCACGCGGGCCTGTTCGCGCCCGCCGCCGACCTCGGTCGGTTCGCGAGCGCGTTGCTCGCTCCCGCGCGCCATCCGGTGCTCTCGGCCGGCTCGATCGCCGAGATGACGAGGTTTCAGGCCGGGGGCCCGCCCGACATGCGCGCCCTCGGCTGGCAGCTGGACGCGAGCGATTGGGGGTCGTGGCCGGAGTCGACGTACTGGCACACGGGGTTCACCGGCACCTCGCTTCTGGTCGCGCCCCGGCTCGGGTACGCGGTCGTGCTTCTGATGGGCGGCGTCCACCCCGCGCGCAATCCGGAACGGCAAGCGGAACTACGGCGCGAGGTTCACCGGATCGTGTTCGAGGGATTCTCGTGACCGAGAGCACCGATCTGCACGGGCTGAGCACCGAGCAGGTCCGACCGGGCCTCGACGAGCTCGACCTGCTCTCGGTGGAGCAGCTCGTCTCGTTGATGTGCGCCGACGTTCGCGTCGTGCCAGAAGCCGTCGGCGCGGCCGAGGCGCAGATTGCGCACGCGGTCGAAGGGGTCGCCGCCGCGCTCGAGCGCGGCGGGCGCCTGATCTACGTCGGCGCCGGCACTGCCGGGCGCATCGGGCTACTCGATGCCGCAGAGGCCGGGCCGACCTTCAACGTGCCCCCGGGGCAGGTGATCGGCGTGCTCGCCGGAGGCCGCGGCGCCTTCGGCGTGGCGGTCGAGAACGCCGAGGACGACCGCGAGGGCGGCGCCGACGCGATGACGGAGCTCGCCGTTGGGCCGGAGGACGCCGTGGTGGGGATCGCCGCGAGTGGCCGGACCCCTTACGTGCTCGGCGCAGTCGAGGCAGCGAAGCGCGCCGGGGCGCTCACCGCCGGCGTCGTCTGCAACCGGGGCACGCCGCTCGCCGCCCTTGCGGACATTCCGGTCGAGGTGCTCGTCGGACCCGAGATCGTCGCCGGCTCGACCCGGCTCAACGCCGGAACGGCGCAGAAGGTCGTCCTCAACATCATCTCGACGGTCGCGATGATCCAGCTCGGCAAGACCTACGGCGGCCTGATGGTCGACCTGCGCGCGACGAACGCCAAGCTCCGCGACCGCGCGACCCGGATCGTGGCCGAAATCGCAGGCGTCACGCCCGAGCGCGCCCGGGCCGCACTCGAGGCGTGCGACTGGAGTCCCAAGAACGCGGCGGCGATGCTGCTCGGGGCCGACGATCCGGCCGCGGCGCGGCAGCTCCTCGAGCGGCACGAGGGCCGGCTACGCCCCGCACTGCAGGAGCTCGGCTCCGGACGTCCCGCGCCGCCCGGCCCGGGCCGGGACACCGTCAGGCTCGGCGTCGCCGCCGCCTTCGTCGACGGCGCGCTCGTGCGCGGCGACGTCGCGCTCTCCGGCGGGGCGGTCTCCGCAGTCGGCCTGTCGGGGCGGGGCGAGGGTCTGGCGATCCCGGCGCTCGTCGACGCGCAGGTCAACGGCTACGCCGGCGTCGACGTACTGGGCGCCGCCGTGGACGAGCTTCAGGCGCTGGCCGAGGCGCTCCTCCGGGACGGCGTTGCGGCGTACCAGCCCACGCTGATCACGAGCGCCGAGGACGATCTGACCGCGGCGCTCGGTCGGATCGCCGACGCGAAGGCGAGGGGCGGGCCCGGGGCCCGTATCGCCGGTGTCCACCTCGAAGGGCCGTTCCTCTCCCTCGAGCGGGCGGGCACCCACCCGCTCGAGCATCTGCGGGCGCCCGACCCGGCGCTGCTCGAGCGCCTGCTCGACGCCGGGCCCGTGCGGACGGTCACGATCGCCCCGGAGCTGCCGGGCGCGCTCGAGCTGATCGAGATCTGTCTGCGCCGCGGCGTGACGGTGTGGCTCGGGCACAGCCGCGCGAGCGCGGAGGAGGCGCGGCGCGCGTTCGAGGCTGGAGCTGTCGCGGTCACGCACCTCTTCAACGCGATGCCGCCCATCTCCGCCCGCGAACCGGGGCTTGCCGGCGCCGCCCTGTCCACGGCCGGGGTGGCGCTGCAGCTGATCGCCGACGAAATCCACGTCTCGGACGAGCTCGTGCGCGTCGCGTTCGCCTCCGCGCCGGGGCGCTGCAGCCTGGTCACCGATGCGGTCGCGGCGGCCGGGCTTCCCGACGGCAGCTACCGGTTGGGGGAGGTCGAGATCGAGGTTTCGGGTGGAGTCTCGCGCCGCGCCGATGGAGTCCTTGCCGGCAGCACCGGCCGCCTCGCGGATGGTCTCGCCCGGCTCGGCGCGCTCGGTATCGACCGGTCGGAGGCCGTCGCAGCGGTGACGGGGCGCCCGGGCCGGCTGCTCGGCGGCGGGATCGGCGTGCTCGAGCTCGGCGGCCGCGCCGACCTGGTGATCGTCGACGAGGAGCTCACGGTCCGGGAGGTGTGGGCCGCCGGTCGACGGCTCGAAGAGGCGGCGCGCTGAGCCCGGACGCGCCGGCACCGCCCGAGCCCGGCGAGCTCTTTTTACGCGAGATCCGCGAGCAGCCGGACGTGCTCGAGCGGATCGCCGACAACCTGGCGAATCTCGACGAGGCGGCGGCCGAGCTGCGTGGCCGCGGTATTCGCCTGATCAGGATGGCCGCCCACGGCTCGTCCGACAACGCAGCGTCCTACGGTGTGTACGCGTTTGCCCTCCTCGCCGGCCTGACGGCCTTCCGGGACTCGATCTCGCTCATCGTCTACTTCGGAGCCGAGCTCGACCTGCATGACTCGTGCCTGCTGGCGCTCTCGCAGTCGGGCCGGACGCCGGACGTCGTCGACTATCTCGAGCAGGGCTCGAGGCGCGGGGCGCTCACGATCGCGGTGACCAACGACCCGGCCTCGCCGCTGGCAGCCGCCGCCGACGTTGCCGTGCCCATCCTGGCCGGCGAGGAGCGAGCCGTAGCCGCCTCGAAGACGTACGTCGCACAGGTGGCGACGCTCGGGCTCCTCGCCGCCCATGTCGCCGGCAGGGGCGAACGGTTTGCCGGGGCCCTTCGAGCGACGGCTTCGGTCCTCCGTGACTGGCTGCCGGCGGCCGAGAAGGCCCTGGCGCCGCTCGCGCTCGAGTTCGCGGCCGTGGAGCGCATGCTCGTCGTCGGGCGCGGCCCGGCATTCGCGACGGCGCGAGAGATTGCGCTCAAGCTTCTCGAGACCTGTCGGGTGGCCGCCGCCTCGCTGACCGCGACCGATCTCGCACACGGACCGGTCGCCGCTCTCGACGGGCTGTTCCCGGTCTGGGCGATCGCCGGAGACGACGCTGGGCTCCCGACGGTCGTCGAAGCCGTCGCCCGTGCTCGCGCCGCTGGCGCGAAGGTGATCGTGAGCGGCCCGGCCGCCGGCGCCGTTCCGAACGCGACCAGCCGGATCCCGGCGCCCGCCGCACCGCTTCCTCTACTCGAGCCCCTGCTCACGATCGTACCCGGCCAGCTCTTCGCCTCGGCTCTCGCCCGCGCGAAGGGCCTCGACCCTGACCGCCCGGCCGGATTGGCCAAGATCACGCTCGCGCCCTAGGCGCGGCGACGGCATAGTCGAGCGTCACGAGACTCGAACGTCTCTTGGACGTCGGCGCCCCGGGGGCCCCGGGCGACGCGGGACACGGAGGCCGTGATCCGCGCCGCCGGCTTCGAGTTCGTGTCGCTCGAGCGGGGCTTCCACTCTTCGTCGCTGCTCACGATCACCGCGGCCCCCAACATGCTCGGAGTCGCAAAGCTCACTCCCGCACGAACGATCTTCAACGCAGCGGTCCACGCCGGGATCGGCGCGAAGCTCGCGGCCTCGGTGACCAAGAGCGTCCAATCGCCAAGTGCTCGACCGACCGGTCGGGACGGCCTCTCTACACTGCGTCGGCTGGGCCCCGTAGCCCAGTGGATAGAGCAGCGGTTTCCTCACGCGCGTGCTTCCGTCGCGACGCGGAGCAGTCGGGCGCGCTGCACAAATTTCTGTACAATGGCACGATGGCCCGCGTGGTTCCGTTCAGCGAGGCACGAGCACGGCTGACCGAGCTCCTCGACGAGGTCGAGACCCGGCACGAGCATCTCGTGATCACCCGCAAGGGCCGGCCGGCAGCCGTCGTCATCTCACCGGACGAATGGGACGCCATCGAGGAGACGCTCGCCGTTCTCCAGGATGACGACACGTTGGCAGCACTTCGTGAGAGCGAGGACGACGTCAGGGCCGGTCGGCTCTTCACGCTCGACGAGGTGAGACGCGACCTCGGGCTTGCCTGAGCTCTTCCTCACCCGACGCGCCAGGAAAGACCTCGAAGCCCTACCACCGACGGTCCGTGAGGCCGTTCTCGAGACCCTCGCCCTGATCCAACGCGAGCCCGAAGAGCTCGGCAAGCAACTCGTGGGACGGCTGGAGGGTTACTGGGCCGCGCGCATAGGGGGCTATCGCGTCCTCTACACGATCGAGCAAGCACGAGTGGTCGTGCGCGCAGTTCGGCATCGAAGCGTCGTGTACCGACCCAGGCGGCGGAAGCGCTAGCCCGAATCCGCCCGTTCCGCAACCTCCATGTCAGGCACCAAGTAGCTCCAGACGTCTCGCGGAAGCTGCCGCATCGGAGGCAGCCCGCGCTCGGCCAGGTGGCGATACCACTCCGCCCAGAGCGTCGCTTCGCCATCGGCGAGATAGAGGGCGTCGATGACGTCGCCGTGCTGCCAGCGGCTGTCGCCCGGCGGCTGCGGGCGGGATCGCGGGTCCGCGCGATGCGGAATGTGGCGCAGCCATGTCCCAGCGGGATCGACGGCGTCGACGTCGAGCGCCAGCGGCCAGGCCTCAGACGGCGCCGGGCGACTCGAGCTCGGACACGACCCGCGCGACTCGGCGCGCCTTGCCTCGGGCGATCAGCTCGAGCGGCTTGCGGTCGTCGAGTGCCTCGATCGGCCTAGACAGCCAGACCGGAATGTAGTCCGGCTCCATCACCCGGGCCAGCCGATCGACGATCTCGGCCAACTCGGCGACGCGCTCGGCCCGCTTACCCGTTGGCGAGCTCCGGCGGGCAAACCAGTCGCGCACCGTACTCGGCGCCGCTCCCACGGCGCTACCGATCTGCGCGTCCGAAAGGTTTGCCACCTCGTGGATCCGCACCGCCTCCTCTGCAAATGCTGTAGCCACGTCCTCAGAGTAGCCATTCCGTCGCTATTCCGTCAAATATCCGTCGTGGCCGAGTAGCCGCGCGGCGGATACTGGTTGTTGGGCGGCGCAGGTCGGCGCCAAGCGTTCGCCAACACCGCGTGGGTAATCGTGCCCGCAGTTCGGCATCCGGGCGTCGTCTACCGAACGAGGCGCCGAGGGCGTTCGTAACGAAGCCGCAGGTTAAAGTGGCCGGAAGAGTCGGCTCAACGGGAACCGCTGAGCCGAGTTCAGGCCCCCGTAGCTCAGTGGATAGAGCAGTGGTTTCCTAAACCACGTGCGCAAGTTCGATTCTTGCCGGGGGCACTCCCTCTGTTCTAGCCAGAACCGGCAGTAGGCGCGGTACGGCTCCGGCGGGACGGTGCGCGCCGGCACCTCGTCGTGTCAGAGCTCTGAATGCCGGAGTCGTCGTGTGTCGTAGCCCTCGCCGGTCAGCAGCTCGAAGACCTTCGGGGGCTCGCGCTCCTCCATCTCGGGACGATTTGGTTCAGCGTTGCCTCATGAGTTACTATCTCGCGAACCTAAAGTACGGGAAGGGAGGATCAGTGGCCGATCAAGCGACCATCGACAGCGTCGGCAATAAGTTTGCCGCCTGGGCCAGCTCGCTGTCCGACGACGAGCAAGCGGCGCTTGCCGAGTGGGCGAGCTGGGCGTGGGGCGACGTGTCTCCGCATAGCGGGAGCTGGTGGCGAGAGGCGAATGGCTGGAATCAGGCCTGGTCGCAGGGCTGGTCCCAGAGCTGGGCGTCGCAGACCTAAGCCTTCGTCAGCGCGCGGCCGTGCCTGCAGGCCGCGCGTCTGACCTCAGGTCGCTCGCCCCAGCACAAGTAGCTCTGCGGCCAGCAACGTCGGGGCGCGGGTGGCGAGGCGTGCCGCTCTCCGATCAATGACGTCTCGTGCGACACCCCCAGCCGAAGCCTCGTGTGTGGGCTGCGTTTCGGGGTCGAGAAGCGCGGACGGTGGAAGTCTGAGGACAGCGATCAGCCCAGGCGGCCGGAACCTTGCCGGGCTTTGCAGCCTCGTTTAACGTCGCCAGGATCGATGAGGGTCGCAGACGCGATGACGAACCGTGTTGCCCGGATCCGGGAGGAGATGAGCGTGTTCCAGGCCGCAGAGACGGTCGCGCTCGCAGGCTCGAGCGACCTCATGGTCGTCGACGAAACCGGTGGGTTCGTTGGTGTCCTCTCCGAGGGGGATATTCTGCGCGCCGCCTTGCCGGACATCGACGAGATTCTCGAGGCCGGCGGATCGCTCGATGCCGCGTTCGCGCGCTTTCTCGAGAAGGGGAGCGACCTCGCTCGGCTCCCGATCGCTCCACTCATCATCCGCGATCCGATCGTTCTCGACCCTGACGACCATGTCGCGAAGGCCGCGGTCGTACTCGTCGACCGGGGAATCCGCCTCCTGCCGGTGGTTCGCAACGGACGCCTGCTCGGAGCGGTCTCACGCGCCGACATCTGCAACGCTGTGACCGGAGGCCTTCCGAGCATGCCGATCGACGCCACGTAAAGAGCTCTCACTCTCGCGAGCGTGGCAGTGAATGATGCAGCAAGGAGCGGAGCGGCCCCGGTGCCGCCGACTCGCTCCTCGGGGCCGCAACCGTCTGCCAAGTCGGTGCGCATCTCGACGACGAGGACAGCGGCCACCTCGCTATCTCGCTCAAACGGCGTCGGCGTCCAAGCCGTCTGCTCGTCCGCGACTCGCGGCGACAGCGGCCAGAATCGGCTTGGGAACGAGCACGGCGGCACGCTCGGCATCCTGCGCGCACGTGGGAACGTCCTTTCGCTCGCTTGCTCGTCGACGACGCGTTGCCTGCCCCGTTCCGCTGGGAAGGCGTTACCGCGATGTTGTCCCCACCGCGGTTGGCGCTCTACACTGACCTCCTTCACCTCTCCGGGCGGAGACGGCCGCACGGTTGTTTTGCCAGTGCGGTCGCGCTCGGGGCCAGCCGCTCGTAATACTCGGCAAGCAGCGACGGGATTTCCCTCACTCGGTCCAGCAGGGCGCCTCCCGCGTTTCGCGCAGCCGCGGCCTCTTGCTTCTCGAAAACGACCAGCCCTTCGCGGAGGATCGATTTCAGCCCCGCCATGTAGCGCTTGTCCTCGATCTCGAGCGCATGGGCCCACCCGGCGAGCACGGCGAGGTCGGCCTCGCTGACTCCCCCAGCGGCGACCGCTGCTCGCAGGGCGTCGCGTGCACACTCGCCGGCGGCGATCACCGCGCGGGCGCTCTCCGAGTCTTCGACCTCGGAAACGGCTCTGCGGATTGCGTGCACCGGCTCCGACGTCGAGCAGAGAGCGCTCGCGATCGCCCAGAGCTCGTGCAGCGGATCGCCCACACTGAACGCGAGGTAGTTGCTGCGAAAGCGCCCGTGTGCCTCGAGCAGCAGCCGCAAACGTAGCGCCGTCATCTCGCTCGGCGCGTCATCCCGCGTCAGCGGTCGCTCGCGGAAGCCGAAGTCAAGCTCGATCGCGTTCTGCATCTCCACCACCGAGTAGAGGAGGCGTATCCACGTCCGGTAAAGCTCGGAGAGGGACACGTACTGCAGGCCCTCCTGGCCGATCGCCACCCCCCAATCGGTGCCGAAGTCCAGGCGCCGCACGACTCCGACCTCGTACAGCCCCAGGAGGGCATCGATTTCCAGGTCGACGTGGTGGGACACGGCGCGATACGGCCTCGTCGCGTCCACGCCCCCGTACGCACACACGATCTTGTCCCCGCCCGGATGCAGGTGCACAAACCCGGTGACGTCGTAGACGCGCCCTTCGATTATGAGCCACCGACCCGTGTCATCGTCATTGTGGAGAACGACGTCGGAGGCGTCGAGTTGCGTCGGGTTCACGGGCTGGGGGCCGGTGTAGGTGGTGAAGACGTCGAGCATCAGACGCTGCTCGGCGGCAAGACGGCCAAGGAAGGCGTCGACCTCGGCGGGGTCGACGCCGCCGACTCGTCGCGCGACCTCCTTCAGCGCGTCGATGATGCTCCGCGCGAACCCGCTGCGGCCGCAAACGTAGAAGCGACCTCCCCGTCCACCCTGGTCGACTGGACGCAGCAGCTCCCACAGCTCGCGCGCGTTGTCGTCGGCAAGTATCTGGGACTCGATCCGCTGCGGCTCGCCAGGCTCGAACACGAGATGCGATCCGGTCCCATTCGACGAAACGCGACAGGCGGCCGGCTGGCGGGAGAGTGCAACGGAGAGCCTCAGGTGTCCGGCACCGATCGCCTCCTCCAGCTCCCGGCGGTAGTAGACGTCGGCCTCCGTCCGGGTGGCAAAAAACAACCAGGTCTCACCCATATCGCCACGGCGCCCGCGTTCTTGGAGGAAACCGCGGAAGGGTGCGATCCCGGTCCCGCCGGCGAACATCACAACCGGCTCGTCGCCGTTTGCGGGCAGCGAGAACCGCGTCGGCCGAATGATCGTGAACGCCAGAGACGCATCCGTCTCCCAGAGGGCCGGGTCGCCGAGGAAGGTCGAGGCCGTGCCGCGCCGGTCGACAGGCAGCGAGACCGGCGGAGCGTCCGCGCTGCGGTAATGGAGGCCGCCGACCGTGAGGTGGAGCTCGCGGGCTCCACCTTCGTCGCCGGTCGTCGCGGACGAGATCGAGTACATCCGTGGCCGCTCGGGCGGGACGATCGAGCAGATGTGGTGGCGCTCGCCCGGGAGTGCGCGCCACAGCGCGCGCGGGTCGAAACCGCTGCGTGCGAGTAGCTCCAGGACGTCCCAAAGCTCCCACTGGTCCTCCGCCCGGAGACGGACGATCTCGCGGAGCGTCGCGTCGCCCGAAACGCTGAGAAGCGCGGTCGCGATCTCGCGGTCAAGGGGGCGGATCCGACCGAGCGAGAGCAATGTCCGGAGCGGTAGCTCGGTCGCGCCGGCGAGTTCGGCCCGTACCTCGATTGCATCGCGCCAGACTCGAGTGAGCTGAATCGGCTGGTCCGGCCGTGCCCGCAGGGCCGCCACCGTCCGATCGACGAGCTCGCGGCGGTTCTCGGGCAAGACGCTGACTCGGTCTCCGGGCTGGTAGCGGACACCCTTTCCCTCGACGTCGAGAACCACGTGCTTGACCGAACCTCCATCCCCGACGGTCGCATCCTCGACTTTGGCGATGCGAGCCAGGCGGAGTGGCGTTGGCGCGTCAAGGCGACGCTCGTGGGTCGCTGCTGCAAGCTCGTCGTCGACCTGCTCCCAGGTCCGGTCGCTGAACGTGCCTGCGAACCCACCGATCGTCACGTCCCGGCCGACCTTGTACGCGATGTCGAGGAACCCGTGGATCTTGAGCCGGTGGCGCTTGAGGAACCCTTGGTCGCCCATGTAGGCGTGCACCGCCTCCGTGTAGAGGCCCTGGAGCTCTTGGTCGCCGCGCTTACCGACGTACTCGAGCACGGAGACCGCGCCGAGCGCCTCAAGGAAGTCACGCCAGTGGGCGGGGTACCAGTCGCGCTGGTGTTTCATCTCGCCGCCCAGGAGCGTGTCGAAATGCCGACGCCCGAAGAACTGGTCGAGCACGTGGAACAAGGGCGCACTGGCGCCGCTCGGCCCCGCGACGCCGGCCGTGATCGGCACGCCGAACGGCGCCACCGTCTTCGCGAAGACGATATTGTCGACGTAGGTCGGCGCGTAGGGGTCGGCCCGGAGCTTGGCGAACGACTCGCGCGCGACCCGTTGGAGCGTGTCCGCGATCTGGATCAGCTCCCGCTTCAGCCCGGCGGGATCATCGCGAGCCGCTGCCTCCTGAGCGCGGACGCAGGCCGCGACCACACCCGAGGACTGCGAAAGGACCTCGACTTGCACGAGATACAAGACGCGCTCCGCCTGGTTGTCGTAGATCG
>Ga0335080_10008741_pt1 | contig 10562 bp, 6 predicted proteins | sample Lox_Sample_34_FD_206720 | JGI IMG/M metagenome (GOLD analysis project Ga0335080, IMG submission 206720) | Soil microbial communities from Loxahatchee National Wildlife Refuge, Florida, United States - Lox_Sample_3.4 | ecosystem: Environmental > Terrestrial > Soil > Wetlands | place: USA: Florida... | reverse complement strand
CAGGCGCTCGATCCGAAGAACATCCTCAATCGCGGGAGATTTCTGTTTTGAGCCCCGAAACAGCGGCAGCGGAGAACTCGGCTTCTAACTTCACGCCCGGCGAGAAGCCCACCTGGGAGCTGTACTCCAAGTGCGTGCATTGCGGGCTCTGTCTCGACAACTGCCCCACCTATCGCGCGCTGGGCACGGAGATGGACTCGCCGCGCGGCCGAATCTACCAGATGCTGCAGGTGGACTCGGGGCGGCTCGCCCTTTCCGACTCGTTCGTTACCCACATCGACCGCTGCCTCGGATGCCTGAATTGCCAGACGGCGTGCCCTTCGGGCGTGCAGTACGGGCATCTACTGGAGAGCACACGCTCGCAGATCGAGCAGAACTACCCGCGGCCGTGGCTGGGGCGCAAGCTGCGCGAGCACTTCTACGCCAAGGTGCTGCCGTCGTTCGCAAAGCTGTCCACGACGGCGCGCCTGCTTTGGTTCTATCAGCGCTTCGGGTTGCAGGGTCTGGCCCGCGCAACGGGCATTCTGAAGCTTCTCGGTGTAAGTGAGCTGGACGCGCTCTCGCCGCAAATTGAAAGCAGCTTCTCCTTCGCCGATCTCGGCAAGACCTTTCCCGCCGAAGGCACACGTCGCGGCCGAGTCGCGATACTGATCGGCTGCGTCGGCAGTGTGGCGTTCGCCGAGCTGAATCGCGCCACCATCCGCGTGCTGACGAAGAACGGCATCGAGGTTTGTATCCCCAAGGCGCAAGCTTGCTGTGGCGCGCTGCACGCGCACGGCGGCTATCTTGAGCTGGCGCGGTCACAGGCGCGCAAGAACATCGACGCCATGCTCAGCTCCGAATTTGATGCTGTCGTAGTCAACGCGGCTGGCTGCGGCGCGAACATGAAGGACTACGCGTTCCTGCTGGAGCACGATGCCGAGTACGCTGAACGAGCGCGCGAGTTCGCCGCCAAGGTCCGCGACATCACCGAATATCTTTCGCAAGTCGGCCTGGTCGAGCCCAAACGCAAGCTCAACCAGCGCGTCACCTACTCCGACCCATGCCACCTGGCGCACGCGCAAGGTGTGCGCAAACAGCCGCGCCAGTTGCTGAAGCAGATCGGCGCCGAGCTGGTCGAAATGCCCCGTCCCGACACCTGCTGCGGCAGCGCCGGCGTTTACAACGTCATGCAGAACGAGCTCTCGATGAAGATCCTCGACGAGAAGATGGAGTTCGTTGCCATGGTCGAGCCGCAGATCATCGCGACCGCCAACGTCGGCTGCATGCTGCAGTTCCGCGCCGGCGTAAAGCGCAAGGGCATGAACGCCGAAGTCGCGCACGTGGTTGAGCTACTCGATCGGGCTTACTGACACCGAAACATCCTGAGGCACACAATAATCGCAAGGTTTCCCGACTGTTAGAATAAGAACGCGATGATCCTGCCGTTCGTCCGCGAATTCTTTGCGGACGTGGAGACTCTATCCGCCTTTACACGTGCAGTAACCCGAGTGAAGGGTGATGCCGGGCGGACACGTGTGTCCGGACTCACCCCGACTGGCAAGGCCTTGCTTCTTCCGCTGCTGCACCGCGCCGTCTCCCGCCCGCTGCTGGTACTCGTAAACGACAATCGTGCGGTAGACGAGTTGCTGCCCGTCGTGCGCTCGCTTGCGGAACTCAGCGGAACGGTTTCGCCCGATGCCGTCCTGGCGCTGCCCGCCTACGACGTGCTGCCATTTGAAAACCTGTCGCCGCATCCGGAGATCCAGGAGACACGCGCTGCCGCGCTCTGGAAGATCGCAACCGGCTCGGCCGAGATTGTCATCGCGCCCGTGGCAGCCTCGACGATGCGCCTGCGCGATGGCGGTTTTTATGCCGATCTGGCAAAGGTGGTCCGTCGCGGCGACATGCTCGACCCCGACCGCCTGCTGCAGCACCTGTGCAGCGTCGGCTACAACCAGGTTGACATCGTGCAAATGCCGGGCGAGTTCGCGCATCGCGGCGGACTCGTCGATGTCTACTCACCGGAGCTTGACCGGCCCGTGCGCATCGAGCTGTTCGGAGACGAGATCGAGTCCATCCGCAAGTTCGATCCAGAAACGCAGCGCTCGGCCGCCGTCACCGATGAAGTCGTCCTGCTGCCGCTCACCGAAACTCCCGTCGACGAGGAGACGCTTGCGGCCATCAACGCGCGCCTTACGGGTGAGCGGCTGGAAGGCAGTACCGAGCTGATCGAGCGTTCCGTCCGGGCGACAGGTGTCTCTGTCTTCCCTGGATGGGAGCTGTACGCGCCCATCGCCGGCGGCAGCGAGACGCTGTTCGACCTCATGCCGCGCGCCGTGGCCATCCTTGACGAGCCTGACCGGCTGGACGAAACGCTCGACGCATGCTGGACAAAGCTGACCGGGGCGCACGAGCGCAGCCTGGTCGGCAATCTTGTGCGCCCGGAAGAGCTGAACCTCTCGCCCGACGCCTGGCGCGGGCGCGTCGAGCAGGCGAGTGCGCTTTCCGTCGAGCAGCTTGGCATCGAGAGTGGCGACGAATCCGACCACATCGTGCTGCAAACGCAGCCCACCACGCGCTTCCACGGCTCGGTCGCCGCCATGGCGGAGGAGGTCGAGCGCCTCACCCGCGACGGCAAGCGCGTGATGTTCGCTGTTTCCAGCACCGGCGAGGTCGAGCGCCTGGCCGACGTCTTCAACGAGTACAACCTGTCGTTCCGCATCGGCAGCCGCACGCCCAAGCCCGGCAGCGAAGTCTTCGTCGAGGAATCAACCTACTTCGCCGAGGAGATTGCTGCGACGGCCATCGTGAAGGCGTACGTGCCCGAAGGTGTCGCCGTACCGGAGGCGAACTTCGTGCTGTTTGGCACGCGCGATCTGTTCGACGAATCGGAGGTGTCGCTCGGCCGCCCACAGCGGCAGAAGTCGAAGGTCTCGGCGTTTCTCTCCGATTTCCGCGACCTCGCCATCGGCGACTACGTCGTGCACGTCGAACACGGCATCGGCCAGTACCAGGGGTTGCGCGAGATCCCGCAGGAAGACGGCAGCGCCGCCGAATTTATGGTGTTGGAGTATGCCGAGGGCGCGCGCCTCTACGTGCCGCTCACGCGCCTCGACCTGGTGCAGAAGTACCGCTCTTCCGAAGGCGTGAAGCCCGTGCTCAACCGTCTGGGCACGCAGCAGTGGCAGAAGACCAAGGCGCGCGTGAGGAAGGCGATGAAGGACATGGCCGAGGAGCTGCTGAAGCTCTACGCCGCACGCAAAACGGCCGACGGCCACGCCTTCGCGGCCGACAGCGAGTGGCAGCGGGAATTCGAAGACAGCTTCGAGTTCAGCGAGACCGAAGACCAGATGAGCGCCATCATCGACGTGAAGCACGACATGGAGTCGCCCACCCCGATGGACCGCCTGCTGTGCGGCGACGTCGGTTACGGCAAGACCGAAGTCGCCATGCGCGCGGCATTCAAGTCAGTCAGCGATAACCGCCAGGTCGCGGTGCTGGCGCCCACGACCGTTCTCGCCTTCCAGCACTTCAATACTTTCCGCCAGCGCTTCGCGGCCTTCCCCATCAAGATCGAAATGCTCAGCCGCTTCCGCTCGCCCAAACAGCAGAAGGAGACGCTGGCGAAGCTCGAGGCCGGGCAGGTGGACGTCGTTATCGGCACGCATCGCGTACTCTCGAAGGATGTGAAGTTCTCGGATCTCGGCCTGGTGATCGTCGACGAAGAGCAGCGCTTCGGCGTCCGCCACAAGGAACGGCTGAAGCAGTTGCGCAAAGAAGTTGACGTGCTCACCATGTCCGCAACCCCCATCCCGCGCACGCTGCACATGTCGCTGCTCGGGCTGCGCGACATGAGCGTCATCGAGACACCGCCGAAAGACCGCATGGCGATACAAACCGTCGTAGCCGCCTGGGACGAGAAGCTGCTGCGCTCGGCGATCGAGAAGGAGCTGGAGCGCGGCGGGCAGGTGTACTTCGTCCACAACCGTGTGGAGAGTATCTACGATATCGCCGACAAAATTCGCGAGATGGTACCCAGCGCGCGCATTCTCGTCGGCCACGGTCAGATGCCGGAGAGCGAGCTGGAAAAAGTCATGCTGGCGTTCATGCGGCACAAAGCCGACGTCCTTCTCGCCACGACGATCATCGAGAACGGGCTCGATATCCCACTCTGTAATACCATCGTCATCAACCGCGCCGACCGGCATGGATTGTCCGAGCTGTATCAGTTGCGCGGGCGGGTGGGGCGTTCGGACCGGCGGGCATACGCGTATCTGCTGATCCCGCCCGATCGTGAGCTGAGCGAACTGGCGCGACGGCGGCTGGCGGCGCTGAAGGAGTTCAGCGACCTGGGCGCGGGCTTCAAGATCGCGGCGCTCGATCTGGAGTTGCGCGGGGCAGGGAATTTGCTGGGCGGCGAGCAGAGCGGGCACATCGAAGCCGTCGGCTTCGAGCTGTACACCACGATGCTGGAGCGCACCGTACGCGAGCTGAAAGGCGAGATCACCGAAGTGGCGCCGGTGGCGCAGCTCAATCTCGGGCTCTACATCCGAATTCCGTCCGACTACATCCACGAGGAGAACCAGCGCCTGCGTATGTACAAGCGCATCGCGGGCGTCGAGTCGGAGTCGCAGCTCGAAGACGTGGCCGGTGAACTCGGGGATCGCTACGGTGCGCCGCCCGGGCCGGTGCGCAACCTGCTGGAGTATGCCGCGCTGAAGTTGTTATCGCAACGCATCGGCGTGGCGCAGATCGAGCGCCGTCGTGATGCCGTGAGCATTCGTTTTGCCCAGAATGCCTCGGTCGATCCCGAGCGGCTGGCGCGCTTCGTCGCCGGCGAGCCGGGAACGCAGTTCACGCCCCAGGGCGTGCTGAAATTCTCGCTGAAAGAGAAGCAGCCCGAACAGGTGCTGCTACGATTGAAGTCGCTGCTGGAGCAGTTGGCCGGCGAGCAGCAGCCGGTGGCCTGACATCACGCATACGCGAATTTATACGGAGCGAACTACAGTTGATTAAATCCTTCATCCAAGCGCTAGCCTTAGTTGTGCTTTCATGCTCACTCTTGGTGGCCCAGAACTCCGTCCCCGCGAAACCCGCAACGGCCGACTACGACACGCTCGTCGACGCCTATTTCGACCAGTACTTCACATTTCACCCCACGTCAGGCACGGCCTCCGGCTTCCACCAGTACGATGGCATGCTTGAGGACTATTCGCAGAAATCGGTAGAGAGCCAGATTTCCTTCCTGAAAGGCGAGTGGGAAAAATTCTCCGGCCTGCAAACCGCGCAGCTCAGCGGGGAGCAGCGAGCCGACCTGCAGATTCTGCTCAGCGATATCGATTCGCAACTGCTCGAGTTGAAGCAAATCCGCGGCTGGCAGCGCAACCCGGACACCTATTCCAGCAGTCCGACCTACTCCATCTTCATCCTGATGAGCCGCAATTTCGCGCCTCCGGAAGAGCGCCTCAAATCGGTGATCGCGCGCGAGCAGAAGATGCCGGCCAACTTCGCCGCCGCGAAATCCAACCTGAAGGATGTTCCGAAGGTCTACACCGAGATCGCGCTGGAGCAGATGCCGGGCATCATCAGCTTCTTCCAGAACGACGTCCCCAGCGCTTTCAAAAGCGTCACTGACCAACAGCTGTTGGCCGGCTTCAAGGCCTCGAACGACAAGGTCATCTTCGAGCTCCAGCGCTATCAGGACTTCCTGAAGAGCGACCTGCTGCCTATCTCGAACGGCGATTTCCGCATTGGGGCGGAGCTCTATCGCAAAAAGCTGCTCTACAACGAAATGGTCGACATCCCGCTTGACCGCCTGCTGCAAATCGGCTACGACGACCTGCACAAGAATCAGGCGGCGTTGAAGCGCGTGGCCGCGCAAATCGATCCGAAGAAGACACCCGAACAGATTCTGGAGCAACTGGAGCAGGACCATCCCCAACCCGACCAATTGCTGCAAGCCTTCCGCGATACCTTCAACGGGCTCATTCAGTTCATCGACCAGAAGCACATCGTGACGCTCCCCTCGCAGGTGCGGCCCATCGTCGAGGAGACGCCGCCCTTCGGACGCGCGCTGAGTTCGGCCTCGATGGACACGCCCGGCCCGTACGAGAACAAGGCGACCGAAGCCTACTTCAACGTCACGCTTCCCGAGCCCGACTGGTCGGCGGCGAAGACCAAGAGCTGGATGGAAGGCTTCAATCGCGGCACCATCATCAGCACCGCTGTGCATGAGGCCTATCCCGGGCACTACACGCAATTTCTTTGGATCAAGCAGGCGCCGTCCAAGATCCGCAAGCTGACCGGATGTGGCTCCAACTCCGAGGGCTGGGCGCACTACAGTGAGCAGATGATGCTCGACGAGGGTTACGGCAACAACGACCCAAAACTGCGCATCGGGCAACTGCAAGATGCGCTGCTGCGTGACGCGCGCTACGTTGTCGGCATCCAAATGCACACCGGCAAGATGACGCTGGACGAAGCCACGCAGTTTTTCGTGAAGGAGGGCTACCAGACGCAGGCGGTGGCCGAGCGCGAGGCAAAGCGCGGCACTGCCGATCCGACGTATCTGGTGTACACGCTGGGCAAGCTGGAGATCCTGAAGCTGCGCGCCGATTACAAGCAGAAGATGGGCGACAAGTTCAGCCTGGAGCAGTTTCACAACGAATTCTTGCAGCAGGGCGATCCGCCCATCAAGGTCATTCGCGAGAAGATGTTGGGCAACGATAGCCCGGTGTTGTGAGGCAGTCAGTTGTCAGTTGTCAGTGTGGACCAGTTTTTCCTTGTCTGACAGCCGAGAACTGACAACCGACAACAGAAGCGAAGCGCATTGATGCCACATAAACCAGTTCGCAAAGTGGTCTTTCCCGCCGCCGGCCTTGGCACACGCTTTCTGCCCGCGAGCAAGGCCGTGCCCAAGGAAATGATTCCGCTGGTGGACAAGCCGGTCATCCAGTACGGAGTCGAGGAGGCGGTCGCTTCGGGCTGTAACGAGATCATCATCGTCACGGGTCGCGGCAAGAGCGCCATCGAGGACCACTTTGATCTAAGCCCTGAGCTGGAGCAGGCGCTTGAGGCGAAGGGGAAGACCGCGCTGCTGGAGATGGTGCGACAGATCGCGACTATGGCGAAACTGTGCTATACCCGCCAAAGTGAGGCGAAGGGGTTAGGTCACGCCGTGTTGATGGCGCGCGAGCTAGTGGGTGACGAGCCGTTCGCCGTTATCTTGCCCGACGACATCATCGATGCCCAGGTGCCATGCGTGAAGCAGATGATTGAGGTTTACAACGAGACCGGCGGTTCGGTGATCGCGACGCAGGTGGTCGAAGGCAGGGCGATCTCAGCCTACGGTGTGCTCGACGTTAAGCCGGTGTCGAGCAAGTGGGGCGACCGGCTGTTCGAAGTACAAAATCTCGTTGAAAAGCCCAAGCTGGAGGACGCACCGTCGAAGCTGGCGATCATCGGCCGCTACATACTTACTCCGGGGATCTTCGATGCCATGGAATCCACCACGCCCGGTGCACTAGGCGAGCTGCAGCTCACCGATGGGATGAAGCGCCTGCTGAAGAAAGAAAAAATCTACGGCTATGTCTTCGAAGGCAAGCGCCACGACGCCGGCGACAAGCTAGGCTTCCTCAAGGCCACAGTCGAGTTCGGCCTCAAGCGCGAAGATCTGGGCGAAGAGTTCCGCGCATATCTGCGGGCCCTGGAATTGTAGTCAGCCACCATGCCGGATGTACCCGCATCGGCGTTTTGGCGAACAGCGAATAGCGAATAGCAAGCGGCGCTTTACAGCGTGTCCTGCTTGCCGTGGGTCTGCACCAGCACGGTGCCAAAGCGCGTGCCGGAGCCGTGCGGCTCGATTGAGACCAGGTGCTCATCGTCGCTTGTGCCTGCCTTAATCTCCCAGCCCTCGCCGCTCGAATCCGAGCACGTCAGCTTGTTGTCCTTGTTCTCGCCGTGAATGTTCATGTGAACATCAGAGCCGCCGTTGTGGCCCTTGCACGTGAGGGTCGTCCCGAACTTCTTCATCTTGTCTTCGTAAAATGACTTCACCTTTTCCGGCGGATCGTCCGTCTCGTATTCGGCGGCAATGACCTTCAGGCCGAAGCCCGCGGCACCCAGGTTGATATTGGCAGAATGATTGTCGCCGTTCTCCGTGGGACGCAGGTGCGCACCCGGATAGACGGGAATGCCGTTATCGGCCGCCTTCTCGCCGCTGTCGACCTTGATGTTGGCGAATGGCGTCTGGATATCGACCTTCTCGTTCTTTTTGTCTTTGTCATCGACTTTGATGCTGCAAGCGGCCAGCAGCAGCGCGGCCAGGAGCACGAGGCAAACCGAAAGGATACGAGGTTTCATGGTGAGTTGTACGCGGCGTCGCCTGTGAGGCGTAGTACGACCGCGACCTCCGCTGGTACTAGGATACGTGTTTTAGGACAGAATGGTTCCGTCGGGCGGCTCTTGCTCAGGCGGGATGCGTTTCTACTAACCTGGCCGCCTCAACTTCCATTTTGGGATCATGCCCGAAGCCTTCCAGCCACACGACCTCGGGCTCGCGACGGAACCAGGTCAGCTGCCGCTTGGCGTAGTTGCGATGTCCCTGCTGTGCCGCCGCGATCGCCTGCTCCAGCGTCAGCTCGCCTTGCACGTATTGCCTCGCTTGACGATATCCCAGCGACTCGAGCGGCATTGCGTTCAGTTCGCCGTATCGCTCGAGCAATGCCCTCGTTTCTTCCACCAGGCCGCGAGCAAACATCTCCTGCGCGCGGTCGTTGATGCGCCCGTACAGCTTTTCACGCGGCGGATTCAGGCCGATGCGCAGGATGCGAAAGCCGCGCAGCGGATCGCGGCCCTCGCGCCACAGCTCCGTCATGGGCCGCTGCGAGCCCAGGCAGACTTCGATGGCCCTGATCAGTTTAGGGGTGTCGTTGGGATGCACCGCCGCGGCGGCCGCAGGATCGAGCCGGCGCAGTAGCCTGTGCAGATATCCCGGACCTCTTTCCACGCCCCGTTGGCGAAGCCGCTCGCGCAACTCCTCTGAGCGCTGTGGCCCCGCGAACAGGCCTTCCAGCAGAGCGCGCAGATACAGCCCCGTCCCTCCTACGACAATGGGCAGGCGGCCGCGCGCGGCGATGTCTGCGATCGCGTTCCTCGCGCGCCGTGCGTAATCCCCGGCAGTAAATACCTCGCCCGGCGCGACAATGTCCAGCAGGTGATGATGAACGAGCTCGCGCTGCTCTCGCGTGGGCTTCGCCGTGCCGATGTCGAACTCGCGATACACCGCGACCGAGTCGCAGCTGACGATCTCGCCCGCGAACCGCTGTGCCAGCTTGATCGCGAGCGTGGTCTTGCCCGATGCTGTGGGACCCAGCAGAACAACCAGCAGCGGTTCTGGTTGTGATTTGGCATTCATGCGCGCAGCGAAGCATTCATTGCGCGCCCCAGGGGATGGTGCGGCTGAAGCGCAGAAAGGCAATGGCGAGAATGATCAGCGCGATGATGATCAGGCCAAGGACCTTGCGCCGCTCGCGCGCGAGGTAGCGCCGGTTGAGCTCGCATTCGCGTTCGCTGGGGCGGCGTTGATCCGGTGAATTCTGGCGGTTCACAACGCAATTTTACGCGAGCGTTGGAAACGCGCGTCGCGAACGAGGATCGGTGAAGGCAGATCGGGGAGAGCTGCGCTTTAGCGCAGCGTCAGCGTGATTTCGTGATGTAAGAAAGCCCGCTTCCGCGGGCGCCTTGGTACGTCGGCTGAAAGCTGACTCGGCCGGAGAGAGGCGGGCTAAACGCGGGCCTGAAAGCCTGCCCTAAGCGCAGCCGAAGGGGCCCGCACTACCACTACTCCAGGTCGCCCTTGCCGGGGTTGTAGTAGAAGTGGAAGCGCAGTCCGAGATAGGGCCCGTGAAACTCGCCGGGCAGCGGCGCGAAGGGGAGTGATGCGGTAATGCCGCCCCACGCCGCGCGGTCCAGCGATACATCGCCGGATGGCCCAACGATCTTCATCCCCGCTACCGTGCCGTCCTTCAAGATGACGAACTCGATGGAAACCTTTCCCTTCTTCAGCAGCGGCGGGCGCGCTTCTTCAGGAATCAGCGTGTACCAGTTCCTGCGCACGGCATCCAGAACACGCGAGAGGTACGGGCCAAAATCCACGCCCTGGGTGTCGGTTGTGATTTCGAGATTGCCCTGCAGCCTGGCATTCGTTCCGCCCGGCCCGGCGCCGTAATCGCCGCCGAATCCGGCACCGCCGCCGCGGCGGGCTGCCACCGCCCGAGCGGCCTGCTCAATCGAGCTCCCCGGCGACATGATGCCGCCCAAATTCGTCGGAAACTTTGGCGTCCCCTGCGGCGGTGCGGCCATGCGCGGATTGTCCTGCGGCATCGCCGGCTGCAGCTGCGCCATCTGCTGACCTTGTCCCTGGTTCGGCTGTTGTTGCTGCGGAGCGGCCTGTGCCGGCGGACTCATCTGCGCCTGCTCGGGCGGCGACATTGATTTCATCGGCGGCCCGGCGCGCTTCAGCTCCTCCAGCGTCTTCTTGTCCAGCGTAGGATGGCGGCTCTCGGCGGTCCGGTTCTTGT
>Ga0335080_10008739_pt1 | contig 10564 bp, 5 predicted proteins | sample Lox_Sample_34_FD_206720 | JGI IMG/M metagenome (GOLD analysis project Ga0335080, IMG submission 206720) | Soil microbial communities from Loxahatchee National Wildlife Refuge, Florida, United States - Lox_Sample_3.4 | ecosystem: Environmental > Terrestrial > Soil > Wetlands | place: USA: Florida... | reverse complement strand
TGTAACGCCGCGCACCATCGCTTTTCACAAGTATCGCGCGATGGAGGAGCTCGGCGTCAGGTCCAGCGCCGAGTTGATCCGCTTTGCGGTCAAGAACCGCATCGTTGTCCAGTAGGTCGGCCGGTAATCCACACCAGCCCCCGCGGCCCTGGCCCTGTCACAAATGACAGTTTCCCTGTATTGCGGTCCCCGGTATTTTCACGCATGGGGTGAAAAGGATGCGGGGCGAGGTCTGGTCCAACAGCGCGCTGTGCGGCATACCGGTTGCCCTATCTGGCGATTGTGATATCCATCACAGCGTGAGAAAATCCCGTTCCTCGATACTTCACGCGGCATTCTACTCCTCGGGTGAGGCCGGCGGTCCCCAGCCGTCGGGAAGGGTGGAACATGCGGAAGCCGGCTCGTAGCTGGATCTCATTATCAGTCCACATCACAGTGATGTTCTTGCTGGCTTTCCTGTGCGGATTCGTCAGCGCCCAGGAGAAAGCGCCGGCCGCCGCCGCAGCCCCCGCGGCCGACAGCGGATACGTCGGATCGGAAGCGTGCAAGACCTGCCACGAAGATATGCCGACCCAGGGTTTCTATAAGACCTTCGAGGACTCCCGGCACTTTGTAACCACTCTCGATACAAAGAAGGGCCCTGAGTTCCACGGCTGCGAGGCCTGCCACGGGCCCGGCGGCGAGCACATCGCCGGCGGCGGCGACAAAACGAAGATATTCAGCTTCACAGACAAGTCTGCCCGCGACGTCAGCCAGCGCTGCCTCAAGTGCCACGAATACGGCCAGGAGCACGCCAACTTCTCCCGTTCCGCGCACGTGCAGAACAACGTGAGCTGTGTGGACTGCCACTCGCCTCACCATCCCAAGGAAACGCAGTACCTGATGCGCACCAAGCAGCCGCAGCTCTGCTATGGCTGCCACATCGAAATCAAGCAGCAGTTCAGCCGCACCTTCCATCACCGCGTGAATGAAGGCCTGTTGAACTGCACCGATTGCCACAACCCGCACGGCGGCACGCTCGCCCGCAGCCTGCGCGCCACGGCCTCTCAGGACACGGTCTGCTTCAAGTGCCACTCCGACAAGGCCGGTCCCTTCGTCTACGAGCATCCGGCTGTCAAGATCGAGGGCTGTGTTTCCTGCCATGTGCCCCACGGCTCCTCGAACCCGCGGCTGCTGAAGCGCAGCCAGGTCAACCTGCTCTGCCTCGAGTGCCACTCCCTGACGGTGGATTCCGACGTCGCCACCGTCCCGTCCTTCCACAACCAGTCCAGCAAATACCAGGCCTGCACCTTGTGCCACGTCGCCATACACGGCTCGAACACGAGCAACGTGTATTTCAGGCCGTAGGAAGGAGAGGCGATGCGCGACATACGGAATGCCCGCACGGCTGGAAGCTCCGCGAAACTCTCGATTGCGGCGATGCTGCTCTTTGCCGCTTCCCCCGTCTTCGCCCAGGCCCTCCCGCCTCCGGCCGAAGACGACAGCGCTCCGCAAGAAGGCATCAACGGCGTCAAGTACAACGTCAAGTCGACCGCTGAGTTTGGCGGCAGGTTCACCGACATCACCGGAAACCAGAACGTCTACAACACCTTCGTCAATCTCCAGCAGGGCGCTCGCCTCCTCAGCTTTACCACCGAGATGCGCGCCCTGGATCATCACGGCGACCTCTTCGACCAGTTCTACGTCAGCGCCTTCGGCTGGGGCGGCGATCCCAACGACGTCGCCCGCGTGCGCATCAACAAGTTCAAGTGGTACGACTTCAACGCCATCGTTCGCCGCGACGAGAACGCCTGGGACTACTCGATTCTGGCCAATCCGCTCAATCCCACGGCCGGCTTTGTCAACGGGCCCGCGGGCTTCGGCCCGCTGGCCACGTCCACGTGCACGGGCTGCATTATCGGCGTTTCCCCGCACGACATGAACACGCGCCGCTACTTGAGTGATTACAACCTGATCTTTCTTCCCGAATCCAAGGTGCGCTTCCGCGCCGGCTACGCCCGGAATATCGTCTCCGGGCCAAGCTTCAGTTCCATCCATCTCGGCACGGACTTCATGCTCGCGCAGAACACCCGCACCACTATCAACAGCTATCGCTTCGGCGTGGACTACAGGGTGCTTCCTCGCACAAACATCAGCTACGACCAGACCTGGACCGACTACAAGGGCGACACCGGAGCCTTTGACGATAACCAGACGTTCCGCCTCGCGAACGGCACTCCGGTGGACCTTGGCGTGCCCCTGAACGCCACCTTGAACCAGCCGTGCTCCAATACGTTCCTCGCCGCGCCCGCCGGTGCTGCGAATTCCGTCTGCAACGCTCTGCTCTTCTACAATACGAATGGCCGTGTGCGCACCAGTGCCCCCACCGAGCAACTCAGCATGCAGTCCAGCTACTTCAAGAACATCGATTTTTCCGGACGCTTCAGCTACACCGGTGCCTCCTCGTACGACCACTCGTACTTCGAGGGCTACAACGGCCTGACCTCAAAGTCGAACCTGCGGGACTCCACAACGAACGGCAACATCTTCGGTCAGCGCGTCGCCGCCTCCGCCGACGCCGGCGTGACCTGGCACATCACCGACCGCTTCAGCTTCCTCGACTCGTTTCACTACTCGAACTTCCATGACCCCATGGAGTTCAACTCCGGCAATTGCTCGTTCTTCGCGCCCAATCTCCTCACGACGCCGCATTTCTTCAATCCAACCTTCCAGCTGCCCATAACGTGCGCGCCGCCCTCGGGAAGCGTCAACGGCGCCATCGCCAACAACACGAGTTCCGGCCCCGACATCGCCGTCACCCTTAACGGCGGATTCCTGAAACAAGACGAGAAAATGAACCTGGCCGAAGTCGACTACCAAATCTCGTCGAAGCTCGGCGCTCGCGTGGGCTTCCGCTACTGGCACCGCGCCATCGTCGAAGACTCCTCGTTCCAGGAGCTGGAATTCTTCTTCCCGCCCAACGCCAATCGCGGCGATTGCAAGCTCGCCGGCACGCCGCCGGCGCCTCCTCCAGGCTGCACGCCGCTTCCGGGCGGCGCGTTTCAGTTCATGTCGCCGCTGAGCACCTCGAGCCCGGACACGACCTTTATTAACCAGTATTCGGGCCTCTTCGGCGTCTGGTATCGCCCGAACAAGACCTTCCGCATCAGCTTTGACACCGAGCTCATGAGCGCGGACAACGTCTTCACCCGCATCAGCCCGCGCCAGTCGCAGGAATACCGCATCCGCTCCACCTACAAGCCCAGGGATTGGTTCCACCTCAGCGGCTCGGTCCGCATCTGGGAGGCCCGCGACAATGTCGTGCAGGTCGACAGCCTCCAGCACGACCGCTCGTACGGTGTCTCGGCGACCCTCAATCCTAATCCGAAGTTTGCCGTCGACGTCACCTACGACTACAACGACATCTTTTCCCAGATTCTCATCTGCTATCCGAACTCCACGACCCCGCCCGGCGTCGGCGCCTGCCCGAACGTTTCCGGGCTGCTGGAACAGCTTTCGACTTACGAGAATCACTCGCACTACGGTGCGGCCGATGTCATGTGGCGGCCGATTCACCCTCTCACCCTGCACGTTGGCGGCAACTTCACGGGAACCAGCGGAAGCGCGTTGGTCATTCCTCCCAACTCGATTCCCGGCTCGCTGAATTCCAAGTGGTTGTGCCCCACCGGCGGCATGGACTACTCGTTCTCGAAGAACTGGATGGGCCGCTTCTACTGGAATTACTACGGCTATCACGAAGACCCCGTGGCCTCGCCGCAGGATGTCTTTGCGCCGCGCAATTTCCGTGGTAATACGTTCACGCTAGCCGCGCGATACTCGTTCTGACCGGCTCCGCGCGCCGATACCAGTGGGAGGGCCCGCATCGTGAGTCCGAGCGAAAACTCCGGAGGCTGGCTGCGCTCCGCCTTCTTCCTGGCACAGAACACCACGTCTCTGGTAGGCGTGGCGCTCACCACCAGTTCCGCGCTGACGATCCTCGCGTTCTGGTTCTACTTCGGGATTCTGGCCGGGGAGCCGCATCCTTATCTCGGCATTCTGGTCTTTGTGCTTCTGCCCGTGCTCTTTGTGCTGGGCCTGCTGCTGGTCGCGCTGGGCATCTGGTTGCACCGGCGCTCCTTGCGCGCGCGCGGCGAACTGAAGACCGAGTATCCCGAGATCAATTTTTCGCACCCGGTGGTGCGTCGCGCTTTCATGATTGTCGCCGTGCTCACCTGCGCCAACTTCTTCATTATCGGCACTGCATCCTTCAAAGCCGTCACCTTCATGGATTCGACCCAGTTCTGCGGGGCAACGTGCCATTCGGTGATGGGGCCCGAGTATGGAGCCTACAAACATTCGCCCCACGCTCACGTGGAGTGCGCCGCCTGTCACGTCGGCCCCGGCGCTCAGGGCTTCCTCAGGGCCAAGCTGTCCGGCACGCGGCAACTCGTGGCACTGACGTTCAGCACCTATTCACGGCCGATCCCCTCGCCTGTCAAGAACCTGATTCCGGCAAAGGAAACTTGCGAGCACTGCCACAATCCGCAGCGATACATCGGAAACATTGTTCTGTCGCGCCAGGCATTCGCGGACGACGAGAAAAACACGCGCACATACACTGCGCTCCTGATGCACGTGGGAGGGCCGGCCGCGGAGGGGCCCGCGGGGATCCACGGCAATCACCTGCGCCTGGGTGGACGAATCACCTACATCGCGATCGACGAGAAGCGCGAGACCATTCCCGTTGTGACCTACGAAGACGCGAAGGGCAATTCCGTCACCTACACCTCGACAGATGTGAAGACGACTCCCGAACAACTGGCGAAGGGCGAACACCGCCAGATGGACTGCACGGATTGCCACAATCGTCCGACGCACATCTTTGAGCTTCCGGATGCCGCGGTGAACGACGGCCTGAAGACGGGGCGCATCAGCACGGACCTGCCCTTCATCAAGAAGAAGGCTGTTGAGCTTCTGAACGCGTCGTACTCCGACCGCGATGCGGCGCGGCAGGCCATCGTCAGTGGAATCGATTCCTACTACAAGAGCAGCTACGCGGATGTCTACGCGAAAAAGCATGACGCGGTCGCGCAGGCCGGCGAGCAGGTCGCTGCGATTTATCTCCGCAACGTTTACCCCGCTTTGAAGCTCACTTGGGGCGCGCACCCCAGCAACCTTGGCCACACCGATTCGCCCGGCTGCTTCCGCTGCCACGACGGAAGTCACAGCACCGCCGATGGCCAGAAGACCATCCCGAACGATTGCGCCACGTGCCACGACCTGCTGATCAACGGAGAAGAAAAACCCAAGATTCTGGTCGACGCCGGCCTGCAATAGCCGCGTGCCTCCCGTGGCTTCCAGATTCGCGTCGACAGCCGTCCCCTCAGTTGTTGTATTGTCCCGGCTGCATCCTTGAACGGAGGGCGTCTCGTGTACAAGATCGCCGCTGCTGTGTTGGCCTGCTTTGGCGCGCCCCTGCTGCTTGTTGCCACTGCCCCGGTGGCCGTGCCCGGCCCGCTCGTGAATGCAGCCCACCGCGCCACGATCAGCCTGGACGGCGCCTGGCGAATTATCATCGATCCTTACGAATCCGGCTTTGACCAGCGTTTCTACGAAAACCGCAAGCCGAAGAGCCCTTCGGAACGCGTCGAGTACGACTTCGATACGTCTGAGCCCCTCAAGGTGCCGGGCGATTGGAACACGCAGGCGAAGAAGCTCCTCCTCTACGAAGGCCTCATCTGGTACGAGCGGCCCTTTACCTACACGAAACGTCCCGGCCGCCGCGTATTCCTCTCCTTTGGCGCAGCCAACTCTCACGCCTCGGTATTCCTCAACGGCGTCAGGCTGGGCGAACACACGGGCGGGTTCACGCCCTTCGCTTTTGAGGTGACCGACGCCCTCCGCGACGGCGACAACTTCGTCGTGGTTGCCGTCAGCAACGCCCGCCACGCCGACGGCGTTCCCCCTCTCGTCACGGATTTCTGGAACTACGGCGGTCTGACCCGCCACGTCGGCCTTGTTGAAGTGGCGGGCGTCTTTGTCCGCGATTATCTCGTGCAGCTCGCGCCCGGCTCGCGCACAGAAGTCGCTGGCTGGGTTCAGCTCGATGGCGCCACAAAACCCGAATCCGTAACCCTCCGTATTCCCGAGGCCGGTATCGAGCGGCGCATGACCACGGACGCGGCGGGGCGGGCCGAGTTCCAGTTTCCCGTGCAGCTTGATTTATGGTCGCCGGCGCACCCGCGGCTCTACAAGGTGTCGCTCACCGCCGCGGACGAGACCCTGGACGACGAGATCGGCTTTCGCACCATCGAGGCGCGTGGCAGCAGGATCTGGTTGAATGGCGCGCCCTTATTCCTTCGCGGAATCTCCATGCACGAGGAGGCTCCACTCCGCGGCGGCCGTGCCTATTCCGTCGACGACGACAGGATTCTTCTCGAGTGGGCAAAGGATCTCGGCTGCAACTTCGTCCGCCTCGCGCACTACCCGTACAACGAGGATATGGTCCGCCTCGCGGACCGCATGGGCCTGTTGGTCTGGGAGGAGATTCCCGTCTACTGGCGGCTCGACTGGCAGAATCCTGCAACCTTTCAGAACGCGGAGCAGCAGTTGGGCGAACTGATCGCGCGCGATCGCAACCGCGCTTCTGTGGTCTTCTGGTCGGTCGCCAACGAGACACCGGAAAGCGCTCCACGCACCGAGTTCCTGAAGCGCCTCGCCTCGACGGCGCGGCGGCTCGACGCGTCGCGATTGATCACCGCCGCTTTTGTCGCTCCCCGCGCGCAACAGCCTTTCGTGCGGACTTTCACTGACTCGCTTGGCGGCGCTCTCGACGTCATCGGCGTGAACGAGTACATCGGCTGGTATGAAGGCGCGCCCGAAGACGCGGAGCGCACGCGCTGGGCGTCCGCGTTCGCGAAGCCCATGATCCTCTCCGAGCTTGGCGCTGAGGCTCCTTACGGCAGGCACGGCAGCGACGGCGCCGTGTGGACCGAGGAATTCCAGGCAAGGGTCTATGAACACCAGATTCGCATGATTGAGCAGATGCCCGATCTCGCGGGAATGTCTCCGTGGCTGCTGATGGATTTCCGCTCGCCGCGCCGCTGGCTTCCCGGCGTTCAGGACTTCTACAACAAGAAGGGCCTCATCTCGGGCGCGGGAGAACGCAAGAAGGCGTTTTACGTCTTGCAGAGTTTTTACCGCGCCAGGGCGGCGGCGGAAAAATGATGACCGCTACATTCTGTCGCCCATGTCTCCGGGCTGGACCCGCACACGAATGGTCGGCGCGAGTGGATTTGAACCACCGACCTCCTGGTCCCGAACCAGATTCCAAGCCTTATTGAAATCTATGGATTCTTGTTGATTCTCATGCTCCCACAGCAGATCAGCCGAGCTTACCTCTAGTTTCCCCTGTGACAGTTTTCGGGTTTTGGGTCAGAACCCCGGAATGCTGACTTATGACTGGACCAAAAACGGGGAGCAGGTCAGCAGCCTCTCACTCTGTGCGGAGGGCAACGATTGGGTCGATGGTGGAGGCGCGCCGCGCCGGGAGAGATCCCGCGAACAAAGCCGCGAAGAGAAGCAGCAGGGAGACGCCCGTGACGGTCGGCAGATCGCTTGAGGAGAGGCCGAAGAGCATGCTGGCTATCAGGCGCGTGGCCGCAAGGGCTAAAGGAATGCCGATGGCTATGCCGAACAAAGCGAGAGCAAGCGTTTCCCTGAGGACGAGCCAAAGTACATCTTGCCGTTGCGCTCCTACAGCGACCCGAATGCCGATTTCGCGGGTGCGGCGCGTAACAGTATAAGACATCAGTCCATACAGGCCGATGGATGCGAGCAACAGCGCAAGCACGCCAAAATAGCCGGATAGCACTGCCGTAGCGCATTCCTTGGCCAGTTGCCGGCTCGCCACCTGAGCAATCGTTTCTGTCCAAAAGGGATATTCGCGTCCGAGCGACTCAACCGCATCGCCCACCGTTTTTGCGAGCCGTTCCGGAGGCTCCTTGGTGCGCACGATGAGGCCGCCCCATCTCGGCGGAATTTGAAGATAGGAAAGATAAATAGCTGGGGAGGCCTCATCGTGGAGATCGAACATCCGCGCATTGCCGGCAACGCCCACGATTTCGATGTTCCGAATGGACACGATGCGAATGTGCTTCCCGATTGCGTCGCCGTTGGGGAACAGCCTTTCCGCGAGATTGCTGCTGACAACAGCGATCGGAGGGTGCCGCTCATCATCCGAGTTCACAAAGTCCCTGCCGCGAACCAGCGGAATTCCGAGTGTTTTGAAAAAACCCGGCGAGACCATGGTTCCATACGCCCTCACCTTGACTGCCGAGGCTGAATCGCCTGGCTCGGGCGACACGTCGTCCTGCCATCCCAGCTCCTCGCCGCCGACGATCGAATTGTTTGAATAGCCAGCAGAAAGCACACCGGGCAGGCTCGAGACGCGCTCCAACAGCTGCGTATGGTAACTGTTCGCGTCCAGATCCTGGTAACCGCCAGGCTTGGGATACAGGCTGACCTCCAGCACATTGTCCATTTGGAATCCGAAGCCAGAGGATCGCAACCTTTCAAAACTTCCCGCCAAAAGTCCTGCGCCGATGAGCAAGACAAGCGAAAACGCAATCTGCGAGCTGACCAGCATTTTGCCCAGCTTGCCGGTTGTCCCGGCCAGGCTGTGCGCGGTCTGATGCAGCATCGCGGACGGATCTGCCCGCGAGCAGCGCCATGCAGGCACTATGCCAAACAGAATTCCCGTGAGGACCGCCAGCAGGACGGCGAAGGCGAGCACCAGCGGATCCGGCCTCAAATCGAGCGAGACCAGCATCGGGGTTCCCTGCGAAATGAGGAGGACGAGCCCGCGGCATGCCCAATAGGCAAAGGCCAGCCCCAGTAGCGCACCAGCTAGGGAGAGGACCAGACTTTCCGTCAGCATCTGGCGTACCAACGACCAGCGGCTCGCGCCCATGAGCACGCGCATTGTCATTTCATGGCTGCGGGCCACTGCGCGCGCCAGCATCAGATTCGCCAGGTTGAGGCAGGCAACGAGCAAAGTTAATCCTGCCAGGCCAATGAGAACGGAGAGAGGTTTTGTAAACTGGGAGCGCATATCCTCGGCGAGTCCCACTGCCGCCGGTGAAACATCCAGGCGGAGCGAGGGATAGGTCTCGGGTAGCAAGCCCTGTCGAGTTTTTCCTGTCGCCCGAAGCACTTCCGGCCAGAGGGATTGGAGTTGCGCCCGGGCCTGTTCGATTGTGACGCCGTCTTTTAACCGGCCGATGATGAACAGCCAATAGGCCCCTCCCCTTTCGAGGCTGTAGGACTCATCCTGGATGAGCGGCGCGGCCGTAATCGGCAGGGTGATTTCCGGCGGCTCGCCGCGTGTCAATCCGGTGAACCATTTCCGAGTCACCCCAATGATCGTGAAGGGATGCCCCTCGATGCGAATCTGTTTCCCCACAATGTCGGGGACGCCCCGCCAGCGGCCCTGCCAGAATTCGTAGCTGATGACAGCCACTTGCGGCGCCACCGCGTTGCCGGGATTTGCATCCTCGGTGGTGAGTAATCGTCCAGCAATCGGAGCCAAGCCGAGCTCGGAATAGCAATTTCCCGTCACGAAAAGTACGCGACTCCGGGCGGAAACTCTGTTCACTTCCACGTTGTACATCTTGCCGGCATGCCACTGGTATCCCAGGTCGACCCCGATCAACCCGGCAAAGGCGCGTTGGTTGCGCTCAAGCTCTCGAAACATGGGATAGGAGAAGGGGACCCTGTCCCCTAGGCGTAGGCGGACCAGTGAAACCTGGACGAGACGTTCCGGCTGGCGGACGGGAATGTCACGAAGAAGCAAAGCATTGATGAACGTGAAAATAGCGGTATTCGCGCCAATTCCCAGGGCAAGAGAAAGCACCGCAACGGCCGAGAAGCAAGGGTTCTTGGCCAGGACGCGGAGTGTAAACCGGAGACTCTGCCAACGGGTTCCGATCGTGGCTGCTCCCTGACTCGAAGATTCGATTTGCACCCAAGCATTACGCCAAATGCCAAGGTCTTTCAAGGCTTTGGTTACTGAGCCTGTTCAGTGGCGGGTGGGCCGCCCTTCTATTTGCCGGGCTCGTTCTTCCCGCATATCCCCGCAATGATACTCCATTGTAGACTTCACCTGGTCGTACCGAATCGAGTAAGGTCGGAAGTCGAGGCCCTGGGTATGGGGGTACCCCACCCCACGTCAAAAGCTGGGCCACCCGCCCCATCAAGGATCGTACTGAAGCTTGTCGTTGGGTCCGCACACCGGACCTGGACGCCTCAACCGGCGATACTGCTCGGGACTCACGCCGATCTGCTTCCGAACGGCGAGCTGGAGATCTCTGAGCCGGGGCGTTTTGTATTCCTTCTCCAAGGCTGAGCGTGAAAACAAATGCACGACTGTCCGGCGCCCAAGCCACTTCGGCGGGGTAATAAAGAGCGGAAGACTCGCCCTGTTGCGAAAGTCTCTTCCCGCCGACTTCTACCCACCAACGGTCATTCACCACCCGAAACGATTTCTGATGGTCGGGTGAATACACCCGGATGTCTCGGTCCCCGT
>Ga0335080_10008737_pt1 | contig 10565 bp, 7 predicted proteins | sample Lox_Sample_34_FD_206720 | JGI IMG/M metagenome (GOLD analysis project Ga0335080, IMG submission 206720) | Soil microbial communities from Loxahatchee National Wildlife Refuge, Florida, United States - Lox_Sample_3.4 | ecosystem: Environmental > Terrestrial > Soil > Wetlands | place: USA: Florida... | reverse complement strand
ACCGCCGAACGGCACAACCCCGGACCAGTAACACCGCCACCGGCGTGGCCGCCAGCGATCGCCACGCCGGGTTTCGGCGTGCCCTTTCACAGGACTTCCGAGTACTTACGGCCATGCGTCCGGTCGTTACATATGCATGCTTGGCCCGCTGAAACCGATATTGTGATGGACTCTGTACCACCAGTTCCACACGTCCTCATGCACCGGGCCGGCTACATAGGCGAGGAGATGACCGTCGTCCTGGGTCCATAGGAAGTTTTCCCGGCCATTATTGTAATTGCAGAACACTCGGCCTGCGGCCTGGGCATCCGTGACCATTCCCGCGCTCATCTGCGCGATCGAGTAGTTTTTGGGGTGCTCGAACTGGTGATTCCAGCCAACCTCACCATAGGTCTCTTCGGGTTCGCAGTCCTGGAAATTCTCCTGGAAATTGTCGGAGTTGAGCGAGAGGGCCTGAGTGGTGTAGGCAGCGTACAAAGCCTCGAGTGAGGGATAAGTCCGGAAGATCGCTCCGCTGATACCGGGTGCCGGAGCCGTACAGATCACCACCGTCGCGCTCTGCTGCTTGCAGCTTGAGGGCGGCAGCAAGCCTTTAGCGGCGCCGCTCTCGTTCGCTAGGATGATCGCGCTCATGAGCTCGCTGGTCGGCGCCTTGGGCTGGGCAGACATCGATGGCTTGGCTGCAGTCGGCGCATGGGAGGCGGACCCGCCGCGCACGAGTGCCCAGATGCCCACCCCCGCGGCGATCAGGATCAGCGCCGTCAGGGCGGCAATCCAGCTCGGGCGCAGGAACCTGCGCGGCCCGGGCCGTGCCGCGGCTGGCTGACGGCCGTCAGGCTCGTCGGCCTCGCCCGGCGGCGCTCCACCGGCCTTGCGGCCGTGGGAGGTCATGCCGTCGGTCTGGTCTGCCCGCACGGCCTGCGGCTCGGCGGCACCTGTGTCGGCAGGAGGCTCAGGCGGCGGCTCGTGCCTAAAGCTCCCGGGAATCCCCCCAGCGTGCGGCCCGGCCGTCCGGCTGCCGGTGGACCCGAACGTCAGCGGCTCGGTTGCGAGGCCGCCAAGGGCAACGCGCAAGGCTTCGATGAACTCGTGGCAGCTTCCGTAACGGTCGCCGGACTGCTTGGCCAGCACCCGGGAGAACACGTCATTCACCGCCGTCGGCAACTCAGGACGCAGGTCCGTAGGCAACGTGGGGCTCTTCTCGACATGGGCCCAGATGATCGCGGCGTCCAGGTCCTTCTCGAACGGAACTCGGCCGCTCAGGCACTCATACATCACGCAGCCCAGGGAGTACTGGTCGGCCGGGCCCAGCACTGGCATGCCCAGGATCTGCTCGGGAGCGACGTAGTCGACCGTGCCACGGAACTGTCCCGTCGAGGTCAGCCCGCTGCGGGACATCGCATGCTTGGTGATCCCGAAATCAGCCAGGTAGACGTGATCGGGCTCATCGTCGATGCCCCGCTCGATCAGCAGGTTCCCCGGCTTCACATCCCGGTGCACCAGCCCCCTGCGGTGCGCGGCGTCCAGTGCCCGCGCGGCCTGGCCGACCAGGGACAAGGCGGTGGCCGGAAGAATCCGGCCGCGCTTCTTGATCATCTGCCGCAGGTCAGTCCCCGAGACATAGCGCATCGCGATATACAACAGGGCCCCGCTGGATCCCACGTCATAGATAGGGATTACATTCGGGTGATTCAGCGAGGCGGCGATACGCGATTCCTCGAGGAACCTGGCCCGGAAAGCATCGTCTGTCGCAAGCTCGGGAGCCAGCACCTTCAGCGCGATAACGCTACCCAGACGTGGATTCTCAGCCTGATAGACGACACTCATCCCGCCGCGGCCAAGAACGGCACGCAACCGGAAACCCGCGAACTCGTCACCGACCATAGGTAGTTCGGGCATCACACGTTCCTCCCTAGGATCACTGCCCCGGCTGGGCAACCGGGCGACGACCCGTAAGTCTTTCAATAGAAAGGTTATGGCCATGTGAACGGAACGGGAACCTCGGACTGAACTGGCAACCCCGGGTACAAGACCAGAAGCAGCCAGTTACGGCGACCCTTAAGTCTTTCAATAGAAAGGTTATGGCCACGTGAACGGAACGGAAGATTGGGACTGAACTGGCAACCCCGGGTACAAGACCAGAAGCAGCTAGTGACGGCAACCCACGTCGGAAGTTGCTGAACGAGCCCGTTTACGATCAAGAAAGGGCGACTTTACCTGGGATTTGTCGAGCAAAAGGCGAGATTGGAGCTTGAATCAGGGCCGGACGGGTGTCGGCAGCTCAGTGAACGGATGGGGAGGTGGCTGGGCATCAAGGATGGGAATGAGCGAGAAATGACCGCGGCGGGCAGCGCTCTTCGGTAATCACCACCCTGTCACCCCGGTTCCCGCCGAGTTCCTTCATCGGCACTTACGTGACCGACGGAGCCCATGGTGCCCTAGTGACCACTCCCGTGGATGCTAACGCCGGTCGGCAATCTGCTGCCCGTCGAGGAGCCCGCGGCTAAGGGTGACGAAGCGACGAAGCGTCTGGTGAAGTCGGCCCGGTGCGGCCAGGCGCGGTGGGCGATGAGGAGTTCGGCATCTTCGAGGCAGTAGGCAACTGTTGCGGTGTGCTGGCTAGCTGCGGTGCGTTGGCAATGATCACTTCCTGGCTGCAGCTCATTGATGTCGCGGTGAGTCGTGTCGAACCGTTCCGCCACGTGCACCTCCATGGCTCGCCCCTAGGAACAGTCCGTCAGGACACGTGGACAGGTGGATCTGCCCTTTGGGTGCTGTGACAACTTTCTCTACGTCTTCAAGGGCGCGCCTCCGGCACGCCATGCGCCAGGCCGAGGCCCGGCGCGAAGGCAGGACCGCGAAGTCATCGAGTGAGGATGCGTGACTGAGACGGCGGCACCACCACCGGGACCAAGGCGGGGAAGTGGTGGGCGACTGTCCGACTCCTGGGGCGGCCGGCTGCAAAGACGGGGCGTGGCCCGTCCTGCGTGCGGGCACCCTCTTGCTGTGGAAGATCACAGTCAAGGGCGCCCCTCCGGTCGCGTCACTACGTGATGGCGCAAGCGCCACCCTTGAGCAGTGATCTTCCACGGCAAGGCCATCGGCACCTATCAGAAGGACGGGGCAGACCCAGGGCAGACCCAGGCGCGCCTTGCCGGCTCAGGACATTACGGCTGCACGTTGGCGCATCTGTGACCGCTATTCATGTGATAAGGAAAATCGATCTGGTCGAACCCGATTGTGACACAGTAAGTGCCCCACCGACTTTGATGCGCCGGCGGAGGCGGCTCCCAGACGTAGTTAGCTGTATTGGACCGCTGCGACGCCGAACTCGGGAGAATGCTGGAGAAAGAGCCCCCAGGTCCCACGAGCTCGAGATGGAAAGCGCCGCCGTTAAGGGTGGTGGCGGGCTCAGGGACGGGATTCGGTTATGTGCCCAGTACTTCACCTCGAATATACTCGTGCTGGTTGAGAATATCTGGCCACACGGCCATGGCACGTATTGCGTCGCGCACTCCGCGGGAGTGCTTGCGCTTGCGCTCTTTAATCCCGTCTTGGCGGGCGCCGGGCAGTAGACGCGTGCCAGCGAGCGGTGCGGTTCTGTTAACCTGATGCAGCAAAAAGACGCCAGCCCGCGCACGATCTCCAGCTACCGGGACGCTTGGCGGCTGCTGTTGCCTGTGCCGACCCTCCAGCAGCCCCGCACCTGCCAGGCAACGCGAACATCGGGATGACGCTCAGGTCGCCATAAGACCGTTCGACCTGGGGGTGCTGGAGGTCTGCCGCGGCGGCGCGCCCCAGGGCCTGGCGTCCCCCTGATGATCGGCCGCACCTGCACCCCGACGCCGCCGCCCGCGCGCTCTGTCCAGTCCCCGTAGCGCCCTGCACCGCATCGTTGACCTGGTAGCGGCGGGGTGGGCCGAGAGGAATCGTGCAGCGAGTTGGATCGGCCCGGCGTCGGCTGGCGCCCCGGATTCCCGGTCGACCCCAGCCCTGACCGCGAGCGGTCCAGCCGGCAGCCGACCCGCCTCGCGGCGGCGGGCTGGATGGCTACCAAGGCACCGCCTGGCTCGGAGATCCGCTACATGCCCTGGTGGTCCCGGCAGTGCGCGGAATTGGTGGCCGTCGATGACGTTCCAGAACGGGACGTCGCGCTGTGGCCGGAAGTCGTCCAGCCGGGCCCACGACATCTGGCATATGCGAGTCAGCACATCGGCCGGGCGGGGTTGCCGCCCCAGCGTGCGTGGGGTGGCACCTTTTCTCCCTTCATGAGGAAGGAGTCGGGCTGAAGCTGTGCGCCCTGGCCCATGGTCACGCCGTAGTGGACGAGGGCTCCGGTGCCGAGGGTGCAGCCGTCCTCCAGGACGGTGTAGTCGGCCTTGAAGGTGCCATCCTCCATCGAATGACATTGGATAACGGAGCCTGCGTTGAGAGTGCAGTCGTCGCCGATCGTCACAAGCGTCCGCTCGGCGAGGGAGCAGCCGTCGTCGAAGACCCGTCTGCCGATCCGGACGCCGACCAGACGCCAGATTGGGTTCTTGAACGGGGTGCCGTTGAGCATGCCGATGAGGGGCGCCATCAGTTTCCAGTAGCGCTCGTGCCACCAGAAGTACGGGTCGTAGATGGAGCAGTACTGTGGTCGCAGTGATCCGAATCGCATCAGGGCCCGCTCGACCGTAATGAAGTACGAGAGGCTGAACAGCAGCACCGCGACGGCCAGCCCTGCGAACACCAGGATTCTATTGCCCCCGTAGAGCTCCCACGCCGCCATGGCGAGCAGGGTGATGACGAAGGTGTGTACCCAGCGCACGGCCAGGAACAGTCCCATGGTGGCGAGGTTGTGCCGGTTCTTCGCCCGGAGTCGGCGGTGGAACTCCTCCCCGGTCTTGAGGTGGTCGAAGCGATGGTCGTTGGTGACCGAGCGGGGGATCTCGAACGATGGCGAACCGAGGAGCCCGACGTTGTCTCTGACGGGCCCGTCCAGGGGCACCATGGCTTTGGTGGCGATCAGGCAGTTTTCGCCGATCCGCCCTCCGGCTGGGTAGGCGACCGCGTTTCCGAGAAAGTTGCGCGGCCCGATCGATAACGGCCTCACACGGAACGATGTGCTCGAGTAGTCGGCGTCGATGAGCGTTGCGCCGTCCGAAATCATCGTGCTACGTCCGATGTCAATCAGGAACGGGGTCTCGTGCTCCAGGTCCGCGCCGAAGTTCGAGCCGGTCTGTTCGAAGTCGGGCAGTCGATAGCCGAGGGCGCGCAAGTAGGGCACGACGTAGGAGCTGTCGCCGGTGAGCTCAAGGTAGAACTTGATGTTGGTGAGCCGCCGGATCGCGCGGTGCAGTGAGTGGTGCAGCCCGTAAAGCGGATAGATGTGGCCGGGCGTGATGAATCGCTGCAGAATACGCGGAATCGTCAACACGACGGCGGCCCCCGTCAGGATCGCGCCGCCGAAGAGCACGATGGAGACGATCAGTCCTTCCTGGTAGAAGCTCACCATCGTGATCCCCCCTGCGCCGAGCGAAGCCAGTGGGGCGACCACTGGCAACCTGGTGAGCACCGCGACACCGGCGCCCGCCGCCAGCGGCATGGTCACGAAAATCAGGCTGAGCAACTGAAGGGTGCCATAAACTGCCCTGCGCAGAGGGCGGGAGGGGATCGGATTGACGGGGCAGTAGTCCACGTCCGTGCGCTGCGCGGGGGATCCGTGCCAGCGCTGACCGTCAGGAACGGCCTGGGATTCGTACAGGGACGAGGTGTGCCCGAGTTGAGACCCGTCGCCCACGCAGGTGCCGATGTCCAGGACGGTATGTTCACCGACCAGCGCCTCCCTGCCGATGCTGACTGGGCCGGTCTGAACGACGCCGGCTAAGGCCCGGTAGCCGGTGAACGACGATTCTCTCCGGATCACTGTGTCATCGCCGATGGTAAGCATGTCGGTGCAGACTGGCACGGTCGCGGACAGGATGACGACGCGGCGGCCGATCTTGGCCCCCAGCGCCCTGAGGTACAGCGGGTAGATGGGCGAACCAGTGAACAGCGCCAGTGGATTTGCCCGAACCAGGGTCTTGACTAGCCAGAAGCGCAGGTAGGGCAGGCTCCACACCTTGATCTCCTGAGGCTTCCAGCGGCCCACCAGGGTCCACTTGGTCAGGATGGGCAGGGTGCAGAGCAGGAAGAAGGCCCCCGCGCTGAAGGCTAGCGACCGCAGGTAAATGTCCACCCCGCCAGCGCTAGCGGAAATCCAGCTGAAGCCGCTGGACACGACTACCGCGGCGAGCAACACCGAGGCAAGGAAGGCCAGCAACTGCAGGACTCCGCACACCACGTACTGCGCGGTACCGGCCCGCGACAACGTCGCGGGCCGCGGCGGGCTCGTCGCCCTTGGAGCAGAAGGTAGCTCGGTGACCGTTGTTGCGAGGCTTCGGATGGTCGGATGCAGGTAGACGTCCTTGGTCGAGACCGGCGGCGCCTCAGCCCGTTCCCTGACTTGGGCGCAGAAGTGCGCGACCATCAGTGAACTCATACCCAGGTCGTCGAAGAAGTGGTAGTCCACCGACATCTGCTGGAGCCCCAGGAGTTCCGCCAGCGCGTCGGCAAGCGCCTTCTCACCCGGGGTGGCCGGCGCGATGTAGGCCTGGTCGACCCCGAGGCGGGGTGAGCTGGTCGGCGGCGGCAGGTTTCTGTGGTCGGCCTTACCGTCGCGTAGCACCGGTATGGCCGGGAGCTGCTCCAGGTAGTGGGGCACCATGTACTGCGGAAGGTGCTTGCCCAGGTGCTCGTAAATGGCCTGCCTTTCCAGGCCTTCGGCGTGGTCCTGGAGGCGGTAGTAGCCAACCAGTTCCACGACGCCCGGGTGGGGCTCGTAGGTGGCCACGGCCGCCTGTCCGATGGCGGGCAGCCGCATCAGCACTGCTTCGATCTCGCTCAGCTCGATGCGATAACCGCGGATCTTCACCTGCGTGTCTGCTCGGCCGAGGTAGACCAGACCCTCAGGGTCGGCTCGTGCAAGGTCACCGCTGTGGTAGGCCCGCTCCCAGCCCAGGGCCTCCAGCGGCCGGAAGTTCACCGCGTCCTTGTCGGAGTCCAGGTAGCGCGCCACCCCGACGCCACCGATAACCAGCTCGCCGACCTTTCCCCAAGGGACCGGCTGCCCGCTGGCGGGGTCGACCACTGCGCAACGCCATCCGTCCAGGGGCAGCCCGATGCGCACCGGCTCACCGCCGGACAGCCGCGCCCCGCAGGACACCACTGTGGCTTCGGTCGGACCGTAGGTGTTCCACATCTCCGTGCCTTGCCGCACTAGCCTGCCAGCCAGCGCGCTTGGGCATGCCTCACCGCCCAGGATCAACAGACGGATGCCGTGGAGAGAGTCCGCCGGCCACAATGCCGCCATCGTCGGCACTGTCGAGACCACCGAGACCCGCCGCTGCGCCCACCACGTGACCAGCTCAGGCCCCATCTTGACGACCGAGCGGGGGGCCGGTACCAGGCAGGCGCCATGGCGCCATGCCAGCCACATCTCCTCACAGGAGGCGTCGAAGGCCACCGACAGGCCGGCAAGAACCCGGTCCCCAGGCCTCAGCGGATCACCGCGCAGGAACAGGTTCGCCTCGGCATCGACGAACGCCGCCGCATTGCGGTGGGTCACGGCCACACCCTTCGGGGTGCCGGTCGTGCCGGAAGTGAAAATGATCCAAGCGTCGTCCTCTGGCATCGGGCGGCGGGCGGCAACACCGGTCGGCCGCACCTCCCGCCGGAGCAGTGCACCACCGTCGCTGACGATGGCGCAGACGCCCGCTTCGGACCACACCCGTTCGGCACGGTCGTCCGGATCATCCATGTCGACGGGCACGTAGGCCGCCCCGACCGACAGCACGGCCAAGATGGAGAGGTAAAGCTTCGCAGTACCGGAAGGGACTCGGATACCGACTCGATCGCCCGCACCTATGCCCATCGAGGCCAGCCGATGAGCGACTCGCCGCACTTCACGAAGCAGGTCCAGGTAGTCCAGCACAGACTGGCCATCGTCAATCGCGGCAGCTCGCGGAAATGTCTCCGCGGTGGCCTGGATGATCTGCAACAACGTACGCGGCGGCGGCGCCGGAGCTCCGGAGTAGATCGCGCCCGAAGGCATCGCTTGCAAGCCGGCCGTGACGAGGTCAGCATCGAACTGAGCCGTCGTCATTGCATTCCCCCCAATCAGCGCGCACCTCTCAGCAACAACGCAGCAAGAAGATTGATCAATCGCCCCACCGGAACTATTGCCAGGTCGCTCAGGGGAAGGCGTAACGACCCGAGACAGCGGCCACGGACGGCTAGAACTGCGGCGCGGCTCCAGCTCGTTGGCATAAATCGATGTTTAGTGCTGCGTCCGAAATGCTCTAGAGCACAAGGTCCCAGATCTCCGGTGACCGCTGTGCGTCTGGGGCTAAATGCCGGGTCGCGGGGTGAGCTGGCAGGTGATGGGGCAGGTGTCGCCGGGGATGGCGGGCGGGGTGGCGTTGATCTCGCCGGTGAGCAGGGTCAGGGCGCCGGCGATGCGGGGGGCGCCGGGTTGTTCGAGCCGGACGGTGCTGGCGCCGGGGGTCGAGGTGATGGTGCCCGGCCAGGCCGCGGACGATGGTTTCGCGGGCGATGGCGCGGTATTCGTCGTCGTCGCGCAGGTAGGCGTTGAGGTGGGCTGATAGCCAGTGCTCGGCGTTGTGGGCGAGCAGCAGCGGCACCATCTGCGGGCCGCGCCGCGCGGCGCGCGGCACTGCGGTCTTCGCCTCGGGGTCGATGGCGCCGGCCGGGAGTTTCGCGGGGACCTTGTCGCGGGCCGCGGCGGCGGCAGCCAGTTTCTTACCCGCCGCGCTGATTTTCTTCTGCGCGGCGGGATCAGCGTGGTGTTCTTGGCGGCGGGGGCGATGCCTGGCCGGCCGGCAGTACGGCCAGGCCGCGCTCCGCGGCGGCCAGTGCCTTCTGCGCCTCACGGACGGCCGCGTTCGCCTGCTTGCGGGCCGGGTCGCCGATGATCTTGGTATTCGCCTCGATGCCGGCGAGGTAGTCGCAGATCTTGCCGATCCGGTAGTTCTCGCTGGCGTACTTGAGGAAGAACACGGTACGGCCCTCGCCGACGGCCTCAGAGCACCTTGGACAGGAAAGCGCGGGTCCGCTCGTGCTGAGGGTTGCTGAGCACTTCGCGCGGCCGACCAGCCTCGACCACAATTCCTTCGTCCATGAAAACCAGGACATCTGCCACCTCACGAGCAAACCCCATCTCATGTGTCACTACGATCATCGTCATCCCGCTGGTGGCGAGATCGCGCATGACGGCGAGCACGTCGCCGACGAGCTCGGGGTCAAGCGCACTCGTCGGCTCGTCGAATAGCATGAGCTTCGGCTGCATGGCGAGTGCCCGGGCGATGGCGACACGCTGCTGCTGGCCCCCGGACAGCTGCTTGGGGTACGCGCTCGCCTTGTCCTTCAGGCCTGCGCGGTCGAGTAGCTGCCCGGCCAGTTCAGCCGCCTGGGCTTTCGATATGCCCTTCACCCGGATCGGCGCCTCGATCACGTTCTCCAGCGCGGTCATGTGCGGGAACAAGTTGAACTGCTGGAAGACCATGCCGATCTCGGCACGCTTAGCACATATTTCCCGCTCACGCAACTCGTAGAGCCTGCCACCGTGCTGCCGGTAGCCGACCAGTTCGCCATCGACCCACAGGCGCCCCGAATTGATCTTCTCCAGGTGGTTGACACAGCGCAGCAGGGTCGACTTGCCCGAGCCGGACGGGCCGATGATGCACACCACTTCACGGCGCGCCACCTCGAGGTCGATGCCACGCAGCACCTCGAGCCGACCAAAGCTCTTGTGCAGGCACTCCGCGAGCACCATGGGCGCGCCACTCGCGTCTGAGACTGGCGGCGTTCCGGCATGGGTGATCACCGTCCCTCCCGCAAGGGGAGCTGCGACGGCGGCTCGGGCACCGGGGCGTGAAACGTGAGCAGCGAGCGCCGGAGCCGCTGCCACGGGGTGGGAGGCTGCTCTCGCACGGAGCCGCGGGCGTAGTGCCGCTCGATGTAGTACTGGCCGACCGTGAGCACTGAGGTCGCGATCAGGTACCAGATGCTGGCCACGATCAGGAGCGGGATCGTCTTGAAGTTCACCGCGTAGATGAGCTGGACCGCGTAGAGGAGTTCGGTGACCGTGATGACGCTCGCCAGGGATGAGGTCTTGAGCATCGAGATCGTCTCGTTGCCGGTCGGCGGGATGATCACGCGCATTGCCTGGGGCAGGACGATCCGGCGCATGGTCTGGGCCCTGCTCATTCCCAGCGCCTGCGCGGCCTCGACCTGGCCATGCTCGACCGACAAGATGCCGGCGCGCACGATCTCCGCCATGTAGGCGCCCTCGTTCAGTCCGAGCCCGAGGATTGCCGCGGTGAGCGCGGTGATCAGGTCGTTTGCGTTGGCGTGCACGAATGACGGCCCGAACGGCACACCGAGCGAGACGCGCGGGTACAGGAAAGCGAGGTTGAACCAGAACAGCAACTGGACAAGTACCGGCGTGCCCCGGAAGAACCAGA
>Ga0335080_10008736_pt1 | contig 10565 bp, 12 predicted proteins | sample Lox_Sample_34_FD_206720 | JGI IMG/M metagenome (GOLD analysis project Ga0335080, IMG submission 206720) | Soil microbial communities from Loxahatchee National Wildlife Refuge, Florida, United States - Lox_Sample_3.4 | ecosystem: Environmental > Terrestrial > Soil > Wetlands | place: USA... | reverse complement strand
CCCATCGGCGCAGCAGCTCGAGGACGATGTCCTTGCCGCTCACCCACTGCTGCAGCGTGCCGCTGAAGACGACGCGGCGCGCCTGCGCGAGCGTTAAGTAGATGTAGCCCGTCGCCCAGCCGAATCCGAGCGTTGTCGATCCGACGCCCATGCCGACGGCCCCATAGGCGCCGTATGCGCGGCTGTGCGAGTCGGCGCCGGGAATGAACTGCCCGGGCAGGACCAGACCCTGCTCGGGGAAATAGAAGTGAAAGATGCCGTCGCCGGGCGTCGCGTAGTACGGCTTCTTCATGTCGTTGGCGGCGGCGAATTGGCGGCCGATGGACGTCTGCTTCTCGTCTTCCTCTTTCCCGGTGAAGACGAAGTGATCGTTGGCGACCGCGGCCTGGCGCGGAAAGATCGTGCTGCCGCCCGTGATCTGATTGAACGTGTGGATCGCGAACGGCGCCGTGCCGTCCGAGGCCGGCAGGAGATCGGCGAGCACGCGGAGCGTCGTGCCCGGCGTGAACTCCCGGCGCGCCAGACCGCGATCAACCCGATGCGCCCAGACGATCTGCTCGGTCGTTGTCATCGTGCGCGCGAGCTTCTCGTCAGGCCAGTCGAGCGTCGGCTTGGCGGCCACCGAGGCCTTGAACTCGCGGCGGCCGACGGCGAAAATCCCGCCGCTCCTGCGAATCTCCTCTTCCTTGGCCGACAACGCGACGGGCGTGTAGCGCCGGCCCTGCGTCATGTTCTCGATCGATCGCGACGCCGAATCGAACGTGAACTCGTCGCCGTCCTTGGCATCGGCGACCGCCTCGGGGCACTGGACGACGTGCAGGCCGAGGTTGAATGCGTTGCGGCGGAAGATGTCGCCCATGTTCTGGCCGCAGATGATGACCATCTCGCGACCGACCTCTTCGGCGACGGCTTTGAGCCCGGCGGGGCTCATCTCGCGCGACGATCCGATCGCGAATCGATCGCCGGCGATGAGAAACGTCTCGCCGCGATGGACGCGCGCGCGGAAGTCGGGCATCAGGTAGCGAAACGCGCCGACCTTCCAGCGCAGGTCGAGCGTCTCGAGGCTCTCGGACACGCAGTCGGCGGCCGGCGTGATCTGATCGGTGTCGATCGCGTCGAGCTTCTTCGTCTTGGGCGGCGCGTTCGGGTCCCAGAAAATGAGCGCGCGGCCGCGCACGAGGTGCGTCGAGCCGCTTCCAGCGGCGGGCGCCGGCGCCGGGCCGGGCAAGCTGTCGAGCGTGACACCGGGCTTGAGCCGTGCGGGATCGATCCGTTGCATACGGAAAGCTTATCAGTCAGCCGCGGTGTCCGACGCACGCCGCTCGTAGCCATCGCATTCGAGCACGGGCAGCGCCGGATAGCGGCGAAATCGCGGATCCGTCTTCGACAGCTCGCAGATGATGAACCGGCTGCCGCGATCGCTCGTGATCGCGCGCGCGTGGCGGCACGAATCGCACAACCCGGCCGGAATCGTCGCTTGCCGCCACTGCTTGGGATCCCTCATGATGGCGCATGCCTTCGTCAGAGGCGACAACGCTCGGCGTGAAAGTCCAGGTGGTGTCGGAGTACGACCCGGAACGATCCCGCCCGCTGCAGCATCAGTGGTTCTTCCGCTACACGATCACGATCACCAACGAGAAACGCGAGACGGTGCAGCTGTTGTCGCGTCATTGGATTATCACCGACGGCCGCGGCAAGATCGACGAAGTGCGCGGCCTGGGCGTCATCGGCGAGCAGCCGGCGATCGAGCCGGGCGAGTCGTACACGTACTCCTCGGGCACCTCGCTCCAGACATCATCGGGCCGAATGGAGGGCACCTTCCAGATGGCCGCGCAGTCTGGACAGTTGTTCGACGTGAAGATTGCGCGCTTCAGCCTCGAACAAACCACCATTCACTGAAGAACCCCTCAGCAACCTCCTGGCCCCCCGGGAACCCCTGGGAACCTCATGGGAACACCTCAGGCACCCCGAGAACGCTAGACGAAGGCGCAGTCCCGCGAAAGCGCCTTCTTGAGCATGACGAGGTACTTCGCGCGCGGAATCTCGATGGCGCCGAACTGCTCGAGGTGCGGCGTCACCCACTGGATGTCGAGCAGCGCGAATCCCCGGCGCACCAGACGCTCGACGAGCGCGGCCAGCGCGACCTTCGACGCGTCCGTTTCGCGGTGAAACATCGACTCGCCGAAGAACGCCCCGCTCAGATGGACGCCGTAGAGCCCGCCGACCAGCGCGCCGCCCCGCCAGGCCTCGACGGAATGTGCCAGGCCGAGCCGGTGCAGCGCGACGTAGCTCTCGACGATCTCGTCGGTGATCCACGTCCCTTCGTCCTCGCGCGCCGCGCAGGCGCGCATGACCGCTTCGAACGACGTGTCCACGCGGATCTCGAACGTGCCGCGACGCACGACGCGCGCGAGGCGCGCCGGCACGTGAAACGTCTCGAGCGGGATGATGCCGCGCGGATCGGGCGAGAACCACCCGAGGTCGCCGTCCTCGAGGCCCATCGGAAAGATGCCTTCGCGATAGGCGCGGACGAGCAGCGCCGGGTCAATCACGGTCAGTACTCCGGCGGCGGCTCGATGAAGGGCTGCGGCGTTGGGCCGGCATCAGGCCGGCCGCTGCCCGCCAAACGGCTGATCGCGCGGACGGTCATGTCGTGGTCGCAAAGAATCTGGCACGACAGGCGGACGCCGGTGACGCCCTTCCTCGCGAGCGCCGCGATCTCCGCTTTGGTGTGCGTGGCCGGCTCGCCTTCGATGAACTCGACTCGGCACGTGGTACACCGCGCGTGACCGCCGCAGGCGTGCAGCTGGTCGATCCGAGCGTCTTGTTCGAGCGCGAGGACCAGGCGCTTTCGGTCCGGCACGTCGAACGTTCCCACCGATTCCACGGTCAGTTTTGGCACCATCCGATCATAGGGCATCCCGTGCGAGCCGCCGCCGGCCGCCGCGTCTGGGGCGACCGCAGCGCTCGAAGTACGTCTCGAGCGAGCGGGCGATGCGCGCGGCCTCGCGCCCGAGATCGAGCGCCGGCTGGCTTGCCGGCTTCGAAAAGTACCCGCGGTCGATCCCGTCTTCGATCGCGACCAGCGCCGCCGCGAGCTGATGCCCCGCTTCCTCGAGCGCGCGCGCCGATGTCTGATCGGCGCCGCTGCGGATGCTTTCGGCCACCGCGGCCTCGGCGGCCCGCGCGGCGCGAAACAGCCCGACGCTGAAGCGCATGTCGGCCGCCGCGACGGCGCTCGATTTGAGCAGGCGGCACACCACTTGCGTAAACGCGTGCGCGACCTGCCACGTGCGCACGTCTTCGATCCGTCTTCCCGTCACGACCGACGGAGACTGCAAGCGACGTTCCCGTGTGCCTCACGATTTCATTGAGCAATTCGACAGCCGCGCGCAAAATCTGCCATGCGCGCCGTTGGCGCCGGTTGCAGATCTTCAAGAAGGTCCATCCCGAGGCTGCGTCGCGGCGAATGCTCGTCGCGGACTACGTCTTGCGATAGCGCTCGCGAATCGTCGGGATCAGATAGTCGCGAAACGCGCGCTCGAAATCGTACGCGGGCGCGAAGCCCCAATCGCGGCGCGCCGCCGTGTCGTCGACGTCCTCGGGCCATGAGTCGACGATGCCCTGCCGCTTGGCGTCGACCTTGAACGTGATATCCGCCTCGGGAAACGCACGCAGAGCTTCGGCGCGAATCTCGTCGGCCGTGCGGGCGAAGGCGCCGAGGTTGTAGGCCGTCTTCGTGAGCCGCTCGCGGGGCGCGTGCGCGAGCGTCATCAGCGCCTCGACGCCGTCGGGCATCGCCATGAAGGGAATCTTCGCGTCCGGCCGGACGAAGCACGCGTACGGCTCGCCGCGCGCCGCGGCATGAATCATCTCCGGCGCGTAGTCCGACGTCCCGCCCGACGGCACCGTCACGGCGGAAATCAGCCCGGGAAACCGCACCGCGCGGAAGTCCACGCGCCCGCTCTGCGGCTCGGCCGAGAGCTGCTTGTAAAACCGTGCGTAGTAGTGGCCGAGCTGCTCGCAATACAGCTTGTTGCAGCCGTACATCGTCCGCGGCAGCGCCCAGTCGGCTTCCTTCACGCGGCCGGCGCTGCGCTTGGCCTCGATCGTCGGCAGCCCGTACACGGCAATCGACGACGGATAGAGAAACGTGACCGGCCGGCCGTGCGATTCGGCTTCGCGTTGGGCGAACTCGAGCAGGTTGAGCGTGCCCTCGACGTTGACCTGATGCGCCGTCACGGGCGAGAACTCGGCGCGCGTCGAGAGCAGCGCCGCCAGGTGGAACACGAGATCGACCTCGAACTCCGCGAGGATGCGGTCGAGCGCCGCGTGATCGAGGATCGACCCGCTGACTTCTCGCAGCACTTTTCGCGAGAGCTCGGGATCGAGCGGCGCGACGTCGAGCGTGACGATGCCGCGGCGACCGTCGCCGGCAAGCCGCTCGATGAGGCCGTGGCCGATTTCGCCGGACGCGCCGGTGATGAGAACGACAGGTCGTCGCATGGTCAACGAAGCTGAAATGCGAACAGCACCGACGCGACGATCGCGAGCATCGACAGCGTCAGGCAGACGACGGCGAGCACGATGTGATTGACGCGCTCGGGCTTGAGCGGGTCGAGCAGCTGGCCGGCGACGAACCCGCCGATGAATCCGCCGGCGTGCGCGTAGTTGTCGATGCCGGGCATGATGAAGCCGAACATGAACCCGATGATGGCGTAGTACCACGCGTTCGACGCGATGGCGCGCGATCCCGTCCGCCGGCCGTAAAAGACGATCGCCCCGAACAGCGCAAAGATCGAGGCCGACGCACCCACGGTGATCGGCGCGCCCTGCAGAAACGGAATCGGCAGAAACGCCAGGTAGTGCCCCGCGAGCGACGTCAGCAGGAAGCCCGACGCGCCGCCGACCGTATAGATAATGACCATCCGGCCGGGCCCGTAGAGCTCGCCGACTTCAGGCGCGAGCTGTCGAATCCACAGAAGATTGAAAATGATGTGCAGCAGGTTGGCGTGCAGCCAGGTGGCGCTCAGCACCGTCCACCACCGGCCCGCGAACACCGGCCACGATCCGCTCGCGCCCAGCACGAGCAGGCTCTGCGCGCTCGGCTGCAGGAAGTCGATCGGACTGGCCATCACATCGACGTGGCTCGAGATCAAGAGCGAGAGCACGTACATGACGATGCACGTGCCGGTGACGAACGGCACGAAGCCGACGTCGTTGCCGAGGCTCCGCAGCGCCGGCGCGAATCCCCACAACCCCGGGTTGCGCCGCCCGCAGTGATAGCAGACCTCGTCGTTGACGCCGACGAGGTAGCCGCACGACACGCAGACGACCGATCCGGTCGTCTGTCGCTTGAACATGACTTTGAAGCATAACGTAGGACAATGCCGTATGCGCGTGCTCGTCACCGGCGGCACCGGCTATCTCGGCCGCGCAATCGTGAGGGCAATCGCCGAGCGCGGTCACGAGCCGGTAGTGTTTGCACGCACGGCGACAGCTGCGGACTTGCCGGGCCGCGCGATTGACGGCGACGTGCGGGATCGCGCGGCGTTTGCGGCAGCCGCGCGCGGCGTCGATGCCATCTGCCATTCGGCCGCGCTCGTGAAGCTGTGGCAGAAAGATGCGAGCGAGTTCGACTCCGTCAACGTCGGCGGCCTCGAGCACGCGCTCGCGATCACCCGCGAGCTCAAGATTGCGCGGCTCGTCTACACGTCGTCGTTTCTGGCGCTGCCGCCGCGGGGCGCGCAGGAGCCGCTCGCGGCCAACGACTACCAGCGCACGAAAGCCGCCGCCCATCGCCTCGCCATGAAAGCGCGCGATGCGGGCGCGCCGATCGTCACGCTGTACCCGGGCGTCATCTACGGGCCGGGCGTGCTGACCGAGGGCAACCTCGTCGGCCGGCTGCTCTCCGATCACCGCGCCGGCAAACTCCCGGGCATCGTCGGCGGCGAGCGCATCTGGTCGTTCGCGCATGTCGACGACGTCGCGCTCGGGCACGTGCTGGCGCTCGAGTCGGCGCGGCCAGGCACGCGGTACGGGCTGGGCGGCGAAGATGCGCCGCAAATGCGCGCCTTCGAGGTCATGCGCGATCGGCTCGGCACCGCGCTGCCGCGCCAGCTCCCCTACTGGCTCGCCGACATCGTCGGCGGCGTCGAAGAGCTGCGCGCCCGGCTCACGGGCCGGCCGCCGCTCATCACGCGCGGCGCCGTGGAGATCTTCCGGCACGACTGGATCGTCGACAGTCAAGCTGCCGGGCGCGACCTCGGCTATCCGTCGACGCCGATCGCGGCCGGACTCGCGGCCATGCTGGAAGAACTTCTGCCGGCGAACTCGTCTACGTAAACTCTCGTAGTGAAACACATGGCCCCGCTCGCTCGCTCCTAACCACCCAGACACCCTCCCGTCTAATGAAACAGATGCATCCGGACGACGCGGCGGCCGTCGCCAAAGCGCGAGGCGGCGACCAGGACGCCTTCCGGGTGCTCGTCGAGCGACACAGCCGCACGATCTACCGGCTGGCGTATCGAATGACCGGCAAGGCCGAGGACGCCGAGGACGTCGTGCAAGAAACGCTGGTGCGCGCGTATCGGCAGCTCGGACGGTTCGAGGCGAGATCGAATTTCGCGACGTGGCTGTATCGGATCGGATTCAACTGCGCGATCGATTACATGAGAGCCCGGCCACAGCGCGAGTCGGCAGAGACCGACGAGAAGCTCGAGCAGATGGCAAAGTCCTCCAACGGACCGACGACGGATGATTTGGTTTTCGCTGGAGAGATCGGCGAGCGCGTGCAGGAAGCGTTGGGCGCGCTCAGCCCGCAGGAGCGCGCGGCGTTTCTGATGCGGCACTACCACGGCTGCTCGATTGACGAGATTTGCAGCACGCTCGATCTGAAATCGAACGCCGCGAAGCATTCGATCTTTCGAGCGGTGAAGAAAATGCGCGCCGCACTGCGGCCGCTGATGGAGATAAAGCAGTCGTGACGAACTGGCATCCGAGCGAAGAGGACCTCGTCCTCCACTTCTACGGCGAGACCGGCCCCGACGAGGAACGCCGGGTCGATGACCACCTGACGGCGTGCAGCATGTGCCGCCAGTCGTGGAGCGAGCTCGGCGAGACGCTGAAGCTCGTCGACGCCGCGACGGTGCCCGAGCCGGGCGAGGGCTTCGAACGCGTGATGTGGGCGCGCGTGCAGCAGGCGCTGCCCGAGCCGCAGACGGCGCGCTCGTCGGTGTGGCGCTGGGTGCCCGTGTTCGGCATGGCGGCCGCGCTGGCGGTCGCCGTCGGCATCGGCTACGCGTGGCGCTCGAGCCACGAATCGACAGCCAAGCCATCGTCGAGCGCCTCGGCGGCGCCGGCGGCCGGCGGCGCGAGCGTCGTGCGCGCGTCGCTCACCGACATGCAGAAGACGCGCGAGCGCGTGCTGCTCACCGCGCTCAACGATCACTTTCAGCAGACGGAAGTGCTGCTCACCGAGCTGATGAATTCGCCCGATGACGGCCGCGCCGATATCGACTTCGAGCGCGAGACGGCCGGCGATCTGTTGGCCTCGGGGCGGCTCTACCGCGTCACCGCGCAGCAGAGCGGCGACTTGCAGCTCGCGCGCATGCTCGACGACCTCGAGTCAGTGCTCGTCGAAGTCGCCAACAGCCCGGAACATGTGAGTAAGAAGGATTTCCAGTCCCTGCGGACACGCATTGACGACCAGAACCTGCTCTTCAAGGTCCGGGCCGTCTCGAACCAAATTCACGAACGGCAAAAGACGCTGATTCCATCCGAGTAGTGAGGAACCTTATGAAGCGAGTCGTCCTGTTGGGAGTGTTGATGATCGTGCCGGCGCTGGCCGCGGCCCAGGTGCCGCCGCCCGCTCCCCCTCCGCCGCCGGCCACCCCCGTGGCTCAAGCACCGCGTCCGGCGCCCGCGCCGCCCGTGCTGCTGCCGCCCGCGCCTCCGGCGGTCATCGCCGTGCCGCCGATGCTGGACCAGTGGGAGATCGAAGACTCCGTGCGTGACGCGGTGCAGAACGCGCGAGAGGCCGGCCGCCTGATCGACAGCGAAGCGATGCGCGCCGCCGCCGAGAAGGCGCGCGAGGACGCGCAGGAGATGCGCGATCGCCTTCGCGACGGCATGCCGGCCATGCGCCTCGACATTCAGGACCGGCCGTTCGCCATGATGAGCGGCCAGGATTCCGAGAGCAGCTCCTACAGCTCGGGCCTGAGCCTCATTCAGAGCCGTCAGTACGACCAAGCGGTCGTTCGATTCGACCGCGCGATCGCGCAGAAGGGATCGCACGCCGACGGCGCGTGGTACTGGAAAGCATTCGCGCAATACAAGCTCGGGAAGAGTGAAGACGCGCTCGCGTCGATCGCCACGCTTCGAAAGGACTATCCGCAAAGCCGCTACCTGGCTGACGCGAAGGTCCTCGAGGCCGACGTGCGCAAGCCGTCGATCGACCGGATTGACGATGACGAGATCAAGCTGCTGGCGATTCAGGGCATCCAGAACTCGGACCCGGCCAAGGCCGCGCAGCTCGCGGCCACGCTGCTCTCGGGCACGAATTCGCTCCGCGTGAAGCGCCAGGCGCTCTACATCCTCGCGCTCAGCGACCAGCCGTCGGCGCACGAGCTGCTGCTGAGCTACGCGAAAGGCAACGGCAACCCCGACCTGCAGCGCGAAGCGATCAACTACCTCGCGACGCGCCGCACGAAGCAGCCGACGACCAGCGCCGAGCTGAAGCAGATCTACGAAGCGACGAACGACCCGTCGATTCGGCGCGCGATCATCGACGCGTATCGGCTGACGGGCGACAAGGCCTCGCTGCTCTCGGTCGCGTCGGCCGGCGGCACGCCGGTCGAGATCCGGTCGCAGGCCATCCGCAATCTCTCGGACGTCGCCGCGCCGACCGATCTCTGGGCGCTCTATCAGAAGGAAGAGGACAAGGATCTGCGGATCGCGATGGTACGGTCGTTCAGCTCGATGGGCGCGGTCGATCAGCTCCTGCAGATCGCCAAGTCCGACAAGGATCCGTCGGTGCGGCAGCAGGCGATTCGCAGCCTCGGCAACCAGAAGATCGACAAGACGGGCGCGACGCTCGTCGACATGTACAGCACCGAGACCGACAAGGACTCGAAGATGGCGATCATCTCGGCGCTGGCGAATCAGAACAACGACACCGGGCTCGTCACGCTCGCGCGCAAGGAGACGAAGGACGTCGAGCTCAAGCGCCAGCTCGTGACGAAGATCGCCGAGATGTCCGGCCGCTCGAAGGTGGCTCAGGACTACCTGCTCGAGGTGATCAAGTAACGGAATCTTGGGGTTCCTTACGAGGGTTCCTCACGAGGGTCCGAGTGCTCGCCAGTCCAGAGGTGTGCCCGTGAATACAGGATTGCTGTCTGCCGTTGCGTTCGCCGCCGCGATCGTGCCCATCGTCGAGCAGGCGCCGCCGGCGTCGCTCGTCCAGAACGGGCGCGTCGAGACGAAAGCGGCCTCGTCGATCGACCGCGAGATCGCGGCCGTCGGCACGAACGCCGAACCGGTGTGGATCGCGTGGCGCGAGCCGATGGTCGACGGCGAGCACAACATGTGCTCGACGTGGTTCTCGGATCGGAACGGCTACGTGCGCGGCGACATGCTCGAGCCGAACGAGAACGGGATGCAGCCGCCGAAGATCGCGGCGCCTTCCGGGCCCGTCGCGCTCGAAGGCGGCACCAACATCATCGTCCTCCTGCGCATCGTCAACGGGCAGATCGAGCGGATGCGATCGCTCTCCGACGACTGCCCGATGGACGCGGGCGGGCGGACGTTCACGTGGCTCACGGGCATCACGAGCGCGGAAAGCCTGCGCTTCCTCGAGTCGTACGTGCGGCGAGACAACGTGCCGCTCGATCAACAGCGGCGGTTCGCGGATTCGGCGGCGTCGGCGATTGCCCTCCACCGCGATCCGGCGGCCGATGCGATCCTCGATCGCCTCGCCTCGTCCGACCCGAACGCCGACAACCGCCGTCGCGCCGGCACGTGGCTCGGCCAGTTCCGCGGCGCCCACGGCTTCGCGACGCTGCGCTCGCTCATCGCGAGCGAAAAGGACCCGCAGACGCGGCAGTCGTTCGTCACCTCGCTGGGGCAGACGCACCAGGTTGGCACGGCCGACGCGCTCCTGACGCTGGCGCAGAACGATGCCGATCCAAAGGTCCGCGCTGAAGCGGTGTACTGGTATCCGCAGCGCGCGGGCACCGGCTCGATCAACGCCGTCACGGCCATCATCGACAAGGACCCGGACGACAACGTGAAGCGGCGCGCGGTCTCCGGCCTCGGACGCCTGCCGGCCGATCAGGGCGTGCCGACGCTCATCGATCTCGCGAAATCCCCCAGGTCCAACCCGGCCGTGCGCAAGCAGGCCGTGACCGTGCTCGGGCAAAGCAAAGATCCGCGCGCGGTGGCGTATTTGGAACAGCTCCTCAAATAACACGCGAGAGGTTCGAAGACAGCTCAGAAGTCCTTGGACATCTCAGAAGTCCGGGCGGACATCTCAGAAGTCCGGCGGGACGTCGAGAAGTCCGGCGTGA
>Ga0335080_10008734_pt1 | contig 10565 bp, 10 predicted proteins | sample Lox_Sample_34_FD_206720 | JGI IMG/M metagenome (GOLD analysis project Ga0335080, IMG submission 206720) | Soil microbial communities from Loxahatchee National Wildlife Refuge, Florida, United States - Lox_Sample_3.4 | ecosystem: Environmental > Terrestrial > Soil > Wetlands | place: USA... | reverse complement strand
CAACTGGCTGGAGGCGGTCCTGCCCGGGATGATCGCCGCCGGCAGCGGCCTGGTGGCCGGCATCTCGAGCCTCGCCGCCTGGCGGGGCCTCCCAGGAGCGGGCGCCTACTCGGCGAGCAAGGCGGCGCTCTCCACCCTCCTCGAGTCGACGCGCGTGGATCTGCGCGGCACCGGCGTCGACGTCGTGATCGTCTGCCCCGGCTTCATCCGCAACGCCAGCTCTGACCCGTCCGACGACGCGGGCAAACCCTTCGTCCTCGAGCTCGAGGACGGCGTTAGGAGAATGCTCTCGGGCATTGAGCACCGGAAGCGGGTCGTGCACTTCCCGTGGCAGCTCTCGTACCCGATGAGGTACGTCGTCCGATACCTGTCCGCCCGGACCTACGACTGGCTCGTCGGCCGACTTCGGTAGCGAGCTCGATCAGGAACCGCTGGACGGAGGTCATACGAGTGGCGCCACTCGGGCGAGGGCGGCGTCGAGGGAGGCGCGCACGGCCTCGGGCGAGGCCCCGCCCCGGAGCGACTTCGCCCGGACCGCTTCGCGCGGGTCGAAGAGCGCGTCGATGCGGGACGCCACGGCGGGCGAGATGGCGGGCAGCTTCTCCGCGGCCACGGCCTTCAGCGACCGCCCACCCTTCTGCGCCTCGCCGACGAGCGAGCCGACCACTTGGTGGGCCCGGCGGAACGGCATTCCCTCGCGGGCGAGAGCGACCGCGAGGCCGGCGGCCATCAGGTCCTCGCGCGAGGCGGCGTGGCGCATCGTCTCGCGGACGAGGCCGAGGCCGGAGACGACCCCCGTCGTCACCGCCAGCGAGCCGAGGGCCGTGTCGGCGGCGTCGAAGACCGCCTCCTTGTCCTCCTGCAGGTCCTTCTGGTAGCCGGCGGGCAGGCCCTTCAGCAGCGCGAGCAGGCGCATCAGGTCTCCGTCCAGCCGCGCCGCCTTTCCGCGCACGAGCTCCAGGGCGTCGGGGTTCTTCTTCTGGGGCATCAGGCTCGATCCCGTCGTGAAGGCCTCGGGCAGGGTCACGAAGCCGTACTCGGGTCCCGCGAACAGGATGAGGTCCTCCGCGAGCCGCGCGAGGTGGGTCTGGAGCTGCGCGCAGGCGAAGACGAGCTCGACCGCGAAGTCGCGGTCCATGACCGCGTCGAGCGCGTTCTCCGACACGGCGGCGAAGCCGAGGTCGCGGGCCATGGCCTCCCGGTCGAGGGGAAGGGACGCTCCGGCCAGGGCCCCGGAGCCCAGGGGCAGGACGTCCACGCGCGCCCGGGCGTCGCCCAGCCGGTCGAAGTCGCGCACGAGGCCCCAGGCGTGGGCGGCCGCCCAGTGCCCGAACGTGATCGGCTCCGCCGCGCGCGTGTGGGTGTAGCCGGGCATGACGGCGTCGGCGCCCTCGCCGCCCTTCTCGACGAGCGCCCGCACCAGGCTGGCGACGGCGGCCCGCAGGGCGTCGATCGTCCGCCGGGCCCAGAGCCGCAGGGCGGTGACCGTCTGCTCGTTGCGGCTGCGGCCGAGGTGGGCTTGGCCGGCCAGGTCGCCCACGACCTCGCCCAGGCCCGCCTCGACGAAGCTGTGGACGTCCTCCAGGTCGACCTCGAGGCACGCCGGGTCCTTCTCCACCCGGGCCAGGACCTCGTCGAGGCCGCGTTCCAGGGTCGCCGCCTCCTCGGCCCGGATGGCGCCGCAGCGGCCGAGGGCCCTCACCCACGCCCGCGACGCCGCGATCTCCTCGCGCACGAGGCGGCGGTCGAAGGGAAGCGACCGGTTGAACTCCCAGAAGACGGCGTCGGGAGCCGCGTCGTAGTTGCCGCCCCAGAGCTTCTTCGTCACGCGGGTCAGCTCCGGTAGTGCGCGTTGATGTCGACGTAGCCGTGCGAGAGGTCGGACGTCCAGAGCCATCCCGACGCGTCGCCTTCGCCGAGGCGGATCCGGATCCGGGCCGGCTCCTCCCTCATCGCCGCTGCGGCCAGCGGCTCCTCGTAGTCGCGGGCGGCCCCGCCCTCCGCCACGTGCACGTCCCCGATCCAGATGGAGACGCGGTCCGGGTCGAGGCGGACGCCGGCGCGGCCGACCGCGGCCAGGATCCGGCCCCAGTTCGGGTCGCCGCCGTGGAGGGCGGTCTTGACGAGCGGCGACTCGGCCACGGTGCGGGCGATGCGGTCGGCCTCGCCCGCCGTCCGCGCTCCCTCGACCCGCACCTCGGCGGTCCGCGTCACTCCCTCCCCGTCGCGGACCAGCATCCGGGCGAGCTGCGAGGCGGCGTCGGCGAGGGCACGCCGGAAGGCGTCGAAGCCCGGCCCCTCCCGCTCGATCGTGGCCCCGGGAGAGGCGCCGCTCGCGAGGACGACCGCACAGTCGTTCGTCGACGTGTCGCCGTCGACGGTGATCCGGTTCAGGCTCCCGCCCACCGCCTCCCGCAGGGCGCGCTGCAGCAGAGCCGTCTCGACCCTGGCGTCGGTCGTGAAGAAGGCCAGCATCGTGGCCATGTTCGGGGCGATCATGCCCGAGCCCTTCGCCATCCCGCCCACGAGGGCAGCCGCGCTTCCGATCCGGAACTCCACCGCGACCTCCTTGGGCCGGGTGTCCGTGGTCAGGATCGCCTGCGCCGCGTCGGCGCCGCCTCCGGTCGAGAGACGCGCGCTCGCCTCGACGATGCCCGCCCGGACTTTCTCCATCGGGAGCCGGACGCCGATGACCCCGGTCGAGGCCACGACCACCTCCTCGACCGGACACCGGAGGGCGAGGCCGGCGGCCACCGCCGTCTCGCGGGCGTCGTCGAGCCCCGGGGCGCCGGTGCCGGCGTTCGCGCACCCGGCGTTGACGACGATCGCGCGCGCCCGCCCGCCTCGGAGATGCTCGCGGGCGACGAGGACGGGCGCCGCCTGGGCGAGGTTCGTCGTGAAGACGCCGGCCGCGGCGCAGGTCGCGTCCGCGGACAAGAGGGCGAGGTCGAGACGGCCGGGCTTGATGCCCGAAGCCACGGCCGCCGCCCGGAAGCCGCGGGGTGCGGTGACCCCCGTGCTCACGAGGCGGGACTCACTTCCGGCTCCGGCCGGCGCGCTGGACGGGCCGAGTCACCTCGACCGCCTTCACGTCCACCGGCACCCGCGCCCGGGTGAGGGCGCGGACCCGCTCCGGCAGGCCGTAGAGGCGGATGAAGCCCGCGGCGTCCTTGTGGTCATAGGCCATGCCCTCTCCGAACGTGGCCAGGTCCTGCCGGTAGAGGCTGCGCGGCGAGCGCCGGCCCACCGCCTCCGCCTGTCCCTTGTAGAGGCGGATGCGAACCTCGCCCGTCACCTCCTTCTCCGTCTCGTCCACGAAGCCGGCGAGCGCCTCGCGCAGGGTCGAGAACCAGAGGCCGTCGTAGATGAGCTGCGCGTAGCGCACGGAGACGGCCTGCTTGAAGTGCAGCGTGTCGCGGTCGAGGACGAGGCGCTCCAGCTCGCGGTGAGCGATGTGGAGGACGGTCCCGGCGGGCGTCTCGTAGACCCCACGCGACTTGATGCCCACCAGCCGGTTCTCCACGAGGTCGAGGCGGCCCACGCCGTGGGCCCCCGCCACCCGGTTCAGCGTCTCGACCATCGCCACCGCCTTGAGCCTCTTGCCGTCGAGCTTCACCGGCACCCCCCGCTCGAACCCGAGGGTGATGAACCGGGGCTTCGCGGGGGCGTCGAGCGGGTCTGCGGTGAGCCTGAACATCGCCTTCTGGGGGGCGTCCCAGACGTCCTCGAGGTTCCCTCCCTCGTGCGAGAGGTGCCAGAGGTTGCCGTCGCGGCTGAAGATGTCCTTGCGGCTCTGGTCCACCGGCACGCCGTGCCGCCGCGCGTAGTCGAGCGCATCCTCGCGAGAGCGGATCGACCACTCCCGCCAGGGGGCGATCACCTTCAGGTGCGGGGCGAAGGCCCCGTACGTCACCTCGAAGCGCACCTGGTCGTTGCCCTTGCCCGTGGCGCCGTGGGCGAGGGCGTCCGCCCCCTCGCGGATCGCGACCTGAACCTGGTGGTACGCGAGGAGGGGACGAGCGAGCGCGGTGCCGAGGAGGTAGCGGTCCTCGTAGACGGCGCCGGCGGCGAGGGCCTTGTAGCAGTAGTCGCGGACGAACTCCTCGCGGAGGTCCTTGACGATGCACTTGCTAGCTCCCGTCCGGAGCGCCTTCCTCTTCACGGCCTCGTAGTCGTCGCCCTGGCCCACGTCGCCGCAAAAGGCCACGACCTCCGCTCCGCCGTAGCTCTCCTTGAGCCAGGGGATGATGATCGAGGTGTCGAGGCCGCCGGAGTACGCCAGCACGACCTTCCTCACGCTGCCGCTCGCGTCGCCCATCGCCTTTCGCTCTCCTTCGGGAAGCCGGACCGCCGGGGTCCTCACCCTGCCGCGCCGGCGCTCCCGGCCAGCACGTCGTCGAGGGCCGCGAGCAGCTGTCGGATCTCCCCCCGCTTGACGACGAGCGGGGGCAGGAGCCGGAGGACCTTGTCGCCGGCCTTCACGGCCAGGATGCCCTTCTCCTTGAGCCCCTTCAGCACGGGAGCGGCCTCCCCGTGGAGCTCCACGCCGATCATCAGGCCCAGGCCGCGGACCTCGGCGATCGTGCCCTTGTGCTTCCGGGCCAGCCTCCTGAGGCCCCGCATCAGGTAGAGCCCCCGGGCCGCGATGTCGTCGACGAACCCGGGCGCCTCCAGGTGGTCGAGGACCGCGAGGGCCGCCGCCGCGCAGACGGGGTTGCCGCCGAAGGTCGTGCCGTGGTCGCCGACCTTGAGGGCGCCGGCCAGGTCCTCGCGCAGGAGGATCGCGCCCATCGGCAGGCCCCCCGCGAGCGGCTTGGCGAGGGTGAGGATGTCGGGGACGACGCCCGCGTGCTGGAAGGCGAACATCTTCCCGGTCCGCCCGAGGCCGCACTGGATCTCGTCGAAGACGAGGAGCGCCCCGCGCTCGCGGCAGATGGCCTGGAGGCCCTTCAGGAGCTCCGGCGTCGCCGGGCGGATCCCGCCCTCGCCCTGGACGGGCTCGATCATGACCGCGGCCGTCTTCTCGCTCACCGCCGCGGCCACGGCGGCGAGGTCGTTCCGCGGGACGAAGCGCACGCCGGGCACGAGAGGCTCGAACGGCTCGCGGTACTTGGCGGTCCACGTGGTGGAGAGGGCGCCCATCGAGCGCCCGTGGAAGGAGTGCTCGAACGCGACGTACTCGAACCGACCCGCCTCCTTCCCGATCCGCCGGGCGAACTTCATGGCACCTTCCCAGGCCTCGGTGCCGGAGTTCGTGAAGAACACCTTCGAGGGGAAGGCGAGGCGCACGAGCCGCTCGGCGAGCGCGCTCGCGGGCTCGTTGTGGTAGAGGTTGCTCGCGTGGATGAGGGTCCCCGCCTGCCTCTTGATGGCGGCCACGATCCTGCGGTCCCCGTAGCCGAAGCCGTTCACCGCGATGCCGGCCGCGAAGTCCAGCCACTCGCGGCCGTCCTTGTCCCAGAGGCGCGAACCCTTGCCCTTCACGAGGGTGATCTCGCGGTCGTAGACGGGGAGAAGTGCGCTGCTCACTCTCTCACCTCACATCCTCCGGCCTTCAGTGGGCCTTCCCCGGAATGGTCATCCCCCTCGGAGTCCGCTCAACGGGATTCCTCGGGTGCGTCACGATGCGCGTTCCCGGGAACCGCCCCAGGAGCCGGGCCTTGCCCGCGATGACCACCTCGGGGATGCCCGCCGCGGATGCCTCGAGGGCGACCCGGACCTTCAGGGCCATGCCGCCCCCGATCGTCCCGTCCTCGATCCGGCGGAGCGTCTGCTCGGGCGTGAGCTCTTCCGCAGCACCGCCGCCGACGTGGACGCCGTCCACGTCGGACAGGTAGACGAGCGTCGTCGCGCCCACGGCTCGGGCGATGCCGAGCGCCGCCTCGTCGGCGTTCACGTTCACGGCCTCGCCGAGGGGGCCGTTCGCGACGGGCGAGACGACGGGAAGGAAACCCGCCGCCCACAGCGCGCGGATCGGGGCGGCGTCGACGCGATCCGGGGTTCCCACCCGGCCGAGGTGGGGCGCGAGCTTCGCGCGGACGAGGCCTCCGTCGCGCCCGGAGAGGCCGACGGCGGGCAGGCCGGCCGCGGTGAGCCCCGCGGCCAGCTCCTTGTTGACGGCGCCCGAGAGGACCATCTCGACGACCGCCATCGCCTCGGGCGAGGTCTCGCGACGGCCGTCGACGAAGCGCGACTCGATGGAGAGGGCCTTGAGGAGGCGATCCACCGCCCGCCCCCCGCCATGGACGAGCACGGCCCGGCCGTCGCCCCGACGCACCTCGTCGGCCAGCGGGCCGACGAGGCCCGGGTCCTCGAGCGCGGGGCCGCCGACCTTGTAGACGCGCACGCTCACGAGTTCCCTCCGGCCCTTCCCGCCGCGGTCTCCACGGGGGAGGGCGCCCCGAATGCGGAGACGAGGCCGTCCGTCTCCGGCCACCCCATCGCGAGGTTCAGGTTCTGGATGGCCTGGCCCGCGGCTCCCTTCACGAGGTTGTCGAGGGCGGAGAAGACGACGGCCCGACCGGTCGCGCCGGCGTGGACCGAGATGCGGCAGTCGTTCGTCCCCACGACGTCGGAGAGGCGCGGCGGAGCGCCGTCCACGACGTGCACGAACGCCGCCTCCTCGTAGGCCCCCTCGAGGGCGCGCCGCAGCGCCGCGACGTCCACCTTCGGCCGCACGTAGAGCGCGGTCAGGATGCCGCGCTTCACCGGCAGCAGGTGCGGGCAGAAGGTGAGCTCGACCCTCCGGCCCGTGCGCTCGGCCAGCACCGCCTCCATCTCGCCCACGTGGCGGTGCTTGCGCCCCGGCGCGTAGGCCGAGAAGTCCTCGGCCAGCTCGCAGAAGAGCAGGTCCTCGCGGAGCGTGCGGCCGGCCCCCGTCGCTCCGCTCTTCGCGTCGGCCACGATGTCCGTCTCCTCGATCAGGTCCTCGCGCAGGAGGGGGACGAGGGGCAGCAGGACCGACGTGGCGTAGCAGCCCGGGTTCGACACGAGCCGCGCGCCGGGGAGGCGGTCGCGGTAGGCCTCGCTGAGGCCGAACACCGCCTGGCCGATGAGGTGCGGGGCCTTGTGGTCGTGGCCGTACCAGTGCTTGTAGCTCTCGGCGGTGGGGAGGCGCAGGTCGCCCGAGAGGTCGACGACGACCGCGTCCGGACGGCCCTCCCGCAGGCGCGAGGCGTAGGTCGCGGCGATGCCGTGGGGCAGGGCGAGGAGGTACGCGTCGGCCGCCTCCCCGAGGCCCGCCTCGTGGGCGAGGTGGCCCTTGTCGCTGCCGGTCGTGAACGCGAGGCGGGCGCGCGGGTGGCGCCGCAGCAGGCGCACCAGCTCCCGCCCGGTGTACCCGGTCGCCCCGAACACCCCGACGCGCGCGCTCACGTCTTTCGTCGCCTCCAAAGCAAAACCCGCCGGTTTCCGACCGGCGGGTTCCACGAGCCCTTCCGACGTCGGCCCTAGGCCTGGTCGAAGGGCCCCGCCCGCCGTGCGGACGGGCCTCGCCTCACGCGGGCCCCGGGTCGCACGGCGGCTTCCTTCGTCATGACGAACCCGCATGATAGACCGCCGGCCCCGCGTGTCAAGCCGTCCCACTCGGCCCGGTCGCGCCGGGTCGTGTGAAGGCCGCCCGGCCAGCGGAGTCCGGGCGAGAACGCCCGACCGCGCCACCCTGTCCCGAAGCCCCCCCGCCGCCCTATCATTCGACCGTGGACCTTCGAGAGCCGGACGAGATCGAGCGACGCGAGTGGGAGGCCGAGTTCGAGGCGGCCTCCCAGCGGCCCCTCAGGATCCGGCTGCGTTATGCGTTCATCCGTACCTACAAGCCGGTTCTCGACGACGCGCCCTATCGCTCCTTCGACTCGATGGCGGAGTACCGGGCGTGGTGCGCTGCGGAGCTGCCGGACTGGCTGGGCTATGGTCCCGCGGTTTGAGTACGCCCAGGCCGAGGAGATCCGGGACGCCTTCGCCCGGCACGGCGTCCGATACCTGTTCATCGGCAAGTCGGGGGCGATCCTGCTCGGGTATCCGGACACGACCCAGGACGCCGACCTCTTCCTCGAGAAGACGGAAACCAACGGGGCGGCCGCCATCGGCGCGCTGCGCGAGCTCGGCTTCGATCTCACGGACGAGCAGTCGGACGAGATCCGCCGGGGCAAGGACTTCGTCCAGCTGAAGAACGGACCCTTCGACCTCGACCTCGTGTTCGCGCCCGACGGGATCGAGACGTTCGACGAGGCCTGGCGCCGGCGGGTCGACGTGGAAGGCTTCCCGGTGTGCCACCCGGACGACATCATCCGCAGCAAGGAAGCGGCCAACCGGGCGAAGGACCGGGAGTCGTTGCCCCGGCTCCGGGCCTTTCGGGACTACTGGCTTCGGACGAGGCCGTAGTCTCACCGTGCCCGCCCTGTAGCCGAGGCGCGACACGGCGGTCGCCGCTCCGCGCTAGCATGGTCGGTCGAGGACCACCGATGCCCGAGCACCGCAGCCTGCCGCTCACCGATCTCTCCGACGACGAGAAGGGCTTCCGGGAGGTCGTGCGCGACTTCGCGGAGACGAAGATCCGTCCTCTCGTCCGGAAGATGGACGAGGAGTCGAGGATCCCCCGCGAGCTCATCGACGCCTGCTTCGAGCTCGGCGTCATGGGGATCGAGATCCCGGAGGAGCACGGCGGCGCCGGCGCCACCTTCTTCATGTCGATCCTCGTGGTGGAGGAGCTGGCCCGGGTCGATCCGTCGGTGGCGGTCCTCGTGGACGTCCAGAACACGCTCGTCAACAACGCGATCCTCCGCTGGGGCTCGGACGCCCTGAAGGCGAAATACTTCCCGAGGCTCGCCTCCCGGTGGGTGGGGGCCTACGCGCTCAGCGAGGCCGGCTCGGGCTCCGACGCCTTCGCCCTCGCCTGCCGGGCCGAGGACCGGGGCGGCCACTACGAGCTCACCGGCCAGAAGCTCTGGATCACGAACGCGGGCGAGGCGGAGCTCTTCGTCGTGATGGCCAACCTCGACCCCGCGAAGGGCTACAAGGGGATCACGAGCTTCCTCGTCGAGAGGACGTTCCCCGGCTTCACGGTGGGGAAGAAGGAGGACAAGCTCGGGATCCGGGCGTCGTCCACCTGCGAGCTCGTCCTCGAGCGGTGCCGGGTGCCGCGGGAGAACGTCCTCGGGGAGCCCGGCCGGGGCTACAAGATCGCGATCGAGACCCTGAACGAGGGCCGGATCGGGATCGGGGCCCAGATGGTGGGGCTCGCGCAGGGGGCCTTCGAGCACGCCGCCCGCTACTCGACGGAGCGCCGGCAGTTCGGCCGTCCGATCGCCGAATTCCAGGCGGTGCAGTTCGAGCTCGCCGAGATGGCTACGAGGATCGAGGCGGCGCGGCTCCTCACCTACAACGCGGCCCGGCTCCGCGACCTCGGCCTGCCCTTCGTCAAGGAGGCGGCGATGGCGAAGCTCTTCGCGTCGCGCGCCGCCGAGTCGGTGGCGAGCCGGGCGATCGAGGTCCACGGAGGGTACGGCTTCACCCGCGAGTACCCGGTGGAGAAATACTTCCGCGACCAGAAGGTGGGCCAGATCTACGAGGGCACCACCAACATGCAGCTCCTCGTCATCGCCAAGCAGATCCTCGGGAAGATGTGACCGCTCAGACGAGCGGCTCGTCGGCGGTGAACTCGAACTTGAGCGTCTTCTTCCAGCCGGGCAGGACCTCGACCTCGCGCTCGTAGTAGAGCTGGATCTGGCGGGAGGTGTCCGAGCTCGTGATCCGGAAGCTCTCGGGGCCGATCCACGTGGTGAGGCGGCGCTTGCGGACCTCGTCCATCAGCATCTTCATGATGGCCTCGTCGCCCCCCCGCACCTTGTATCCCGGCGTCCGGCAGATCTCCTTCACCTTGTCCACGAAGTCGTAGTGGTCGAAGTAGGCGGGCGCGACGTTCCAGGCGGCCAGCCCCAGGGCCAGGAGCACGACCAGGATGATGAGGCCCCCCAGCTTCCCGTCGCCCGTCTCGCTCATCCGGCGCATCGTCATCCTCCGGGCCGTCCGCGCGGCCCCGCTAGCGGATCACGTGGAAGAAGCGCTTCCACCGCGTCCGTCCGAAGGCGGACAGAGTGTCCTTCAGCCACTCGACGAGGCCCGTGCGGTGGTACTCCTCGCGCGTCGCCTCGTAGGACCAGTAGACGAGCAGGGCGCGCCCCTTGACCTGGTCGATCGGCAGGAAGCCCCAGTAGCGGCTGTCCCGGCTGTTGTCGCGGTTGTCGCCGAGCACGAGGAGCTGGCCCTCGGGCACGACCTGCGGCCCCCACCGCTCGCGCACCGAGTCGCCGGCCTGGAGGCCGTATTCGGCGTCGTCGGGCCGGAGCGGCGTCTGGTCGAAGTGCGCGTAGGGCTCGTCGAGGGGCGTGCCGTTCACGAGGACCTGCCGGCCGCGGATCTCGACGGTCTCGCCCGGCAGCCCGATCACGCGCTTGATGAAGTCGCGCGTGGGGTCCTCCGGGAACTTGAAGACGACGACGTGCCCGCGCTCGATCTTCCTCTTCCCGAGGAGCGTGTCCTCGAACGAGCCGAGGGACGGAGAGTACACG
>Ga0335080_10008730_pt1 | contig 10570 bp, 8 predicted proteins | sample Lox_Sample_34_FD_206720 | JGI IMG/M metagenome (GOLD analysis project Ga0335080, IMG submission 206720) | Soil microbial communities from Loxahatchee National Wildlife Refuge, Florida, United States - Lox_Sample_3.4 | ecosystem: Environmental > Terrestrial > Soil > Wetlands | place: USA: Florida... | reverse complement strand
TAGCGTACGAGCTCGTGCGCCGCCTGTTCTTGGGCGACCGACCCGACAGCGAGAACGCGGTGATCGACATGGAGGCGCTGCGCCGACTCGGCGGACTCGAGCACCTGAACATGACGCAGCTGGCGCTCTCGCTCAGCGACTTTGTCGACGGCGTGGCCCAGCGGTAGGCCGAGGTCTCAGCCAAGCTCTTCCCGGGCTATCGGGTGCGCGCCATTACCAACGGTGTCCATCCGTACACCTGGACCGCGGCCAGCTTCCGGGTCTTGTACGATCGACACGTTCCAGCCTGGTGCCACGAGTTGCATTGCGCTGCCACTCGCGAGCGATCTTTCTCGCGCACGGTAAGCGCGGCGCGAAACGCAATTACTCACAGCACGCTAACGCTGCCTCGCCATAGCATGCGCCGATCGCTAAGGAAGCCTTATCCGTCCCGAGAGGACTATGACCAGCGTGGATAAAGCCCTCGCCATCCTGGCGCTGCTCTATGTGCTCTATGCCGCAGTCGCGCTCTGGCATTCCCAGGGCTGAGAGTCTGCGCGGGATGAATTACGGCAGAGGGATCGTCCGGCTAACGGAGCCCGTGGTTGCCGCCCCTGCCGCGAGGTTTGCTCGCGGGTGGTCGCTCGCTCCCCAAGAGTACTTCGGAGAGAATTATGAAGACCCCGGCAATTCGAAGCTTGTGCGTCGTGGCAGCGGTGCTGCCGGGCGTGCTGTGCGCAGCCGAGTCTGCTGCACCAGCGGCGGCACCGGTCGTGCCGAGCCTGGTGAACACGCTCAATGCGTGGGGACTGACGGTCAACGGCTACGTGGCGAGCTCCTACTACGCCTCCAACGGCTATCCATCGAACATCCACCAGTTCGACATCCAGCACAACACGTTTCAGCTGGATCAAGCGGGCTTGCTCGTGGCCTATCAGCCGAAGTCGGGCTTCGGCGCCCTCGTGGATGTCTTTGCCGGGGAGGATGCGCGGATTCTCAACGAGGCCGAGAGCGGCGCGAATGACCAGAGCGTCTTTGACGTCCGGCAAGCCTTCCTCCAGTACGCAGCCGGCCCGCTGACCATCATCGGTGGCAAGTACGTAACGCTGGCCGGCGCGGAATACATCAATCCGACTCAGAATACTAACTTCTCGCGCTCGCTGCTCTTCACGTGGTGCGAGCCGCTCACGCATACCGGGGTGCGCGCGACCTGGGCGCTCAGTGACAGCTTGACTGTCATCGGCGGAATCAACAACGGCTGGAACGTCGTGTCCACATCCTACGGCTCCAAGACCGGCGAAGTGGGCTTCGCCTGGACGCCCAATAAAGCCTTCTCGTTCACCACGCAGGCGTACCTGGGCAAGATGCAGCAATACGACGGCGAGCGCGTGCTGATCGACGTGGTCGCGACCTACAACGCCACGTCGGCACTGACCCTGGTGCTGAACGTCGACTGGGACCAGCAGCAGTTTCCGACCGGCCCGAGTGCGAGCTGGAACGGCGCGGCACTGTACGTGAACTACGCGCTCAGCGATGCGTGGCGGGTTTCCGTGCGCGCCGAGTATCTCGATGACAAGGACGGCTTCAACTTCGGTGGCGGCGGGCAGACTGTCAAGGAAGGGACTGTGACGCTCGGCTACGCCCCGGTGAAGAGCTTCGAGCTGCGCCTCGAGGGTCGCTACGACAAGGCACAGCAGGCCTTTCTCTACCACAGCGATCCGAGCTTTCCCAGCCCGGAGCTCTCGGACAACCTGAGCCAGATCGCGTTGCAGGGCGTGTACAAGTTCGGCACCTAGATGCAGCGTCGGTGCCAGTACGTGCGGGTAGCGACAGGCATTGTTGCAGTGCGGAAGACTCGCACCGCCTAGAGACTTCTACTCACAGGAAACTCACACCGGAAGCGCTAGAGTGGCCGCGCCTGCGGCGCCCCGGGAGACCCAAAGATGGATGCGCTCTACCTCGTGATCATCGTGATCCTGTATGCGGCGACGCACTGGCTGGTCAGGGCGGTGTCCCGCCTGGGAGGTGGGGAATGAATCTCATCTACGTCCTGAGCGGACTGCTGACGCTGGGTCTGTTCGTGTACCTGCTGTACGCGCTGTTCAAACCGGAGCGATTCTGATGACGGCGGCTACGCTTGCCCTTGTTGCTGTCTATCTCGGCATCACGCTGCTGCTGGTGAAGCCGCTCGGACTCTACATGGCGAACGTCATGGAGGGGCGGCCCATCTGGGCGCTGCGCATCGGTGCGCCGCTCGAGCGAGGCATCTACCGCCTGTGCGGCGTCGATCCGACCGCGGAGATGAGCTGGCAGCGCTATGCGATCGCGTTGATCGTCTTCAACGCGCTCGGGGCCGTGTTCGTCTACGGCCTGCAGCGCCTGCAGCTGTGGTTGCCCCTCAATCCGCAGCACTTCGCGAACGTCACTCCCGACTCCTCGTTCAACACGGCGGTGAGCTTCGTCACCAATACCAACTGGCAGGGGTATTCGGGTGAGTCCACGATGGGCTATCTCACGCAGATGGCCGGGCTCGCGGTGCAGAATTTCCTCTCGGCCGCGACCGGCATCGTGGTCGCGATCGCGCTCATTCGCGGCTTTGCCCGACGCGACGCGCGGGCGATCGGCAACTTCTGGGTCGACATGACCCGCTCGACGCTCTACGTGCTGCTGCCCATCTCGGTCGTCGGGGCCCTGTTGCTGGTGTGGCAGGGCGTGCCACAGAACTTCAGCGCCTTCAAGGACGTGACGATGCTTGAGACCGTCACGTACCAGCAGCCGAAGACTGATGCCGCGGGCGATCCGGTGAAGGATCAGGCCGGCAACCCGGTGATGGAGGAGACCTCGACGCGCACGCAGTCCCTGCCGATGGGTCCGATGGCCTCGCAGGAGATCATCAAGGAGCTCGGCACCAACGGCGGCGGCTTCGTCAACGCGAACTCGGCCCACCCGTATGAGAACCCCACTGCGCTTAGCAACCTCCTCGAGATGCTGGCGATCATCCTGATCCCGGCGGCCCTCACGTACACCTTCGGTCGCATGGTGGGCGATACGCGCCAGGGCTGGGCGGTGCTCGCGGCGATGACGATATTGTTCCTCAGTGAATTTGCGGTGGCCGTCTCGAACGAACAGGGCGGCAATCCGCACGTTGCGCAGCTGGGCGTGGATCAGGCGGTCAGCGCGCTGCAGCCAGGCGGCAACATGGAGGGCAAGGAAGCACGCAACGGCATCGCAGCTTCCGCACTCTTCGCCACCATTACCACCGGCACCTCCTGCGGTGCGGTCAACTCATCGCACGACTCGTATACGCCGCTCGGTGGCTTCGTGCCGCTCTTCAATATGATGCTGGGTGAGGTCGTCTTCGGCGGCGTGGGTACCGGGCTCTACTCGATGCTGATCTTCGCGATCGTCGGGGTGTTCATCGCCGGGCTCATGATCGGACGCACGCCCGAGTATCTGGGTAAGAAGATCGAGGCCTTCGAGATGAAGATGAGCTCGATCGCGATCCTGGTGATGCCATTTCTCGTGTTGTCGGGCACGGCGGTTGCCGTGAGCATGACGGCAGGACAGGCTGGGGTTGCCAACCCGGGCGCTCATGGGTTCGCCGAGATCCTCTATGCTTTTACGTCCGCGAGCAACAACAACGGCAGCGCCTTCATGGGCATCTCCGCCAACACCCCCTTCTACAACACCGCATTAGGGCTGGCGATGTGGCTGGGCCGTTACTGGCCGATCGTGGCCGTGCTGGCGATCGCCGGCTCCCTGGCGGCCAAGAAGCGTGTGCCGGTGAGTGCCGGAACGATGGTCACCTACGGACCGACGTTCGTGATCCTGCTCATCGGCACGGTGCTGCTGGTGGGTGCGCTGACTTTCGTGCCGGCGCTGGCTCTTGGCCCGGTAGTCGAGCACGTGATGCTCTGGGGTAAGTGATATGGTTCAGTCGGTCAAAGGATCCGCAGCGATGACCGCGCCCGTTTCCGCGGCAGCGTCCGAGGCGAGCACGGCACGCGACCAGGCGGCCGCCAAGGCCGCGCACGCGCGCCGCCGGCTCTCGATGTTCGACCGCAGCCTCATGGGCCCGGCCATCGCCGATGCCTTCCGCAAGCTCGATCCGCGGGTGCAGTGGCGCAATCCGGTGATGTTCGTCGTCTACATCGGCAGCATCCTCACCACGGTTCTGTGGCTGCAGGCGCTGGTCGGTCGCGGCGAGGCGCCCGGCTGGTTCATCGTGAACGTCGCGATCTGGCTGTGGTTCACGGTGCTGTTCGCCAACTTCGCCGAAGCCCTGGCCGAGGGACGCAGCAAGGCCCAAGCGGCCTCGCTCCGTGGACTCAAGCAGACGGTGTGGGCGAAGAAGCTCGACGATGCCCGTGATCGCTCGCGTCAAACCCGCGCGCGTGCGGATCAGCTGCGCTGCGGGGACATCGTGCTCATCGAGGCGGGCGATTACATTCCGGCGGACGCTGAGGTGATCGAGGGAGCCGCCTCGGTGGATGAAAGCGCCATCACGGGCGAGTCGGCGCCCGTCATCCGCGAATCGGGCGGTGATTTCTCGGCCGTCACCGGTGGCACGCGAGTGCTGTCCGACTGGATCATCGCCCGGGTGACGGTCAATCCGGGTGAGACCTTCATCGATCGCATGATCGCCATGGTGGAGAGCGCCAAGCGCCAGAAGACTCCCAACGAGATCGCGCTCACCATCCTGCTGGTTGCGCTCACGCTGGTCTTTCTCTTCGCCACCGCGACCCTGCTGCCGTATTCGCTCTACAGCGTCATGGTCACCAAGCTCGGCACCCCGGTGACCATTACGGCCCTGATCGCGCTGCTCGTGTGCCTGATTCCGACCACTATCGGCGGGCTGCTGTCGGCGATCGGCGTGGCGGGGATGAGCCGCATGATGCAGGCGAATGTCATCGCGACCTCCGGTCGTGCGGTCGAGGCGGCGGGCGATGTAGACGTGCTGTTGCTGGATAAGACCGGCACCATCACCCTCGGTAACCGCCAGGCGGCGGCCTTCATCCCCGCCCCGGGCGTCACCGAACAGGAACTGGCGGACACCGCCCAGCTCGCCTCGCTGGCCGATGAGACCCCGGAAGGACGCAGCATCGTCGTGCTCGCCAAGCAGCGCTTCCAGCTGCGTGAGCGCGACCTGCAGTCCCTAAATGCCACCTTCGTCGGCTTTTCGGCGTACACGCGCATGAGCGGCGTCAACCTCGGCGAGCGCCAGATCCGCAAAGGCGCGCCCGATGCCATCCGCAGGCACGTCGAGGCGCTCGGTCAGGCGGTACCGCGCGGCGTGCTGAACAACGTCGACGAAATCTCGCGCCGCGGCAGCACGCCGCTGCTGGTGAGCGACGGGGCGCGCGTGCTCGGCATCATTGAGCTCAAGGACATCGTCAAGGGTGGCATCAAGGAACGCTTCCTCGAGCTGCGCCGCATGGGCATCAAGACCGTGATGATCACCGGTGACAACAAGCTCACGGCGGCGGCGATCGCCGCCGAGGCGGGGGTGGATGATTTTCTGGCCGAGGCGACCCCGGAGGCCAAGCTCAAGCTGATCCGTGAGCATCAGGCGGAAGGCAAGCTGGTCGCCATGACCGGCGATGGCACGAACGATGCGCCGGCGCTCGCGCAGGCGGATGTTGCGGTCGCGATGAACACCGGCACCCAGGCCGCCAAGGAAGCCGGCAACATGGTCGATCTCGACTCCAATCCGACCAAGCTCATCGAGGTGGTGGAGACCGGCAAGCAGATGCTGATGACCCGCGGGTCCTTGACCACCTTCAGCATCGCGAACGACGTGGCGAAGTACTTCGCCATCATCCCCGCGGCATTCGCGACCACGTACCCGCAGCTGAACGCGCTCAACATCATGCACCTGGCGAGCCCGTTCTCGGCCATCCTCTCGGCGGTGATCTTCAACGCGCTCATCATCGTGGTGCTGATCCCGCTCGCCCTGAAGGGCGTCAAGTACCGCGCACTCGGGGCCGCGGTGCTGTTGCGGCGCAACCTGCTGATCTATGGCCTGGGTGGCATCCTCATCCCATTCCTCGGCATCAAGCTGATCGATCTGGGCCTGGTGCTCACGCGCCTGGTCTGAGGGAGGCACTTCCATGACTTCGTTCATGCGTCCGGCGGTGACTCTCTTTCTGGTGATGACCGCCATCACCGGCATCGTCTATCCCTTCTTTGTCACAGGCCTTGCGCACGCGCTCTTCCCGGCCCAGGCGAGCGGCAGCATCGTGATGCAGAACGGCCAGGCGGCGGCTTCGAGTCTCATCGGCCAGCCCTTCAGTGACCCGAAGTACTTCTGGAGCCGGCCCTCGGCGACGACTCCGCAGCCCTACAACGGCACGGCCTCCAACGGCTCGCAGATGGGACCCCTCAATCCGGCGCTGGCCGATGCGATCAAGTCACGCATCGAGGCGCTGCGTGCGGCTGACCCAACCAACCAGGATCCGGTACCGGTAGACCTCGTGACCGCCTCCGCCAGCGGCCTCGACCCGGACATCAGCCTCGCGGCCGCGTATTATCAGGCAGCACGTGTGGCGCGCACGCGCCGCCTGCCGCTTGAGCAGGTGAGGAGCCTGATTGCCGCGCACGCGCACGGGAGGATCCTGGGATTCTTCGGCGAGCCGCGCGTGAACGTCCTGGAACTGAACATTGCCCTCGATGGGGCCAAGTAGTCACAAGCTGACCTGATGGCCGAGGTACGTCCGGACCCGGACAGGCTGCTGGCCCGAGTGCAAGCTGAGGAGGCCCGCGCGCAGCGCGGGCGCCTGCGCATCTTCTTCGGCGCCTCCGCGGGCGTCGGCAAGACCTACGCCATGCTTGAGGCCGCACGCGGCGCGCGCGCGGCCGGCAAGGACGTGGTGGTCGGTTACGTCGAACCGCATGGCCGGGTCGAGACCGAGCGTCTCCTCGAGGGACTACCGCGACTGCCGACGCTCACCGTGCGCTACCGTGCCATCGATCGCCGTGAATTGGATCTGGACGCGGCCCTCGAGCGGCATCCCGGCATCCTCCTGGTGGATGAGCTGGCGCACTCCAATCTGGTCGGAGGCGAGCCTCCCATGCGCCATCCCAAGCGCTGGCAGGACGTGCAGGAGCTGCTCGAAGCAGGCATCAACGTCTGGACAACCGTCAACGTCCAGCATCTTGAGAGCCTCAACGATGTGGTGACGCAGATCACGGGTGTGCGCCAGCGCGAGACCCTGCCAGACCATGTGTTCGATGAGGCCGACGAGGTCGAGGTGATCGACCTGCCGCCGGAGGAGCTGCTGGCGCGGCTGCACGCCGGCAAGGTCTACATCCACGATGAAGTCGCCAACGCCGTCGAGCGTTTCTTCCGCATGCCCAATCTACTGGCGCTGCGCGAGATGGCGCTGCGCCGGGTCGCCGACCGCGTGGAGGCGGCTGCACGTGCCGTGGCGGTCGATCTCGAGCGCCGACCGCGCCTGCCGGGAGAGCGGGTACTGGTCGCGACCGGGCCGGACCGCCAGTCCGAGCAGCTGGTGCGCGCCGGCAAGCGTCTGGCGGACGCTCTCGATGCCGAGTGGACGGTGGTATACGTTGAAACACCGCCGCTGCTGAAGCTGTCCGAGGCCCAGCGCAACCGCCGCATCGATCTGCTGCGCCTCGGCGAGTCGCTCGGCGCCGAGACGGTGACGATCGACGGGCCGACCGCCGCGGAGGCCATTCTGGAGTACGCCCGCACCCGCAACGCCACGCGCGTGATCGTGGGGACGCCAAAGCGCTTCGGTCTCAAGGCGCTGCTGCGGCCCTCAACGGCCACAGAACTGGCGCGGCGCGCCCGTGGATTCGATGTAATCACGATTGCTCCGGCGGAGTCGGCGCTGCCGGGCTATCAACCGGCGGCCCGCGCCCGGCCCGACAACCTGCCGGTGCGCATCCGCTGGGACCGCTACGGCTGGGCGGCGCTGATCAGCGGGCTCTGCACTCTGGTCGCCTTCGGCATGTACCCGCACTTTGAGCTGGTCAATCTGGTCATGGTTTATCTGCTCGGTGCCACGATCTCGGGCCTGCGGCTCGGGCGCGGACCATCGGTGCTCACTACGGTGCTGAACGTTGCGGCTTTCGACTTCTGCTTCGTGCCGCCGCGCTTCACGTTTGCCGTGTCCGATGCGCAGTACCTGGTGACCTTCGCCGTGATGCTCATCGTAGGACTCGTGAGCGCCACGCTCATGGCGAGCGTGCGCCAGCAGACGCGGGTCGCGGCAGCGCGCGAGCGGCGCACGGCCTTGCTCTATGCCATGAGCCGCGAGCTGGCGGCGACCCGCGGCACCGAGCAGCTTGCGACGGTCGCGGTGCGGCACGTCGCCGAGGTGTTCCAGTGCAAGGCGGTCGTACTGCTGCCCGATCAGGAGCGCAAGCTGCACTTGCCGCGCGACAAGCCCCTGGAGCAGTCGCTGCGCGGTGCGGATCTGGCGATCGCTCAGTGGGTCGCAGACCACGGGCGCGAAGCAGGTCTCGGCACCGACACGCTGCCAGCCGCCCCGGCGCTGTACGTGCCCCTGGGTGATGCGCAGCGCGACCTCGGCGTACTGGCCGTGCTGCCGGAGAACCGCCGCCGTGTATCGCTCCCCGAACAACGCCACCTGCTGGAGACCTTTGCCGGTCAGGTGGGTGTGGCGCTCGAGCGCGCGCAGCTGGCCGAGCGTACCGAGGCAGTGCGCGTGGCCGCCGAGCGGGAGAGCCTGCGCAATACGCTGCTCGCCTCGATCTCGCACGACCTGCGCACGCCGCTTGCCGCGATCGCTGGCGCCGGCGGCACGCTCGCCGAACAGGGGAAGTCCCTCGATGAGGCCACGCGCCACTCGCTCGCACGCTCCGTCGAGACCAAGGCACGCGAGATGTCCGAGCTTATCAGCAACGTACTCGACCTGATGCGCTTCGAGGTTGGTCAGGTCGTGCTGCGACGCGACTGGGAGGACTTGGGCGACCTGATCGAAGCCGCAGAGAGGGATCTGGGGCCTCGATTGGCGGAGTATCCCGTCGAGCTGCGCCTGCCCGAGAGCCTGCCGCCGGTCTTCGTGGACGCGACCCTCGTGGTGAAGCTCTTCATCAATCTGCTCGACAACGTGGTCAAGTACACGCCACCGGGCACGCGGGTCTTTATTTCCGCCGTGCTCGACCGCGCCGCGGTGCTCATCACGGTCGATGACACCGGGCCGGGCCTGCCGAGCGGGGATCCGGCGCGGCTGTTCGACAAGTTCCAGCGCGGCTCGGAGGAGGGCAGCGCCGTGGGTGTGGGCCTGGGACTGGCGATCTGCCGCGCCATCGTACGCGGGCACGGTGGCGACATCATTGCACGCAGCCGGCCGGGCGGGGGCGCGCGCTTCGAGTTCACGCTGCCCCTGGCGCCGCCGGCTGACATGGCTACCTCGGCAGTACCAGCAGACAATGCGGCGCCCGCAGCAGTAGTCTCGCCGACAGCAAGGCCCGCAGGGTGACCGAGGCGATGCACCACGTCCTCGTCGTCGAGGACGATGTCGCCATTCGCAACGTGCTGCGCGCGCTGCTCGAATCCGAGCGCTTCCGCTTATCCGAAGCCGAGACCGCGGCCCGGGCCGAGATTGAAGCACGCGCGCACCGGCCGGACCTGATGCTGGTCGATCTGGGACTGCCGGACAACGATGGCGTGACCGTGATCCGCCGGGTGCGGGCCTGGTCACCCGTGCCAATCATCGTGCTCTCGGCACGCACGGCCGAGGAACAGAAGCTCGCCGCCTTCGATGCCGGGGCGGACGACTACGTGACCAAGCCGTTCAGTCCACCCGAGCTACTGGCGCGGGTGCGGGCAGCAGTGCGTCGTGGCGCGCAGGGAACGCAGCCGGCGGAGTTCCAGCTGGGTGAGGTCCAGATCGACGTAGCACGTCGCATGGCGCGCCGTCCGGCGGGTGAGATTCACCTGACGCCGCTCGAGTATCGCGTGCTCGAGTGCCTGAATCGCCATGCCGGCTTCATCGTGACGCAGAACCAGCTCATTAAGGAGGTCTGGGGGCCTAATCAGTTGGGGGACACCCGAGGCTTGCGGGTGTGTATCAAGAACCTGCGCACCAAGCTCGAGCCTACGCCGCACCGCCCGAAGTACCTGCTGACCGATCCGGGCCTGGGCTACCGCCTGCGGACAAACAACACTGCCGCATAGGACGCGGCGCTTACTGAGGCCTTTCCTTAAGCCGGTTGCGTACCAGTCCGATGTGGGCGCGCAGCGTATAGAGGACGGTCGCAAATGCTCGCGGTACGCGCAGGCGATCGGCGCGCTCTTCCAGGCGCTCCAGCTCTTTCCGCGCAAGCCTTCCAGTCGTGCGCCTGGATCCGCGCCGCGATAGAAGAGCCAGAAGGGCTCATAAAACAAGGTGCCGAGCGACCCGAGCTCCGGCGACTGCTCTTCACTGGTCAGGCCGCTTTGCGCGAAGGCGGCCGTGACCCCCGAACGAGGGTCATGCATGCGCGCGAGGGTGTCGACTCCTCCGGCGGAGGGCAGCAGGCGCAGCACGACCCCGGAACGCGCCAGGATCGCTCGGTAGCGCTGGCCGAGCACATCGTACGTGCCACCGGGCGTCCCCGT
>Ga0335080_10008729_pt1 | contig 10571 bp, 8 predicted proteins | sample Lox_Sample_34_FD_206720 | JGI IMG/M metagenome (GOLD analysis project Ga0335080, IMG submission 206720) | Soil microbial communities from Loxahatchee National Wildlife Refuge, Florida, United States - Lox_Sample_3.4 | ecosystem: Environmental > Terrestrial > Soil > Wetlands | place: USA: Florida... | reverse complement strand
TTCTGGGCTTTAGCCCCCGAGGGGGTCCGGCTTCGGAAAACGATAGGCCACCGGCCTTCCCAGTCCCGTCCTTTCAGTTTAGATATCCTCAACTATTCCTGAAATAATTAACTTGACAGTCATAATGAGTGGTCGTACTGTCGCGCCGTCGTCGGGCCTCCTCCACCCCAAAGGAGTGCAAGGATGCGAAACCGTGTTTGCTTCACTCTCCTGTTCTTCGTCGCAGCTGCCGCACCCACAACATATGCGCAGTCTGGGCCAGCCTTTGCCAGAGATCACATCTACGGGCCAAGTGGCCGCGTTGTGCTCACAGCCGAACCAGACACCACCCCCCCCCACGGCTCCGACGAACGTAATCACTTCTGAGGATCGGTCAGCCTGCGTCGTAAACATCACTTGGACGGCCTCGACTGACGTCGGCTCAGGCGTGTCAGGCTACAACGTCTATCGCGGGTCGACATTCCTCGGAAGCACAACCAGCCCCAGTTTTCAGGACACGTCATTTTCGACGCCACCCAATAACTACACATATTATGTCTACGCATATGATGTGGCAGGAAACGTCAGCGCATATGGAACACGTTTCATATCTCTGCTCAATTGCGTCGGATTCGGCCTGCTTCAGCCCCATGAGCCGCCATTTGTTCCCGCAGGTTTCTCGTGGAGTCACTCTGGGAATCTTGCCTACCTCGCGCTTTTGTCCAAACAGGCGCGATTTGTGAGACTGCCGCTCAACTCGCCTGCGCCCCCACCAGAAACGGCAAACACCGCCGGCAACGAAGGTGCCCCGACCACTGACCGCGCCTCTACCGAGGGTCAACCCGAACGGATCGAAAACACTTCGGCCAGCCCACCGTCATCTGTTCCACCCTCCGCGACGCCATCTACCACGACCGGCCCTGCACAGCCAATCGCACCAGGTCGGAACCCGGGCGCGGCTCCGACAACTAAGCCCTCCTCGGCGTCCCGAAAGCACATTCACCTCCCTAGGTCGTTCCGGTCCTTCTCTCCCCCGTCAGTCGTCACCTACACGGCCGCTGCTTACGCTGCTCGTGCGGGTCGCAGCAACTCCACCGGAGCCTCCGCCCTTGCTGCTTATGCAAGTCCGGCGGCCTGCCCTCTGAAGGCGGACCTTTTCAGCTACAACGTGAACTTCAACGCACCGGTCCTTTCGCTCCCAGGTCGCACCGGTCTGAATTTGAACCTCACGTTGACTTACAACTCGAAGGATATGTGGGTCGGAAGCGGCACCACGATGTTCTTCAACGGCGAGAGTGGTTGGCCGGCAGCCGGATGGCATCTCGGTTACGGACGCGTCGACGGCCTCTATTCCGGCCCGGACGGCTTCAATCACTACTACTACATCGATCCCACAGGCGCTGTTCACGACCTCCGCTATAACAGCGGCGACGGTTTGTACGAAAGCACCGATTCAACCTACTTCGACTTCAACGACTCGACAGGCATTCTGCGCGATTCAAACGGCACTCAGACCACGTTCGCATTGGTCGGCGGCACCGGAGGCTACGTTCTCCCGACACAAATCAAGGACAGAAACGGGAACTACATCACGATCAACTACACCGGCACCAACCAGCAAATATCATCTATCGTTGACACACTCGGACGAACCACGAGCTTCAGCTACAACGGGGATGGCACCTTAGCCAGCATTAGCAAGAGTGGCTTCAACGGAGCAGCGCGCACGTGGACGTTCGCCTATTCCTCCGTCACATTAGCCTACAGCTTCGCCTCAACCCTCACAGTGAATGGCCCATCGAACGGGATAAACGCGAAAACGTTGTCATCTCTGACCTACCCGAATGGGACTAAGCTGGTCTTTAACTACAATGGCTACGATCAGTTGACCGAAGCCGACCTGCTCTCTAGCAATGGGACCATCCGCGCCAAGTATCTGGTGGCATGGCAATCCACGCCTCCCGGCGGCTGGACAACATCCCCGGTTCCTTCCGAGATCGGCAATTACGACGGCTCGAACACCAACTACTGGACACTCTCATTCGGCACCTATACGACTACGGTCACCGACCCAACAGGAGTTCCTCAAACCACGACGTTCCTCGAAACCGGCGGCTGGGACGACGGGCTTCCACATCAAACTCAGTTTGGTTCACCCGTTCTGAAGACGGTTGGGACCACCTGGGCAAATGACGGCGCTTCTATCAACCCGCGGCGTACCGCCGTCACCACGACGCTCAATGACACTGGACAAGTGTCACAGATTCAGACCTCTTACACTACGTACGGCAATCCAAATCAGGTACAGGAGTACGACTACGGCAGCGGCGGCGCTGGTCCGCTTTTGCGGACCACTGCGATGACATACGTAACTACTACGAGTTACATTTCGCTCCATATCCTGAACCTCCCGGCAAGCGTGATTGTCTACGATGGCAGCGGAACGGCGACGTCAAATACCGCGTTCACGTATGACGTCGGATCGCTGGTCTCCGCCAGCGGCGCCTCGAATCACGACGACACAAACTACAACACGGGGTTCACAACGCGAGGCCTCCTCACCACGACTACTCAATACACGAATCCAGTCACTCCCTCGGGACCCATCGCGCACAACGCAACGTTCGACATGCTCGGTAACAGGCGCACGGCCGACGTGGACTGCTGCAACACCGAACAATTCAACTTTTCTTCCACCACTCAATACTCCCAGCCAGACAGCATCGTACGTGGTTCCGGTGGCACCACACTCACCACCAGCGCGACATACGATTCTTATACGAGTCTCCGCGCCTCTTCCACGGACGAGAACGGTCAGGTCACCAGCTTCAACTACGACGTAATGGACCGCCAGACCTCCCTCACGCGTCCGGACACAACGGTTTTCTCCACAAGTTACGACGACACGTCTGCCAGCCCCGGGAGGACTCTCACTTCTCCCGTCACCTCCACAACAAGCCGTGTCGTCACGACGACCTCGAACGGTCTCGGGAAGCCGACGCGCACCACCGTGACGGACGCAGGCGCAACGGTCTATTCCAAAGTCGACACGCAGTACGACGCCCTCGAACGCGTCTCACAGGTAAGCTTGCCATACACAGGGGCCAGCCCTTCCTACTGGACACAGAAGCAATACGATCCCCTCGGCCGACTCTTGAAGGTCATCCCAGCGGATGGGTCGGCCTCTTCGAACAACATCGCGTACAGCTATTCCGGCAACGCCGTCACTGTGACGGATCCTGCAGGGAAACAACGGAAGTGGAAAAAAGACGCCAGGCGCCGCACAACCGAAGTTGACGAACCGGATCCGTCAAACGGAAACACACTCACGTTAGCTACCACCTATTCCTACAGCCCGTTGAACAGACTGACGCAGATCGCTCAGGGCTCGCAGACCAGAAACTTCGGCTATGACGGCCTTGGCCGCATCACGAGCAAATCAACACCCGAAAGCGGCAGCGTAAGCTACACCCTCACCAACTTCGGAAAAGTCAGCTCCCGCACGGACGCGCGAGGCGTGATCACAAACTACTCGTACGACGGAATCAATCGACTCTCTCAGGTCAGTTACAACGTCGGCTCAACCGGAGTTCCGGCCACCCCGACCGTCAGCTACGCCTACGGTACAAACACAGCGCTCTACAACAACGGCCGCATGATCACGATGACTGACGGATTGGGGACGGAGAATTACACATATGACAAGCTCGGCCGCAAGATTCAGGTTCAACGCACGATCTACAACGTGAACTACACCACCGGCTACGCGTATAATCTAACCAGTGGAGTCACTCAAATGACTCACCCGTCCGGCCGCGTGGTCAAGCGCAGTTTCGATGCGATTGGTCGCCTGCAAACCCTGCAGAACAACTCCACAAGCGCGAACTACGCCACCAGCTTCGGATACAACGCAGCGCGCCAACTTACCGGGTTTACCTTCGGAAACGGAGTCACGGCAAGCTACACATACACGGCCCAGCGCTCGCAGCTCAGCGCCCTCACGTACGCGCACTCCGGCACAAACGTCGTCAGCCTCTCATACGGCTACACGCAGAATGGTGGAAACAACGGCCAACGCACCTCGATCACGGACGGAGTGGATACCGGTCGCACTGAGAGTCTCACCTACGATTCACTCAATAGATTGACGGCTGCCACCACGTCGGGCTCGACAAACTACCCGGCGTGGGCACTCTCGTGGACTTACGACCGCTACGGAAACCGCACCGCACAGACGGCGACTGTCGGTTCGCCGCCTTCCAATTCCACGCCCGTCAATTCCGCAAACCAGACCACTGGCATCGGCTCGTCCACTTTCACGTACGACGCGAACGGAAACCTCACCAAGGACGACAACTATCAATACACCTACGATGCCGAGAGCAGGCTCGTTCAAGTGCAGCCGGCCGCCGGAGGCACGGCTATCACCACTTACGCGTTTGACGGCCAGGGCAGACGCAGCGTCAAAGTGGCCGTAGGGCAATCGGGAAGCAACCGCACTTTCACCCTGTACGCAGGTGCCAAGATTGTCAGTGAATTTAACGACGTTTCGACAGCCACCTACACAACGGGAACCACTCCCCATGCGGCGCCAACCGACAGCGTTTCCACGCTGCTCTACCAGCATCAGGATCACTTGACCACACGCGCCACAACCGACCAGTTCGGCAACGTCGCCACTCTGAAAGGTCACTACCCATTCGGCGATAGCTGGTACGAGACCGGCGCGGCTATGGGTAGCGTCTCCCGCAAGTTCACGCGGTATATGGTCGAAGGGGAGCTGCCGAACTCCGTGCTTCATCAATCGATGTACCGCCAGCACTCCGCGCGCATCGGCCGGTTCCAAACACCGGACCGCCTCCGTGGGAACATCTTCGCTCCCCAACGCCTCAACCGGTACAGCTATGTCCGCAACGACCCCGTAAACCGGACCGACCCAAAAGGATTGGATGATGACGGCGACAGTATTTCATCTGGGGATCCGTTCGGCCCTGACCCCTTTTCCCTGGTGCGCGATGGCGGCGGTGGTGGCGGCGGTGGCGGCTCAGGAGACGTAATCGGCGACGAAGGCGGGAACCCTATAGATCCGATCGACCCGCTGTCGGGTTCCGGCGACGGTCCCGTCTGCGACCCCACCTCCGAGATTGGTTGTGGCGGACCGTCCACCTATTGCGACCCTTCGACCGACGTCACCTGCGGTAACACAGGCGATCCGACGGACCCCGCTAACCACAACGGCCTCGGGCTTGGCGCCGCCGGAGGCGGATACAAGTGCTTTTGTTTTCTCGCTACTTTTTGGCAGCGCTGTAAGTTTGGATGCGAGTATATATGTGAGTGTGACAGCCCAGGTTCCCCATTCACCACAATCCTTACGCTGCCCCAGTGGAGGGAGTCCTGGGCGGCCCGATGCCAAGAGGTTATCGGCTTCTATTGCACCTATGCGCCCGGTCCGGGCAACTGCAAGCCAACCGGACCCATGTGTTACGAGGGGGATTGAGAACCCGAAACCATGGAACACTCTGAAAACGCCCCGGCCGAGGCACCCGATGTGGAGAAGTTACTCGCGCGAGCATGGCAACGCGCCTTCTTGGTTGCTGTAAGCACTCCGTCGCGGGTGGTGACCGCGGAGGCCCTCTTGGTAGGGCTGGTCGACGAATTCGGTGATGCGATACTTCGTTTCTTCACGGACGAGACCATTCTCCGCTCGGTCGTCGACCGGAGCCGCCCACGAGCTGTCGAGGACTGTTATTCCCGCTTGCTGCCACCCGACGAATCGCCCACAGACGCGTGCCAGTCAACGGTGGGGTTCCCTGGACTCTGCAAGTCGGACGAATACGAGAGCATCATGCGGACCGTCCTCCATGAAGTGGACACATCCGCCCCGAAGCTTTTGTCCCTGTCGGGTTTCATGAAGATTTTTGCCCACAGCCTTGCTGCAGACCGCCTGGCTAGAGAATACAATCTTCGGTTTCGCGGTTAGCGCCTGATTAGATGACGGCGTGCATTTTAGAATTACAACTGTTCTGCCCCTGACCTTCACCCCTGGATCCGCGCACGATCATCAGACATGATTCCCGCATTCTGGAGCGGAAAGGGGGAGCATGACGAAGCGAAAGCGCAGCGAAGTCGAGATGATCGGGGCTCTGAAGCAGATTGACTGGGGTCCGTCTGCCGTCGAGGTGAGCCGGCAGTTGGAGTTGTCCAAGCACACCATAGACGCATCGAACGGCAGCGAGGGCGAGGTGGAACCGTGAATAGTCCTATTACCTCAAAGCGCGTTTTTGACAGCTCGAGCCGCGAGATAGGAAACGGCACTGAATATACGGCCAAGATTGAGGTGTTGCGCGAAAACGGCACGAAATCTCTGGCTGACGCCCTCGCCCGCAGGACCGACACAGACGAATGGACCAGCCTGCAAGCGACGTTTGTCATCCAGAAATTTGCCTCCCAACAAGATAGCTCGCCGTCACGGACGGATGTTTTCACACATATCACGGACACCAAGAAGGGAGAGGTTGAAGGCGATCACCGCTGGCATACGACAGAGGGTACATTCATTTGCAGCAGTGGAATCTACAGACTTCCGGCCGTAAAGGTCAAGGTTCCGCTTGCGAAACCAAAAAAAGAATACGCGGTGGAAGACTCCGCGGAAGCAATGATGGAACAGGTAGCTATGTTTTGGGATCATATGTGAATTCGACTGCCGGGTGCGCCAGCCCTTGAGTACGCCGGGCGCCCCAGGCTGATTAGATGACGGCGTCGGCCGGGTGCGCCAGCCTTCGTATTCGGTACGGTGATCGAGCTTAGTGCCTGAGGCGGCGGTCCCGCATGGGAGGGTGGCCTATCCTTCACGAAGTTCAGCGAAGGGTAGGGCTTTTTGTTCGCTCGCGCGGTTATTCGCGATCCATCATTTTCGATAGCCACTTGCCACCTACGCGACGTGTATGCGGCCACAATCTCTCGCCCGGCGGTGCGCGGTAATCTGCATCGGGATCCTGGAGTTCGTTGCTACCTCCATTGCGCTTCAAGAGTGCACAAACTCATGTTGTTCAAACGCTCCGCAGCCTGTTCAGTGAGAGGTCATATGAGGTTCCTCGACATCGCCTTCAGCACCTCAAGTCTGGCAGCGATTGCCCTGATTGCTATGAGCGGCCGGCCAGCGGCCTATGTCTTCCTAGCTATGGCCGGGCTTTTTTCACGCGTAGTCTGCTTTTTGTTTGGGCTGCTCTACAATCGGTCCGACCTCACGATGTTTCATTACGGGTTCGAGCTATGCTGCGTCGCTTTGATTTGCCACGCCGTGCGCGTGCCTACTGGATTGCCGGTTATCCTGGTGATCTTTGGAATCGCGCTGCAACTTGAGGAGTCCAGACGGCGCCACTGGCAGACTCCGCCGCCGCTCGGGGCTCTGCTCTAAGCCGTTGGCTGATTAGATGACAGCGTCGGCTCCTTCCGCCGAGTAAACTTGGTTGCTGTCAGACGACCAAGGCTCGCAAAAGGAGCCGAGCAATGCTGATTATGGGTTGATATTCCTAGTGACCTTCACCCCTGGATCCGCGCACGAGCATATGATTTTCGCGCTCTGGCGGATAAGGGGGAGAGATGACGAAGCGAAAGCGCAGCGAAGTCGAGATGATCGGGGTTCTGAAGCAGATTGACTGGGGTTCGTCTGCCGTCGAGGTGAGCCGGCAGTTGGAGTTGTCCAAGCACACCATAGTCGCATCGAACGGCAGCGAGGGCGAGGTGGAACCGTGAACAGTCCCATTACCTCAAAGCGCGTTTTTGACAGCTCGAGCCGCGAGATAGGGAACGGCACTGAATATACCGCCAAGATCGAGATACTGTTACGAAAACGGCAAGAAAACTCTCGCTGACGTCCTCGCCCGCAGGACCGACACAGACGAATGGGCGACTGTGCAAGCCACGTTTGTCATCCAGAAATTTGCATCACAACAAGGCCCCTCTCCGTCAGGGACGGATGTCTTGGCCGGTATTATTGACACCAAGAAGGAGGAGGTCGAGGGCGATTCCCGCTGGATTACGGTGTCTGCTACACATATCTCCAACCACGGAATGTGCAGAGTCCCACCCAAAAGGTTCAAGGTCCTGATTGCCAGCCTCGAGAAAGAATTCTCCGTGGAAGAAATGATGGAGCAGGTAGCTACAATTTGGGGCGATAAGTAACTCGATTGCGTTGCAATCCTCCATCACAACCGGGTGATCCCACGGATCCCAGTTCGCTCGACCTCAATCAGGTACCCATCCGGGTCGCGCATGTAGCACCGTAATTCCGTTGCGTGGACTTTAGGCGCAGTGATGAATTTCGCGCCCGCCTCTCCCAAATGCTCAAGAAACTCCTGCTCCCTGCGGACGCGAAGGACTAGGCCCGCCTCGTTAATATCCTTAGGAGGTCGGAGCTTTAGCTCCGACATACAGGCGCAGGGATGGGGCTTCAGCCCCTGACGCTCCCCTTCGTCGCTTGGTGCGCCTCAAGCCCATAACGTATTGCCGCTTCAAGCGTATCGATGTCTACATCCTTTAGAGCTTTGAACCGAATGCAATATCCGGTCACGCTCGCCTTACCTAGTTTCTTTCCATACGTTTTGGCCAAGTGCTTCTTATCTTTGAGACCAAGAATATAGACAGAGATTCCGGTTTTGTTTCCGCTCACGCCAATTTGAAAAGACTCCTTACTTTTTCCATTGGCATATTTTATTGCGTGAAATCCATATCCAATCGTGGGGTTGAAAACAGTATGATTTTTGCTGTCTTTACCGTCGAAGAACCATAATTTGCATTCCGGTGACACTTGAAGTGCGAGCCGATGCAACTCTCGCATGTCACTGCGCTTCGGCTCCGGTTGGCTGGCAATGTACTTCTTGATCTGTTCTTGTACGCTCATAGGTTCCGCCCCCCCCCAAAAAAAAAGGACGCGCGCACGAGATCATACGGCGTTTAGTCCTTTTGAATCGCTCCTATTCTCTGTCACACGAGATGCCAGAGGTAATGTGGGGTCGCTCCCCGGTGAGAATGCGGGAGATTCACATTGGCGTATCCAACCCGGCAGGGAGATTTGCGGCATGGCAAAACTTGTCTACGGATTGCAGCAGTCTCTCGATGGCTACGTCGACCACATGAAGCTTGGGCGGCCTGAGCCCGCGGTCTTCCGTCACTTCATCCAGCATGTGCGTGACCTGACCGGCATGGTCTACGGTCGCCGCCTGTACGAGATCATGCGTTATTGGGACGAAGACCGTCCGGACTGGGACGCGGAGGACCGCGACTTCGCGGTGGCCTGGCGGAGCCACCCGAAGTGGGTCGTGTCGCGTTCCCTCAAGTCAGTTGGCCCCAACGCCACGCTTGTCACGGATGACTTCCAGAACGTGATCCGCAAGCTGAAGGCTGAACTGGCTGGCGAGATCGACGTTGCCGGACCGGTCCTGGCGCAAAGCCTCACCGACGCCGGTCTTATCGATGAGTATCGACTCTACCTCCGCCCCGTCGTGCTTGGCGGTGGCCAGCCATTCTTCGCCGGCCCCCGGCCGCCGCTCCACTTGGTGGCCAGCGACTTAATCGCCGGTGACATGATTCGGTTGACGTACGTTCCTGCTTAATTGCGCCACTCGCCCGACGGACACGGCAACTCTCCAGCGCAAGCGCGCACGATCCACTTACGTTCCGCGCCGTCGCGGTGTTGCTGCTAGTTGTGGCGCTCGCTGCCTGCTACGTCCCCGCGCGCCGCGCCATGGAGGTGTATCCGATCGTCGCTCTCCACTCTGAATAAGGTGCACGGAAGCCGCGCAGAATGTCCGGAAGAAACGGGAAATTGCCGTGCGGGGAAAGGAGAACGCCTCTCAGTCCTTTGTGGCCTCGAGGCCCCACAGCGGCAACCTCGATTCGAAGTATCTCCTGAATAAATCATAACGCTCGATCAGCCTAGCATCTCCGCTCGCCTTGATGCGCTTTTGCTCGGCCAGAATGAATTCGTAGGCTGGCTTCACCATAACGTCTCGATGATTGCCTCCGGGCGCTGCGTTATCTGCGACCGTCTGTCCGAGATAATCGAGAATTCGTTTTCCGTCGTCATCGATGGCGACAAGCTCCAGCATCTTCTTCGCAATGGAGGAAATCGACTGCGCGACTGGCGTTGACTGCTTTTCAAACCGGGCGATTGCGGCGTTGATGTAACGCCACAACTCATCACCAATCACAATTCGAGGATACTGCGCATCCTTCGATTCCAGATGGTAGGCACGCGCGAGCGCCGTGCCATATACTTCTTGAGGTCCCATCTCGACTGCAAGACCCACATCAATGCCGCCCCGAAGCGGATGATTGCTGGCGAGGGAAGTTAGCATCACGACAGCCGCAGCTGACAGGGCGGAGTAAACCGTCACTATTGCGACCAAATCACCGCCATCATTACGCAACGGAACCGATGTTATTAGGGAATCGGAAATCGCAATAAAATGCGGCCGCAGCGGCTCCTTTGTGTGGCGCTGAATGTTCGGCGAGCCCGCCTCAAAGGCGCTGAACTGCTGATCAAACGATTTGCGAAGATCAAGAACGAAACCAGCCGTTTGCCTTAGTAC
>Ga0335080_10008727_pt1 | contig 10572 bp, 8 predicted proteins | sample Lox_Sample_34_FD_206720 | JGI IMG/M metagenome (GOLD analysis project Ga0335080, IMG submission 206720) | Soil microbial communities from Loxahatchee National Wildlife Refuge, Florida, United States - Lox_Sample_3.4 | ecosystem: Environmental > Terrestrial > Soil > Wetlands | place: USA: Florida... | reverse complement strand
ACGGTGCAATAAAGTTGATCTCTCTTGGAGCTCAGACCCAATCTCCAAGTTCAACAGGCAGAGTTATTTGCGGTTGACCTCTCCATAAACCGTTTTGTTTTCTATTAACTGGTTATAAATACCGGGAACAGAGGAGAAGGGGGCTACTGTGAAGGCGACAACGAGGTGACCCTCATTCCGGATAGGCCTCGCCCGGTTTCACCACGCGGATGAAGTGATCGGTGAACTGCGCGTGTCCACCAGGCAGTTCGATCTTCGGCATGTGACAACTCGTGCAGTTAGCCTTGGCCACGGGGCATATTTTTGCCACTGATCCCGGGCCCGCGGCAGTTCCGGATGCAACCTTCGCCTCTCCATGGCAGGCCAGGCATTTGGAATCGTAATAAGCCGCGCTGTGATTAAGTTGCTGATGCGGGTTGTGGCACGCAAGGCAACTGATGCGCGGGTCGTTCCCGACAAAGCATTTGCTCAACTCAATTCGGTAGGGCTGGAACCGAACAAACGCGGGACCGTGCCAGCGGTTGCGCATCACGTTGTCGAACGTGCGATGACACTGCCCGCAAAAATTTGAAATCTGCTCAGCGTCGAGGTGTTTGAGCGATTTCGGCAGCGTCTTGAAGTTGTCATTGGCCGCGTCAACCATGTGCTCTTGCGCGCCGTTGTGGCAGTGTTCGCACTCCAGCCCGGGAGTGATCTTCGCCGTGTCGAGCTTGTCGCCGACGCCACTCGCGTGGCAGTCAAAGCAGACACGGGTCTCCCAGATCAGAAGCTTTCGCCCCATCGCTTGCTCCAACGTGTGCGGCGTGATGCCCTGGTCGCCCGGCGTCGTGGCAAGGGTGTTCTCGCGAGGGAAGAAACTCACCAGGCTTTCGTAGTAGTGGCCGTCTTTTTCGAGCACCCACGTCTGCGTGTGTTGTCCGAAGATCCAGTGGATCGGAAGCGTGAGCGTGTCGCGTCCATCTGAAACCGTATAGGTGCTGTGGCCGTCGCGCGTCTGTACTCCGTACGTATACGCACCCAACTGGGCGGTAATGTCGGGATGCGCCATCAGCAGGGGATTGGCGCCATCCGGTTCCATGGCGTGACGCATCGGCGCACTTTTGAATGAGTTTGCAACACCCGCATGACAGGTTGCGCACGTCGGCGCGGTCTGCGGCTGCTCATGCTGCTTTGCGAGTGCAAGCGGAGAACCAGGAGGAATCCAGGGCAGTGCGGAAAATCCAATTGCGATCCCGACAGTGGCGAGAGCCCGCCTGCTACCTCGCGAGATCGCGGCAAATTTTGCGCTCACGAGCTTCTTCCTCTCTGTCTCCGCTGCGGGAGTAGATGGAGGCAAGACCGAGATGTGCCTCAAGATCGTTGGGATTGTGATCCGCCGCCTGGTGCAGCAGTTCGGCGCCTCGCTTCATGTCCCCGGTTTCGGCAAGCGCTCGGCCCATTGCTACTTGCGCCATCTCGAGATCAGGATTGGCTGCGTAGGCGGCTTGCGCCGGACGCAAGGCCTCTGCGAAATGACCTTCATAGATCAGCGTGAGGGCCAGAAGAGCATCTGTCTCGCCGTCAGGCCTGATCTCAAGCTCGTCACGGAACTGGTCACCAGACATCTTTGGGTCATGTGGATAGAGCAGGTATCCGTAATAGAAGTGGAGACCGGCCGTCTTCGGATAACTGGCGAAGAGCTTCCCGAAAAGTGCGTCGGCCTGCTCATTGTCTCCGGACAGAAACACGTATCCAGCCCGTCCTGCTGCTTCGTACAGATTGCGATCTTCCGCGGCAATATCCTTGGGAAACGATGCCATCCGCATGCCGGCCAGAGCAATGCCCTGCATCAGATCGGGCGCATCTGCGTGAAGTGCGGCAAGCGCCCTGTACTGCGCAAGAGCATCAGGAAACCGGCCCGCGTGAGTGAGTAGCAGAGCCAGGTGATAGCGGGTAATCTGCTCGTTGCGCGGCTCGTTTGCGGCCCCGTGGGAAACGGCTTGTTCAAGATCGCGGAGCGATTCGGCATAGGCCCCGGTCTCGAACTCGCACAGTCCCCGCAATGCCATTGCCGGAGCCGCTGTGGGAACCAGCTGCAGCAGATGCGTGAACGCGTCGATGGCTCCGTCATATTGATTGGATCCATATTGCAGGATTCCGAGATACCACCAGCCTTCCTGCCACCCGGGATTCAACTGCTCTGCCTGGGTGTAGAGCTGAATCGCCAACGGCACGTTCTGCTGGTCGCGAGCAGCTGCAGCGCGGCTGGCCAGATCGTTGAACTGCGCAGATGTTTCCTGTGCCAGCGAGTAGGCACATGCGAAGAGAATTGCACCGAAGAGGGTGAGGGAAAGAATGATACGCGGTGCCGAGTTGGGGAAGACGGAGATTGCCACTTTCTGCCTGGATCGCGGGGAATGACTCTGTGATCAGCGGCAAATCTGTCGCTGAAATATCGCCGGTTTGTTCAGGCTACCATCTCAGCTTCACTACAGAAAACGCCCCGACCCGTCTGTCCCCCCGTTACACGAAACCCATGGTAGCAGGGAAACAGTTCCAAGCGTGAAGATGTCAGAAGAGAGCTTTTGAGCGGACAAAGCGTCAGATGCCTTCGCGGGCGAGGAGACTCAAAACACCTTGCTCTACGTTGACCATCGACTCTTCCCGGGTTGATGAACGTCTGTTCGATGCTGCAAAAACAGGATCAGACTGAAGCATTGACTCACGCCCAGAGCCATGTCACCTTGACACTAACCTGAACGCGCGCTTCCCTCCACACACCCGCCGGCGCGACTTCCCCCGCGCCCCTGCCTTCGCCCATCACGGTTCGGTCACAGGTTACCCAGGGAACACAAATGGTTCATCCTGATCCCCGAAGAGTGGAATGCACATAGGTCGAACTAGGTATTGGGTTTGCGCCGTACCGGACTAAGCTCTTTGTAGGCATTGCAAGTGTGTGCAGTTGGCCTTGAGTGGCGACCCAAAAGCGCCACCTGCTGATTCTGACGTGCTTGGCCGTTTTGGCATCTTGTGGATAGCCCGCCCTTCCGGCGGGCTTTTCGTTTGCGCGGATCGATTCAATGCCCTTCAGGAGTAAATATCCTGGTTTCATCCTGTTGCGGTCCTCACGTGATGAGCACCACGATGGGCCCAGCCAGCGTGAGGAGTACGTTTGCCACCGTGTAGGGCACGGTATATCCCAGGACAGGAGCGTTGCTGCCGGCAGCCAGCGTAACGGCATTCAGGGCCGGAGTGCTCGCCTGGCGGCCACAAATTGCCCCGGAAAGTATCACCGGATGCAGCTTCAGCACGTATTTGCCATAGTAGAGAGCCACCAGGCCCGGAACGAGTGAAACCGCGATGCCCGCCACAACGAGGGCAACCCCGTGCTTGAAAATCTGTTGAAGCGCTTCGGGACCGGTGCTAAGGCCGATACAAGCTACAAAGACGGTGAGGCCAAAATCCTTCAAATACAGTGCGGCGGCTGCGGGCAGATGGCCAAAAGTGGGTCTTTTGGCACGCAGCCACCCAAAAATCAAACCGGCGATGAGACAGCCTCCCCCCGTACCAAGGCCAAGCAGGGTGCCTGCAAATGGCACGCCGACGAGACCCAGACTGAAGCCCGCCGCCAGCCCCAGACTGAAGTACAGGAAATCTGTTTTGTCCTGTGGTGGAGTCGCCTCGCCGATGATTTTTGAAACACGTTCAACGTCGGGGGGAGCCCCGATAACTTCGGCTACGTCACCGATTGCAAGTGTCGTGTTCGGAGCGATGGGAAGTGGTTGTCCCAGGCGTGTGAGAGATCTGAGAAATGCTCCGCGACGTACCTCAGCGTTTCCGGTCTCAACAATATCGCCGATGGTGCGACCAGCCAGTTTTCGATTGGTGACTACGACTTCGCGCATCTCGACAATCGACTGGAAACCTGAAAGGTCGCTCGTCTCGGGACCTAGGAAAGTCTCGACCCTCTGTACGTCTGTCCGCCGTCCTATGACCGCCACGCGATCACCAGCCTGTAGCGACTCGGCGGGCGTCGCCCTGATCGATTCGGAACCGCGAACGATGCTCTCGATCACTGCACCTTGCATCTCCGATTCCAGGTCCTGAACTGTTCGCCCCGAAGATGCGGGACTGATCTCATGAATGCGCGCATCAAACTTGCGAAATGCCCCAAATTGTCCTGATGGCAATTTCTCCATTCCGCCACCCAATTCGCGCTCGTATTCGCGAGACGCAGAAGCGAGATCGATGCCGAGAAGTTTCGGAGCAAGGCTCGACGCGAAGAAGATGACCGTGAACGTTCCGAATAGATACGTGATCGCATACGTGACGCCAATATTGGCGGTTTGGCGCGCGATCTCGTCCTTCGGCAATGGCTGCGAAGCGAGTGCATCGCTGGCTGTACCGATCACCGCAGACTCAGTTGCGCCGCCAGCGAGAATGCCTGCCGCTGTTCCCTTATCAAGATTGAAGCCTTTTGCAAGACCCCACACTGTGAAGATGACGACCAGCGTCGAGACAATCGTGAGATGAAGTTGCTTGAGGGTCGCGTGCCCCAGGCTGCCGACGAACTGCGGTCCAATCATGTAACCCAGCGCATAGATGAAGAGTGCAAAACACAGAGTCTTAACGTCGCCGGAGACCGAAACACCAACTTGTCCGATTGCGATAGAGACGAGCAAAGTTGCCGCAACCGGTCCGAGGACAAACGTTCCGATCCGAATCTTGCCAAACCAATACCCCAATGCGAGCGAAAGAGCTATCGCGACGAGGGGAACAGCCGCAAAGAATTTGTGCAGAACGGCGATCATAATCGTTGATGCACCTCACATGTGGTCCGCATGAGCGAGAGACGAAACTCGCCCTCCCGGCAGAGCAGGATTTACAGGTCGCCCAATACCGGCACATGACTCCAGCGTCTATATCCCCTTCTTGACCTCGCCTGATATGACTCTCATTGAGAGTCTAGAGGGAAGAGATCTGGAAACCGGAAAAACTCGGGCAGGAATCCACAACTCCGCGCAGCCCATTCAGGGAAGCTCAAGATCCTCCTCACCGGCCCGATTATTTTGGAGTTTGAACAACATGTGAGCAACTGTCGAAATTACTAGTGGCGGTGAATCCTCCGCGCTGGTCGATCAACAATCCCTAAAAAACAGTCATGTCCACCTTCGTCCTCTGAATGTCTTCCGGCGCGATGGTAAAGATGTCATCCGACAGCACAACAAGGTCGGCAAGTTTCCCGGGCTCTATGGAGCCTTTCACTTGTCCTGGTTTTCGGCGTATGCTGCCCCCACAGTGTATGCGTGAACGGCCTGCGCCCACCGTGAGCCGCTGCTCCGGGGCAGATCCATCTCGATTTTCGCCGTCAAGAGCGCGACGAGTCACAGCGTAGATACCCATCACAGGGTCGAACGGCGCGACCGGCCAGTCGGAGTCGAAAGCGAGAGTCGCAGCGGCATCGAGCAACGATTTCCAGGCGTAGCTTGGTTTATGAGGATCAGGTTCGTCTCCTTCGCTACTGCGTTCATGCAAACCGCGCACAATATGAGAAGTGAGCATAGCCGGAGTCGTTTCATGCAGGCTTGTTGACGCGCGACAGTCCCGAGGGACGGAGGACGGCGTGGATTTTGGGTATCGGATACCGTATCAGCACAGAATGTGCAAGCCGGCTTCGCGACCGGAAATGCAGACGCCCTGAGAACGCTCAGGGCCTCTGCCAACTGCATCACTTGGGTTTTAAGTAAGGATCATCAAATCAGTGATCACCACCAAAGGTGTTTTCCACCGCAGTGATCGCGCCAAACAGGCCATCCTGTTCATCGTTGATGCCGGCTGCGAAATAGAGCGTTGTGGCCGGACCCGACGTGCTGCCACTGCCGAAGTTGATGCCCCAGAGTCCGTCAATCTTGATGGGCATATTGTTGGAGTCTAAAAGGCGGCCCAAAAAATCACCGGTTACAGGATCGAAAACGAGAATCTGCCCGCTTCCGAACTGTCCCACGAGAATATCGTGGCTGTAGATTCCGAAATCGCTTGGCGCCTGCGCAAATCCCCATGGTGCGTTAAACCATTTGCCCCATTGAAGGCGGTGCAGAAGGCGACCGGTCGGCGAGACAGAGACAAAGCCTAGTCCTGCACCATCCACTTCGTCGTGTCTTGACCCATCCTGTTTTGCCCAGGCTACATAGAGATCGCCGCCGATGTTCTGGACGTTGAACGGTGCGAAACCGTGTGGGACCCGATCATCTCGGAATCCTTCGTTGCCTGTTGAGACTCGATGAAAATAGGTGTCATAAACTCTCACCCGCCCTTTGCGAAAATCGGCAACATACAGGTAATTGGTTGGGCCGCTATACGGATCATTAATGGTAGCCACAGCCATACCCTTGAACACTGATTTACTGTGCGTATTTACCTTGATCACTGCTGTGGTAGCACTGACAGCGGAATTCCATCCAGACACCGTTCCGTCTTCCGTGACAAACAGGAAGAGAGCGGGGTTCCCTTTAGTTAGCTGAAAATCCTGACTGCCGTTATAGATCTGCCCAGTCGGCGTACCCATGCCAGAATCAGCAGCCGGAATGGTCACGACCAGAGGGATGGTGGAACCGGGGCCAGAGTACAGTGTCGTGAGGCCGGTTCCATTGTCGGATACCCACCATGGAGTTCCGGTTCCGCGTGAGATTCCCCACGCATTCACTAGGTTTGAATCAGTCGCCGCGGCCGCCCCCGGAACGTTGGAAACGAGATTCGTCTGTTTATAATGCTGAGCCCGGAGCATCGAGGGAATTGCAATCAGAATGATCGATGAAGTTACCAGGCGACGGACGAGAACGTGAGAGCAAGAGATCTTCATAGAGCTCCTGCTCCGCGATCGACCTGCGGTTCGCTGAGTACAGCAGCTGAGACACCTTACTCACAGAAGAACGACGGCATGTCAGCGAATTGTCATCAGGTGGTCATTGCATTACTGCTAAGAACCTCGAGATAGCTAAACCTTGTTTCCGCAATTAATCTTCCTGCCCGGTTCTGGCGCGAGCGCGGATCGCCGGTGTCCTTGTTTTTCAAGCCAATATACCTTGCGGAACTCAAGCAGATCCGCGAACCGGTTACCTCACTGACAATGGAATGACAATCGCCTGACTGAGCACTGACACTCATCACAGGTAACCCACATAGCTTCAAAGAGTAGCGAGGCTAAGTTGCACCAAGTCTGATGAGACGGCAGCTCTCCAATTCCATTTACGGCCTTCTGGACTATGCGGCCTACCCGATCGGAATGCTCGTCGTGGCGCCATTCATCCTGCGCAACCTGGGAGTCGCGCAGTACGGCATATGGGCGGTAACGACTTCCATCGTCAATATCGGATCCATTGTTGCTTCGGGATTCGGCGACGCGAACACACAGCAGATTGCAGGCCACAGGAGTGTGGGGTCCCATGATGCCGTGCTGCGGGTAGTCCGTGCGGCTATGGGGATCCATCTGGTGCTGGGCGTTGTCAGCGCTGTGGCCATCTGGTGTACGGCACATTTCCTGGCAGATCGCCTCGCCTCGCATGAAATGCAGCTGCGTGACACGTGCGTGTGGTGTATTCGAATAGCCTCGCTTCTGACCGCAATTCGTGCCATTGAGACCGTGTGCATCAGCACTCAGAAAGCCTACGAGCGTTATGGCGCAGCGGTACGCGTCAGCGTCATCGGGCGGCTGCTTTCCCTGGTGGCGGCGGCATGGATGGCGTCGCGCGCCCACAGCATCGCGACGATCATGTGTGCAATAGCTGTCCTGACGGCCCTGGCTCTCGGAATCCAAATCATCGGATTGCAACGTCTCCTGGGGACGCGAGAGATCGCACCTTGCAACGAGGGAACTATAAGCAGGAGTCTCCTGCGATTCGGAGCGTTCACGTGGAGCTTGGCGGCGACCGGAGTAGTGTTCAGCCAGGCCGACCGGCTCATTGGCGGAGCTTCTCTCGGCGCAGCGGCTGTGGTCTCGTATGCGTTGTGCGCACAATTATCCCAGCCGGTATACGGCCTCACCGCGGCAGGATTGCATTTTCTGTTTCCATACATCGCTTCGCGCTGCACACAGGTAAACAGGACCGCACTGAGCAGGACGCTTCGGTTTGCGATTCTTGCCAATATCGTCATGGCGCTGATCGGAGGCGGACTTCTTCTGGTGCTTTCCGGCAGACTTCTGCACTTGCTTGCCACTGACGAACTCGCACGTACGTGCGCGCCGCTTCTGCCATTCGTGCTCGCAGGTTCGACGCTTCTCGCGCTCAGCGTCACAGGTACGTACACGATGCTCGGCATAGGCCGCGCGCGCACAGTTGCGCTCCTAAATGTCGCTGCTTGTGCGGCAATCGTCACCTTCACTGCGGGTTCTTTGCATAGCCTCGGAGTTATGGCGATTGCCGGCGGCCGCATTGCGTTCGCCCTCATCGCGCTGTGCGTTTACCTTCCGCTTGCGAGAGAAATGCGTTTACGTGCGCCGCTGGGAGAGCAGTTCACATCCAGCCCGGCCGTGGAGGGAGCATGATCTCACCCGCGACGTCTCTACGCAATCCCGCTGTTGAATTAGCGCTTCGGGCAGAAGGAAATCTCGAAGCTGACGTTCCTGTGCTCAAACAACACTGCGCGAACCTACTGGGGATCCAGGTAGAGCCGCTGGACATGCCAGGTGCACTCGCGCGGATACGGGATGCATTGGCGACGGGCAGTAAGGGTTACATTTGCATGGCCGGGGTTCACGGTATCATGGAAGCGCAGCGCAGCCTGGCTGTAAGATGCGCATTTGCGGATTCGCTGATGAGTTTGCCGGACGGCATGCCAACCGTTTGGGTGGGACGGCTGCAGGGTTTCACGAAAATGCGCAGGGTCGCGGGCCCCGACCTCGTGCTGGAGGTTTTCAGAGACAGGCGGCTCGCCCATCACAGCCATTTCTTCTACGGAGGAAAGCCCGGTGTTGCCGAGGAGCTTGCGTCGAATTTGAAGTGTCGTTTCCCATGGGTTCGCATCGCCGGCACGTACACTCCCCCATTTCGCGATCTGAATGCCGGGGAAGAACGTGCCCTCATCGCGGCGGTGCGGCAGTCGAAGCCCTCCATCATCTGGGTCGGAATCAGCTCGCCCCGGCAGGAGTTGTTCATGCGGAAGTATCTGCCTCTCTTGGATACTTCGCTGATGTTTGGCGTAGGCGCAGCATTCGATTTCCATACCGGGCGCATTAGAGACTGCACCGAATGGATCAAACGCGCAGGCTTGCAATGGCTTCACCGCCTCGTACAGGATCCGCGGCACCTTTTATGGCGCTACCTGCGTAACAACCCCGCGTTTCTCTGGCGAATCATTCTGCAAATGGCCGGTATCCATCCTGCGCCAGATTGCACGCCAGCGCTGCCTTCCCAGACTAGGCGCCCATTGCTCTGCCACCAGCGAGCTCCAAAACCGTGCGAGATTGGGTCTGGTTGCGAATCGCCAAGCGCTAGTAGGCTGGCTTGACGTCACGATCGTACGAGTGACCGTACATGTTTTGGTGAGAGGTCGTCAAAGGCAGATCCTCGGGAATTTCCACCTTCCCAAGATCGGTCGCGGCTGTGCTGAGATGCACCCGTCGCGTCATATTGTTCAAAGTCGGCTGAGGAACCCCTTCGATCCACACGTGCATCTCGTAATCTCCGGGCGGAACGCCTGAAAGGTGAAAAGTGCCGGAGGAATCCGCGATCGCGAAAAGACTTGTTGAAAGCGTCAGGACAACGGCGCTCATCTCGGGATGTATGTTGCAGAAGATGTATGAGACGCCCTCGCTGGAAAACGTAACCGACTTCGTCGAGCCTGTCTCATAGAGGCCGAGATCAAATCTCTTGCCATCGAACAACGAGAACACGTTATGGAAGAATGGATCGGCGTTGGGAAACTCGACCATGCTTCCCACCGGAATGACCAGGAGGTGCGGACGAAACATCCGATTCTTCTGGAGCAGAGTGTAGCTTTGCGATGAAACAAACGGAGCGGCCGGCGTATCCTGCAGAGGTTTCAGCCACAGCACTGCTGACGGCATGTGACGCCTTTCGGCTGGCTTCGACAATGAAAGCCGCGCGCGTACCTCACCACCCGATGCATTTTGTGCGCACGCGATTGTTGCCGCCAGCAAAAACAAAGCAAACGCCAGCCCGGGAATTCGACGACGTCTCATCAGAAGCGATACCCCGTTGCTATACCGATCACATCTCCGGTGGCGGTGTACTCAATGACGGGCGAACTCTGGATATGCCGGTACTCCATCGAGAACATTAGATAATCGCTTGGGCGATAAATTACGTTGGCCGTGTAGGTACGATTCCTGGCCTGGTTCAGGTAGTACTCTGCGGGATCACCGGCGTAGGGCCTGAGTTGGGACGCAGGAACCTGGTCGGTGCCAAATGCGGCGCTGAATTCCAGGCGTTCCGAAACGTGCTCCTTCAGCTGCGCCCAGCCGCCCATGGCATCAAGTGCACGGAATGAGTAACCCCCAGCTGGGCTGAAGGAGAACACGTAGTCTTTGTATGCGCCTCCTCCGAGACCTCCGAGCGCCTGCCCCCAGTAAGCGCT
>Ga0335080_10008725_pt1 | contig 10573 bp, 4 predicted proteins | sample Lox_Sample_34_FD_206720 | JGI IMG/M metagenome (GOLD analysis project Ga0335080, IMG submission 206720) | Soil microbial communities from Loxahatchee National Wildlife Refuge, Florida, United States - Lox_Sample_3.4 | ecosystem: Environmental > Terrestrial > Soil > Wetlands | place: USA: Florida... | reverse complement strand
TGCCGGTGCGCTTCGACTGAGCGGAAGCAATCGAGCAATTGAAGGAGAAACTTCAGATGAAACACCTCGGGCTGAGCCTGTTGGGTCTGGTTCTGGCCGCAATCTGCTCGCATGTCCAGAGCGCCGACAAGAAGTACGGCCCCGGCGCGTCGGACAGCGAGATCAAGCTGGGGCAGACCATGCCATACAGTGGACCGGCCTCGGCGTACAGTGCGATCGGCAAGGCCGAGCTGGCTTACTTCGAGATGATCAACCAGCGCGGCGGCATCAACGGACGCAAGGTCCGGCTGATCAGCCTGGACGACGGCTACAGCCCGCCCAAGACTGTCGAGCAGGTGCGCAAGCTGGTGGAGGAGGAAGAGGTGCTGGCGATCTTCAGCCCGTTAGGCACGCCGCCCAACACGGCAATCCACAAATACCTGAACGCGAAGAAGGTGCCGCAAATCCTGCTTCACAGCAGCGCGAACAAATGGAATGACCCGGTCAATTTTCCCTGGACCATGGCCTGGCCGCCGAACTCGCACACCGAGACTCAGTTCTATGGCAAGTACCTGCTCGAGCACCGGCCGAACGCCAAGATCGCAGCGCTGTACCAGAACGACGACTACGGGAAAGACTTGGTGAAGGGGCTGCGCGACGCGCTGGGCGCGAAGGCGGATCAGATGGTCGTCGCAACCGCAAGCTACGAGGTGACCGATCCGACCATCGATTCGCAGATCGTGAGCCTGCAGGCGTCGGGCGCGGACACGTTCTTCAATTTTTCCACACCCAAGTTCGCGGCGCAGGCGATCCGCAAGGTCTACGACATCGGATGGAAGCCGCTCCAGTTCGTTCCCTTCCCGGCCAGCTCGGTCGGCGCGGTGTTGACCCCTGCCGGCCCAGACAAGGCGGTCGGTCTCATCACCGGCGGCTTCGTCAAAGACCCCGCGGACCCGCGCTGGAAGAACGACCCCGCGTTCCAGGAATGGCTCGCGTGGATGAAGAAATACTATCCGGACGGAGACATCACGGACCAGCTCAACGTCTGGGGATATCTCACTGCTCAAGTGATGGTACGCATCCTCACGCAGTGCGGCGACGACCTCACGCGCGAGAACGTCATGCGCCAGGCCGAGAGCGTTACAAATTTCGAGCTGCCCATGTATCTGCCTGGAATAAAACTCAACACGACCCCAACCGACTTCCGGCTCATCAGGCAGATGCAGCTGATGCGCTTCGATGGCAAGAAGTGGGTCCTGTTCGGAGAGCTGCAGGGCGGATGAGGACAGACTGGTTATCGCAGGTTGCGGTCAGCGTGGCCCGCGCCGCGTGGGGTCTCCCCTCCCCCACTCGCGAGGGAGGGTTGGGTTGGGGGCTGCTTTGCGCAGTTATGCTGCTCGCTTGCCTCACCTGCACTACCGCAGCGCTTGCACAGGGCGTTCCCAAGAAATACCAAGGGCTGTATCGCGAGTTGGATGCGCGCCTCAACGAGTTTCAGCGGCAATTACCGCCGCGCTCCTCGCGTGCGGCTCCGGTCCGAGCTGCGGCGCTGCTCGGCGCCGACTGCCATCGCGGCGAGTTCATTCTCACCGAGGCACAGCGCGAGGCTACGCTGCGGGAGCTGGAGGCCCTCGGCAGGTTGGGGGCGGATGGAATCGTGCTGGAGATCTGCTATCCGCTGCTGACACCCGGCTTCCGCGATCCTCAACCGTTCATCGAGTATTACGCGAATCTGGCGAACGAGGTGCACGTGCGCGGCATGAAACTGGTCGTGACGCACGGCTCTCTGCTCCCCGCGTACTCCTCAATCGACGTGCGCCCCTACTACACCAAGCTCACCAAGCAGCGCTTCATGCGAGAACGCTACGCGGAGCTCAAGGCGATTCTCCTCGCGACGACTCCTGACTACCTCACGCTGGTCTCGAATCCGAGCACCCAAAGCGCCGGCCTGAATCTGACCCTGAAGGATTGGCATGCCTACGTGCAGCGTAGCGTCGACGCGCTGACCGAGCAGCTGGGCTCGTTCCCGACGCTGCTTGGGGCGGGCGTGGGGTTGTGGGACGACTTCAGCTATGCGCAAACGTTTGCCGAGATCAAAGGGCTTGGCTATATCGACCTGCATCTGTATCCGATGGTGACCGACGGTCAGAGCAACCTCGAGCGGCTGCTCACCTGGCCAGAGCGCATCCGCGCTATCGATGCCAGCAAGCGGATCATCCTCGGCGAGATGTGGCTGTACAAGGCGGGCGCCGATCAGCGCTTCACGTCTGCGACCGATCCGACCATCGCTGCGCGGGACGTATTCGGGTTCTGGGCACCGCTCGACAGCAAGTTCCTATCCGCGGTCAACGCGGCGGCGCGGGAGAAAGGCATCGAGCTCGTCGCGCCATCCCGGTCCCGCTATTTCTTTGCTTACTTGGACTACAACGATCCGAACAGCTTCCAGCTGCGCGCGTTGGACCTGCTCAATCTCGCCAGCCAGCGCGCCAACGCTGCGATCGCGAAGGGTCAGTACACCGAAACCGGGCACGCGTTTCGGAAGATGTAGTGCGGTCCACGCCTCCTGTCATCCGATGCCGATACCCGTAGCACTCACCGGCGCCCCGGCCTGATCGGCAGCCGCCCGCGCCAATATTGAATCAGCAGGTAGCCGCCGGCCATCCCGCCCAGGTGTGCGAAGTGCGCCACACCCGCCTGCGTTCCCGTAACGCCGAGCAGGAGCTCCAAGCCCCCATACAGCGTGACAAGCAGCCACGCCGGCATGGGAATCGGAGGGAACAGAAGCATGACCATGCGGCGCGGGAACATCATGCCGAAGGCGAGCAGCACTCCGAAGACGCCGCCCGACGCTCCGATCGTAGGGTAGGCCGGGCCGCTGGACATCTGGGCGACCAGGAGCTGCGCGGCCGCCGCGGACACCACGCATACAAAATAGTAAATCAGGAAGCGGCGAGGGCCCCACACCCGCTCGATGTCAGTCCCAAACATCCACAACGCCAGCATGTTGAAGAACAGGTGGGTCGTGCCGCCATGAAGGAACGAGTACGTGATGGGCTGCCAAGGCTCAAAGGGTGGAACCTCCATCGGCATCCCTGGAGAACCGCCGCTACCGAATGAAGACCACAACGCGAAAGGGATGAGCAGCGCATCTCCGGTGGCGAGCTGGAGCAGATAGACCACAACGTTGATGATGATCAGCGCTTGAATGGTTGGGGGGATAGCGAACATAGTTCCTTCAGTGGCGACAATCAGAATGGTCTAAGCGAGCGCCCCCACCCAATCCGGGAACGGCGATGGATACTCGGCAGGTAGCAATAGCCGAATGATACCTGTTGCGCGCCGCCCGACTGAGCAAGAGCGCCTATAGCGTTACAATTACGTGCGTGCATCGCTGTGCCACGCGGCGCGCACCGAGCCCCCGTCTACCCCGAATGAAACCACGAGACATCAATCTGTCGGACCGCGCGCGCGCCGCCGTGCACATTCAAGGCGCGCGGCAGAACAACCTCAAGGCGCTCGACCTCGCCATCCCGCTGAACCAGCTCGTGGTGGTAACCGGCGTGTCGGGATCCGGCAAGTCCTCTCTGGTGTTCGACACGCTCTACGCGGAGGGCCAGCGGCGCTACGTGGAGACTTTCTCGCCCTATGCGCGCCAGTTTCTCGACCGCATGGACAAGCCGCAGGTTGACCGCATCGACGGCATCCCGCCCGCGATCGCGATCGACCAGACCAATCCCGTCCGTACCTCGCGCTCCACCGTGGGCACGATGACCGAGCTCAACGACCACGTGAAGCTGCTGTTCGCGCGCGCCGCCCAGCTCTACTGCCGCGGCTGCGGCCAGCCGGTGCGGCGCGATATGCCCGACACGATCTTTGCCGAGGTCACCCGGCGCGCTCAGGTTGCGGACGACCCGCGACTCGTGATCGCCTTCCCCGTGCCTGTGCCGGAGAACTTCTCCGAAGGCGAAGTGCGACGGCTGCTGGAGCAGCAGGGCTACACGCGCATCGAATCGCTCGGCAAGGGCCAGCTCGAAGTGATCCAGGACCGCTTCCGCATCTCCAACGTCGAGCGTGCGCGAGTGATCGAGGCGCTCGAGGCTGCTCTGCGCGTGGGTCAAGGGCGGGTCAACGTACGCGTGCTGGCGGAGGAAAATCCCTTCGCCCCTGACCCCTCTCCCGGGGGGAGAGAGGAAGCAAAGCCCTGGCGCTTCTCGTCCGACCTGCACTGCGCCGACTGCGACATCCACTATCACGAGCCCACGCCCAGCCTGTTCTCGTTCAATTCGCCGATCGGCGCGTGCGAGGCCTGCCGCGGCTTCGGCCGGATCATCGGCATCGATTTCGGGCTGGTCATCCCCGACGAGTCGAAGACGTTGCGCGACGGCGCGATCAGGCCGTGGCAGACCCCGAGCTTTAAGGAGTGCCAGGACGATCTCGCCAAGTACGCCCCCAAGCGCGGGGTGCCGATGGACAGGCCGTGGCGCGAGATGTCGCAGGAGCAGAGAAACTGGGTATTGGAAGGCGACACGGGCTGGATCAGCTGGAGGAAATCGTGGCCCGGCAAATGGTACGGCGTGCGCCGTTTTTTTCAGTGGCTCGAGAGCAAGAGCTACAAGATGCACATCCGCGTGCTGCTCTCGAAATACCGCGCCTACACCGCGTGCACTGTCTGCGGCGGCGCGCGGCTCAAACCGGACGCGCTCTTGTGGCGCCTCGGCACCAAGCAGGACGCCGACACCGTACTGGCGCCGGATAAGCGCTTCCGCCCGCACGGGTTGACGCTGTCCGACGCCGACCTGCAATCGCTGCCGGGATTGACCGTGCACGACGTCATGCTGCTGCCGATCGATCGCTGCCGGGAGTTCTTCACGCTGGCCCACCTCCCAGCCCCAATGGATGAAGCCACCGAGCTGCTGGTGACCGAGATTCGGGCGCGCTTCGGCTACCTCAATCAGGTGGGGTTAGGTTATCTCACGCTGGACCGACAGTCGCGCACCTTGTCCGGCGGTGAAGTGCAGCGCATCAACCTCACCACCGCACTCGGTACTTCGCTCGTCAACACGCTGTTCGTCCTGGACGAGCCCTCCATCGGTCTGCATCCGCGAGACATGGGGCGCGTCATCGACGTGATGAAGCGTTTGCGCGACGCGGGCAATTCACTCGTGGTGGTGGAGCACGACCCGCAGATCATGCTGGAAGCCGATCGCATCCTGGACATGGGGCCCGGCCCAGGCGAGCGCGGCGGCCGGATCGTCTTCAGCGGCACTCCGGCCGAGCTCGTGCGAGCGCCAACGTTGACGGGCGATTACCTGGCTGGCCGGAAGCGCGCGGAGCCGAGCGCTCCTTCGCGGCGCACGTCGCGGCTGGCGGAATCGCACACTCGCGTTTTGCAGGTCCTCGGCGCGGCCGAGCACAACCTGAAGCACATCGACGTCTCGATTCCGCTCGGAGGGCTGGTCTGCATCACGGGTGTGAGTGGATCCGGCAAGTCCACGCTGGTCCAGGACGTGCTGTACGCCGCGCTGCGCAAGCACAAGGGTAAACCGACCGAGGCGCCGGGGGCGCACCGGGCCGTGCTCGGGCACGAACAGATCGCGGACGTGGTGATGGTGGATCAAACGCCCATCGGCCGGACCACGCGCTCCAACCCTGCGAGCTACGTGGGGGCGTTCGATGCGATCCGGCAGCTTTTCGCCAAGGAACCATTAGCCAAAGAGCGCGGCTACACCGCAGGTACCTTCAGCTTCAACTCGGGTAAGGGGCGCTGCCCGACCTGCGGCGGCAACGGCTTCGAGCACGTCGAGATGCAGTTCCTGTCGGACGTGTACCTGCGCTGTCCGGATTGCAATGGCAAGCGCTATCGCGACGAAGTGCTCGAGGTCCGGCTGACGGGCGGCAGCGGCGTAGCATCCGTGTCCATCGCTGACGCGCTCGAGATGACGGTGTCGGAGGCCGTTACCTTCTTTGCCGATCGCCCCGAAGTCCTCAATGCGCTCAAACCGCTCGCTGACGTCGGTCTCGAATACGTGAAGCTCGGCCAGCCGGTGCCTACCTTGTCCGGGGGAGAGGCGCAGCGGCTGAAACTCGCAGGCCACCTCGCGGGCGCGGCGCGAGTCAGCAGCGCCGGCGGCAATCTGTTTCTCTTCGACGAACCGACGACCGGACTGCACTTCGACGATATCGCCAAGCTGCTGAGCGCTTTCCGGCAGCTCATCGCGGCCGGCCATTCGCTCATGGTGATCGAGCACAACCTGGACGTGATTCGCGCAGCGGACTGGATCATCGACCTCGGGCCCGAGGGTGGTGACGCGGGCGGGAAGCTGGTCTGCGCGGGCTCGCCGGAGCAGGTGGCGGCCGATGAACGCTCTCACACCGGCGCAGCGCTGAAGCAGTACGAGGCGGCGCTGCGCGGGCTGGCGGCGCTTCCGCTTCCGCAGGTTGCGGGATCTCCCCTCCCGCTCCCTCCCCCGCAAGCGGGGGAGGGTTGGGGTGGGGGTGCTATAAGAATCCACAACGCGCGCGAGCACAACCTCAGAAGCGTCAACGTCGATATCCCGCGCGAGAAGTTCACCGTCATTACCGGCGTATCGGGGAGCGGCAAGAGCACGCTTGCCTTCGATATTCTTTTCGCCGAGGGCCAGCGGCGTTACCTCGAATCGCTCAACGCCTACGCCCGCCAGTTCGTGCAGCCTGCTTCGCGCCCCGACGTGGACCATATCTTCGGCATCCCGCCCACGGTCGCCATCGAGCAGCGCACCAGCCGAGGCGGCCGGAAGAGCACTGTCGCCACGCTGACCGAGCTCTACCATTTCCTGCGCCTGTTGTACGTAAAGCTCGGAACCCAATACTGCCCCGATTGCGACGTCGCGATTCAACCGCAGAGCTTCGATGCGATCGCGGCGCGGCTGATGCGCGACTACCGCGGCACGCACATCGGGTTGCTGGCGCCGCTGGTGACCGCGCGCAAGGGGTACTACACCGACCTCGCGAAATGGGCGGCCGCCAAGGGCTTCACTCACCTGCGCGTCGACGGCGCGTTCCTGCCCACGGCGAAGTGGCCGCGGCTGTCCCGTTTCCAGGAGCACAACATCGAACTGCCCGTCGCCGACCTCGACGTCGATCCCGCGAATGAATCCGCACTGCGCTCGGCCCTGCAGCGCGCGCTCGACTTCGGAAAAGGTGTGGTGCACGCCATTGCGCCGCTGGATGGCCTGATGGAGGGCAGCGCCCGGCTGAGCGAGATAACCTTCTCGACCAAGCGCGCTTGTCCGTCCTGCGGCAAGAGCTTTCCCGAACTCGATCCACGCTTGTTCTCCTTCAACTCCAAGCACGGCTGGTGCGAGACCTGTTTCGGCACGGGGTTGAAGCTGAGCGACATCGGCTGGGACGAGGAGCGCGAAAAGACCGGCACCGAGGATCACGTCCTCGACTCGTGGCTGGAGTGGCTGGAAGTCGAGGAAGCGTGTCCGTCATGCGAGGGCAAGCGCCTCAATCCTACAGCGCTGCACGTGCGCTTTCGCGGCCGGTCGATCGCCGACCTGACGGCGCTGTCGGTGGCGTCGGTCGAACGCTTCTTTCAGGGGCTGCGCGTAGACGGACGCGAAGCCGATATCGCGCGAGACATCCTTGCGGAGCTCGGCGCGCGGCTCGCCTTCCTGCGCGAAGTGGGGCTCGCCTATTTGTCGCTGGGCCGCTCGGCGCCCACTTTGTCGGGCGGCGAAGCGCAGCGCATCCGCCTCGCCTCGCAACTCGGGTCCAATCTGCGCGGGGTGTGCTACATCCTGGACGAACCGACCATCGGTCTGCACCCGCGCGACAACCGCGTCCTGCTCGACACGCTGGCCAAGCTCGAGGCGAAGGGGAACACTCTGGTCGTGGTGGAGCACGACGAGGACACCATCCGCCACGCGGAACATGTGATCGACCTCGGACCGGGAGCTGGAACGTTGGGCGGGCGCGTTGTAGCGCAGGGCACAGCCGAAGCGCTGACGCAGCAACCCGACTCGATCACCGGCCGGTTTCTGTCGCAGCCGCTGCGCCATCCGCTAAACCCACGTCGCGCGGTCGAGCGGGATACGCCGGAGCTCGAAGTCGTGGGCGCGCGGCTGCACAACCTCGATGACGCCGATGTGCGCGTTCCCCTCGGGCGCCTCACGGTGGTTACGGGTGTATCCGGCAGCGGCAAGAGCACGCTCGCGCGCGATGTGCTGCACGATAACCTGGTGCAGCTGCTCGGCAACGCCCGGCGCCGGGGCAATGGCGCCCTGCACGGTTGCCGCGACATCCGCGGCTGGCAGCAGGTTGGGCGTGTGCTCGAGGTGGACCAGACGCCGATCGGCAAGACACCCCGGTCCTGCCCGGCCACTTACGTTGGCTTCTGGGACGCTATCCGGAAGATGTTCGCCGACACAACCGAAGCACGCATGCGCGGCTACGGCCCCGGGCGCTTCTCCTTCAACACGGCAGGCGGACGCTGCGACTCGTGCGAAGGACAGGGACTGAAGACGATCGAGATGAGCTTCCTGCCCGACGTGAAAGTCTTGTGCGAGGCGTGCGGCGGCGCCCGCTTCTCACCCGAGACGCTGACGGTGCGATTCAAGGGGAAGAGCATCGGCGACGTGCTGGCCATGAGCGTGGACGACGCGGAGCCGTTCTTCTCGGCACATCGCTCCATTCACCACGCGCTCAAGCTGCTGCAGGATGTGGGGCTGGGCTACATCACGCTGGGGCAGCAGAGCCCGACGCTGTCGGGCGGAGAGGCGCAGCGCATCAAGCTTGTTACGGAACTGGCGAAAGCGACGGGCCAGCGGCCCGTCGTCCTGGGCCGCGCGCAGCGCCGACCCGGGATCCAGGCAACCAACGGCTCGTCGTCTACGCTTTACATCCTCGACGAGCCCACGGTCGGGCTGCACATGGCCGACGTGGAGAAGCTCCTGCGAGTCCTGCACCGTCTGGTGGACGCCGGGAACACCGCAGTGGTGATCGAGCACAACCTCGATGTCATGGCGGACGCCGACTGGCTCATCGATCTCGGACCCGAGGGCGGCGATGCAGGCGGGCGCGTTGTGGCGCAGGGTTCGCCGGAGGAAGTAGCGAAGGCCTCGGACCGCTCGCACACGGCGCGCGTCCTGAAGACATTCCTCGCGCAGCGCGGACGCTAGAGCCTATCTCAATAGTCCGCACGAGTGCGACGGCGGCGATTTGGGATGCAGTTCTAGACGGCGGACACCGCCGTGTACTTGACGTACACAAGGGGGCCGACGGCGACGAAATGCGCCCAAATCGCCCCGTCCCGAAGGGTTGCCGCCAAAACGGGCGTCTGCTGTGTTGCTCGTCCTCGCCGTGGGGCCTGCCACTGCCGAGCCCGAGCGCCTTGCATCCATCCCGTTTTGGCGACAACGCATCACGCGCGGCCTATTGAGATAGGCTCTAGCCGGCGTGTCGGCAAAGAATGCCGGCGCCTGCGTCAAGTTCGCGAGTCGGCTCGCTTGCACAATTCGCTACCATGCAAGCGACCTCTCTAGCCCTCGATCATCTCCTCTGCGCAGTCGGCGATCCCGTCGCGGAAGTGAGTGCCATCGGCCCCGGTCACCCGGAGTTCGGCCGGGCGCAGATCATCCGTGCCGGAGCCGGCGTCCTCGCCAAGAGCGCTGACGCCCTGCCCGCGATTGCGCAGGTGCTCCGAACCGCGTCCGGAGCTCCGATGTCGACGCAAACGCGCGTGCACCTCGCCGCTGCGGACGCCTGGGTGTCTGGCAACCCGGTGCTCGCCGCCGAGCGCTATGCGTCCATTCTCGCCAAATGGCCTCACGACCTGCTCGCGCTGCGGCTGGCGCTGTCGTCCTACTTCTTCCTCGGTTGGCATGAGCAGCTGCGAGAAGTTGTCGATGGGGCCATGCTGGCATGGAGGCGCGATCGGCCGGGCTTCCAATTCGTCCTTGCGATGGCGTCCTTCGCGCACGCCGAGAGCGGCAACGCCGCGTACGCCGAGACGCTGGGACGACAAGCCCTGGCGAGCAACCCCGCCTGCCCGCTGGGCGTACACGCCGTGGCACACGCCCTCGCCGCGTCGGGCCGGCACGATAAAGGCGCACAGTGGATGCGCGATCAGCGCACACACTGGGCCACTGCAAGCCGCATGTGCACGCACAACGCGTGGCACCTCTCCATGTTCGAAGCCGAGGAAGGGAACGTCGAGCCGGCGCTGGCGATTCTCGATGCGTGGTTACTTCCCGCCGGCTCCCGGTCGGCGCTCGACGCGTGCGACGCCACGGCGTTGCTGTGGCGTCTGACGAGCGACGGCGTCGACGACGCTGGCCGCTGGAGCAAGCTCTCCGATGCGTTCGAACAGATACTGACACCAGGATTCTGGCCGTATGTCGACCTGCATGCGGCTCTTGCGCACTTGACGGCAGGAAAGCAAGAGCGCGTGCAGAAGCTCGCGCAGGCAATCGAGCAATGCGCGAAAGGTGACAGCTACGCAGCGTTGCGCGCGCGGCACGTTACTCAGCCGGGCTTGCGGGCCCTTCGCGCTCAAGCCGAAGGCCGCTATGACGAGGCCGCCACGGCCTTCGCTGGCCTGCAACCATTTCTC
>Ga0335080_10008724_pt1 | contig 10573 bp, 7 predicted proteins | sample Lox_Sample_34_FD_206720 | JGI IMG/M metagenome (GOLD analysis project Ga0335080, IMG submission 206720) | Soil microbial communities from Loxahatchee National Wildlife Refuge, Florida, United States - Lox_Sample_3.4 | ecosystem: Environmental > Terrestrial > Soil > Wetlands | place: USA: Florida... | reverse complement strand
CTTCCTACAGCAGCATCGACTACCAATTCAAAACCACCGACGGCCTGCAGATCCTCAGCACCGCTCGCGACCTCTCCAACTCCATTTTCGAAGACATGACCATCCCCGTCTTCTACGACCCCACTAATCCCGATAGAAACGTCACCCCCTCCGCCACATACTTCAAAATCGTCACCACTCCCTGATTTGGAATGCGATTTACGCTGAGCGTAACGAAGCGCGATTCATCGCGTCTTCGCAATCCCCCCACGGCGCGCATCCCGAGTACTTGAGGGTGCCCCATCCTTTTGTGCGCTTTTCGCACAAAGCGTGGGCTCTGACGATCGAAAGGCAATCCGTTCTTCTCATCCTCTTCTGTCACGCCAGAAATAAACTCGTCATCCTGAGGAGCGATTTTGCCATCGAAAGCTGGCAAGCGACGAAGGATCTCAACCACGTTGTCTTGACACAAAAATAACTCGACAAAGATGCCAGCCGTCCTGGCGCCAACTCCTCGGCACTGTTCTATACTCCACTCCCTATGCTCCCGCTCCCCACCGATCCCGTCGCCGCCAAGCCAATCCCTCCCGGCCAACGCCTAAACACCTATCGCAACCTCATCCTCCAGGACCCTCCGCGCAACGTAACGCTGAACCCAATTGCAAAGCTCGTGATAATCGTTCCACTCTTCCTTCTTTGGGTTTTCTATCTCAATCTCGTCGTCGTCCTTCGCCATCCCCGGCAAACCGGCGAACTCCAGATGCTTGCGCTCTTCGCCATTCCCGTTCTCTTCGCAGTGCTCGCGAGAGTCATCATCCACACCATCGCGTACCGCTCCCTTCTCCGCGCCGGCTCCTACTCCATCGGCACGGTCGTCGCAAAACAAAAGCCCGGCCTCTGGAGCTTCGGCAAGAGCATGATCGCTTTCGAATTTCCCGTCGGCGGCCACAAGCCCATGACCGGCCATGGCTTCGATTGGTCGGGCAACCTCGCCCAGGGCAAGCCCGTCATCGTCTTCTACAACCCTTCCGATATCTCCAGCTACGTCGCCCTGGTCTCCACTCCCTGGCGAGTCCGCACTCAGTCCGGCGAACTCTTCCGCCCTTAGCCAACAGAGAAATCCGGTCATTCCGAGCGCAGCGAGGAATCTCTCTTCGATCGCTGATCGCTCTATCCTCCATTCCGAGCGCCTTACCCTCAGCGCTTTTGGCGAACAGCTGCGCCCCATGTCCGCAACATCACGCGGACTTGCATGGAAACTTCCGCACCCAACTTCATCTCCCGTCGCCTGCGCCTAGTACACTACTAACCTTCATGGCCACCGCCACCACTCACCGTGTCGACTGGTCCCTTCTCTGGGCGCAGCGCTCCTTCCGCTTCTTCTTCACCGCCATGTTTGTCTCGCTCTTCGGCTCCGGAATGAACTTCATCGGCGTGAGCTGGTACATCATGTCCGCCACGCACTCGACCCTCGCCGTCAGCTGGCAAGTCATCGTCGTCACGCTTCCCGGCCTCGTCGTGCCCTTCGTCGGCGGCGTGCTCATCGACCGCTACGACCGCCGCTACCTCGGCGTGCTTCTCGACATCGTTCGCGGCTTCGCCGTCCTCGCCATCGCGTACATCGCCTGGCGCGCGCATCTCCAACTCTGGCATCTCTACCTGATGACCCTCATCACCGGCACCGGCTCGGCCATGTACTGGGCCAACGTCAACGCCCTCGTCCAGGAAGTCATTCCGCCAAGCCAGTTCACCGGCGCCAACGCCACCGTTCTCGTCGGCGTGCAGACAGGCATGCTTCTCGCCGGCACCTTCGTCGGTTTCTTCTACGACAACTTCGGCATCGCCGGCATTCTCTTCGTCGACGGCCTCACGTACTTCGTCTCAGCCTTCTGCCTCTGGTCGCTCCGCTCCGGATACGTCTCCCCGCGCGATCATCGCCAATATCCGCGCGAGTATTCCGAATCCTCCGAAGGCACCGCACAAGCGCTCGAAGCTGGCGAAAATCCCGAAGTGGCTGAAGCGGGCCTTTCGCTCTCCGTCTATTCCGACATGAAAGAAGGTTTCGGCTATCTTCGCGAACAGCCCGTCGTTCTCGCGCTCGGCATCACGCACGCTCTTCTCATGGCCAGCATCGTCAGCTCCAACGTCGTCCTCGTCGCGCTGGTCAGCGACGTTCTCCACTCCGGCGCGCGCGGCTTTGGCCTCATCGAAGCCGGATGGGCTATCGGCGCCATCATCGGTGGACTCATCACCAGCCAGCTCCCGCAGCGCCTTCGCCTTCCTCTCTACGTAGCCGCCATGGCAGGCATGGCGCTGGGCCATGTCGCCATTCCCTTCGTCACGTTTCTTGTCGGAGCGGTCGCGCTACAAACCGCCTTCGGCTTTTTCCGCGCCCTCTCCGGCGTCGTCGCTCAGTCTTCGCTCATGTCCATCGTCCCCAAACATTTCATGGGTCGCACACAATCCGCCTTCGCCATCTTCGCCACCGTCATGCAACTCGCCATGAGCTTTTCCCTCGGCTGGATCGCCCAACGCTACTCCATCGCCATCGGCTTCTTCCTCCTCGCCGCCCTCTACTCCGCCGCCACCCTAACCGCCTCCCGCGCCCGCTCTCTCCTCGCCTCCACCGCCTCCTGAGCCATCTGCCACCGCCGAGCCGTTGTAGGGTCGGCTTTATGCCGCCCGCCTTCCCACACCCGTAGAGCTCCAACCTGCGTTAGCCAAAATAAACAACCTGTCATCCTGGGGAGCCCGCCGCGGCGGGCGACGAAGGATCTCAACGTCAGCCTCATCGCGATCTCATTCCGGCGCATCACACCAATCCCTGTCTTTCCGAACGGAGTCTGCGCAGTGAGGAATCTCTCTTCCGCGACCACTCGCCACCTCTCCTTACTTCCTTACCTCCCTGCTTCTCTTTGCTACACTCTCCCTCCATGCAAATCACCACCATCCAACCCTTCCTCCATTACTTCTCCAACGTCCGTGAACGCACCCTCCGTGTCGCACACTGCATCCCTCCCGACCAAATCAACTGGTCCTACGCCCCTGGCCGTTTCACTCTCGGCGATCTCCTCCGCCACATCGCCGTCACCGAGCGCTTCATGTTCGCCGAAAATGTCCAAGGCAAACCCAGCCGCTACACCTCGCACGGCAAGGAGTTCGGCGAAACCTACGATCAGATTCTCTTGTTAATGGATGATCTTCACAAACAATCGATGGAAATCTTCGCCAGCTTCACCGACGAAGACCTGCAGAAGAAATGCCCGACACCCGGCGGAACCCAAATCACAACGTGGAAGTGGCTCCGCTCTCTCGCCGAGCACGAAATTCACCACCGCGGCCAACTCTATCTCTACCTCGCGCTTCTCGGCGTCCCTACTCCGCCTCTGTACGGCCTGACCTCCGAACAAGTCCGCTCCCGCAGCGAATCCTAACTTTCAACTTTGCACCTGACACTTTTCACCTTAAACGGTTTTTTTCGCTTCTACTGCTATACGCCTGCATCTTTCGACTTTCTTACCGTCTGAGTCTTAGCACCGTTTTCTTTATTTCCTTACCTCATTACCTCCTTACTTCTGCCTTCTCCCAGCAGTTCCACCGCCGCCATATTCAATTTCGTTCGCAGCGTCGATCTCTCATTCGCTCGCGTGATGTACCGCACCACCACCTGTGTCCCGCCTACGACTGGCCGCACATCTACCACCGGAGTAACCGATATCGCGCTCAATTCCCGCGAGCCCGCCGCATCTTTCCACTCTTTGGCCGCTTCATTCGCGCTCAGGCTCGTCAACTCCTCCACCTTCTTCCGGATCGCCTCAACCGTCGGGTACGGATCCTGCCCCGTCGGCAGCACCACTTGCAATTCGTCCCACAGCCACTGCCCGCTCGTCGAGAAATTGAAATAGTGCCCTTCGATCGCAAAGCTGTTTGTGAATGTCACTCGCCTTCCCGTCGGATGCCCGGAATCCGTCCAATTCCCCGTCTCCAGCAGTACCGTGTGGAACGGCCCGATCTGCACCACTTCGCCGGTCACTCCGTTGATCTCCACCCAATCGCCCATCCGCATCCCGTGTTTCCCCATCAACACAAACCATCCCACGAAGCCGACAATGAAATCCTTCAGTGCCACCGTCAGCCCGGCGCCCGCCAATCCCAAAAACGTCCCCAACTGCCCCGGCGGACCCAGAATCACCAGCGCGATCAGGAACAATGCCAGAATCTGCGAAGACACTCGTGCCACCGTTCGCAGCGACTCCACTTGCCGCCGGTCCATCGTCAGCTTTTTCACCAGCGAGTCCAGCCACGAACTGAAAAATATTCCGATCAACGCGATCGACAGGATGATCACCAGTCCCTGCAAGGCCCGGTGTACCTCATCCTTCTGTTGCGACCCTACCAGCTCGATCCATTGGCCATATACCGACGCCAGCTCTTTTTTCGTCTCGATTCTCTTGTCATACGCTTCCAGCGCTTTCTGGTCGCTGGTCAGCTGCTGCGTCTTTTTCAGCAGCGCTGCGGTATCGGTCTGACTCTTTTCCGCCGCCGACACATGTTCACCGCCCGGTGCGCTATTGCTCTGCTTCGCGTGATGCGAAAGTTCCGGCTCGCTCACCTTCGCGCTTTCAATCTGAGCTTCCAGTGCATTGTGCTTCGCCTGAACGGCAACCAGCTCTTCTTCCGTTCTTCCCTTCACTCGCCACAACAGCATCTGTTTATCGTGCAGTTGCTTCCACGCTACAGCACGGTGGTACACACCGAAGGCCTCGGCTGGCTCTTGCGCGGCCGGAATCGCCGTCGGCGTGTTGTGTGTTGTCTCCTCATGCTCGTTCTTCATCGCCTGGATTCGATCCACAGGATCGCCCCCAGCCATCTGGAAATCGTGTTTCGCGTCATCCACTTCGTCTTGCGCTAGATCGGCATCCGCCTCCGCCTGAATCAGGTCCGCACTGATCGCTTCCTGCCTCTCCGCCGGAGCCTTCGCCAACTGTTCCGCCAAGGTCTTGGCTCGCTCCTGCTCGGACTCCAGCACCTTCATCGCCTTGTCGAGCCGCGCCTTGTCCGCCTTGGCTTGCGGCGAGAGCGGCGGTGGGTGCAGCCGCGCATCCCGGATGGCATCCGCGAAGGCGAGGTCTACGTCGTAATCCGCCAGCCGCAACGCTTCCTGTGCCAACGGTTTCTCGTCGTGTGTCGTCGCCTGTTGCGCCAAACGTTGCGCCCTCCTCAGTGGGCGCTGGTCTACCGGCGTGTTGGCTTTCGTCGCGGTCTTTGCGGCGCCGCTTTCGGTGGAATCCTGCGCCGTCCACCAGATTCCAAACACTGTCGCCAGCAGCAGAAATACGATGACAACCGCTGCTATCTTCTGTCTGTTAAGCATCGCCATAGACGTTCGCCGTTTTTACACCTTATCGCGGACTTGGCTGGGATTCCTCTCAATCTCCGTGAATCGCGCTCGAAAGGCAAGGACTTCCTGTGTACGCTTCCGCTTCATCCGATTGCGCGACTTTCCCGCCCGCCTTACTCTGGACTCATCCACTCCCATGAGCGATCCTCGCCTTCCCAAACTGGTCTATTTTCTGATGCTGGTCCTCGGCCTTCTGCAATGGGTCCGCGTCTACGCCCAACTTCCGCCCGTCATGGCTGCGCATTTCGCCGCCAACGGCGTACCGAACGGCTTCCAACCCAAAGAACTTTTCTTCATCCTGATGTTCGTCATCGTCGGCCTTTCCGCCTTCGTCGCTTTTGTTGTGCCGTCCATTCTCTCCTCCAAACCGCCCGAACGCCTCAATCTCCCCAACAAATCCTATTGGCTCGCTCCTGAACATCGCCAGGATACGTTTCGCTTCTTCCGCGCACAGATGGCCTGGTTCGGCTGCGCAATCCTTTTTGTCTTGCTCTACGGCACTTCACTCGCCATCAAGGCGAACCTCACCGCGGAGCATCATTTCGATTCCACGGCCATGCTCTATCTGATGACGGCTTTTGTCCTCTTTTGCATCGTTTGGGTAGTCGCATTCGTCCGTCATTTCAACAACATCCCACCCCGCGGCGCTGGGAATCCACAAACATGAATTCTGCCCGGTTGACGGCTGCATCTGCGCAGTCTATTTTTGTACTTAGAAAGCGTTGCGATTTTTCGAGGTGGTTGGTTTCCCTTCGAACCTTTTTCGGGTCACGTTTATTTCGCCGCCTTCGTGACTCGCCGCCCTTCGGAAATTTCCGGCACGCCTCACCCGCTCCTCTGCCGAATCATTCGCTTTGCGAGGCTTTGCCTGCGTCATGAAAAAATATCTCATCGTCATCGAAGAAACCGGCTCCGGCTACACCGCCTATTCCCCGGATCTCCCCGGTTGTGTCGTCTCTGGCTGGACCCGCTCGGAAGTCGAACGGAAACTTCGCCACTCCCTGGTCCTCCACCTCGAATCCCTCCGCCAATGCGGCGAACTCCTCCCCGAACCCCACTCCTTCCCCACCTACATCGAACTACCCTGATCCATCTTGTTGTGTAGGGGCGGCTTTACGCCGCCCGCCTTTGGAATGCAGCAACTTGTCGCCGCTTTTCACTGCCGAGGATCGCCCCCAGCGATCCGGTCTCAAAATTCATCCAGTCATTCACGCGTCCACTCATCGCCGTAAAGAAGTCTCTCGTGCTCCCAAGTGCGAAATGGCTCCTTTAATCGTGCGGAGCAATCTCGCCCGATCTCCAGTAGACGCTCGGCGAGGCTCCCATCCGTTTCGCCTCTGACTTTCGCGAGACGCTCAGCAACGGCCGTTTCCGAGGAAGCTGTCGTCCTGAGCAGCGCCATCTGCGACGAAGGATCTCAACCGATCCCCAGGCACGACGGATCCGTCGCCGAAAAACAAAAACGCCCGGCTCACACCGGGCGTCCCATGAATTTCGAATTGCGATTTTCGAATTTACGTCTTTCTATAGATAATCCCGCGACGGCCCTTCCAAGAACGCCCGCAACTTCCGTGAGCGTGATGGATGCCGCAGCTTCCGCAGCGCCTTCGCTTCGATCTGCCGGATGCGTTCCCGCGTCACCGCGAACGACTGCCCGACTTCCTCGAGCGTGTGCTCGCTCCCGTCGTCCAGCCCGAACCGCATCTTGATCACCTTCTCTTCGCGCGGCGTCAGCGTCTTCAGAACCGACGAGGTCTGTTCCTTCAAATTCAGGTTGATCACCGCGTCCGAAGGCGACACCACCGCCTTATCCTCAATGAAGTCGCCCAGGTGCGAATCTTCCTCTTCTCCAATCGGCGTCTCCAACGAAATCGGCTCCTGCGCAATCTTCAGGATCTTCCGTACCTTGGACACCGGAATGTCCATGCGCTTCGCAATTTCCTCGCTGGTAGGTTCGCGCCCCAGTTCCTGCACCAGTTGCCGGCTCGTCCGCACCAGCTTGTTGATCGTTTCGATCATGTGCACCGGAATGCGGATTGTGCGCGCCTGGTCCGCAATGGCGCGCGTAATGGCCTGCCGGATCCACCATGTTGCATACGTCGAGAACTTGTACCCGCGGCGCCATTCGAACTTGTCCACCGCCTTCATCAAACCGATGTTCCCTTCCTGGATCAAGTCCAGGAACTGCAGCCCGCGGTTCGTATACTTCTTCGCGATCGACACCACCAACCGCAGGTTCGCCTCAATCAATTCCTTCTTCGCTTGCTCTGCTTCCGCTTCGCCGCGCTGAATAATCGTCAGTGTGCGCTTCAACTCAGTCAGCCCGACTTCGCTGGCCTCTTCAATGTCCTTCAGTTCCGACCGCCGCGTCCGCAACTCCCTCCGAGCTTCCGCCGCGTTCTCGCCTTTGGACACGTCCGCGCGCCGCTCCAACCGCACCGATTCGCGCTCCAGCGACTGCAAGCGCTCCACGGTTCCGCGCATCTTGTCAACGAGCCGCTTCTTCTCGAACGGGTTGAAATCGATTCCGCGAATTTCCAGCGAAATCTCGATTCGCGTCCGCGCCACTTCCCACTTCGCCCGGACATACGGCTTCTTCTTTGCCTTCGGAATCTTCTCGAGTCTTACCGCCTGTTTCAGCGCGTCGTCGTACAGCTTCGCAATCTTGTCGATGTGCTTCAGCGTCTGCTTGGTCTTGTTCGCGATTTTTTCTTCGGTCAGCTCTTCGTCGTCGAACTGCACGATCTCTTTGATCGACCGCGCGCCCTTCCGCAGATCATCTCCAACCGCGATCAGTTCCTTGATCACGATCGGCGAGCGCGTGATCGCCTTCATCACCACCAGTTGCCCGCGCTCAATCCTCTTCGCGATGGTTACTTCGCCTTCGCGCGTCAGGAGCGGCACTGTGCCCATTTCCCGCAGGTACATCCTCACGGGGTCGTTCGTCTTCTCCAGCGAGCCCGGCGTCAGATCCAGGTCGCTGCCCTCTTCCGCGTGCATCTCATCCTTGCCTTCGCGTTCGAGGTCCGTCGACACTTCCACCGCGCGCGCCGCTTTCGCCGACGCCGCATCCTCGTAAATCTCAATGCCGTTGCGTTCGAATGTGGTGAGTAGGTCGTCGATCTCTTCTGACGAATGCACTTCTGCCGGAAGCGAATCGTTTACTTCGTCATACAGCAGGTAACCGCGCTCTTTGCCGATGGCAATGAGCTGCCGTACCGCATCATATTTTTCTTCTAAACCCGTTGCCGCCACTGCACTCCTCCCGCTCAACTTAATCTCTCTTTTGCGCGAACGTTAACGTTACCGTCCCGCGCATTGTCCACACGAATTACAGCGAGAAAGCCCGCAATGGGCGTAAGGAGGATTCAACGACCCTCCGCATGACTCTCGATTTTTTCGTGAAAACCTTATGCGCCGTGCCCTGTCTCTGTTGCCGCCGCACGCTGCCCGCCTGCCGCGATTCCGCGGAACGGCCCCTGCGTCTAAAGACACATCTATAGATGCCGGGACGAGCGAATCCGTTTCCCGCGTAACCCTTCTACGTTACAGGCTTAACTCTCTTTCTGTCAACATGTTCCTGTCCTTGCGGCCATCCGCTCTAGTTTCGGAGTGCGGGAGCTCTGCTCCCGCTTTCTCACCCATTCCCGCTAGCCGGTCAGCCGCAGCTCTGCTGCCGCCAGCAATCAACGAACAACCCTCATCTTAAGTCGCGCACGGCCAAGGCCTCGCCCGTCCCGCTTCGCCGCAACGTAAGCCGAAGCGGGAAGTAAACAGCCTCAAAAGTCCGATTCCCGGATTCCGACTACCGCTTTTCGATTTTCGAACAACGATTTCCGGCCCTTCCTACCCCGCCGCCCGCTTCTTCAGCAACTCTTGCTTTCGCGCCAGCAACCCGCGCATCGCCTCGCCCGTCGGATTGCTCTCAATCTCCCTCTGCACCTGCGCCAACTCCCGCTCCACCTGCTTTTCCCGCAACGCCTCCAGGCAGCTCTCCGCCTCTTCCCACGTCCCCTCGTGCGCCTCTTCGAACAGAATCTCAAAAAACATCCGCCGTTCCCGCTCCGGCAGCGAGGCTCCAATCTCCGTCGCCTGCAGCGCCTGCCCCGAGAGCCCCGCCACAACCAACGCCCCAAAAATCTTTTCCGTTTCTAATCCGTGATACAGCGCCGATTCTTGTAGCCGCTTCGCCAGCTCTTGCCGGAATCCTTCCGCCTCAACCAGCATCCGGATTAGGCGTCGCTCAATTGGCTTCGCCGGCTTCCCTACGAGTTCTGGCCGCGTCTTTACTTCGCTTCGCCGCTCCGCCGCCGCCTTCGTCAACGCCGCCCGCAGCACCGGCTCATCTACCCGCAACTGCTGCGAAATCCGCGTCGCCCATTCCGACCGCAAGATCCGGTTCGGAATCTTCTGCACGTACGGCAACAAGAAATTCACCGCGCGCAACTTCCCCTCACCACTAGTCAAATCCATCTGCCGCGCCCGCCCGATCAAATAATCCACGTACGGCGGCGACTCCCTCAACGCCTTGATATACGCCTCCGCGCCTTTCTCGCGAATGTACAGATCCGGGTCCGCCTTCTGGTCTCCAATCGCCGGCAACGCCAGCACTTTCACCTCGAAATCATTCTCCAGCAGCAAAGAAATTGACCGCTCCGTCGCCGCCTGCCCCGCCGCATCCGGGTCGTAGTTCACGATCACGCGCTTCGTGAACCGCCCCAGCAGCTTGATCTGCGGCTCCGCCAGGCTCGTTCCGCAACTCGCCACCACGTTGCTGATGCCCGCCCGCGCTACCGCAATCGCATCCATATATCCTTCCACCAGAATCGCGAAGTCCGACCGCCGGATCCCTTCTTTCGCACGATCCATGTGGTACAGCACATTGCTCTTCGAATAGATTGGCGTCTCCGGCGAATTCAGATATTTCGGCTGGTCATCTCCCAGCGCCCGGCAGCCAAACGCCACGATTTTTCCCGACTCGTTCGCGATTGGAAACGTAATCCGCCGCCGGAAACGGTCGAACAGCCTTCCACTCTGGTCCCGCGAAATCAGTCCCGACTCCCCCAGCAGTTTCTCCGCATACTTCCCTTTGAAAAATCGCAGCAACACATCGCCGCCCGCAGGAGCATATCCAATTCCGAATCGTGCAATCGCTTCCGCGTCCAGCCCGCGATCCTCCAAATACGCTCGCGC
>Ga0335080_10008723_pt1 | contig 10573 bp, 11 predicted proteins | sample Lox_Sample_34_FD_206720 | JGI IMG/M metagenome (GOLD analysis project Ga0335080, IMG submission 206720) | Soil microbial communities from Loxahatchee National Wildlife Refuge, Florida, United States - Lox_Sample_3.4 | ecosystem: Environmental > Terrestrial > Soil > Wetlands | place: USA... | reverse complement strand
CACGCCCGCCCGCGGCATCCTCTCCCACCATACCCTCACCTACATGCGCCTTGGCGGCGAGCAAATCCAAAGGCCCGCCTGAACCCTCGCGACTGTTTCCACACCCGCAACCTGTCCGCCCTTCCCGAAACTTCATGCCGCATAATAGCCGCACGGATGAGCGGCCCCATGAACTACGACGAATCCGTCCGGTACCTTCTCGCGCTCGGCAAGGAGCTGGCCGCTCCTCGCCAGGCCCGTGTCCAGAAATTCGATCTTGAAAACATCACGCGCCTCGCGGAGAAGCTCGGCTCTCCCCATCGCGCCATTCCCTGCGCGCACATCGCCGGGACCAACGGCAAGGGCTCCACCGCCGCCCTCGTCGAGTCCATCCTCTACGCTTCGGGTGCGCGAACAGGCCTGTACACCTCGCCGCACCTCGAGCGCATCAACGAGCGCATTCGCGTCAATGGCCTCGAAATCTACGACCACGACTTCGCCGCCGCTTTCACTCGCGTGCAGTCCCTCATCGAGCAGATGCTCGCCTCGGGCGAACTCGCCGCCCACCCCACCTACTTCGAATGCGTCACCGCCATGGCCTTCGATCACTTCGTTCGCGCGCGCGCCGAGTTCTCCGTTTACGAGACCGGCCTCGGCGGCCGCCTCGACGCCACGAACGTTCTCCAACCCGAGGTCGCCGCCATCACCTCCATCGATCTCGACCACGAGGAATTTCTCGGCCACTCCATCGAGGAAATCGCCGCGGAGAAGGCTGGCATCCTCAAGCCCGGTGCTACCGTCGTCTGTGCCGCCGGGCGGCCCGAAGCCATCGCCGTCATCCGCAGCCGCGCCGCGGAGCTGGGTATCAGCCCTGCCGATTTCGTCGACGTCGCCGCTCACTATCGCGTGGAAAACGTCCAGGCCGCTGTTGGCGCCACCCGCGCCCGCGCCGTTTCTCTCCGTGATGGCTGGCAGCTCGACTTCAAACTTCCCCTCGCCGGCCGCTTCCAGCTGCACAACGCCCTCACCGCCATCGCCATCGCGCGAGCTCTGCAGGCGCGGCGCTTCCCCATCGTGGACGACGCCATCTACAGCGGCCTCGCCGCCGTCCGCTGGCCGGGCCGTCTGGAGCGCGTATCCGAACGCCCTGACGTCTACCTCGATGGCACGCACAATCCCTCCGGCGCGCGTGAGCTCGCCGCCTTCTGGCAGGAGTTTTTCTCGGGCCGCGCAATCCATCTTGTTTTTGGCGCTGTGCGTGACAAGGCTGTCGACGAGGTGGCTGGCTTGCTCTTCCCTCACGCCGCTTCCGTTATCCTCACAGCCGCGCGCACCTCGCGCGCTATTTCCCCTCCAGCACTCGCCGACCTGACCGCACATCACGCCGCCAACGTGGAGGTCGTTGCCGAGCCCGAACTGGCCTTCGAGCGCGCCCTCGAACGCGCGCACCCAAACGATGTCGTCTTCGTCACCGGCTCCCTCTATCTCGTCGGTGATCTTCGCCGCTGGTGGCGCGCGCGACATCCTGAAGGAACCGCGCTCGACAACCCCGCTGGTGTTGAGGGACGGACCCGCTAGCCGTGCGCCCGATCCGCGACGCTTTCGCTTACCTTCGCTCGATCCTCATCACCATTCCGTTGATCTATCTGCTCACCATCCTCTGGGGAACACTATCCGCCTTCGCCGCGCTCGTCGACGCCACAGGCCGCCTCCAGCACAGTTGCGCCCGCTGGTGGGCCCGCTGCCTGCTCGCCGTCTGCGGCGTGCGCGTCCGCGTCGCCGGCGCGGAACACCTCGAACCCGGCCGCACATACGTCTGGACCGCCAATCACCAGAGCTATCTCGACATCCCCGTCGTCTTCGCCTGGCTCCCTGCTGACTTCCGCATCATGGCCAAGGCCTCGCTCTTTCATTTCCCCTTTCTTGGCTGGCATCTGCGTCGCTCCGGTCACATGCCCGTTGAGCGTGCCAATCCCTCCCGAGCCGCGCGCAGCCTCCTCGCCGCAGCCGGCCATGTTCGCCGCGGCACCTCCGTTTTCATCTTCCCGGAGGGTGGCCGATCCCCCGATGGCCGTCTCGGCGAATTCCGCTCCGGTGCGTTCCTCCTCGCCGTCAAGGCCGAAACGCCCGTCGTCCCGGTCACCATCGCCGGCACCGTTGCCGCTCTGCCCATGCGCTCCTGGTGCATTCGCCCCGGCGCCGTCGAACTGCGTCTCCATCCGCCGATCTCGACCGCGGGAATGAGCAGCAGCGCTTGCGAGACGCTCGCCGCGCAAGTGCGTGAAACCATTGCACGTGACCTCGTCGTGCCCGGCCCGCTCCCCTCCGCCTGATTGCTCCGCGTAACCCCGCCTGCGTTCTTTTCATCTGAAGAAACTCGCGGCTCACGCCGCAAGGAGGCGCAGATGTCAGGCAAACTCGCTGGAAAAGTCGCGGTCGTTACGGGCGCCTCCAAGGGCATCGGCGCCGCCATCGCTTCAAGCCTCGCCGCGGAGGGTGCCGCCGTCGTTGTCAACTATTCCTCCAGCAAACAAGGTGCGGATCGTGTTGTCGCTGGAATCACACAGACGGGAGGCAAAGCCGTTGCCGTCCAGGCCGACGTGGCCAGCGAGCAGGACGTGAAGCGCCTCTTTGCGGAGACCCAGAAGGCCTTCGGCCGCCTCGACATTCTCGTCAACAACGCTGGAATCTATGAATTTGTCCCGCTCGACAAAATCACCGCCGGCCATTTCCATAAGCATTTCGATCTCAACGTCCTCGGACTCCTGATGGCTTCCCGTGAAGCGGCACGCCTCATGGGCCCCGAAGGCGGCAGCATCGTCAATATCAGTTCCATCGCCAGCACATTCACTCCCCCGTTCTCCGCCGTGTACAGTGGCACCAAAGCGGCTGTAGACGCGGCCACCAAGGCGCTCGCCAAGGAGCTCGGTCCCCGCAAGATTCGCGTCAACGCCGTCAATCCCGGCATGGTCGTCACCGAAGGGTTCCGGGCCGCGGGCATTCCCGACAGCGACTTCGAAAAGCAGGGACTCGCGCGCACCGTGCTCGGTCGCCTGGGCCAGCCGCAGGACGTCGCCCCGGCCGTTGTCTTTTTCGCTTCTGCCGACGCATCCTGGATCACCGGCGAAACACTCGTCATCAGCGGCGGACTCTTCTGAAGCGCCTCCTGCGGCGTCCTCTGCACTGCTGCGGGCCTTCGACTTTTACGTCTCTCTTTCTGTAGACTTTCTTGTCCCCGCAAAGGAGAACGTTGATGTCCGATCTCAGTTATCCCGTAGGCAGGTTCGAGTACTCCGGGCCTCTTACTGCCGGCGAACGCGACCGCCTCATCGCGGAAATTGCCGCCGCTCCGGCCGCGTTCCGTGCCGCTGTCGAAGGACTCACGCCGAAACAACTCGACACGCCTTACCGTCCCGGTGGCTGGACGGTCCGCCAGGTTGTCCACCATCTTCCCGATTCCCACATGAACGCCTTCATCCGTTTCAAGCTCGGCCTCACTCAGGACCGGCCCACCATTAACCCCTACGACCAGGATCGCTGGGCCGCGCTCGCCGACGCCGCACACACGCCTGTCGAAACCTCTCTCACCCTCCTCGACGCCGTTCACCAGCGCTGGGTAGTTCTCCTCCGCTCACTCGACACCGCCGATTTCGCCCGCGCCGTGAATCATCCCGAGCATTCTGCTCCGCTCACGCTCGACAAGATCGTCGCGCTCTATGCCTGGCATGGTCGCCACCACACCGCACACGTCACCGGCTTGCGCCACCGCATGGGTTGGAACGCGAGACATGCCGGGAAGAAATCCCGTCCTGAGCGCAAGGCGGCAAAAGCAGACGGCAAAACGCGCCGCTCAAAAAAGCGCTGATCAACAGTGGCCGCCGCCTCGAACCGTTCCGGCGCCGCGCCCGCCCCAAACGGGCCTGCAACCGGTGAAGCCTATGACGTGCTCGGGCCGCCCCGTGCGCCGGCTATCGTTCTTCTGCACGGCTCGTCGGAAAACCGTCGCATGTGGAAGCTGCAGGCGGAAGCGCTCGCTGGCCCTTTCCGTGTCATCGTCCCCGACTACCATGGCCACGGTGCCCTCGCCCATCTGCCGTTCCGCATGGACGACGTCATGGAGTACATCGCCGGCCTCGTCGATCGCGAGGCCGGCGGCAGCGCCGTCGCCGTAGGCCTCTCCCTCGGCGGCTACCTGACCATGGAATTCGCCACGCGCTATCCCGAGAAGCTTCGTGGCATTGTTCTCATGGGCTGCACCGCGGAGCCCACCGGCATCGGTGCCGCTCTCTATTGGCTCGCTACCTGCGTCATGAGCACGGCTCCGCTTCCAATCCTCGCAGGCCTCAAGGCTGGCATGGGCCGTCTGCTGCTCGGCCGTGAAATGGCGCCGCTACTCAACGGCTCCTGGTTCCGCGGCGGCGCACAAGGTTGTCGGGCGGTCATGTGGAAGAGCTCGATCGAAAAGGTGCGCCGCTACTCCGGCCCCATCCTTTTTATCAATGGCTCCCGCGACTATCCCTTCCGCACTCGCGAACGCAGCTTCCTCAAGGCTGCCCCCCACGCCCGCCTGGAACTCATCCCGCGCGGCTACCACCCCTGCAATTTAAGCGACCCCACCCGCGTCACCCTCGCCATCCGCCGGTTCGCGGAATCCCTCGCCAATTCGCCGGCCGACTGCGTGGCAGACAGGCTCGACGAGCAAGCACCCTGACGCGCCGGTCGCGACCTCTGCTAAACTTTCAAGGTTATGACCACACACTCAAAACCTCTTGTAGCCGTCATCATGGGCTCCAAGTCCGACTGGGAGACCATGGAACACACGTCCAGGACTCTCGACGAGCTTGGCGTGCCGCACGACGTGCGTGTGCTCTCCGCACACCGCACGCCCGATCAAACTCTCGAATACGCCGCCTCTGCTGAATCGCGCGGCCTCGAAGTCATCATCGCCGCTGCCGGCGGAGCCGCGCACCTCGCCGGAGTGATCGCCGCCAAGACGCGCCTGCCCGTTCTCGGCGTGCCCATGGAATCCAAATCGCTCAAGGGCCTCGACTCGCTCCTCTCCATGGTGCAAATGCCCGCCGGCATTCCCGTGGCCACGCTGGCCATCGGCAAGCCCGGCGCCATTAACGCCGCACTCTTTGCCGCCGCCATTCTCGCCAATCACCACGCGGACGTGCGCCAGGCCCTCGAGCGCTTCCGCGCCGCTCAGTCCAAGACCGTGCTCGAACAAGGCGACCCGCGCGAACCCGCAAGGAAGAACTGACGTGAGCAAAGACGTTCCCCGCATCGGCGTCCCCTTCCGCTCGCTCGACGACGAGCTGGCCGGCGCAGCCAAGAACCACAAGATCGAGTTCTATTACGCGGCCGTCCGCCGCGCAGGAGCGGAGCCTGTCACGCTCTCTCTCCAGTCTTCTCCAAGCGCCCTCGCCGAAATCTGTGCCGGCCTCGACGCCTTTGTTCTTCCCGGCAGCGGCAACGACGTGAACCCCGCGCGCTACGGCCAGCAGCCCCATCCGAAGACCGCCGCTACGGACGCTGCCCGCGAGCAGACCGACCAGGTTCTTCTCGACCACTCCTTCGCCTCCGGCAAGCCTGTCCTCGCCATCTGCTACGGCAACCAGTCCCTCAATGTCTATCGCGGCGGCAGCCTGGTGCAGGACATTCCCAGCGAGCCGGGCACTCACGTCGCGCACACCGCCCCGCCGGGTGGCGAGTATCCCGAGCATGACGTCTCGCTGGTTGCCGGCTCCGTCCTCGCCTCTCTCTCGGGCTCAATCCAGGCGCATGTGAACTCCTCGCATCACCAGTCCATTCGCGCACCCGGCGACGGCCTTCGCGTCACCGCCCACGCCCCCGACGGCATCATCGAAGGAGTCGAATGGACCGGCGACCCAAACTGGATAATCGGCGTCCAGTGGCACCCCGAGCGCATGCCCGGCAACGCCTTCGCGGGAGCCCTCTTCCGTCAACTCGCTTCCGCCGCTCGCCGCGCTGTTCCTTCACGTTAACTCCCTTGTTACCAACACCATGGGCCGCCACCTGCGACATCGGTCGCATCGCCCGCCGCTTCCAACTTTTTACTTTCGACTTTTCGCCCTCCCCGGTAGACTCTCCCTTCCCAAGCATTCCGCGTCCCGCCGAGCCTTCGTCCGGCACCGCGCGTCGGGCTTTGTCGAATTTCGTCCGCCTCAGGCGGATTCGAATTTCGCCATTTCACTTCTCAGGGGGCCCCTATGATTTCTCTCGCCGGCAAGGCCGCGCTCATCACCGGAGGCTCTCGCGGCATCGGCGCCGCCGCCGTCCGTCTGTTCGCCCGCGCCGGCGCGGACATCGTCTTCAATTACCATCGCGACGCCGAAGCCGCCGAGCGTGTTGCCCAGGAATCCCGGCGTCACGGCACCCGCGTCGACTTCTTCAAAGCCGACCTCGCCAAAATGTCGCCCGCAGAAAAGCTCGTCAAATTTGCCCACGAACGCCTCGGCCGCCTGGACATCCTCGTCGCCAACGCAGGCATCTGGAACGTTGAGGACGCCCCCATCGAGAAAATGACCGAGCGCCAGTGGGACGAGATGATGGCCGTCAACCTCAAGAGCGTTTACAGCGTCATCCACTTCAGCGTTCCCCACATGATTCAGCAGCGCGGCGGGCGCATCATCGCCGTCAGTTCCACCGCTGGCCAGCGCGGCGAGGCCCTCCACTCCCACTACGGCGCCACCAAGGGCGGCATCATCAGCCTCGTCAAGGGCCTCTCCTCCGAACTCGCCCCGCACAACATCCTCGTCAACTCTGTCGCCCCCGGCTGGGTGGATACCGACATGTCCCGCCCCGTCTTCCAGGACAAGAAGGTCTTCAAGCAGATCAAGGAGAAGCAACCGCTCGGTCGCGTGGCCACCGCCGAAGAATGTGCCGGCCCGATTCTCTTCCTGGCTTCCGATCTCGCCAGCTTCATCACCGGCGAAATCCTGAATGTCAACGGAGGCTCGGTTCTGTGCGGCTAGGCCCGCGCTCGATCGTTGCCCGCGGTGCGCACCGCGGCTCCGCCCGATCCACGGAACGTAGCGCCGGCGTCCCGCGCCGGACCTATCTTTCTCACGCACTGCGCGCGGCGTTGCCTCTTGCTGTTCTCGCGGCCCTCTGTTTCTATCCGCGCCCTGCTCCTGCGCGTCCGCAGGGCACCACCGTCCTCGCTCCCGATACCAGCGCGGTTAAGGCTCGCGAAGTCATCCAGCGCGCCATTCAAGCCCTGGGCGGCCCGGCCTATCTCGGCGTCAAGGACATCACCCGCACGGGACGATTCGCTGCCTTCGAGCACAACGGCCAGTCGAACGGTTCCATCCAGATCACTGTTTGGACGAAGCTCCCCGATAAGGAGCGCGTCCTCTACCAGACCAAGGCGTACTACACCGAACTCCCCGGCCCGATTCCGTGGCCCGTCCACAAATCCGGCTCGCTCTATCAAGTCCGTAACGGCGCCCAGGGCTGGATCCTCGGCTCCGCCGGCGTCGAAGACCTGCCGCCGGAATCCGTCGCCCGTCTCCGTGATGCCGGCAAGAAGGACATCAACCGGCTCTTCCGCTCGCGTCTCGACGAGCCGGACCTGATCCTCCGCTACACCGGCCAGGATCTGCTCGACCTCAAAATGGTGGATTGGATCGAATCCTCAGACGTGAACCGCTTCACCATCCGCATCGCCTTCGACCACTCCACGCACCTGCCCGTCCATGCCACCTACCTGTTCCGCGACGAAACGAACGAACCCGATCAGGAGGACGACGACTTCTCTGTCTATCACGTCTTCCAGGGCGTCCAGTCGCCGATGCAGATCGGCCGCTCGCGCCGCGGCTACCGCGTCTGGCAGTGGTTTTACGACGACGTGAAGTACAACACCGGCCTCGCCGACTCCCTCTTCACCCGCGAAGGCCTCGAACAAATGGCCAAGCACAAGTAGCGCCGGGCTTTGGCCCGGCATCCCCTACCCCCGCCGCCGCGCCCTGCATCGTGTCATCCCGAGTCCGCTGCGGCGGACGAGGGATCTGCTTTTTCTTCTCGCCGATTTTCGAGTTTCGGATTTCGAGTTTCGCTTCTCTGCCCTAGGGCAGCCCATTCTTCGCCAGGAACTTCACCATCGTCCCTGCGCTCGACCTCACGCTGCTCGCCGCGTGACAGTAGTAATACGCCGGCGTCGCCGCGCGCGCTCCGTTCTCCGTCCGGTACAGGAACACGCACGCATACACATTCGGGTCACCCGATGCTCCATGTCCAGCCATCTCGTCATACGTGCTCTGGTGCGCCGTCGGCGAAACCGTCCCCGCATTCGCGCCGACGTTGTCCTGTCGCGGCGTCCCGGCATACTCCGAGTACTGCGTGTCTCGCGTCGCGTTTCCCCCGCCGCCCGCGCTCACGTCGCGAATCTCACCCGCCACCATCACGTACCGCGCATCCTTCTCGGCCAGGCATGCGCCGGAGAGCTGCTTCGGCCCGTCCTTCGCCACCCACTGCCGCAGTTCGTCCCATTCCTTCGTTGGCATCGTAAGCGCTGCATACGGCCGGTAGGCATTCCGCGGAACACCGCCCTTGTACCAGGTCTTGCCCAGATCGTCCCACTTGTGCGTCAGTTCCGCTGCGCTCGGCCGCTCCTGCCACGCCGTCACCTTCGATGGCAGGTCCCACTGCTTGATCGGCCGCATCGCCGCCGCCGTAAAGGTCGTCTGAAAGGAAGGAATCGCCGGCGTTGAAAGCAGGTTCATCACGTCGCGGTCGATCGGCGCAACCGCGATTGGCACCTCGCATCCCGCCTTCGCCGCCTCCTGCGCCTGCGCTGCCGTGACCGTGAACCCGGCAAACAGCACGGCGACAAGTGCCCGCGTTGCTCGCACAACCTCGCTCATCATGGAGCCTTCGCCGCAACCACGCCGATCGTCGCGATGCCTTCTCCCTGCTTCATCGACGGCACCGAGCACACATGCAGAATGATTCCCGCCGCCGGCGCGCGTGCCGTGAAAATCGTTTTGCCGAATGCATCAGTCACGTAGCCCAGCTTCATCCCCGCCTCGACGTAGCTGTTGCGCTTCACCAGTGGATAGAAGATCCCGGAGGCCTCGCTCGGCACGTCCACCGTCTTTTCAATCCACACCGGGTTTTCGATCATCACCGGTTCGCCGGGCAGCATCTTCAGCGCGCGCATCACGCTCATCGTTCCCGTCACCAGCAGGTTCACGTCCTCGACTTCCGTCGTTCCCGCGTAGCCCGCCTCCACCACGATGGACGGCTTCCCGCGCACCGACGCGGTGTTATCGAGGTACTTCGTCGCCGCCGGATCCGTCGGCCGCTCGCGCCAGATGATGATGTGGTCCAGCCCGAACGCCAGTACCATCTCTTTTGACACGCGGTCCTGCTCGGCCTTGCCCGTCGGTCCCCAGTACGCGTATGGCCGCAAGCTCTCGTCCAGGTCGCCGCCGTGGTAGTCGATCAGGAAGCTGCAGCGGTCGATCACTTCCTTCGTGATGGCGTATGCCGCGCGCTCCGTTTGCGTCCCGTCCGCCTTCCCCGGAAAGAATCGGTTCATGTTCTTACCGTCCACCGGATTCAGGTGCGCCACCTTCTGCTCGAACGACGCCTGGTTCACCAGCGGCACAACCACCACCGTGCCCGCGAGCTGCGTCGGCTCCAGCGTCTGAATCACCCGTTCCAGCGCAAGTACCGACGCGTATTCGGTTCCGTGCGACCCGGCCACCAGCGCCAGCACCGGCCCCGGCTTCGTCCCGTTGATCACCACCACCGGAATCTTCGTCCCCGCGTCGCTGCCCGCCGGCACTTCCAGATAACCCTGCGCCTTCTGCCCGGCCTTCGCCTCTGCCGTCCCCACGCGAAGACTCTGCTGCGCGAGCAACGAGCCAGCCGGCAGGACGAGCGCCAAGACAACCACCGCCACCCGCAACTTGTCGGTCATGGGCCTCACGTGTTCCACCTCCCGCACGGTCGTTCGCCCACTTCGCTCGTCACTCGGCACTCATCACTCGTCACTGCCCTATTCACTTCTTCAATCTCCTCCCTGCAATTCCTCCCAATGCCCGTCGCGGAAGTAATGAATCACCGAGCCCTTCTCGACAAACGCGTCGTCAATGCCGTCGTGATCAAACGGCTCGAGCCTGCGGTTCTGCTTCGCCTTGCGAATCCGTTCCGGTGATGCCGCCGTAATCCGCCGCGAGTATCCATACACCACTCCCGACGTCAGCGCCTGCACGTAATCGGTATCCTTCTGTGCAGAAAGTTCCTGCACGCCCTGCGCCGACCCGTTCCAGAAGACCAGCACCGACGACGATCCCGCCTTCGAGCAGAGCGCCGCCCAGTCTCCGTTCGACCCGTTCCGAAACTTCCCGGAAATCACGTTCTCCGCCTGCTGCGCCCGAAACGTCTGCGGAATCAGGCATCCTCGCCGCACCAGTTCGTCGCGCACCGCGCCCGGCGCCTGCGCAAACGCACCGGGCGCAAGCCGCACAATGCTGAATGGATGAATCAGGTGGTCTCCTCCTGTAAGTTGCCCCTTCTCCACCTGCGGCTCGCCCTGCCGCGCCATCGCCATAGACCCCACCAT
>Ga0335080_10008722_pt1 | contig 10573 bp, 9 predicted proteins | sample Lox_Sample_34_FD_206720 | JGI IMG/M metagenome (GOLD analysis project Ga0335080, IMG submission 206720) | Soil microbial communities from Loxahatchee National Wildlife Refuge, Florida, United States - Lox_Sample_3.4 | ecosystem: Environmental > Terrestrial > Soil > Wetlands | place: USA: Florida... | reverse complement strand
TCTCGGCGATCACCCCGGCGACGGGCAGAGTGCGGGCCCACGCCTCGGCGAACCCCGCGGGGCGCCCGGTGACGAGGACGACCGCGACTCCCGCGCCGTCCAGCTGCTCCAGCATCCCGAGGGTGGAGGCGCGAAGCCGGCCGCCGGTGGTGAGCGTGCCATCCACGTCGGTGAACACGGCCTCGACCCGGGAGAGGTCGGCCTCGCGCAGCGGTCGGAGCTCGCTCATCGGGGGCCAGGGCACCCTACCCCAGCCACCGTGGCGAACCTCACTCGACGAGCGGTAGCGCGGCGAGCAGGGCCCGGAGCTCCTCCACCACCGGCCCGACGTCCTCGGGCGGGATGAGGGCCAGGCTCTGCTTGCGGGCGCGCCGGAGGAACTCGTCCAGTGTCTCGCTCCGACCGTACAGGCCGGCGGCGATCTCCGCCGCCTCGGCCAGGGCCACCGCCGCCGCGCGCCGGTCGAGGACCAGGAGCGCCTCGGCCTGCTCGAGCTTCACCCCGCTCCGGGCCCAGACCTCGTGGTCGTGCCGGCGGAGCAGCGCCCGCTGGTTCACCACCGCCAGGGCCCGCACCAGCTCCAGGACCCGCTGGCAGTGCTCCATGACGTCGGCCTTCGCCGGGAGCGGCGTTCCGGCCATGGCCCGGACCTCGTGCCGGTACTCGATGAGCCGGCGCTTGTCCTGGGCGCGGAGCGACCGGTACGGGGCGGTGCGCCCGAACGCGTCCATCTCCGATTCGAGGTGCTGGGCGTGCCACTGCACGTCCTCGGCCGCCGCCTCCTTGAGCTTCTGCGCCCGGGCCTCCAGGACCCGGCGGAGGTCTGCCACCGCCGCGCGGACCGAGACCGCTCCGGCGACCTCCTCGGCGTGACCGGGCACCACCTCCGAGCGCTCGACGTCGGCGAACGGCGCCACGAGGTCGAACACCAGGGTGCCGATGTGCTCGCGGAACCGGGTCCGCGAGGCCTGCACCTCGGCGAGGAGGTTCCAGCGGTCGGCCACCACTCCGGGGTCCCGCACCTTCGACCCGAGCGCCTGCACCTGCTCGAACAGCTGGAGGGCGGCCTCCTCGAGGACGCGCTCCAGCTGTGCCCGCGCCGCGTCGTCGAGCACCGCGTCCTCCACCAGCGAGGCCAGGCCGTTGCCGCGCACGGCGGGCTGCGACCCGACGTGGGCACGCACCAGGTCGATGAAGGCGTTCACGTCCCGGAGCGTGGCCGCCACCACCGGAGCCATCTCCTCCCAGGTGGAGAGGTCTAGGCTCGAGGTGGTGACCGGGGACTCGTACTGGAGGAGGTCCAGGTCCGTGAGCCGGGCGAGCGCGCTCGCCGCGCCGTGACAGACCTGGCGGAGACGGGGGGCTTGCGACTCCGGGACGGTGGAGAGTGCCGATTCGAGCGCTGGAGGCAGCAAGGGATCGTTCGAGAGCTTGCACGGACTCCCCGCGCCGATCCATGTGAGCAGCGCATGCCTACATGGACCGCGCCTGGAGGAGTCCGGCTCCACTTTCGCGACGTCGGCAGGGGCGTCCCGGTGGTGCTCCTCCACGCCTTTCCCCTCGAGGGGCAGATGTTCGAGCCGCAGTGGTCGGCGCTCTCGGCGCGCGCGCGGTTCGTCGTGCCCGACCTGCGCGGCTTCGGCGCGAGCGGCGCCGGACAGGGCCCGAGCGAGGTGGGCCTCATGGCCGACGACGTGCTCGGGCTCCTCGACCACCTCGGGATTCCGTCGGCGGTGGTGGGCGGCGTCTCGATGGGCGGCTACGTGGCGCTGGCGCTGCTCCGGAACGACCCGGGTCGGGTCCGCGGCCTGGTGCTCGCCGACACCCAGACCTCCGCCGACGATGCCCAGGGCCGGGCCGGCCGGGAGAGGACCGCCGAGGAGCTGCTGGCGAGGGGCACGGGCGCGCTCCTCCCCCTCGTCGACCGGCTTCTCGGGCCGTCGGCGCCGGCGGAGCTCCGTGCGCGGGTGCTCGGCTGGATCACGGCCGGCTCGCCCGAGGGTCAGGCCGCGGCGCAGCGGGGAATGGCGCTCCGCCCCGACGCGCGCGACATCCTCGCGCGCTTCGGGGGGCCGGTGCTGGTCGTGGTCGGTCGGGACGACGTCCTGACCCCACCGGCGAAGGCGAGGGCGATGGCGGACCTCGTCCCCGGCGCCGAGTTGGTCGAGATTCCCGGCGCCGGGCACCTGGCCAACCTCGAGCAGCCCGGGGCGTTCAACGCCGCGCTGGGGCGGCTCCTCGCGAGAGTCGGCGGCTGAGATGCCGGCTCCGCGCATCCGGGGCGGCTCCCGGCCGGGCTGGGTGACGCTGCTCGCTCTGCTGACAAATGCGTTCCCGCCGGGTCCGGCGCATGCTCTCGTCGCGGGTCCGTGGCTCCCCTGACCCGGCGACAGGTCCTCCTCGGCGGAGCAGTGCTCCTCGCCGGAGGCCGGAGCCCTGCGGCGCCCATCGCGGTCAGGAGGCTCCGGGTCGTCGTCGTCGGTGCCGGCATGGCCGGGCTCGCGGCCGCCGACGCGCTTCTCCGGGAAGGTCACGAGGTCACGGTGCTCGAGGCCACGATGCGCCCCGGGGGCCGGGTCCGGACGCTCCGGGAGCCGTTCTCGGACGGTCTCTTCGCCGAGGCGGGCGCCGGTCGCATCCCCCTCACCCATGCGCTGACCCACCGCTACGTCCGGCGGTTCGGGCTCACCCTGAAGCCGTACCGGCCGCGGAAGCCGGAGGTCTACCGCTACGGGGACGACCGGTTCGTGCTGAGACCGGGCGAGAAGCTCCAGCTCTCGAGGACCCACCTGGCGTTCTCGGGTGCTGAACGCCGGCTCGACCTCGACGGGCTCTACCGGCGGTACACCGGCCGGTACACCGGGGAGATCGGTGCGGTTCCCCCTGAGCGCTGGCCGGTGGGCGCTCCGGCATCGCTCGTCGACCGGAGCATCGGGCAGGTCCTCCGGGACGACGGTGCCTCGGACGCCGCGGTGTCGCTGCTCACGACTGGCTACGCGGACGACTCGGCCGCCGATTTCCTCCGCGACGCATGGTCACACGAGGCGCCGTCGCTGGAGCACATCGTGGGCGGGAACGACCGGCTCCCCGCTGCGCTCGCGGCGGTGCTCGGGGAGCGCATCCGCTACGGCACGGCGGTCGTTCGTATCCGCCAGGACGCGGACGGGGTCGAGGTCGTCGCCGACGGGCTCCGGACCGGCCAGAGCTTTCGCGCCGACCGCGCCGTCGTCACCGCCCCTCTTCCCGCGCTCCGGGCGGTGGAGTTCGTTCCGGCGCTGCCGGCCGAGAAGGCCGAGGCCATCGCCCACCAGGCGTACGGCTCGGTCACCCGCGTCTACCTCCAGATGCGGCGCCGCTACTGGGAGGACGTCGGGCTCGGCGGCTTCGCCAACCTGGACGTGCCGATGGAGGTCTGGTGCCCGAGCCACGACCAGCCGGGCCGTCGCGGGCTGCTCCTCGCCTACTGCTACGAGGACCTGGCCCGGAAGGTGGCGGCGATGCAGCCCGACGAGCGCATCCGCTTCTTCCTCGCGCAGGCCGAGCAGCTCTTCCCCGGAGCCCGCCAGCACGTGGAGGGGGGCGCGAGCTTCTCCTGGCACGAGCAGCCGTTCCAGGGTGGGGCCTACGTCGTGTACCCGCCCGGAACGCTGCGGCTGCTTCCGGTCGTCGCCGCGGCAGAGGGGCGGATCCACTTCGCCGGCGAGCACACCTCACCGTGGCCGGGGTGGATCCAGGGCGCCATCCACTCGGGGCTCCGCGCTGCCCGCGAGGTCGTCTCGGCCACCTGAGCGCCGCGCGAGGTCCCCCAGCACTCCGGCCAGGAAGCGGCGGAGGTTGAGCCCGAGGATGCGCTCGATGCGGCTCCTCGGGTGCCCGCGGCCGAGGAGAATCGCGGTCAGCTTCCAGAGGTCGGTGACGTCCCGCATCCCCGCGGGGAGCGGAACCAGTCCGTCGAAATCGCTCCCCAGGCAGACCGCCTCCTCGCCGGCGACGTCGAGGGCGTGCTCGAGGTGGTCCGCCACCGCCTCCAGGCGACGGCTGCCGAGGTAGGGCGTCCCGAAGATGATGCCGATGACGCCACCCCGATCGGCGATGCGGCGGAGGGCGGCATCGTCGAGGTTCCTCCACCGCGGCCCGAGCGCGGCGACCCCGGTGTGCGAGCAGAAGACCCGGGTCTCGGACTGATCGAGCAGCGTCGAGAGCAGACGCCGCGACGCGTGCGCCACGTCGACCGCCATACCCCGGCTGGCCATCGCGCCGAGCACCTCGCGTCCGAGCGCGGTGAGCCCGCGCCGCCCGCGGAACGGGAACGACGAGCCTCCGAGCTCGTTCGGAACCAGGTGGGTCAGGCCCAGGAAGGCGACGCCGCGCCGGGCGAGCTCCGCGACGCGCTCGACCCGGCCCTCGAGGGCGTGGCCACCCTCGATGCCCAGGACGCAGGCCAGCTTCCCCTGCTGCTCGGCCGCGGCGAGGGCGCCTGGCGTCGTCGCCAGGACCGCGGCGCCGGAGGCGCAGGCCTCGCCGAGGCGGTCGATCTGGTGGAGCGCCCGGGACCACGGCGTGCGGGCGGCGGCGAGCGGCCAGCGGTGCGCGAGGGCGAAGGCCCGGAAGCCCCCGACGAAGGGAAAGCCCCGCGACACCACGGTGAAGACCTGAAGCCGGACGCCCGCCTCGGCGAGGCGCACGAAGTCCACGTGGCCCCGGCGGTGCCGGACGCGCAGGTCGCGGTTCCAGAGCAGCGCGTCGGCGTGCGCGTCGGCGACGTACGCCTGCCGATGCAGGGCCCGGGCCTCCTCCTCGACCGTCCGATCCTGGAGGCTGTGTGGGGTCAAGCCACGTGGACGTTATCGCGGGGGAGAAGGTCGAGGCACCCCGCGTTAGACTCTCGCCTCGTGGACGCAGGGAAGGCACCGATGCGGGTGAGCCGCGAGGAGATGCGCTTCGTCTTCGACGAGGCGCGCTTCCGGTTGCCCCGCGACCGGACGCTGCTGGGGTGGATCGTCGACCAGTTCCTCTACGGCGAGGTGACCGGCATCCAGGTCGGTCACTGGCTCTACGCCGCGCCCTCGCTGGAGGCGGCCACCTTCTTCGCCCGTCAGGCGAGCGAGGAGCTGGCGCACGTGCGGGTCTTCCTGCGCATCCACGCGCTGCTGGGGACCACGCCGGGCCCGCCGCATCCGGTCGTCCGCTTCCTCTCCACCGGAGCGATGGGCTCGGACTACGCCGAGCACGTCGCGACCGAGATGGCGGTGGGCGAGGGCCTGGTCCTCGCCGTGTTCCAGGCGCTCATCGACACCGTGGACGCGCCGGAGATCGTCCGGCTCCTGGAGGGCGCCGCCCGGCAGGAGGAGCGCCACGTGGCATTCGGCGAGGCGGAGACCCTGCGCCTCCTCGCCGAGCGGCCGCGCCTGGCGGCCGACCTCCTCGGGGCGAACCTCCTCGGCCTGCTCGCCCTCCCCCGCCTCGCCCGGTTCATCCAGCGGCGGCTGGGGACCGACCACGAGGTGCTCCGCCACACCGAGCCCTTCCTCGCCCACACGGTCCGGCTGACCGAGCTGCGGCTCCAGCGGCTCGGGGTCCTCCGGGGCGCGCTCCGGGACCTCGGGTGGGGGCGGCGGGCCTGGCTCGTCGCCCGCGCCTGGGCCCGCCATCGGCTCAATCGCCTCCGGCGCCCGAGGCGACTGACCGACACCTACCTGTCCGATCCGCTGCTCCGGCAGGCGTCCTCCGAGGCCGCCGAGTGACGCTCACCATCAACGGAGAGCGGCAGGAGGTCCCCGACGGGCTCACGGTCGCCGCGCTGGTCGGCCAGCTCGGCATCCGCGGGCGGGTGGCGGTGGAGCTGAACGGAGACGTGCTCCGGCAGGCCCAGCATCCGGAGACGACGCTCCGCGACGGGGACACGCTGGAGGTGGTGACGTTCGTGGGCGGAGGGGCGTAGAAGTCCTCTGCATGGACGACGCACTGGTCATCGCGGGCAGGCGCTTCGGCTCCCGCCTGCTCATCGGAACCGGCAAGTACCCCAGCCACGAAGTGATGAAGCGCTGCCACGAGGCGTCGGGGGCGGAGATCGTCACCGTCGCGGTCCGGCGGCTGGATCTGAGCGCGAAGGGCGAGGCCTCGCTCCTCCACTGGATCGACACGACCCGGATGACGCTGCTGCCCAACACCGCGCTCTGCTACACGGCGGAGGACGCGGTGCGGACCTGCCGGCTCGCGGCCGAGCTGGGGATGAGCAGGTGGGTGAAGCTCGAGGTGCTCGGGGACGAGCGGACCCTCTTCCCCGACGTGGAGCAGACGGTGGCGGCAGCCCGGACGCTGGTGAAGGAAGGCTTCACCGTGCTGCCCTACACCTCGGACGATCCGATCACCGCCCGGAAGCTGGAGGATGCCGGCTGTGCCGCGGTGATGCCGCTGGCCGCGCCCATCGGCTCGGGACTGGGCATCCGGAACCCTCACAACATCCGCCTCATCCGCGAGGTGGTGAAGGTTCCGGTCATCGTCGACGCCGGCGTTGGCACCGCGTCCGATGTGGCGATCGCCATGGAGCTCGGCTGCGACGGCGTGCTGCTCAACACCGCCGTGGCCGGGGCGAAGGACCCGGTGCGGATGGCACACGCGATGAAGCTCGCGATCGAGGCCGGCCGCGCGGCGTTCCTCGCCGGACGCATCCCCCGCAAGGCCTACGGCTCGGCCTCGAGCCCCCTCGAGGGCCTGGTCGACTGACGCTCCCCCGGCTCATCGTCCTCACCGACTGGACGCTTCCCGAGGCCGGACACCGGGCCGCCCTCGAGGCGGTGGCGGCGCTGGGCCCCCGGGTCTGCATCCAGCACCGCGACCCGGGCGTGCCGGTCCGCACGTCTCTCGCCCGCGCGCGCTGGCTCGCCGGCCTCACCCGTTCGGGCGGCGCACAGCTGGCGATCAACGGCCGCCTCGACGTGGCCCTCCTCGTCGAGGCACACCTCCACCTTCCGGTGGACGCGCCGCGCCCTCGTGAGGTGCGCTCCCGGCTTCCCCCGGGACGGTGGATCAGCGCCGCGGTGCACTCGGGGGCGGAGCTGGAGGAGGCCCGCGGTGCCGACGCGCTGCTCGTCTCCCCGGTGCATCCCCCGGGCTCCAAGCCCGACGACACGCGCCCGCCGCTGGGCACCGCGGGGTTCGACCGGCTGGCCCGGGCCGCGGCGACCACGCCCTGCTACGCGCTCGGGGGGATGACCCCAGAGGCGGTGAAGGAGCTTCCCCTGCTCTGGGGCGTTGCGGTGCAGAGCGCGGTCCTCCGTGCTCCGGACCCGGCGGCGGCGGCCCGGGCCTTCCTCGCCGTGCTCCGCTGAGACGGTGGGCCGGCGGACGCCGGCTCGTCGGCGTCCCCCTGACGCGGGGGGGGGGGCTGACTCAGAGCGCCGCGCCGGCCGCCCCCCAGTCGCTGGGATTGCGCGAGACGCAGTTGTAGTCGACCGCGGGCTCGTCCCACTCCGAGTTGGGGGGAACGATCCACCGCAGGGCCGAGGAGTCCAGGAGCGTGTACGCGCCCGCCCAGCCTCCCGGGTTGTAATCGAGACCTGGGCTGGTCGCCGTCGTGCCCGAGCTGTACTGCCAGTTCTTGGCGACCTCCCAGTTGTTGGTGTTGTCGTTCGAGTACCAGGCCCAGCCGCCGTCGTTGAGGACGATGTTCTGCCGGAGGCGGTTCCAGCCGGCGGGATTCCCATCCGGAGCGTCGAAGCGGATGGGCCAGGTCTGCAGGTGGGCGAAGGTGTTGAACCCGACGTAGAGGTTCGCGTAGCCGTCCCAGATGCTCCCGCCGCTGTGGCTGCGCCAGTAGCGAACGGCCTGGCTCAGGCGCTCGACGATGTTGCTGGTGACCATGACGTTCGCCGCGCTCCAGCCGCCGGTCGATCCCTCGTTGGCGATGGCGATGCCGAGCGCTCGGGTCGAGACCCCAGGCTTGTTGTACGAATCGGTGCTGGCGAAGACGTAGTTGCGATCCACCGTCACGCTCTGCGAGTTCGAGACGTACAGGTTCACGCTGTAGCAGTTGTAGATCTTGTTGCCCTGCACGGTGGCCCCCGAGAGCTGGAGGATGTCGACGCACTCACCCCAGCTGTCGTGGACGGAGTTGGCGATGAACTTCAGGCCCCACTGCTGCCGGTAGGTGGCGCTGGCGAACCCTCCGTCCCACCAGGTCGACGACTTCCACTGGTTGCGCAGCACGGTCTGGGAGATCTCGTTGCCCACCACCTCGTGCTGGTGGCCGTCCATGACGATGCCGTGGCGAGCGGTGTTGCGGATGGTGTTGAAGTACAGCTTCACGTACGTCGCGTAGTCGATCTTCACGCCGTATCCGCCGTGCTCGGCGTCGGTCACCCCGGTGTTCTGGATGGTCAGCCCCTGGAAGGCGAGGTTGGACACGTTCCAGAGCCAGACGATGGCCTGGTAGTCGCCGACGCTGTTCCAGCCGTCGATGGTCGGGTTCTCGCCGGGGTAGTTGGTGACGAGGACACGGTCGCTGGGCCAGAAGTTCGAGATGCTGAACGGGCCGTAGGTCCCGGCGCGGACGTAGAACGTGTCCTTTCCCTTCGCGCAGCGGACCGCAGCGTCGATGGTCTGGAAGGTGTAGCCGGCCGAGGTCGGGCAACTACCTGGGTTGGTCCCCCAGGGGGCGACGTAGAAGGTCCTGCCCGCCGGGTCGGCCGTCAGCCGAGCGGGCAGCGGACACTGGGTCCAGCTTCCGTCGGCGCCGGCCGCGAGCGCAGGTCCCCCCGCCACTCCGAGAGCCAGTCCGAGAATCCAACCGAGCTTCTGCAACGCCGCCTCCTTGGGTTTGCGGATGGGAGGCGACCGTACGACGCACGGCAGAATCGTTTCGTGGTGAACGTTGCTCGCACATCGATGCCAGGGCGTCGACTTGCCAGGCAGGCGAGCCATTGTCCGGAGAGCGAGCGAGCTCGGCCCCTCGGCTTGCGGAAGAGCGCGCGGCATGGATCCGCGGGCCAATCCGGGATCGACGCGCTCCGCCGCGGCGCACTGTCCGCGAGCGCGCAGCGAACTGGTCCGTCGCCGTTGGCCGCGGCGCGCACGGCGCCCACCTTGGGCGGCGCACGATGAGCTCTCCCTCCTTCCTGCGGCGCGCCGGCCCGCTGGTCCTGGCGCGCTTCGCGAGCGCCATCGTCACCACCGTGGTCCCGCTGGTGCTGGCCCGGGCGATGCCCATCGCCGAGTACGGCACCTACAAGCAGCTCTTCCTGGTGGCGACGACCCTCACCGCCATCTGCACCTTCGGGCTCCCGCAGAGCCTCTACTACTTCATGCCCCGGACCGACCGGGCGCGTCCCTTCGTCGTCCACACCCTCGTGCTGCTCCTCGTCGCGGGCGGGGCCGCGGCGCTGCTGGTGCTCGCCGCGACGCCTTGGGTGGGGCGCCTCTTCAAGGCGCCGGACCTCGTCGCCTACCGCGGCGCGCTCGCGACCTACACCGGGTTCTACCTGGCGGCGTGCGCGCTCGAGCCCATCCTCACCAGCCAGGGCCGCACCGGAGCCTCCGCGGTCAACTACCTGGTCTGGGACAGCCTCCGCGCGGGCGCGATGACCGCCCCGGTCCTCCTCGGCCTGGGGCTCCGGGCGACGATGTGGAGCGTGGCCCTGCTGATGGTGCTCCGGTTCGGAGCCACCTGGCTCATCGCCATCCGCGGGACGCTCGGCGCGTGGTGGGATCGCGCAGCGCTCCGCGCCCAGCTCGCCCACGCCCTTCCCTTCGGCGCCGCGCTGGCGGTCTCGGTTCCCCAGCACGCGTTCCACCAGTGGGTGGTGAGCGCCCGGTTCGACTCCGCGCTCTTCGCCATCTACACCGTGGGGTGCTTCCAGCTCCCCATCGTCGACCTCCTCTACACCCCCACCAGCGAGGTGCTGATGGTCCACGTGGGCGAGCTCGAGCGAGCCGGCCGGCTGGCCGAGGTGGTCCGGGCGTTCCGCGAAGCCGCCTCACGGCTCGCCTACGTCTTCGTTCCCACCTGCGCGTTCCTCCTCGCTGCCGCGCCCGAGTTCATCGAGGCGGTGTTCGGGGCGAAGTTCCTCCCCGCCGTGCCGCTCTTCCGGGTGAGCACGCTGGCGGTGCTCTTCGGCTGCTTCCCGCTGGACGGACTGCTCCGCGCGCGGGGCGACACCGCGGCCATCTTCCGCTCCTACGTGCTGAAGGCCGTGGTGACGGTTCCGCTGGTCCTCGCCGGGGTGCAGCTCCTGGGGTTGCTGGGAGGCGTGCTCTCCTGGCTCGTCGCCGAGGCCGTCGGCAAGGTGCTGCTCGTCGCTCGCCTTCCCCGCGCCCTCGGCGTTCGCCGCCTGCGCGCCCTGCTCGAGCTGGTGCCGGTGCGAGCGGGGCTCCGCGCCGGAGCGGCCTCCCTCGGCGCCGCCGCGGCGATGCTCGTCTGGGACCGCGTCATCGCCGGGCACTGGAGCTGGCTTCCCCACCGGTTCTTCTGGCGCCTGGTCCCGGTCGGGACGGCGACGGCCGTGTTCGGAATGGCGTACGTCGGGGTGCTCCACCTCCTCGGGGTGAGGGTCCTCGACGTCCTGAAGTCGCTCCG
>Ga0335080_10008721_pt1 | contig 10574 bp, 5 predicted proteins | sample Lox_Sample_34_FD_206720 | JGI IMG/M metagenome (GOLD analysis project Ga0335080, IMG submission 206720) | Soil microbial communities from Loxahatchee National Wildlife Refuge, Florida, United States - Lox_Sample_3.4 | ecosystem: Environmental > Terrestrial > Soil > Wetlands | place: USA: Florida... | reverse complement strand
CACACAGACGCCCACTCCACCTGCGCCGCTGCCGCAGTTGCAACTCACCAGCTTCGTCTCCGGGCTGGCATCGCCCGTTGGCTTCGAGAATGCGCACGACGGCAGCGGGCGGATCTTTATCCTGGAACAGGTGGGCAGGATTCGTATCATCCGCAACAGTGTCCTTCTCGGCACTCCTTTTCTGGACATCAGCGCCAAGGTGACTTGCTGCGGCGAACTCGGCCTTCTCGGCCTCACCTTTCATCCTTCTTTCACCTCCAACCGCAAGTTCTACGTCGATTACACCCGGCCTTCGGGATCGATTTGGCAAACCGTGATTGCCGAATACCAGGTCTCGGCAGGCAATCCCGACGTCGCCGACCCCAACAGCGAGCGCATTCTGCTCGTGGTGGATCAGCCGTTCTCCAATCACAACGGCGGACAACTTGCATTCGGCCCCGACGGCTTTCTCTACATCGCGTTCGGTGACGGCGGCAGCGGCGGCGATCCTCTCGGCAACGGGCAGAATAAAAATGTCCTGCTCGGCAAGATTCTCCGCATCGACGTGAACTCTGCCACTGGCGGACGTCAGTACGGAATCCCGGCCGACAATCCCTTCGCGATCACGGGCGGTGCGCCGGAGATTTTTGCCTACGGCTTCCGCAATCCCTGGCGCTTCTCGTTCGACACCAACGGCCTCCTTTATGTCGGCGATGTTGGTCAAGCCAGCTTTGAAGAAGTCGACATCGTGCAGAAAGGCCTGAACTACGGCTGGAACACGATGGAAGGCACGCACTGCTTCAATCCTTCCACCGGATGCAGCATGACGGGGCTCACTCTTCCCATCATTGACTACGGTCGCAGCGACGGCGGCACGGTCATCGGCGGCTTCGTGTACCGCGGCTCATCCATCCCTACTTTGGTTGGAGCGTACGTCTTCGGCGACTTCCTCAGCGGCACAATCTGGGGCTTGCGCCAGGACTCAACCGGCGCTTGGCAACGCACGCAGCTCGCCGGTACCGGCAGATCGATCTCCTCCTTCGGCCGCGACGAAGCCAACGAACTGTATGTCATTGACTACGTCGCCGGAACGATCTTCAAGCTGGCGGCACAGTAAGCGCGTCTGAAACAAGCTGTAAGCGGCCGCGATCCGAAGCCTGGAGCCTGCCGCCAACGATTCCCAAGCTGGGAATCGCGACCTTACTTATTTCTGCCCTTGCTTGCTCTCCATCAAATCGCGATTGCGTTCGTTTCTACTACCCTGATCCGCGCACACAAAGTGCAGGCGGTTGTGTCTTCACGGCCGCTGTTTCGATCTTTGACAACTTGAGGCGTTTGGCAGCGCGTGAGCGAGTCGAGCGCAGCGACGCGGAGTCGAAGGATCCCTTCTGTTTGCATTTTTGACAACACAATCGCAATCTCCCGATCTTGGTGGTGCGCAAAATCACGGTCGTGACCGCCCCGTGACAGCCCCGAGAAGCCCTCCCGTAACTTCTTTGTTTTGTTATGACGACCGTGACGTCTCGGAGGGGGTATCCGGGAGGTGTCTAAGGTTTACTAAGAAGTTAAACAAACGGAGCTGTTGACCGGGCTCCAGCTAGACCTCGCGGGAGCCGGTTGCCCATATCCCCAGAGCGTACAATGCTCGTGATCGCCCGCCGCGCAGACATCGAAACATCAGTCGCGCGAGCGACGCGCACCAGAAGCAAGCGACCTGAACGTATGGCGCAGGATATTGACTGGTCGGAGTTGAGTCGCCGTCGCAGTCCGCAGCGACGACGCCGCCTGCCTATCTTTATTGTTCTTCTGATCGTTCTGGCCATTCTTTTTTTCGGCAAGACAGCCGCGTCTTACTACGTCGACGCTCTCTGGTTCGGCTCGCTCGGCTATCGCGACGTATTCTGGACGACACTGAACCTGCAATCCGTCAGCTTCCTTGCCTTCACCGCAGCCACGTTTCTGATTCTCTTCGGTTCGTTTCTCGTGCTGAAGAGGTCGGTTGGCGACCAGTTGCCCGCAGGTCACACCATCTTCATCGGGGAGCGGTCGGTCAAACTGCCGGTTGAGCCTGTTCTGCGTTACTTGGCGCTCGCCGGATCGGTTGTGATCGCTCTCATCAGTGGCACCGCCATGATGTCGCAGTGGCCTGCGCTTGCGCTCTATTGGTACACGCGAAGCGCTCCCAGCGGAGTTGCCGACCCCGTCTTCGGCAAGCCGCTTACTTTTTATTTCTTCACGCTTCCGGTGTGGCAGTTGGTATCGAGCTGGCTGGTGGTGCTGGCGATCATCGTTAGCATCGTGGCGCTGTTCTTTGTTGCCATTGGCAAGGGCGCCCGCGCTCTGGCAAGAGAGCGCGGCGGGTCCGTACCGTTGCCCTCGCGCGGAGTCTGGATCGTCTTCGCGCTGCTGCTGGTCATTATCGCGGCGCGAGTGTATCTCGGCCGCTATGACTACCTTTTCGAGGACCATACGATCCTCTCCGGCGCCTCCTACGCCGACGTTCACGTCACCATCCCGGGTCTGCTGGTTGTCTGTGTTGCGCTCCTCTTCGGCGCGGTCATTGGGATCGTAAATGCGTTCACCGTGCGACGCTTGCGCTGGCTCATCGCCTCCCTCGTCCCGGCGCTTGTGTGTTGGTTCGCATTGCAAGTGATCGGTTGGTATGTAACCAGCTTCGTCGTGAAACCGAACGAGCTCGTCCGTGAGCGCCCGTATATTTTGCAGAACATCGAGCTGACGCGACGAGCCTTCGGGTTGGATCGCATCGCGCAAAGTCCGTTTGTCCCGGAAACCGGCCTCGATGCCGTCAATCCTGCCGCCAATCAAGCAACGCTGCAGAACATCCGCTTGTGGGACTGGCGCGCCTTGCAGGACACGCTGCGGCAGATCCAGGAAATTCGCACCTATTACGACTTCCCGGACATCGACATCGACCGCTACACGATCGGCGGCAGCATGCGTCAGGTGATGCTCGCCACGCGCGAGCTTAGCGTCGAGAAGTTGCCCGAGAGCAGCCGTAACTGGATCAACGAGAAGCTCATTTACACCCACGGCTATGGCATCACCATGAATCCGGTGAATGGCTTCACGCCCGAGGGCTTGCCGACCCTGATCTTGAGCGACATGCCGGTGCAGAGCACGGTCAGCACCATCGCCGTCAATCGGCCGGAAGTCTATTTTGGCGAGCTGACCAACACCGATGTGTACGTGAAGACGCGACAGAAAGAATTCAACTATCCCCAGGGCCAGACGAACAACGAAACTTCTTACGAAGGCGATGGCGGCATCGTTCTTGGAGGCTTTCTGCGTCGTGCGATTATCGCGTGGGACCGCGGGGACATCGCGAAGCTGCCGTTCAGCGACGATGTCAACGCGCAAAGCCGCTTGCTCATGCGTCGCAACGTGCGCCATCGGGTAGAGGTTCTGGCCCCCTTCCTCAGCTACGATCCGGATCCGTACATCGTCATCGGCGACGACGGTCGCTTGTTCTGGATGATGGACGGGTTCACTACCTCTGACAGCTATCCGTACTCGCGTCACTACAACGCTGAAGGAAGTTTCATCAGCTACATGCGCAACAGCGTGAAAGTGGTGATCGACGCCTATAACGGTGCGACGACTTTCTATGTGATCGACTCGGAAGATCCCATCATCGCTGCCTATCGCCGCATCTACCCTGCCCTCTTCAAGGACGTGGCCGCGATGCCGCCGACCCTCCGCAAACATGTGCGCTATCCCGAGCTGCTGCTGAAGCTGCAGGCGGAGGTCTATGGCCTGTACCACATGACGGACCCGGAGGTGTTTTACAACCGGGAAGACTTGTGGACGATCGCCAGCGAGACCGGCGCCAACGCGCAGGGCCAACCGGCGAGCCAGGCGATGGAACCTAATTTCGTGCTGATGAAACTGCCGCACGAAAACGATCTGGAGTTTGTCGAAATGCTGCCGTTCACCCCGGCGAATCGCAACAACCTGATCGGGTGGATCGCCGGACGCAGCGACGGCCAGCACTACGGCACGGTCGTGGCCTACGATTTTCCCAAGACTCGGTTGGTTGACGGCCCATTGCAGGTGGAAGCGCGCATCGACCAGAACGCGCAGCTCTCCGGACAATTGACGCTCTGGAACCAGCAGGGATCGCACGTGCGCCGCGGCACGTTGTTAGTTATCCCTATCGGGCGTGCGCTGTTATATGCGGAGCCGATTTATCTGCAGGCGCAGCGAAGCCCGATGCCGGAGCTACGGCTGGTGGTGCTGGCGCTGCAGGATCGACTTGCCTACGGACCAACCTTCGAAGCTGCCATGGCGGCGCTTTTTGGAGGAGTTACTTCTTCGACGGCAGCTGTCGCCTCGTCAGAGTCGAAGCCCGCTGCTGCGGCCCCAGCCGCAACTGCGCCAGCAACCGATCTGAACGGTCTCATCTCTGAAGCTGCAAGAGATCTCGCCGACTATCAACGGCTCACGTCGGAAGGCAAGCTGGGCGAGGCAGGACAGAAGCTTGAACACCTGAAGCGCACGCTGGACGAGTTGAATAAACGCAGGCGATAAGACTCTTCGCGAACCGTGCACGGCGGCATGGTTCTCTCCTGCCTGGCTTGCGTCATTGAAACATGAAGCCCTGCGCCTCGTCTCCGAAGCGCAGGGCACAGTGGCAGCCGAACCTGTAAGCCGAATTCTGTCCGCCTTGCGGCGTGACGGTCATTCCTCTGGGCTGCGCATTGCTGCGCTGCTCTAGCGACCTACCCGGAAGTTTGGCGCGCCGAGCCGGCACGCGCCCCGGCAAGCCGAGGCTCCTCCCCTATTTGGTCTTGCTCCGTGTGGGGTTTGCCGTGCCCCGTTCATTACTGAACGGGCGGTGCGCTCTTACCGCACCTTTTCACCCTTACCCATGCGGGCGGTATGTTTTCTGTGGCACTTTCCGTCGACCGGCCTTCAAACCGGCCTCCCGGACGTTATCCGGCACACTGCTCTGCGGAGTTCGGACTTTCCTCTGCCGCCGAAGCGACAGCGACCGTCCGGTCCAGCTGCCTACAGGGTCATTATACAGGGGCCAGGGACCAGGAGCCGGGGGCCAGGTTTCAGGTTGCAGGTTGCAGGACAATCGCCCTGCTGATTACCAGCATCGTGCCCGCGAATAGCAGCGTGTCGAAGATGAAGTTGATTGCGTTCACGTGTTCCGGCACGTTGCGCGCAAGAAAGAACTGTGGCACGTACAGTACGACCGTCAGCAACAACATGAGCAAGCCCGCGCCTTTTGCGCCTCTGACAGCGTACTGTCTAACGAACATGGAAAGACCAAACACGATAAGCAGCGTCCCTACCACGTATGCGAGCGCCAGCGGCAAGGGAACCCACGATGCGGTCGGCTGCGAATCAGGCACACCCGGCGAGAGCTTGGGATGAAGGAAGTGCTCGATGCCGAAGTAGATGATGACCATCGCGGACCAGAATCTGGCGGCTGCGGTCAGCCTTTTTTCAGTTGCAGGCTGGTCGCCGCGCACTACGACGGCGAACATTGCGAAGGCGCCCAGTGAGAACGTGGTCTCGCGGACGCTGACAATCCATGCGATGCGGAACGCCGGGTTGGCAATGGCGCCCGGCAGGTGCAGCAAGAGCACAAAAAGAGCAAACATCACGCCAAGCAAAAACGTAGACCAGCGAAGGCATCGGCGGGCGACCAGGCTCAGGGCGGCAGCCGTGTGCGCTGCGCCCACGAAATAGGCAATGAACACGCGCGCCGGGAGCCACTTCGGCACCAGGGCGGAGAGGCTTCTGGCTGCGGTAAAGTGCTCGCCTGCAAAGGCAGCCAGCGACGCGGCAATCAATACCGGTCCCAATGCCAGTATCCTGGAATTGGAGGGCGGCGACGGCAGGAAGACGTCGCGACGATACGTGTAGATTCCGGCAACCAGGAAACTGCAACCCATAGCGGTTGGCCAGAAAACGGCGGGAGCAATCATGTGAGCCTCAGAGGTGTGCAGCGACTAAATAGCGATGAATCATACTCAACTTTCGGCGGCGAGAATCGGACCGCACGCGATCCATCCCCAGTTTAAGGAGGTCTCCGACCAGCCACACCGATTGTGGCAGCGTTCCGCGGCGCCGGTCATCTATTCTATTTACAGTTGATCCACTCAACGATGAACACTAGCGAAGGCATCCGCATTGCCCTGCACTCGTTGTGGGCGAACAAGCTGCGCTCCACGCTGACGCTGCTCGGCGTCGTGATTGGTGTGGCGGCTGTGATCGCGGTGGTGACTTTCGTCAACGGGATCAACGGCTACGTCGCAACCAAGATTTTTAACCTGGGGGCCGACGTCTTCATCGTCAGCAAGGTCTCGCCCGTGGTCACCAGCATTGACCAATTGATCGAAGGCGAGAAGCGCAAGGATTTCGCCCTTGACGACTACGAAGCCGTGCTCGCCGGTTGTACGAATTGCAAGTACGTGGGCGCCAGTATCTATAACTTGAACGGCAAAGTGAAGTACGGCGACCAGTCCAGCAGCGACACCATGGTGCGCGGCCTCACGCCCAGCATGGGCCCGATTCTCGATTTGGACATCGTCTCCGGCCGCATGCTCAACGACGTTGACCTGCGCAACTCCTCGCGCGTGGCGGTGATTGGCAATGACATCCTGGAAAAGCTGATGCCAGGACTTGACCCCATCGGCCGCGAGATTCGCGTGGATGGCGAGGTCTACACCGTGATCGGCATGGGCAAGAAGGAAGGCAAGACGCTCGGCCAAAGCCGCGACAACTACGTCCTGATCCCGATCACGGCATGGATGAAGAAGTACGGCACGCACAACAGTATTCGCGTGGTGGCAAAGTCTTCCGGCCTCGGACCGCAGTTCGAAGCGGCGATGGACGAAGCGAGGGCGATCATGCGCTCGCGGCGACACGATTTACCCGGCGCGGCGGATTCGTTCGCGGTCGAGACTAATGCCAGCTTTCTCGGGATCTGGTCCAACATCAGCGGCAGCTTTTTCGTCGCTATGATTGCGATTGCGGCGATTTCGCTGATCGTGGGCGGCATCGTCATCATGAACATCATGCTTGTCTCGGTGACGGAGCGCACGCGGGAGATCGGTATTCGCAAGGCGCTGGGCGCGCGGCGCAGCGATGTGCTACGGCAATTCCTGATCGAGTCGAGCACCATGGCCCTTGTCGGCGGGGTGTTTGGCATTGCGCTCGGAGTCGGAATTGCAAAAGGCGTGACCTTTCTGATCGGGATGCCTTCCGTCATTAAAGTCTGGGCAGTGGTTTCAGGGCTGGTGGTTTCGGCAACGGTAGGAATTTTCTTCGGGGTGTATCCGGCGCGGCGTGCCGCAGACCTGGACCCGATCGCCGCTTTGAGGTTCGAGCTCTAGATGCAGAAACGTGACTACGGCGAGATCGTCCGCATGGCGTGGGAGACGATCCGCAAGAACAAATTGCGCTCGGCGCTGACGATTCTTGGTGTCGTCATCGGCGTGGCGGTCGTGATCGGGATTTCGTCGGTCGTCAATGGGCTGAACTCGAACGTCACGGGCGCGATCAACTCGATGGGCTCCGACCTGGTGATTGCCTATCACATGGAGCCCTTCATCTTTGGCCGCATTCCGGATGAGATGCGCAAGCGCAAGGAACTCACGGCCGACGATGCACGCGCCATGCACGACCTTCCCCACGTGCAGTCGGTCACGGCGGGCGTCCGCTATTTTTCGCGGCAGTTCGGAACCGGCAGCTACGTTGTAAAGTACAACGGACAAAAAGCGAAGAACGTGATCCTGGAAGGCGATATGGCGAGCGCGCGCATCGTCTATGACCTTCCCATCGCCGAGGGCCGCTGGTTCGACGACTTCGATGACCAACACCGCACGCCCGTGATCAATCTTGGCTGGGAGACCGCGCAGACGCTGTTTCCCGAAGGAAATCCGGTCGGCAAGGAAATCAACATCGAAGGACAGTTGTTCCGCGTGGTCGGGGTGATGGGCCCGGTGAAGAGCGCATTCGCCGGCGGCAAGAATCCCGACGACAACATTGTTCGCTTTCCGCTCAGCACCTTTCGCAAATTGCACCCGGAGTTGAAAGACCACTGGATCACCGTCAAGGCCACCTCGCACGAGGACATGCCGAAGGCCATCGACGAAATGCGGCAACTGCTCCGGCGTCGGCGTCATGTCGCGCCCGATGCGCAGGACAATTTCGCCATCTTCACGCAAGATTCGCTTTCAGACGTGTGGAACCAGGTGACGGGAGCGGTGTTCGTCTTCATGTTTGCCGTTTCCAGCGTGGGACTGATCGTGGGCGGCGTCGGAGTGATGAACATCATGCTGGTGTCAGTTACTGAGCGCACGCGGGAGATCGGTGTGCGCAAAGCGATTGGAGCACGAAAGAGGGACATCATGCTCCAGTTCACGCTTGAAGCCGTGACGCTCACCGCGCTGGGCGGCCTGCTCGGCGTTGGCCTGGGCGCGATCCTTACCTACCTGGTGCGCGTGATCTGGTCGTCGTTGCCTGCGACGATGTCAGTTTTCTGGACAATGACAGGATTTTGGATTGCGTGCGCTACGGGGCTGCTGTTCGGAATTTACCCAGCATGGAAAGCGTCCAACCTCGATCCCATCGAGGCGCTTCGGTACGAGTAAAATAGCTGCGGTTTGCTGACCCACGCGGTATGCTGGTTCGGCTGTCGGCTCCCCGACCGGCCGCTGCCACATACCCCAGAAAGAGGACGCGCCGTAGACGCTCGGGTCAATGTTGCAGAACCTGGTCCATTTTTTCGAAGTAGTCGCGTTGCTCGGTGCAGCGGCGGGTATTGGTTACTACCTGCTTTGCGTCTGGAGCGCGCGCAGTTTCCTGCACGAAACGCGACGTCGCGCCGCCGAGGCGCCCGAATTTGCGCCGCCAATCTCCATTCTCAAGCCGTTGCGTGGGACCGATCCCGACATCTACGAGAGCTTTCGCAGCCACTGCCTGCAGGATTACACGGATTACGAGCTGATTTTCGGTGTGAGTGATCCTGACGATCCGGCCATCGCTCTGGTTGATCGTTTGCGGGCGGAGTTTCCTGCAAGGAACATACATTTGATCGTCTGCCCGAAAGTGCTGGGCACGAATCTGAAGGTCAGCAACCTGGTGCAAATGTTGCCTCTCGCAAAGCACGACTACCTGATCGTGAACGACAGCGACATTCGCGTGGAAAAAGATTACCTGCGCCGGATTGCGCGCGAGTTTTCGGACCCCACGGTCGGCATGGTCACGTGCCTGTACCGCGGGATCGCCGGCCGAACACTGGGCTCCAAACTCGAGGGCATCGGGATCAGCACCGATTTCAGCGCGGGGGTACTCGCAGCGCGACAAATCGAAGGGATCCGTTTTGCGCTGGGATCAACGCTGGCTTTCCCGCGCAAGGCGCTCGATGCGATTGGCGGGTTCGAGCCGCTGGTGGATTATCTCGCCGATGATTTTGAACTCGGGGCGCGAATCGCGAAGAGAGGCTTTGAAGTTCGCTTGTCGGACATCGTTGTCGATCATCATTTGCCGGATTACAGCCTGCGGACCTTTCTCCAACATCAGCTGCGCTGGGCACGGAGTACGCGTGACTCGCGGCGCTGGGGCTACACCGGCGTTGTCCTGACGTTTGGCTTGCCGTGGGCGATCCTGGCACTGCTACTCTCGCGCGGGGCTGTGTGGGCATGGTTGCTGCTGGCTGTGGTGGCCGGACTACGCTTCGCGATGGCGATGACCGTGGGCCGCAGCATCCTGCATGACGAAGACGTACCGCGACTGTTGGCACTGCTGCCGTTGCGCGACATCGTCGCCATGCTGGTTTGGATTGCGAGCTTCACCGGGCACACGGTGGCGTGGCGCGGCGACCTGTTCATCCTCGACAAGGGAAAGCTGCGGCCGATTCGCGAATGGCCGGCGATCAGCAGCTAGAAATCATCCGATCTTCTTCGTAGGAGCCGGTCCCGGCTCGCGCACGGGCGCGTCCGGGATGGTGACGGGCGTGTCCGGCGGTTCTTTCACCGGATCGCGAGGACCTTGACCCGGAGGCACGGGTGGCATGTCATCCGGATCCGATTGCCGAAACTGATAGCTCATTGTGGATACGATGCGGTTCAGAGGTGCGAGTTTGCACTCGACATATCATGCCGGATGGCGAATGGGACGAAGCGGCTCTCCTCCTGTGCTTCTGTGCTCGGGATATTGATGAAGGTCTTGCGCTGCACGCCGGCCGAAGGCCGTCAGCAGCGAATCTGAAACCGCAGATTCACTGTCTTTTCCAAGATGCCGCTGCTGGTCCGGCCCGTCCGCCGCGGGCATGAGGCGATTGGCCAGCGCCATCAGTTCTGCCGTGGTTCCGGGCGCCACTCCGTTCATCATCGCCAGCAAGCGCGCCTGCGGACTCAAGATGATCTCGGACTCGCCGCGCCGGATTGCGGCAACGATTTTTCGCGCCGCGCGCCGGGCGTTCATTGCCAGCCCGGGCATGGCGGAAGAGACGCTGAACCAGCCGTACTCAGCGCGGTTCTGTCCCTTGAACCAGGCGTTCACGAACGAACCAGTCCGCATCAGCCCCGGAACCACGGTCGTGACCTTGATGCCGT
>Ga0335080_10008720_pt1 | contig 10576 bp, 9 predicted proteins | sample Lox_Sample_34_FD_206720 | JGI IMG/M metagenome (GOLD analysis project Ga0335080, IMG submission 206720) | Soil microbial communities from Loxahatchee National Wildlife Refuge, Florida, United States - Lox_Sample_3.4 | ecosystem: Environmental > Terrestrial > Soil > Wetlands | place: USA: Florida... | reverse complement strand
CGGTGATCTGGTTGTCATCGAGGTCGGTGGTGATGAAGGCCTGTGCGGTGAGCTCGGAGTCGATGACGCGCAGGTGCTCGCTCGCAACGCCCACGCGCGCGAGCCACTCGCGGTAGGGCGCAAAGTCGCTCCCCACGGTGGCCATCGGCACGCCCTCGTCCCCGAGGAGCCTGAGGTTGTAGGCGATGTTGCCCGCGCAGCCGCCGAATTCCCGGCGCAGCTGCGGCACCAGGAACGACACGTTCAGCATGTGGATCTTGTCGGGCAGGATGTGGTTGGCGAAACGATCGCCGAACACCATGATCGTGTCGTAAGCCATCGAGCCGCAGATGAGGGCCTTACCGGGAGCCTGGGTCATGGCTTGGGATCGCGCGCGGCGGTCCGGGCGCCGGGCGGCGCGGGCGGGGCCTTCTCCGCCTGCAGCTGCGCGATGGCGCCCAGCGCGATGTCCGAAAGACCCGAGCCGTGGCGCTCCTCGTAGTACTGGATGATCTGCGTACGCATACGCGGATCCCAGTAGCGCTTGAGGTGGTTCGCCACATCACGCGGGGCGCTCTCGGGGCTCGCGCCATTGAAGAAGTCGCCGATCTGGTTGGCCATGCTGATGAGTAGGTCGATGTGCATACGCTTACTGTCTTCAGATGTCGGTCAGTCTGTGGGGGTGGGCATAAACCACGTGCCGGTCGCGGCGGGCAAAGGCGACGAGGGTGAGCCCGGTCTGCTGCGCCAGGCGTACGGCGAAGGCGGTGGGCGCCGAGAGCGCCGCGAGCAGCGGGATCCCGACGGTTGCGCACTTCTGCACCATCTCGTAGCTCGCCCGGCTCGTGATCAGCATGTAGCCGGCGGAGAAGTCCGCGCCGGCACGCGCCAGTGCCCCGATGGCCTTGTCGAGCGCGTTGTGGCGGCCGACGTCCTCGCGCACCAGCTGGATGCCCTCGCGCGGCAGCACCCAGGCCGCCGCGTGCACGCTGCCGGTGCGCGCGTTGAGCGGCTGGCGCGCCGCGAGCTCATCGATCGCGGCGTGTAGCTGCGCGGTCATCACCGTGACGCCTGCCGGAACGGGCGCCGGAGCACGGATGGCATCCGCGGCGCTCTCCGCCCCGCAGAGCCCACAGCCGGTGCGGCCGGCCAGGTTGCGTCGTCGCTGCAGCAGCTGCGTGAAGCGCTCCCAGGCCACCGTCATGCGCACATCCGCCACCCCCTCCCCGCAGATGACTTCGATGCCGCGAATCTCCTCGGTGCAGGCGACCAGTCCCTCGCTGAGGGTGAAGCCGACGCCGTAGTCCTCAAGATCCGCCGGCGTCGCCAGCATCACCACATGGGGAACGTCGTGGTAGACGAGCGCGACCGGCACCTCCTCGGCGACGAGGTCGGTCGTCGCGGTCACGCGGCCGCCGGACCAGCGTTCAACGCTGACCTGCGAGCTGACCGCGAGCGCGGCCGTCGCCGCTGGGTCGGCGACCGACTCGGTGCCCATTTTCTCTCAGCTCACGCGGGCGCCGGATCGCGCTTGCGCCGGCGGATGTGCGGCAGCGCGCGCTCGGCCTCGGCGCGCTTGTGCCACGCGTCCTTCTGGTTCACCTGCACCACTTCCACCGCGGTGACCTTGTATTCCGGACAGTTGGTCGCCCAGTCGGAGTTCTCGGTGGTGACGACGTTGGCGTTGGTCTCGGGGAAATGGAAGGTCGTGTACACGACCCCGGGGGCGATCTTCTCGCTGACCTTGGCGCGCAGCACGGTGTTGCCCGCGCGGCTCGTGAGCCCGACCCAGTCCCCGTCGGCAATGCCGCGCACCTCTGCGTCGTGCGGATGGATCTCGAGCACGTCCTCGGCATGCCACACCACGTTGCTGGTGCGACGCGTCTGCGCCCCGACGTTGTACTGCGTCAGTACGCGCCCGGTGGTCAGGATCAGCGGGAAGCGGCTGCTCGAGCGCTCACTGGTCGGCACGTACGCCGTCGCCCAGAACTTGCCCTTGCCACGCACGAACTGGTGCACGTGCATCGTGGGCGTACCCTCGGGCGCCTCATCCGTGCAGGGCCACTGGACGCTGCCCAGGCGGTCGAGCTTCTCGTACGTGAGGGTCTTGAAGGTCGGCGTCAGGCGCGCGATCTCCTCCATGATCTCGCTCGGGTGTGAGTAGTTCATCGGGTAGCCGAGCGCGTTCGAGAGCAGACAGGTGACCTGCCAGTCCTCATAGCCGGCCAGCGGCGGCATCACCTTGCGCACCCGCGACACGCGCCGCTCGGCGTTGGTGAAGGTGCCATCCTTCTCGAGGAAGGAGGAACCGGGCAGGAACACGTGGGCGAACTTCGCGGTCTCGTTGAGGAACAGGTCCTGCACGATGACGCACTCCATCGCCTCCATGGCGGCGCTCACGTGGTGCGTGTTCGGATCGGACTGCACGAAGTCCTCACCCTGCACGTACATGCCCTTGAACGTGCCATCGAGGGAGGCCTCGAACATGTTCGGGATGCGCAGGCCGGGCTCCGCCTGCAGCGTGACTCCCCATTCGGCCTCGAAGCTGGCGCGCACGGCGGGGTCCGAGACGTGGCGGTAGGCGGTGAACTCGTGCGGGAAGGAGCCCATGTCGCAGGAGCCCTGGACGTTGTTCTGGCCGCGCAGCGGGCTCACGCCCACGCCCTCGCGCCCGAGGTTGCCGGTGGCCATGGCGAGGTTGGCGATCGCCATCACCGTGGTCGTGCCCTGGCTGTGCTCGGTCACGCCGAGTCCGTAATAGATCGCGGCGTTTCTCGCGCGCCCATAGAGGCGCGCCGCCGTGCGGATGCGCTCGGCCGGCACGCCGGTGATCGTCTCGACGGCCTCCGGGGAATTGCGCTCCTCGGCGACGAAGGCCTTCCACTGCGCGAACGAGGGCGCCTCGCAGCGCTCGGCCACGTAGGATTCCCTCACCAGCCCCTCGGTCACGATGACGTGCGCCAGCGCATTCATCAGCGCCACGTTGGTCCCGGGCTGCAGCTGCAGGTGCACGTCCGCCTCGATGTGCGGGGTGCGCACCAGGGCCGTCTCGCGCGGGTCAACGATGATCAGGTGCGCACCCTCACGCAGGCGGCGCTTCAGCTGCGAGCCGAACACCGGGTGCCCTTCCGTGGGATTCGCGCCGATGATCATGATGACGTCGGCCTGCAGCACCGAATCGAAGGCCTGCGTGCCGGCAGATTCGCCGAGCGTGTTCTTCAGCCCGTAGCCGGTGGGCGAATGGCACACGCGCGCGCAGGTGTCGACGTTGTTGGTGCCCATCGCCGCGCGGATGAGCTTCTGCACCAGGTACGTCTCCTCGTTGGTGCAGCGCGAAGAGGTGATGCCCCCGATGGAGTTCTTGCCGTACTTCCCCTGGATGCGCCGCAGCTCGCTTGCCGCGTAGCCGATCGCCTCCTCCCAGGAGACTTCGCGCCACTCATCGCGGATGCTCTTGCGGATCATGGGCTTCTTCACCCGATCGCTGTGCGTCGCGTAGCCCCAGGCAAAGCGGCCCTTGATGCAGGCGTGGCCGTGGTTGGCCTTGCCGTCGCGGTCGGGCACCATGCGCACGACCTCGACGTCGGCACCCTCGCCGCGCACCTCGGCCTTGAAGCCGCAACCGACGCCGCAGTAGGCGCAGGTCGTGTCGACCGCGCGCTCGGCCACCCCGAGTGCGATCACCGACTTCTCCGTCAGCGCCGCCGTCGGGCACGCTTCCACGCAGGCGCCGCAGGAGACGCACTCGGAGTCCAGGAACGGCTGGTTCTCGCTCGCGGCGACCTTGGAGTCGAAGCCGCGGCCCTGGATGGTGAGGGCGAGCGTCCCCTGCGTCTCGTCGCAGGCGCGCACGCAGCGCGAGCACACGATGCACAGCTCCGGATCGAAGGTGAAATAGGGATTGCTCTCATCCTGCGCCTGCGGGCGATGCACACGGCCCGCGGCGTAGGAGCTCTGCGTGATGCCGACCTCGGCGGCCATGTCCTGCAGCTCGCAGTGCCCTTCCGCGGGGCAGTCCGCGCACTCGAGCGGGTGATCCGACACGTACAGGTCGATGACGCCGCGGCGCAGCTGCGTGAGCTTGGGCGACTGCGTGCGCACCTTCATGCCCGCCGCGACCGTCGTGGTGCAGGAGGCGGGGTAGCCCTTGCGGCCCTCGATCTCGACCAGGCACAGCCGGCAGGAACCGAACGCCTTCAGCGTATCGGTGGCGCACAGCTTCGGCACCTTCACCTGCGCCAGCGCCGCCGCACGCATGAGGCTCGTGCCCTCGGGGACGGTGACGCTCGTGCCGTCGATCTGCAGCGTGACATCGGCGCCGGAGGTCGGTGCCGGAGTGCCGCGGTCTTCGTAGTCGATGGAAAACATCTCTCGTCCCTCGCTTGCGCGTTTAGCTGCCCGATGCGCGAAAATCTTCCCTGAAGTGTTTCAGCGCACTCTGCACGGGGAAGGGCGCCATGCCGCCCAGCCCGCACAGTGAACCCTGCACCATCGTCTCGCACAGCTCCTCGAGGAGACGCACGTTGCGCTCCCCGTCCTCGCCGGCAAGGATCCGGTCGATGACCTCGACCCCGCGCGTCGAGCCGATCCTGCAGGGGGTGCACTTGCCGCAGGACTCGATCGCGCAGAACTCCATTGCGTAGCGCGCCATGCGCGCCATGTCCACCGTATCGTCGAACACCACGATACCGCCATGCCCCAAAAGGGCGCCCACGCCGGCGAGCGCCTCGTAGTCCACGGCGGTGTCAAAGTGGGCCGGCGGGATATAGGCCCCGAGCGGTCCGCCGACCTGGATGGTGCGGATGGGGCGCCCCGAGGCGGAACCGCCACCGTAGTCATAAAGGAGCTCACGCAGGGTGAGGCCGAAGGCGCGCTCCACCAGGCCCCCGCGGCGGATGTTGCCCGCCAGCTGGATTGGCAGGGTGCCGCGGGACTTGCCCATGCCGTAGTTGGCGTAGGCCTCGGCCCCGTGCGCGAGGATCCACGGAACGCTGGCGAAGGTGATCACGTTGTTGACGATGGTCGGGCGCCCGAAGAGGCCCTTGATCGCCGGCAGCGGTGGCCGCACGCGCACCTCGCCGCGCTTGCCCTCGAGGCTCTCGAGCATCGAGGTTTCCTCGCCGCAGATGTAGGCCCCGGCGCCGAGGCGCACCTCCAGGTCAAAGCGCTTGCCGCTGCCGGCCACGTCGCCCCCGAGATAGCGCGCCTGGTAGGCCGCGGCGATCGCGGTGTTGAGTGCCCGGTGGGCGTGCGGGTACTCGGCGCGCAGGTAGATGTAGCCCTGCGTGGCACCGACCGCGATGCCGGCGATGGTCATGCCCTCGATGAGGGTGAGCGGGTCGCCCTCCATCAGCATACGATCGGCGAAGGTGCCCGAGTCGCCCTCATCGGCGTTGCAGGTGACGTACTTCTGCGTCATCGCCTGATCGAGCACGGTCTTCCACTTGATGCCGGTCGGGAAGGCCGCGCCGCCGCGACCGCGCAGCCCCGAGGCGGTGACTGCCTGCACGATGGCCGCCGGCTCCATGGTCAGTGCGCGCGTCAGCCCCTGATAGCCCCCGTGGCGCACGTAGTCCGCGACGCTCACCGGGTCGACGATGCCAACCCGTGCGAACGTCAGGCGCTGCTGGCCCTTGAACCAGGGGATCTCGTCCGTGGGCCCGAGCGCGCGCGGGTGGGCGCCGCCGTGCAGCAAGCCCGCCGCGAACAGTCCCGGCACCTCCGCCGCGGTCACCGGGCCGTAGGCCAGGCGTGCTGCGCCCGCGACCTCGACCTCGACCAGCGGCTCGAGCCAGAACGCGCCACGCGAGCCGGTGCGCACCAGATTCACGGGCAGGCCGCGCCGCTTGGCCTCGGCGGCGATGGCGTGCGCCACCTCATCCGCCCCGAGCGAGAGGGCACTGGCGTCCTTGGGTACGTAGAGGGTGGTCGTCATGACTTCGTCGAACCCTGCGCGATCAGCGCGTCGAATCGCTCCGGCGTGACGCGCCCGTGCAGCTTCCCATCTATCATGACGGCGGGCGAGCAGGCACAGTTCCCCAGGCAGTAAATCGGCTCGAGGGTAAAGCGCCCGTTGGAGGTCGTCTGGTGAAAATCAATGCCGAGGGTGCGCTTGGCATGGGCGGTGAGCGCCTCGGCCCCCATCGACTGGCACGCCTCGGCCTGGCACACGCTCACCGTATGCGTGCCGGGGCGCTCGTGCCGGAAGTGATGATAGAAGGTGACGACGCCGTGCACCTCGGCACGTGAGAGGTTCAACCCCTCGGCCACGGGGGCGACCGCGCCCTCGGGCACAAATCCCAGTTCGGCCTGGATCGCGTGCAGCACCTCCAGGAGCGGTCCGGGCCGGTCCTTCAGTTCCGCGACAATGCGTCGCACAGCATCATGATCGGCCGGCGCTAAGGTCTTCATATGGAACAAAGTATACGTCCGCGCCCGCGGCAGCGGCTTGTCTGTGAGCGTCGCAAATCCGGTAGGCTGCGACTGCTCTGCAGCGTGAGTGCCCCCCGGCGTGCCCCGCTCTACACTGGTCCCTGAGACGGCGAGATCGGACCCTGAGGTGGCCCCAGCACCTTTCCATAAGGCGCTCTGGGCCTCGGGACTGCTGGCCGTCAGCCTGTGCGGGGCCGTTCCGGCGCGGGCGGACGTTCCCACCCCCCTCTCCCGGCTGAGCGCCGGAGCGGGCGTGGCGCTCACCAGCGACTACATCTATCGCGGGGTCTCCGAGAGCGACGGTCATGCGGCCATTCAGGCCGATGCGCACCTGAGCGGCGCCGACGGCTCATTCCTCGGGCTGTGGGCCTCCAGCCGCGATCATGACCTCGAGCCGGGCGCCGACGCGCTACTCGACCTCTACCTCGGGCATCGCTTCGACCTGTCCGCGAGCTGGAGCCTCACGGCCAGCGGACGCAGCCGCTACTACCTCGGCGCCAGCGGCTACGAGCCCTCGGCCGATTACCAGGAGATTTCGCTGGCGCTGGGCTACCTGGACAGCTGGTCGCTCAGCGTGACCGCGATCCCGAACGCGGTGCGCTACTGGATGTACCACCGCCTCAGCCGTGCCCCGGCGTGGGTGGCGGATACCTCCGGACAGTACCTGCTGGGCGAGCATTTCTTCCTCACCGGGGGTGCCGGGTACTACTACTCGAGCAGCACCGGTGGGGGTATCCAGCGCGCCACCGGCTATGCCTACGGCAATCTCGGGGCGGCCTACGAGCACCGCGCCTGGCGGCTGGACGTGGGCTACTTCATGACGCAGAACGCGGCCGCCCGCTCCTTCCCCTACCCCATCGCCAGTCACCAGGTCGCCGCCACCCTCGCCTGGCACTTTTGACCGGGGCGGGCTTGCGGACTAGGGTGGTTTGAACCCCTTGAACCCCCCCGGGCACTTACCGCAGTGAGGGGCGTTTGAGCGAGGTCAGGTTCGGGCACCATGGCGGATCCAACATATCGCGGAGCGGGCGCGGTGGCGCGGGAGGTGGAACTCCTTGCGCGCGTCGCCGAGGGTGACCGCCGGGCGTTTGAGGAGCTCTACAACCTCTATCACCGCCGCATGGCGCGCTTTCTCATGCGCCTCACGCGCCGCTACGAGCTCGCCGAGGAGATCATCAACGACACCTTCTGGGTGGTCTGGCGCAAGGCGGGCGAGTTTCGCGGGGACTCGCAGCCCTCGACCTGGATCCTCGGCATCGCCTACCGCAAGGCACGCAGCGCTTTCCGCAGCGCCTCGCGCCAGGCGGAGCAGAACCTGACGATCGAGTCCGAGCCACTCACCAGCGAGACACCGGCCGGCGATGAGGAGCTGCGCGACTGGCTCGGTCAGGCGCTGGCGCAGCTGCCCGTCGAGCAGCGCCTCGCGGTGGAGCTGTGCTACGAGCTGGGTCATTCCTGCGAAGAGATTGCCACGATCATGAACTGCCCGGTGAACACGGTTAAGACGCGTCTCTTTCACGCGCGCGCCAAGCTGCAGCGGCTACTGCCGCAGCTGGCCACGCCGCACGCAGCCGCTGGCGCGCAAGCGCGCGAGGGTCGAGCCTCATGAACACGCACTCCGTTTCCGCCCACGATGAAACGTGGCTCCTGCTGCCCTGGCTCGCGAACGGCCGGCTTGCCGGCCCGCAGCGCGCCCAGGCCGAGGAGCACGTGCGCGGCTGCGCGGCCTGCGCGCAGGAGCTTCTCGCGCAGCGCCACCTGTGCACGCTGCTCACCGAGCCCGAGCGGGTGACCTATGCGCCGGGCCCCTCGCTGCGCAAGCTCCTGGAGCGCATCGACGGTCAGGCGCCCCCACAGGCGCGCGCCCCCATGCCGGCGCCCGCTGCGCGCCGCCGCCTCGCCGCCGCCTGGCGCCCGCCGGGCCTCGCCTGGGCTGCAACGTTCCTGCTGACCGCAGCGCTCGGGATACTCACCGGCACTGCGTACCACTGGTCACAGCCGGTGTATGCCACCTACACCACGGGGCATGCGGCCGGTGCGGTCCTGCACGTGGCGTTCGACCGCTCGCTCCCCTTCGGTGAGGTCGAGGAGCTCTTGCGCTCGGTCGGGGCGCGGGTCGTGGAGGGCCCGGGCACGACCGGCATCTTCGGGATCGTGCCGGCCGGCGACACGGCGCCCCGCACCGAGGGGGGCGCGAGTCCGCAGATGCGCGCACTGGCCGCGCGGCTGCACGGCGATGCCCGGGTGCGCTGGATCGAGCCTCTGCCTGCGGCGGCCACCGTTGAGGACGCCCAGGGACCGTCTGCCCGGAATCACTGACGTGCGCATCGCCTGGGTCGCCGTGATCGCATCGCTCGCGGTAGCGGCGCATCGCGTCCCGGCCGCCCCGCCTCCCCTGCCGCTCAGCGCCGGCGGCGCGCGCATCGTGGTGGCCTTCGCCAACGCCCCCCAGGGCGCCCCGGCCCCCGCCGGCACCACGGGCACCCGCTACGGCGGCGATGGCTACCGCCTTGCCCAGGGCGCACAGCGACAGGCGCAGCGCATCGGCAGCGCGTACGCATTGCGCCAGCTCACCGGCTGGCCGATCGAGGCCCTCGCGATGCACTGCGTCGTGTACGAGGTCCCGGACGAGCGCGACGTCGCGCAGCTGCTCGCCCGGCTGCAGAAGGACGCGCGGGTACTGCTCGCCGAGCCGCTGCAGGAGTTCCGCACCCTCACCGCCCCCGATGCCGCCGCCTACAACGACCCGCTGTACGACATGCAGGCCAACCTCACCACGCTCGCGGTGCCCGCGGCACAGCAGCACGCCCAGGGTGCGGGCGTCACGGTGGCGCTGATCGACACGGCGGTCGACACGACGCATCCGGACCTGCGCGGACGCATCGTGCGCACGCATTCCTACCTCTCGCCCGAGGCCCCGGCCGGCTCGCGCCACGGCACCGCGATGGCCGGCCTCATCGCCGCGGTCGCCAACAATCACCTGGGCATCGTCGGGATCGCGCCGCAGGCCGAGGTGGAAGTGTTCGCCGCCTGCTGGCAGGTGGCCGCCGAGGCCGACGCCGCCGCCTGCAACACCTTCACGCTGGCGCAAGCGCTCGCCGCAGCGCTCGCCTCCGGCGCGCCGATCGTGAATCTCAGTCTCGCAGGCCCCCCCGACCCGCTGCTCGCGGCCCTCATCCAGCAGGGCCTGAAACGCGGCGTCACCTTCGTCGGTGCGCTGGCGGGGGGAGCGCCGACGTTCCCGACGGCCATCCCGGGCGTCATCGCCGCAGCGGGGAGCGAAAACGCCGCAGCGCCCGGTGCGCTGCGCGCTCCCGCCGAGCACGTGATGACACTGCGCCCCGCGGGGGAGTACGACTTCGTCTCCGGCACCTCGGTGGCCGCGGCCGAGATCACCGGCGTCATCGCGCTGCTCATGTCCGCCTCGCGCACGCACCTCTCCCCGGCGGCCGTGGCGGCGCTGCTCGGCTCCCCGGGGGGCGAGGCGGCGCAGCCGGTGGACGCCAGTGCGGCGCTTGCACGGCTGGAGACCCAGACACGCACCCGGCTGAGCATGCGCGCGCCTTGACCGTGGCGGCGCGGGCCGACCATGCTCGCGCACAGCATGTCGACCCCCGCCCCGCCGCTCACCTGGAGCCTCATCGAGGAGGCGCAGGCGCGCATCGCCCCCCACGTGCAGGTCACCCCGGTGCTCACCAGCACCACGCTCGATGCGCTCAGCGGGGCGCAGCTGTTCTTCAAGTGCGAGACCTTCCAGAAATGCGGCGCCTTCAAGGCCCGCGGCGCGGCCAATGCGGTGTTCGCGCTGAGTGAGGCGCAGGCGCGCCGCGGCGTCGCCACGCACTCCTCGGGTAACCACGGCGCCGCGCTCGCGCGCGCCGCACGGCTGCGCGGCATTCCCGCCTATATCGTGATGCCGGACAACACCCCGCAGGTGAAGCGCGCCGCCGTGCACCGCTACGGTGGGCAGATCACCTACTGCCCCGCCACGCTCGCAGCGCGCGAGCGCACGGCCGAGGAAGTGCTCGCCAGCACCGGCGCGGTGTTCGTGCACCCGTATGACAATGTGAGCGTCATGGCCGGCCAGGCGACCGTGGCCGTGGAGTTCCTGCGCCAGGTCCCGCAGCTCGACGTCCTGCTTTGTCCGGTGGGCGGCGGGGGCCTC
>Ga0335080_10008719_pt1 | contig 10576 bp, 8 predicted proteins | sample Lox_Sample_34_FD_206720 | JGI IMG/M metagenome (GOLD analysis project Ga0335080, IMG submission 206720) | Soil microbial communities from Loxahatchee National Wildlife Refuge, Florida, United States - Lox_Sample_3.4 | ecosystem: Environmental > Terrestrial > Soil > Wetlands | place: USA: Florida... | reverse complement strand
AGAATCTGGCCATCGAACGCGCCGACCGCCTGGCCGTCGCCGTGGCGCCGGGGCTGTTGATCTTCTATCGCATTTCGTCGCCCTTCATCTGGGCCATCGAGAAATCCACCGCAGCCATCACCCAAGCTCTGCAAGCGGGCCCCGGCGAGCGCGGCGGCGGGCACTCGGCCGAGGAACTGAAACTGATCGTCAGCTCCAGCCGTGGCCGCGGCCATCTTCCGCAAATGCAGGAAGACATCATCCACCACGTCCTCGATCTCGACAGCATCTCGGTTCGCGAGGTCATGGTTCCGCGCAACGACATCGCTTCCGTGCCGGTCGACGCTACCCTGGACCAGGTGCTCAGCACCATGATCGAACAGCAACACTCGCGGCTTCCCGTTTACGAAGATCAACCCGAGCAGATTGTCGGCCTTCTCTACTACAAGGACCTGCTGCCGGTTTGGGAAGAACGGCGCGCCGCGATTCGCGCCGGACGCCCGCCGCGCGTGTTCCGTCTTCGGCGGCTGATGCGCAAGCACATGGTGGTTCCGGAAACCAAGCCGCTATCCCAGATGCTGGCGGAGTTTCAACAGGGCAGCTCGCACATGGCCATGGTGGTCGACGAGTTCGGCACCATCGTCGGCCTGGTCACCGTGGAAGATGTGCTCGAGCAGATCGTGGGCCCCATCGCCGATGAGTATGATCTCAAAAGCGTAACGCCCGCCGCGCCTGCCGACGAGATGGAACTCGAAGGCACCGTCAAGATTCGCGACCTCGAAACGCAGTACGGCATCGAACTGCCGCCCGACGGCGGCTTCGAGACCGTAGCCGGATTTCTCCTGATGAAGTTCGGCAAAATACCCGCTGCCGGCGAAACCGTGGACTACAAAGACCGCCGCTTCACGGTTCTCGAGATGGATCGCAACCGTATTGCCAGGGTTCGTGTCGAGAGGATCGCATAGACGCCCCTGAAGCTATTCCCACCGCAGCGCGATCATCGGATCCACGCGCGTGGCCCGCCGCGCCGGAACGTAACTGGCAAGAAACGCCACCGCCGCAAACAGCAACGGCACGGTCGTGAAAATCAGCGGGTCATTGGATTTCACTTGGTACAGCAAACCGGAAAGAAACCTCGTCAACACGAAAGCGCCCGCGAGTCCTGCTCCGGCGCCGATCGCGGCCAGTCCCATCCCGTCCCGAATCACCATGCGCATCACGTCGCCTTGCCTGGCTCCCAACGCCATGCGGATGCCGATCTCGTGCGTGCGCTCGATCACCGTGTACGCCATCAGGCCGTAAATCCCCACCGCCGCCAGTACCAGCGCGAGTGCGGCAAACAGACCTACCAGCAGCAGATTGAACCGCTCCCGCCAAACCGAGCCCGCGATCAGCTGGTCGTAAGTCCGCACATGCGAGAGCGGCAGATTCTTGTCCACCGCCCACGCCGCATTCTGCACCGCCTTGCTCAAACTCAGAGGCTCGTCCGCTGTGCGCACCACCAGCGTCATCGCCGACATCCACGGATGCGTCGATTCGAGCAAGAGCTTGTTCTGGAAAAACGACAGGTACAACTCATTGTCCGGATCATCCATCCAGCCCCACTGCTTGACGTTCCGGACAACGCCCACCACTGTCAGCCACACCGGATCCTTGCGCGGATCATCCAGCGTCAGGCGCTTACCCACGGCCTCGCCCTCCGGCCAGAACTTCCTTGCCAGTTTCTCGTTGACGATGACCACGGCGGGTACGCCCAGCGTGTCGTGATCCGTGAAATCGCGGCCCTCCAGGATCGGGATCCTCATGGTCTGGAAATAACCGGGACGCGCCACACGAAAGACCACGGTTGGTTCTTGGCCGCGGGGAGCCGGCGGCTGCCCTTCCACCGCGAAGTTCATCGACCAGACATCCACCGCCATGGGCGGATGATTGATCATGCTGGCGGACTCGATGCCAGGCAGAGACTTGACCTGGTCAACGACCTGGCGATAGAGAGCCTCGCGCCGCACACCCACGTACTGCGGGTTGCCTGCTACAGAGAGGGTTGTGATCAGCACATGCTTCGGATTGAATCCCGGATCGATGGCCTCAATCCGGAGGAAGCTGCGCACCAGCAGGCCCGCGCCAATCAGGAGCACCAGAGCGATGGCCACTTCCGAGATTACCAGCAGTCCGCGCAAGCGATTGCTCGAAATCCCCTGCGTCGCGCTGCGCCCTCCTTCTTTGAGAGCGTTGTTCACATCGCCCCGCGCGGCCTGCAACGCCGGGAAGAGACCGAAGAGCACACCAGTCGCGACCGACAGCGTGAGCGAAAACAGCAGCACCGCAGTATTCACGGTGATCCCTTCAGCTCGCGGAAGCCGGGCGCTATAGTCGCCGGGGCCGGCCCCAATGAAACCCTTGAGAGTATCCACACCCCACACGGCAAGCAACAAGCCCAACGCCCCACCGGTGAGAGACAGCGCCACACTTTCAGTGAGCAACTGGCGGACGATACGCAGGCGGCCCGCTCCCAAAGCCGTGCGCACCGCGATCTCCCGTGTGCGCGCCAGCGCGCGAGCCAGTTGCACGTTGGCGACGTTGGCGCAGGCGATCAGCAATACGAAGCCCACCGCGCCCACGAGCATCAACAGCGCGGGACGTATATCGCCCACCACTTTTTCACCGAGCAGTTCCACCTTAACCGCAAGGCCCGTGTCGGTCTCGGGATACACCTTCGCGAGCCGCGCACAGATTGCATCCATCTCCGCTTGCGCCTGCTTCAGGCTGACGCCGGGTTTCAACCGTCCGAACGGGCGCAGCGAATGCATCGTCCGCTCCGCGGCGCGTCCCGTCAGAATCTGCGGCGCCCACATCTCGGCCTCCGTGATCCAGAACGGAGCGAATTGGAACCGGGGCGGCATGACACCGACCACTGCGTAAGGCTCATTGTTCAGCAGGATCTTCTGGCCGAGGATACCCAGGTCGCTGTTGAAACGCCGCTGCCACAGCCGGTAGCTCAACAGCACAACTCGATCTTTGCCGCTTTGAAAATCTTCGGGCAGCAAAGTGCGGCCCACCAATGGCGACACACCCAGCAAGGAAAGCATGTCCTGGCTGAGGTGGAGACCCACCATCTGCTCGGGCCGCTCGCGCCCGGTGAGGTTGGGGCCCCAGGCCTCGGCGGTCGCCAGATACTCGAAGCTGCGAGCCTGCGCCCGCCAGTCCAGAAAATCGGCCGGCGATGCCGGACCCGTTCCGTTTCGCAGCAGAGTCACAATGCGGTCCGGCTCGCGGTAAGGCAGCGGCGCCAGCAGCACCGCATAAACGACGCTAAAGATCGCCGTATTGGCCCCGATCCCCAAGGCCAGCGCCGCAATCGCGATGGCCGTCGCCCCCCGGTTCTTGCGCAGCATTCGCCACGCGTACCGACAATCCTGAGCAAAGGAATGCATGCCCCTTAGACGCCTTGGTTCCCAACCCGTTAGGCACTTTTGCCTTTTGCCTTTTGCCTTTTGCCTTTTGCCTTTTGCCTTTTGCCTTTTGCCTTTTGCCTTTTGCCTTTTGCCTTTTGCCTTGCCTATCATGGGGCCATGCTCGGCCTCGACCGGCGGGCGGCGCAGTATACCTGGACTGCGGCCGTCATCCTGCTCCTACTGATCATGTTGTACCGGATTCGCACGGCGCTGTTCGTCTTCATCCTCGCCCTTCTGTTCGCGTACCTGCTCGCGCCGCTGGTCGATCTTGTCGATCGTGTGCTCCCGGGCAGCCGCACCCGCACCCCGGCGCTGGTGATCGCCTACCTTCTCTTGATCGCCGTGTTGGCGTTCGCCGGTGTGGGACTTGGCTCCCGCATCGCGGATGAAGCCAACAACCTGATCACCAGGCTGCCCGATCTGGTGGGCAAGGCAGAGCCCGCTCCGAGCGCCCCGCCCCGGACCGTGGTGGATAGCATCATGGACAGCGTCCGTTCGCAGATCCGCCTGCATGCGGGTGATGTCGTCTCGTATCTCCCTCGAGCGGGCCTGAAGGTCCTATCCTTCGCCGGAAACCTGGTGTGGGTGATCATCGTGCCCATTCTGAGCTTCTTCTTCCTCAAAGACGGCCGCGGCATGTGGCAGAAGCTGGTCGAGTTGATCGACGAGGGTCCGCGCCGCGCGCTGATACAGGACATCGCCAGGGACGTGAATGTCCTCCTGGCGCAATACATGCGCGCGCTCACTATTCTGAGCCTGTTCACGCTGACGTTTTTCAGCTTCTACCTTTCCGTCACGCGCGTGCCCTACGCCCTTCTGCTGGCGGCGATGGCCGGCATTCTCGAATTTATCCCGATGATCGGCCCGCTGACGGCGGCTACGGCCATCGTCCTGGTATCGCTCTTCAGCGGCTACCAGCATCTTCTGTGGATTCTCATCTTCATGGGCGTGTACCGCCTGTTCCAGGATTACGTGCTGTCGCCGCGCCTGATGAGCGAGGGCATGGAGCTGCATCCGCTGCTCGTAATGTTCGGTGTGTTTGCCGGCGGCGAGCTGGGCGGCGTGCCCGGCACGTTCTTGTCCGTGCCCGTGCTGGCCTTGGTGCGCATCCTCTATGTACGGCTCGAAAAAGCGCATCGCGAACACGAACTCTCACGGGTCATCGAGTGACGCGTCTGCTTCTTGGCCTGCTGGCCGCGCCCGCGTTCGCTCACGTCATGAGCATGAGCACGGGCGACCTCCGCATCGACGGCAACCGTGCGCACTACGAGCTGCGCATGCCGCTCTACGAAATGTCCCACGTAACCGGCTCCGAACAGACGCTGTTTGATCACATCCGCTTTTCGAGCGGCGGCGCCGGAGCGAAGCTCGTTAAGAAGGACTGCACCCCGGACCAAGGCCAGGGAATTTACTTCTGCACGGCGGAGTACGAGTTTCCGCAACCTGTCGACAAGCTGGATGTCGAGTGCACCTTTCATGCCGTCACCGTGCCGAATCACGTACATCTGCTGCGCGCCGTCAATGGAGAGCGGCGCGATCAGGCCATCTTCGATTTCTCGTTTCCCCGCGCAACGCTGCGCTTTCGCCCGCCGACGGCCGCAGAAATTCGCGTGACGGAGTTCGGCGCGGGCGCCATGCGCGCTGCGGGCGGGATAATACAGGTGCTGTTCCTGGCGAGCCTTGTGCTGGCGGCGAGAAGTCGCCGAGAACTCGCGGCCATCAGCGCGGCATTCATCGCCGGCCAGGTTGCTTCAACCTTGCTGGTGCCGTTTTCGCGCTGGCAGCCGCCGCCTCGTTTCGTGGAAGCCGCGGCCGCCCTGACGCTGGCGTATCTCGCCGTCGAAATTCTGATGCTGCCGCGCGCCGGAGGCCGGTGGGCCATTGCCGGCCTGCTTGGCGCTTTTCATGGCCTCTACTTTCTTCTGTTTCTCCAGAACACCGGATACGCTCCCGGATTCGTGCTCGCCGGCGCGGCTCTGGCCGAAGTTGCGTTGCTGTCCCTGTTCGCGCTGCTGTTCACGCGTATCAGCCGCGTCGCCGCGGCCCTCAAGCCCGTTCAAGTCTCGGCGTCCGCGCTGCTTGCCGTGGGCCTTATCTGGTTCTTTCTAAGGCTGAAAAGCTGAAACGTGTCCGCTGTAACCGGCTCGTGCCTCAAGATTTGCTATCCAACCGCAACTCTTTTCCGCCGGCCGCGTTTAGGATAATGTGACTATGCGTCGAGGGGCGTACCATGCGCTCGCAGCGGTCCTGCTGTTCGCAGCGGGCCTGTCGCTCTACGCGAAGAAGACTGCGTCCCCGTTCTCGATCGCGCTCTCCAGCGATCAGAAAATCGTTCACGCGCTGAACCGGCTCACCTTCGGGCCGCGGCCAGGCGACTTCGAAGCCGTCAGGAAAATGAGCCTCAGGAAGTGGATCGACGCGCAATTGCACCCCGATCGCATCGCCGAAAACCCGCTGCTTCAGGAGAAACTTGCGCCGCTCGATACTTTGCGCATGACACCCATGGAACTGGCGCGCCATTATCCGCCGCCGCAACTCATCAAAGCCATGGTTGACGGGAAAGCTCCGTACCCGCGCGATCCCGATGAGCGCATGATGGTGGAACGAGCCGCGCGGCGTTTCAAGAGCAAGCAGGGACAAGGTAGCGATGCGGCGCCTACGCTCGAAAACGTAGGGCTCACCGGAGAGCAGCAGCGCACTCTGCGACGCGGAGCGCCGGAAGAGAAACTCAAGGTTTTCGATTCGCTCCTCGACGAACAGAAAGACGAAGTGCTGGAAGCCATGCCGGCGGGCGCTCGCGCAGGCCTGTTCAGCGTGGCGCCGCCCGAGCTGCGGCGCAAGATTCAGAAGTCGGCCGGCCCGCAGGCCGTCATCACACAGGACCTCGCGGAAGGCAAGCTCCTGCGCGCCATCTACAGCAACCGGCAACTCGAACAAGTCCTGACGGATTTCTGGTACAACCACTTCAACGTCTTCCTGGACAAGGGCGCCGACCGCTATCTGGTCACCTCGTACGAGCGCGACGTCATCCGGCCGCACGTGCTGGGCAAATTCAAGGACCTGCTGCTGGCCACAGCGGAGAGCCCGGCGATGCTCTTCTACCTGGATAATTTCCAGTCCGTGAGTCCCAACGCCTTGCCGATAGCGGCGCGTCGCAATCAGCAGGCCAGGCCCGCGCGAGGTCTGAACGAGAACTACGCGCGCGAGCTGATGGAACTGCACACGCTCGGCGTGGAAGGCGGCTACACGCAGCGCGACGTCACCGAAGTCGCCCGCTGCTTTACCGGCTGGAGCATCCGGGCCCCGCGCGAAGGAGCCACTTTCGAATTTCGCGAGCGCCTTCACGACAACGGCCCGAAAATCGTGCTCGGCCACAAGATTCCGCCCGGCGGCGGCATCCAGGATGGGCTCAAGGTTCTCGACATCCTGGCGCATCATCGTTCCACCGCGCGCTTCATTTCGAAAAAGCTCGCCATGCGGTTCGTAGCGGACAATCCGCCGCCTTCGCTGATCGACAAAATGTCGCAGACATTTTTGCGCAAGGACGGCGATCTCCGCGCCGTGATGCAGACCATGTTCAACGCGCCGGAGTTCTGGTCCGAAGGCGCCTACCGGGCCAAGCTGAAGTCACCGCTCGAAATGGTGGCGAGCGCGGTGCGTGCGCTCGGCGCCGAGGTGGACTTCAGTTTTCCATTGAGCCAGCAGCTCGTACAGCTCGGTGAGCCGCTCTATCGCAAGCAGGAGCCGACCGGCTACACGAACGCCGGAGCCGACTGGGTGAATTCCGCGGCGTTGCTGGCGCGCATGAATTTCGCCATCGCCCTCGCGGCCAACCGCATCCCCGGCGTGAAGGTGGATGCGTCGCGTTTCGGCAATGCGGAGGATACCAACCAGATCGCCCGCGCGCTCATGCTGACCGATCTCTCGGAACAGGCACGCGCGGCGATTGAAACCGGGCTTCAGGCGAAGCCGGACGACGGCACCGCGGAAGGCGGCGGCAAGCGACCGGGAACGCGCTTGCTCCCGGCACAGCCGGTGCCGAAGCCGCTGGTCATCGCGGGCCTGATGCTCGGCTCGCCCGACTTTCAGAGAAGGTGACCCCATGCTGAACCGCAGAATATTCCTGAGAAACGCCAGCCTCGCCATGGTCGGCGTGGGAACCGCACCTGTCTGGTTACAGCGCGCGCTGTACGCATCCGATGGACCGCGCAAGAAGATTCTGGTTGCGATTTTCCAGCGCGGCGCGGCTGACGGACTGAACGTCGTCGTGCCGCACGGCGAACGGCGTTACTACGAACTGCGGCCCACCATCGCGATTCCGCGGCCATCGGGCGCGGATCGCGAGAACTCGGCGATCGATCTCGACGGATTCTTCGGCCTGCACCCCGCGCTGGCATCGCTGAAGCCGCTATTCGATGCGCAGCATCTGGCGATCGTGCACGCAGCGGGCTCGCCGGATCCCACGCGTTCGCACTTCGATGCGCAGGACTTCATGGAATCGGGGACGCCAGGCCTGAAGGCGACGGGCGATGGCTGGCTAAACCGCTTGCTCGTCTCCGAGCCGGCCGGCCTCTCGCCAGTGCGCGCCATCGCCATGGGCGCCGCTCTGCCGCGCGCCCTGCGCGGCCGCAATAACGCCGTGGCCATCGAGAACCTGAATTCCTTTCAAGTGCGCAACGACGGCGCATCGAAGGTTTTCCAGGCGATGTATGCGGATTCTTCCGACACGGTCCTGAGCGGCACCGGACGCGAAACGTTCGACGCTGTAAGACTGCTGCAATCGATCGAGAAGCATCCGTACCGGCCTGGCGCGGAATATCCGCGCGGCCGCTTCGGCGACAGCCTGCAACAGATCGCGCGCCTCATCAAATCGGACGTGGGTGTTGAGGTGGCTTTCGCCGATATCGGCGGCTGGGATCATCACGTGAATGAAGTCGCGCAGCAACCCACGCAGGGACAGCTTGCGCAGCGGCTCGCTGAATTCGGCCAGAGCCTCGCGGCATTTTGGAACGATCTCGGCGATCGCATGTCGGACGTCGCGCTCGTCACGATGTCCGAATTCGGCCGCACGGCGCGCGAGAACGGCAACCGCGGCACCGATCACGGCCACGCCAACGTCATGTTCATCATGGGCGGCGATGTGCGCGGAGGCAAGGTCTACGGCGACTGGCCCGGCCTCGCCCCCGAGCAGCTCTACGAAGGCCGGGATCTGGCGCTCACCACCGATTTCCGCAGCGTCCTCGGCGAACTGGTGCAGATCCACCTGGGCAATCGTGAGCTAAACACCGTCTTCCCGGGATTCTCATCGAAGAATTTCTGCGGTTTGATTCGGACGTAATCGCGCGCAAACCGAGCCGCGACCAAAGGGAGCGGTTTTTTACTTCCGCACCACGCGCCCGCCACTTTCCAGCAGCATGTACGTCACCAGCGCCACCGCCGCCAGATTCTTGCTCTCATCGAACACGTCCACGCGCGCCGTCGACAGCGTCTTGCCGATGCGCAGCAGGTGCGAACGCGCCGTCACTTTGGTTCCGGTAATCGGCCGCAGGTAGTTGATCTTGAGCTCGACGGTGGTGGTCTTGTGCCCGCGCTGCATCAGCGCCTGGCCGACCGCAACGTCAGCCAGCGTAGCGGTGACTCCGCCGTGCAGCACGCCGGCGAAATTCATGAGCTCTTTGCGTACCCGGCACTCCACGGTGACGCCGTTCGGATGCTTGCGCAGGAGTCGGATTCCCACGTACTGGTTGAAGTTGGTAGCGAGCAAGAACTCATGGTAACAAGAAGCGCCTGGATGCCTGCCAAATGGCCTCAAGCATATCGAGCAGCTCGTGATCGGAATCAAGCAGGTGCAGGCGTGCGTTCGGATGACTGGCTGCAAATTCGGATGAGCCTCGCGCCGGGACCACGTTATCGCGGATGCCGTGAAAGATCAGAGCGGGCTGCGTGAAATCAGGAAAGTCTTCGTAGCCGAGCGCGTCTTCGATGAATGCGTAGCTAAGCCGCCGGTTTCGCTTCTCTCCGTAGTGGTAGACGTCGAGAAAGCCCGCTGTGCGCCAGTTCTCAGCTTCCGGAGCCGCAGCCCACCGCCGCGCGAATCCGAACGCGGGCGCCATGAGAATGAGCTTGGCAACCTCGGCGTGACGAGCGGCGTACAGCGCCGCCAGATATCCGCCCAGGCTCGACCCGATGAGCGCCACTCGCTCGCCGCGCGCCAGGCCTTCGATCAATTCGAGCTGCCCGCTGACGGTCAGGTTTTCAAAATCCCCCGCCGCCAGATCCGGAACTTCGAGTGACGAGATGCGCTCCCGAAAGAACGACGCCTTCTTCGAAGCGGGGCTGGAAGCGAAGCCGTGAAGGTAGAGGATGCGCATGGATGAGGGACGAATCAACGATTGTGACACTCGAGAAAGTGTCACAACAACGGCGTCCGCATTCCTTGTCCCGACTTATGCTGGACTTGCCATGAAGACCCATTCCAGACTCATCGCGTTGTTGCTGGTGCTCATGCTGTTATCGCTCTCCAGCACCCGGGCTGCGGAAAGCGTCCGGTGGACGGATCTGCCAAAGAAAATCGGCCGCGGGAAAATGCGGGCCGACGGCCGGGAAGGTCGTCAGTACCGCGTGGTAACGAAAGATGGTCTGTCCCACGTCGGGTACAAGCTCATGTTCGGCCCAAACAACGTCAGGCTCACGGATTCAGGCCCGTCGATTCCGCGCGAACAGGTAGCCGAAATTCGAATTCATCGTGATGGGCGACTTGCGGACGCACTGCGCGCACCGGGCAGCGCGTTGGCCTCCGGCCTGATCGGAAGCGATGAGGCGTGGCTTGTCTCGTGGAAAGTTCTGCTGCTTCCGGTACTCATCCCAGTGGCACTGGGTGCGGACGCAGCGGCGGTGCCCGTAGTAATTCCGATCCACGCCATCCAACGCCATCTGCCGGACAAGGTAATTCGCGTCGCGCCTTGACATCGGACGGTTCTCTTCGGTCGTGTCCCGAAAATTTGTCTTCCGCTTGTTGACGCGCGCGGTTCAGTGCTGTCAACGGTCTGCACCGAACCGCGACCGTAAGGGAGCCGGGAACCTGGCAGCCGATTGGTGGCACAGTCACCGCACCCGACCCCCTGCTAAGCCGGCGAATTCCC
>Ga0335080_10008718_pt1 | contig 10576 bp, 8 predicted proteins | sample Lox_Sample_34_FD_206720 | JGI IMG/M metagenome (GOLD analysis project Ga0335080, IMG submission 206720) | Soil microbial communities from Loxahatchee National Wildlife Refuge, Florida, United States - Lox_Sample_3.4 | ecosystem: Environmental > Terrestrial > Soil > Wetlands | place: USA: Florida... | reverse complement strand
CTGCCGCTCCGGTGATGCAACCGCGAAACCCCGCATGCATTCCGTTCCCCAATGACTGCCCGGCGCGAACCTTACAATACCTGCACCGTTTCCATTCCCGAAAACATCTACTGAGCAGTTATAGAAGACCTCACTTATGAATGCACCCGCCAATTGCACGCCCGACGCCAGCGAACACGCCCCGTACTACAGCCGGTATACGTCTCTGGTAAACAGCAGCGACATCCTGGCGACGCTCCGGCAACAGCTTCCCGAAACCATAACCCTATTCTCTCCTCTGAATGAAGATCAGGGCAACTTCCGCTATGCTCCGGGCAAGTGGAGCGTCAAGCAGATGCTCGGCCACATGATCGACACCGAACGTGTCTTTACCTACCGGGCCCTCCGGATCGCGCGTAATGACAAGACACCCATGGAGGGTTTCGAGCAGGACGACTACGTGAGCTACGGCCCGTTCGGCGGCATTCCTCTGCCCGAATTGCTGGAAGAGTTCAGTCATGTCCGCGCCGCCAGCCTCGATCTTTTTCGCCACCTCGACAGCAGCGCCTGGATGCGCCGGGGAACCGCCAATCAATCCGAAGTTACGGTTCGAGCCGTGGCCTACATTCTCGCTGGACACGAACTGCATCACCGCAACGTTTTCCGCGAAAAATACCTTCCCCACCTCGGCCGCTGAGTTCTGGAAGTACCCACATGCCGGACCGGCTTTCGAGTATTGTAGGAGCCAGCGGCTCAGCCTGAGGTGCGAGGACTGACGGCCGATGTCTGGATCTGCATGCTCTCCGATTCCATCATCCTGAAAAAGATCGCCCGGCAGCCCAGGCACACAGCCGGCTTCAAGCAACTGGTGCGTGAACTTGGCCTTCATGGAGAGGCCCGCCGCGATTTAGCCGAGCGGCTGAAGAAACTGGCAGGCAGCGGTCAACTGGCGCAGCTTGATTCCGACCGCTTCGCCATCCCACAGGCGGCTGCCGGACGCAATCTGGTAACCGGCCGCCTCAGCATGCATCGCGACGGTTTTGGCTTCGTCATCCCCGATCCGGACTCGCTTGACGAACGTCTGAAATCCAAGCTGAGCGGGGACATTTTTATACCTCCGCCCGCGGTCGGCTCCGCCATGCACGGAGACCGCGTGCTCGTGGAGGTCGGCACCATCCGTCCCGACGGCCGCGCCGAAGGCCGCATCGTGCGCCCGGTCAATCGCGCTCACCGCACCGTAGTCGGCAAATTTCATTATGGAAGCCGCAATCACTACGTCACACCCATCGACGAGAAAGTGGCGCAGGAAATCGTCATTCCCCAAGGCATGGAGTATCCCGAAGCCAGCTCCGGGGTTGAGTCTTCCACCGCAGAGCGCAAAGCCAAAGCCGGCCGTGAGAAATCCCGCCACCGGGTCCTGGGCGACGAAGCGCGGCGCAAGAGCTGGGACAATCTGGAAAACGTGGTGGTGGATGTAGAGATCACCGACTGGCCGAGCGCTACCCAGAATCCGCGCGGCCGTGTCGTCGAGATCCTGGGCTATGAGGACGACTTCGGGGTCGACGTCGAGATCATTATCCGCAAATTTCATCTGCCGCATCATTTTCCCGCCGAAGTTCTGGAGGAAGCCCAATCGGCGGAAACTGTAATTCCCGCTCACGAACTGCGCCGCCGCCGCGATTTTCGGCATCTCCCCATCGTCACGATCGACGGTGAGACTGCCCGCGATTTCGATGACGCGGTTACGGTCCGCAGGCTGGAGAACGGCAACTTCGAGTTGCAAGTCCACATCGCCGACGTCGCTCACTACGTGACCGAGGGCTCCGCACTCGATCAGGAAGCTCGCCTGCGCGGCACCAGCGTCTACTTCCCGGATCGCGCCGTTCCCATGCTCCCGCTGGAGCTTTCCACCGACATCTGCAGCCTGCGCCCGCACCTGGACCGGCTGGTGATGTCCTGCGTGATGGAAATCGATCACAGCGGAGAAATTGCCGGCTACGAGCTCTCGGACGGAGTCATCCGCTCCGCCGAGCGCATGACTTACACCGCCGTCAACGCGGTGCTCGAAGGCGATGACGCTGCCCGCAAGCGTTACGCCAGCCTGGTTGATCTCTTCGAGCTGATGCGCGATCTCGCCATGATCCTGAACCGCAAACGCGAGCGCCGCGGCTCGATCGACTTCGATTTGCCCGAGCCGGTCATCGAATTCGACGAATTCGGCTTGATGAAGAGCATCACTCGCTCGGAGAGAAACGTCGCCAACCGCATCATCGAGGAATTCATGCTCTCGGCCAACGAGTGCGTGGCCCAGCATCTCGAAAACCGGCGCATTGCCTCGCTCTACCGGGTCCACGAAAAGCCCGATGCCAAGCGGGTTTACGACTTCGAGGTCATCGCTGCCACGTTCGGATATTCCCTGGGAGTCGGCCCGCTCCCGATCCAGCGCATGCAGTTCAAAACCGACCGCCGCGCCAGTTACGGCAGCGGCAAGAAGCCGCGAGAGATCGAAATTCCCAAGGAAGTCCACATCACGCCCCGTATGTATCAGAAACTGGCCGCCAAGATCGCCGGCAAACCCGAGGAAAGAATTCTTTCCTACCTGATGCTGCGCTCGCTCAAGCAGGCCCGCTACTCCGAGGAAAACCTCGGCCACTTCGCCCTGGCCTCGCCCACCTACACGCACTTCACCTCCCCGATCCGCCGCTATCCAGACCTGATCGTTCACCGAATATTGAAAGAGGCGCTGCAGCCACCGAGTAACGCCGGCGTCTCGGCGGCGGTCAAGGGGACGTCCCGCCCGCCCACCGTCCAGGAAGACGAATCGGCAGTCACCCCCTGGTCCAAGCGTAGAGACCACGCCAAGCGCCAGGAATCGCTCGAACCGCTGCGCGGCCCGATCCCCATGGAAGAACTTCACGACATCGCCGAGGAATCCAGCCAGTCCGCGCGCCGCGCCGACGACGCTGAGCGCGAACTGATGGAATGGAAGAAGGTCAAATTCATGCAGGACCGGGTGGGCGAAGACTTCGACGGCCTGATCGTGAGCGTCACCAAGTTCGGAATGTTCGTGGAACTCACCGAGCTGTTCGTCGAAGGCCTGGTTCCGCTGAACAGCCTCAGCGACGACCGTTACCTCTACCACGAAAACACCCGCGAGATCATCGGCCAGCGCAGCCGCCGGATCTACCACATGGGACAACGCGTGCGGGTGCTGGTCGACCGCATCGATCCGGTCGAAAAGAAAATCCAGTTCGCGCTGCTCGAGCCAGAACGCAAAGCGATCAAGGGCAAAAAACGATAACGGCCCTCAACGTACCCGCTAAGCGAGCAGGCTCCGGCAGCGGCACAACCGGCCGCGCCGAAACGACTTGCTCACCTGGTTCTGACGCAGCGGGCTGCGTCGCAACCTTGATTTGGTTGGAAACCATACTGACGCGCGCTGAGTGCCGACCTGGTGTAGAATTTCCTAGTCAACCCCACTCGCCGAATGCGGCGAGTTCCTTCCTGTCGGGACGTGGCTCAGCCTGGTAGAGCACTCGCTTGGGGTGCGAGGGGTCGGCAGTTCAAATCTGCCCGTCCCGACCAATTCATTTTCCTGTGAAATCAAATTGAGAGATGTGTTAGTGAGACGTTGAGAGGCGCACGCTCGGCGCCAGTGGTGCGCACGCTTCGAAAATCGAGGCTGTTACGAAACTCCGAGGCGGAGTGACATAGACGGGCCCGCATTGTCATTGACAGGGACGAGGTCCGTTCTGGGAGTAGCGACCCGGTGTCTCATCCGGTCGCGAGAGGCCGGGTGGCCCGGCCTTCGTCTGTGAGTTCTACTTCAACTAACTCGGGGTGCCCTGTCCTTATCGCGGTTGTTGCGAAAGGGCGGGCACAGCCACCCCAAGCGATGGCTTTTTGACCGCCGGTCCAATTTCCGGCGGGGCTGACCCAGCCCGCCACCCCAAAATGCGGATGCCCTTCGACCCGCCAACGCGGGTCTCAGGATGACGGGGTTTATGAACTGCTGTCTGTCTTCGTGACGCTAGAACTTATCCCATAAATCGCTTTTGAAAGGGCGCGGCTTTAGCCGCGCCGATTGGAGCCCCCAAAGATTCGGGCTTTAGCCCCTGAGGTTTGCTCTTTGACCAATGCGCGCCATTTATGAGACCAGTTCTAGTAAAGAAGCGTTACTTTCTTGGGAGCTGTCTTCGCCTTATAACCACACCACGGGTCTGTGACGCCCTTCGTGACCCAATACATTGCCGTCCAGCCCGGGTCCACGATCTTCTTAAAATTGTAATCGTACAAAGCTACTTCAGTGAACTTGATGTAGTGATAGGGCGGGAAGTCGCTGCATTTCGCAATGCTATAGACCTCCAACACTCCGGATTGCGCCCAGTTGAAGATCTGACCTTCGCTCGGAGTGTTGCTCAAGGTCGTGCTCTTATTCGTGGTCAGATCTTTGGTGGTGATATTCCATTTGCCGCAGTCCTGTACTCCGGCCTTGCACGCGCTCTTGATCGTTCCCAGAATCTTGTCGCCGGAATTGACGGTCACCGGCGTACTGTAGTTTGCCGTGCCTCCCGGACAGCAGTTCCAGCTTGCGATATTCCATGGCCCCACCCCGACCTGTCCATCATTCCATCCCAACACGGGCTGGATAATGAGCTCGGTATCGTCTATGTCCATAAAACCGGGAAAGAAAAATAGTGTCTGGCCATCATTGCTTTTTGGGGTTAGGGGGACGGTCCAAGTGGCTTTGATCTTGCCGTAAGAGCTGGTCGTGGAAACCTGACCAGCTTCAATCCAGGTCCAGCTTATGAACAGAGGCCCGCCTGCGACCGCTATTTCTCCGTTGGGCATGTAGCGCGGAAAAGCGCAGGACGGAGCGACTGTTTCCTCGCTTCCGTCCTTGAATCGGATGCGGCCATCGCCGAGCACGGTCTGGCCCTGCTTGATCTCGCGGACACACGCGGGATGGAAATAGCCGAATGGGGTGATCACATAGTCGGGCGGCACGCTGACAGGGCGATTCGATCCTGCCGCCATCTGGGCATACGACATTCCCAGCGCCATCATGAGAAACAACATGGCGCAGGACAACCATTTTGTTCGATTCATCTTTGGCTCCTATTTTTGCAATTGAACAATAAACAAATGCGGACTCCTGATTGCTTCTCTCTGAGAAAAACACCGGATTGCGATCCAGTGATGGGGCAAGAGTTTCTCGCTTTCCTTGTCCGGTTTGTCGGGCATGGCCGCCGGTCGTCCGATTCCTGCCGTAAAGCTAGTAGGTAAGCTTCACGGTCGTGGGCGTTGTGGTCACACGATAATTGCACCAGGGATCGGTGACGCCCTTCTTCACCCAATACATCGCAGTCCAGCCCGGGTCTGTGATTGGCTGGAAGTCGACGTCATACAAGGCTACCTTGCTGAATTTTATCGAGTCATTTGGCGGGAAGTCGCCACATTGGTAAATGTTGTAGACCTCCAGCACGCCGGATTGCGCCCACGGGAACTTCAACCCGCTACTGTAAACCGTGTGCAAGGTTGTACTTTTCCCGGTGGTCACGTCTTTGGTGGTGATGTCCCATTTCGAACAGGACTGTTTTCCCGGATTGCATTTGCTCTTCACCGTTCCCAAAAGTTTGTCGCCGGGAAGGACGGTTACCGGGGTGCTCGACCAAGTCATGCCCCCTGGACAGCAGTTCCAGCTGGCAATATTCCATGGCCCAGCCCCGGACTGCCCATCATTCCAGCCCAGCACCGGCTGGATAATTGGCTCCTCGTTGGGCGGATTGTTTTTCGCGTGGGAGAGGCTGGGAAAGAAAAACAGCGTTTGACCGTCATTGGCGTTAGGGGTTGGCGGTACCGTCCAGCGGGCCGTAATTTTCCCGTAAGAAGTGTTTGTGGCCACCTGGCCGGCTTCAATCCAACTCCAGCTTATGCTGCCAGGCTCGGGGTTTGCTGAAGGTTGGACAACCAACTCGCCGGTCGGCGAGTAGCGGGGATAGCTACAAAACGAAGCGCTTACTTCCTCGGTTCCGTCCTTAAAACGAATGCGGCCGTCGCCGAGCAGGGTTTCTCCGTTCTTGACCTGCCCGACACACGACGGATGAAAGTAGCCGAACGGGGTGATTACATAGTCGGAGGGCACATTCGTGGGACGATTCGGCCCCGCCGCCCTCTGGGCATACAACACTCCCAGCGACATCGTCAGAAACAACATGGTGCTGGAAATCCATTTGCTTCGATTCACCTTTGGCTCCTGATGTTTGCAAATAAACAATGAAATAGCGGGGCCGGAGGGCCCCGGCGAAACCGAGGAAACAGTACACCCGTTTGCCGACGAGGGATAGGGTGAAAGCGTTGTACTGCCGTATTCGAAGATGCGGCAAGTGGCAAGCGGTTCCGGATTGGGAATCTGGTCGAGATCCGGGATCGGAGCTTCATTCGGTTGGGCGTTCGCGACTGGTGATAAAGCCCTTTGCCTCCACTGGCAAGGAGATGGCAGCGTCGCTGGAAAGTCTTGAATCCGAAGATTGCTCTGAAATTCACGAAACTTGGGGAACGGGATTACGTCTAAAGGTCTGCCTTTCGGGCATAGGAGGTCTTTCGAAATGAAACTCCGAATCTTCTTGCTCTCAGCCATGCTCATCCTCGCGGGGAACGCGCTCGGACAGAACACAAAACCCGTCGCGACTGCGCCCCGCGCGCAAGCGCCGCCGGCTGCGCCGACCCTGGCTTCGGCCATCGACGGCGAGATCAGCGCGGTCGAAAAGCAACTTCTCGACGCGGCCGAGGCCATGCCCGAAGACAAGTTCAACTTCTCCCCAGAAAATCTCAACCTTCCGGGCAGCGACTACAAGGGTGTGCGCACCTTTGCTGTGCAGGTCAAGCACATCGCGGCATCCAACTATTTCATCTGGTCGGGGCTCACCGGCGAGAAGCTGCCCGCCAACCTCGGCGGCGGCCGGTGTAAAGCAAACAGAAGAGAGAACCTGCGATACACGCCGCATAGCTTCCTACTCTCTGAGAACCCGCAGAGGGTTGGGCAGCCTCACTTAGAACCAGGCGGAAATTCAAGAGTTTAAGAATGGGCCTGCCCCCGACTCAAAACCGGATGTTGCCCATGCCCCACACAGTGTGATACCCGTCACTGAAGGTCGCTGCCGAGGCGACTAATTTGGCTCAAGGCCGCGAGTCCTCTCTCATTGCAACTTAGGCCCTGTTTTATCCAAATCAAGGCAACTCGCGAATCTCGGCGGAGAAAATCTAGTCTTCAACTCATTTCTAGATCTCGCAAATAAGGAGGGCAATAGAATGCGACGGAACAATTTCTTCAGAATCGTCGGTATCTTCGCGCTCATAGCGGTGACCTTGCTGCCCGGAGTCAATGCATCCGCGGCGGTTAAATTTAAGACCCTGCATACGTTCCGTGGGACCGACGGAGCGTCTCCCGGCGGTACGCTGACCTTGGATGCGGCTGGCAACATCTATGGCGTTACTGGCGGTGGCGGCACATGCTGCGGCACGGCATACAAATTAATCCCCAATGCTGACGGAACCTGGACTCATACCATAATGCATTACTTCACCGCCGACGAGGACAACATTCCCTCCGGTGGCTTGACCTTCGACGCTGCCGGCAACCTCTATGGCATGACCGTTCAGGGACCCCATGCGGGGGATGTCTACGAACTAGTGCCGCAGCCGGGCGGCGGCTGGAGCGAGGAAGTTTTGCATGTATTCGGAGGAGATTACGATGGCAATCCCCAAGGCGGCGTGACCTTTGACGCTTCCGGCAACCTCTATGGAACAGGGGCATGGGGCTGCGGCACGCCGGGCATTAGCTGCGTTTTCGAGATGACCCCCGGAAACAATGGTTGGTCATTCAACCAGCTGTACCAGCTCTCTGGGCCAGCCGGCTGGTATCCAAGCGGAACCACACCGATCTTCGACGCGAAGGGGAACATATACGCCACAACCGCCTTCGGCGGCAAGCAGGGTTGCAGCCCCTATGGCAACGGCTGTTACGGACTCGGTGTCGCCTTTGAGCTAACGCCAAACGGCGACGGGAGCTGGTCCGAAAAGGTGCTTCACACGTTTAAAGGCGGCAAGGATGGCGAGAGCCCTACTTGTGCGCTCGTTTTCGATGCGGCGGGAAATCTCTACGGCACTACCTTCGCGGGCGGCACATATGGATATGGCAACGTATTCATGCTGACGCCCAATCCTGACGGAACCTGGACGGAGAAAGTCCTCCATCAGTTCACCGGAGGCAATGATGGAGGCACGCCAGCTGGCGGCGCAATCTTTGATGCGGCGGGCAATCTGTACGGCACAGCCTGGAAAGGCGGGGCTTTCGGCTTTGGTGTCGTTTTCAAACTGAAGTCCCGGCCGACCGGTGGATGGAAGTATGAGCTGCTGCACTCTTTCCACAATAAGCCGGGAGCCTATCCATGGTCCGGCTTGGTCTTCGATGCGGCTGGGAATCTCTACGGAACGACCCAAGGGGACGGCAGAAAAACCTTCGGTTCTGTGTTTGAGATCGTGCCCTAGCTGTTCTCGCTGGAGTGCGCGATTGAGAAACGACTAGCGAGAGATCGAACGCGGTATCGAGCGCAAATCAGGGAGCCGCCTCTCGGGGCGGCTCTTCCCGTTAGCGCGAAGATTCGTCCAACGTAAACCGACAGGTCGCCATTTCGTTCATCGACCCGGCAGACCACCGGCATTCAGGTCGCAAAACATTGAAATGGGCTCAGGCTTCTCGCCTCGTCTCCAGCAGTGCGCGGAAGTGGTTCGCCCCGGGCCGACCGTTTCAATTTCAGCTTCCAGGAATTGCAGGCCTGGCCACGCCTGAACCGGCTCATCACAGGTACGTCGGGCTCTCGCCGATCTTCTCTCATGCGCTCTTTGAGACCCGGGCCGCGCCCTTTGGCGCGGATTGTTCGTCGAGCTTGGCGATGAGTTGCTCGATCAGTTCCGTCATCTTCCGCGCGTCGGTCTCGTTCTGAATTCGTCGTGCCAGCTCTCGCAGCTCATCGCTCCGCGACTGGCTATCTGTTTTTTTCGGATCGTCCATTGGCCGCCCTTCTTGGTGAACTCTTTCACAATTTTCTTTACCACCTGCACCGGAATCTGCTCGAAGTGCGTTTTCACGTTTTGCACACTGCGGGTTCGTTTCATTCCTCAGAACACTAGCAGGCGTGGATGGATACGGGTGATATCTCTTGGCCTGCGTTTTCGCGCCGTTTCGCGGTTCGCGGCGGCTCGGCAAGCCGCCGCCCGGAGGCGTCCTTTCTGCTTGCGCGCTCTGAAGTTTTGCGGTACGATAGCGTATCGTTTATTTTTGTTTAACGTTAATAACACTATCGTTTAACGTTGCTATCTCAAGAAGGAGGTTCCCGGTGAGTCCCAGAACCAAAGCTCCGATGAACTTCAAGACCATGGCGCAGGCCGATGTTCCGCAGGGCCGGAACGGGAAACACAAGCAGGTGGTCACCCGAATCCTGTCGGACCTCGATCAGATTCCCCAAGGCACAGCGCTCAAGGTGCCGCTGACGAACCTGGAAGAGAGCAAGGAAAAGGTGCGCTCCGCGCTCAATCGCGCCATCCACAAAAGCGGGAGACAAGTTGCCACGGCAAGCGACAGTGACTTCTTGTACATCTGGAACGAAAGCCAATAAGAGCCCGGGGGGCGCGGAACCGCCGACTCCTCACCAGGCTCAAGCCTGCAATCCAACTGCCACGCCTGTATCTCTTTACCGCCCGCGATAACCGCCCCCGGCTGATTCGCACCCAGGATATTTTCTGCCGCCGCTTACAGTTTCTGCCGCGCGATCCCGCCTTAGTCAAGTGAAGTTGATTTTCAAAAACTAAGGAGGATGGTTTATGAGTCGCAGTAAGGTAAGTGCTTTGGCAGGTTTCTTGACATTAACCCTGAGCGTCCTGGCGGGCAGCGCGAATGCGCAGCCGCGGAACGCTCCCAACCCGCAAACGACAGTGAAGTTCAAGTTCGCGGACATTAGTGTTCCGGGCGCTGTCCAGACATCCGCTTATGCGATCAACAACAAGAAGTTCGTGGCCGGCAATTACCTGGATGACGCCGGAGAGCAGAAAGCGATGATTTTCAAGGGGTCCAAACTGACCTCCGTCTCTTGTCCTTCGGGTGCAGCGACCAGCTTTTATGGCGTAAATTCCGGGGGAAGCGCAGTCGCTGACGATACCTGTGGAAACGGTTTCAGTTGGGTATACGTGCCTGGACGCGGCTGGGTGCCGATTCCAGATCCGGGATGTCCCGATTGCCCGATCTTCAGTCTGGCGATCAATGACATCGATCAGGTGGTGGGCATCGAGATCGACGAGAATCAGCTGGCCAGAGGCTTTTCCTACAACCTGAAGTCGAACAACTTCACCACCTGGAAAATGCCTGGCTATCCTCTTCCCGTGCCCGCGTTTTGGGGCATCAACAATGAGGGCCTGGTTGCTCTGCAGGCGCTTGACCCTGCTTCGGGCCTTGCCCATTCCTACTTGTTCAACGGGAGTTCATTCACCCAGATTGATGTACCGGGAGCTCTGCAGTCATTTGCCCACGGCATCAACAATA
>Ga0335080_10008717_pt1 | contig 10576 bp, 11 predicted proteins | sample Lox_Sample_34_FD_206720 | JGI IMG/M metagenome (GOLD analysis project Ga0335080, IMG submission 206720) | Soil microbial communities from Loxahatchee National Wildlife Refuge, Florida, United States - Lox_Sample_3.4 | ecosystem: Environmental > Terrestrial > Soil > Wetlands | place: USA... | reverse complement strand
CGAGCCGCGCCGGCTGGCTGCGTTTCCGCGGCTCGTTCAGCGGCGTGCCGCACAAGTACGCCTCCGACGCGACCCTGCTGTGGACGGGCGGCGGCAGCGACTTCCTGGGCCTGCCCAAGAGTCTCGTCGCCACGGGAAACACGCCGGCAGAGATCGCCGCCGCGCTCGCCGACCATCCCGAGGGCACGATCGCGGTGCAGCGCGACCGCACCAACCTGGAGCTGCGCGCGCGCGTGCTGCCCACGCTGTCGCTCGTGGCGCAGTACGGCATGGAGGATCGCAAGGGCGCGCTGCCGAGCGCGGTCGGCTTCGCCTATCCCGATTACTCGACCAGCCTCGGCGGGTCGTTCGAAGTCCCGCAGCCGATCGACGATCACACCCAGAAGGCCAGCGCGCGGCTCGAGTGGGGCGGCGCGCTCGCACAGCTGAATCTGGCCTACAACGGCTCGTTCTACCGCAACCTGAACCAGTCACTCACGATCGCGCAGCCGTTCCTCGGCACCGGCACCACGCAGATCGAGCAGGCGCGCCAGGCGCTGGCGCCCGACAACGACTGGCACAACCTGCACGCCGACTTCGGGCTGAGTCTGCCGCTGCGCACGCGCTTCACGACCGCGATCTCGTGGTCTCGCAGCACGCAGAACGACAATCTGATTCCGCCCACGATCTCGAGCGGCACGATCGGCACGATCAACTTGAGTGACTGGAACAACGCCGGGTCGCTCTCCACCAAGAGCGCGCACGCGCGCGTGGACAACCTGCTGGTCGATCTGAAGGTCGACACCAATCCGTGGCGGCCGCTGCGGCTGCGCGCCGGCTACCGGATCACGAACTTCGACACGCTCACGAACTACTTCGCGTTCAACCCCGCGACCGGCCAGTTCGGCTACATCGTCGAGGACGGCGGCCACGGCTCGGTGCTGGGCCAGGACTACACGGGCGTGTTCGAGCCGGGCGTGCCGGGCAGCGCCTGGCGCTACCGCACGATTCCGTGGGGCGAGACACGCCAGACGATCAGCGCCGGCGCGTCGCTGGCGATCCCCTGGCGCAGCTCGTTCGACTTCCTGCTCGAGCAGGAGGACGTGGACCGCGTCGTCTCCGAGCGGCCGCAGACGCGCGAGCAGCGCGCGACCGTGTCGTTCAACTCGCGGCCGTTCTCGTGGCTGACCGCGCGCGTCTCGTACAAGTTCACGAACCGCGACGGCGGCGACGTGAACTACAACGTCTACTACAAGTACACGACCGCGGCGCTCGCGGGCTTCGTGCCGCTCTTCCCGGACGGAAATCAGGCGCACAACTTGAATCAGCTGGTGCGTCCCGACCTCGCGGATCTCGTCGGCCAGCGCATCAACGGACGGCTGGTGTTCGCCCTCGGAGAATTCTCCGATCTGTCACTCGCCGCGCGGCTACGCAACGACAACTATGGCTCCGGCTTTGGGCTCACGAGCGACCGCTCGCGCGACGTGGAGGCCGACTGGAACGTGCAGCCCTCGCCCATCTTCAGCGCGAACGCGTTCGTCTCGTTCGAGCATCACGACCGCGGCATGCAGACGATCCGCGGCTTCGCCAGCTCTTCGAACGGGGACGCGGGCGGCCCCAACTTCCCGTTCAGCAACGAGTGGGGCGTGAAGAGCAACGGCGACGGCGTCGGCTGGGGCGGCGGCTTCAGCTTGCATCCGCTGCAGTGGATCTCGCTCGACACGCGCTACACGTTCCTGGTCTTTCGCGAGGATGAGAATCTCTCCTTCGTCTCGGATGCGGTGCTCGCGAGTCAGGATCCGACTCATCCGGTGCCCGACCATCTGCCGCGGCTGCGCAACCGCGATCACACGCTCGAGACCAGCTTGCGCATCGCGTTGCGCAAATCGACCGCGCTGCGCTTCTTCTACCGCTACGACCTCTCCGGAGTGGATGACTTCCATCAGACAGGGCTGCCCACGCTGATCGGGCGCCGGCTCTACTTCGGACATCAAGATTCGGATTATCAAGCTGGGTTTTACGGCATCGCGTTGCAGGTCGGTTTTGGGGACGGCTGGTGAGAATCCGCCCCACGGCTCGAGCCGTAAGTGGTATGGTTCGCAACTCGGGAGGGGATCCATGACGCATCACATCGGACTCGACCGCATCGGATACGTGTGCCTTCTTGCCGCTGCTCTGCTCTTCGCTCCGCGTCCCGCGCTTGCTGCATTCCATCAGATGCAGATCGACCAGGTGGTGGGTGGCGTCGGTGGAGACACGACCGCGCAAGCCATCCAGCTGAAGATGCGCTTCGCGGGAAACCAGTTCGTGATCGGCAACGGGCAACTGATCGTGCGCGACGCCGCGGGCAACAACGCGACCACGCTGTCGACGTTCTCGACCTTCGACGGTGGCGCGGCAGTCGCTCCAACCAGCGGTAACTGCAAAGAGATTCTGCTCGTCACGCCTGCGATGCGCGCGAAGGCGTCCCCGCCGATCACCGGCGCGTTCGACATGATCCCGATTCCGCCGGCGTTTCTCGCCGCCGGGTCACTCACGTTCGAGGGCCAGGGCAGCACCTGGTGGCGCGTGAGCTGGGGCGGCGCCTCGTACACCGGCTCGGACGCCGTAGTCACGACGAACTTCACGACCGTGCATGCCAATCCGGCATTCGGCGCGGTCCTGCCGTCGGCCTCCACCACCGCGCTGAAGTTCCAACCGCAGAACTGCCCGGCGGGGACGAACAATGCCGCCGACTACGCCGTCACGCCGGGCGCCGCGACGCTCGTGAACAACGCCACGGCAGCGTTCACGGTGGTGAACCTGCTGCCGGTCCCGGCGCTGCCGGGCGCCGCGCAGTGGCTGCTGCCGGGGATATTGGGTCTCGGCGTCGTGGCCTTCGGGTTCCTGCGCCGACGCACCTCGGAGATCTGAGAGGGGCGATCAGGGCTTCGGGAACGGCCGCCGGTAGAGCGGCTCGCACAGGCGGACCGTCTCGCGGGTCAGCGCTTCGACGGCCGCGACCTGCGCGCCGAGCTCGGCGGGAGTCTCCCCCAGCGCGCCGAGCGCGTGAGTGACTCGCGGTCCGAACTCGCGCGGCGCGCGCTCGAGCTCGGCGATCTCTTCCAGCGCCGTCTTGTCCGAGAGCCAGTAGCGGCCGTTCAGCGCGAACAGGACCAACGCCAGCTCGTGCGCGACGCGCGCCAGGCAGCCGGCGGTGTTCGGCACGTCGCCGCGCGCGGCGAACTTGGCGGCGAAGCTGTCGAGCGAGAACTCCGCGCTCCACAGGTAGCGCTGGACGACCGCGCGCCGCAGCGCGTCGGGGTACACCGAGACGCGTCGCTTCAGCGCGCCCACCAGGTCGTTCGGGTCGAACAGCGGCACGCAGATCGCGAGCTCGCCCAGGTAGGTCGGCGAGAAGAAGCCGAAGGGCGGCTGCTGTCCATAGTGCAGCTCGAAGCGGCCCGCGTGCGCGTCGTCGACCACGCGTTCGAAGTGCTCGAGGCTGCGGTAGAGGAAGTCCACCCGCTGGCCCTTCACCGTGAGCCACGCACCGCCGTTCACCCAGGGTCCCCAGGCGTAGAAGTCGGTCACGACCGGGTCGGGCGAGTCGTTGCCCTCGGCGGCGAGCGCGCGCACGTCGGCGACGTCGAAGGGCGCCGCTTCGCGGTAGAGCAGGCCGAGGTCGATGTCCGAGCTCGCCAGCGCGCGCCCGCGCGCGAACGAGCCGCCGAGCACCACCGCGGCCATGCCCGGGATGAGCGCGAGCCGCCGCGCGAGTGAGTCGACGAGCTCGCGCTGCGCCGCCGAGAGCTCGGTCACGGCGCGGCCTCGGCGGCGAAGGCGCCGTCGCACAAGAGCGGCACCGTCGGATCGGCATCGAGCTCGGCCGCGAGCGCCACGTCGTGGGCGTAGCCGCGCTCGGAGAGCTCGATCCCCGACGCGCACTCGCGCAGCGCGCGCGCCAGGCTCGGAGCCGCGGCCTCGAAGGCCGCGCGCGCGAGTCGCGCTTCGGGCGATGCGCTGCCGGGCAGCCGAGCCAGGAGCGCGCCCGCGCCCAGGCAATCCTCGAGACATGGCCGCAGCGTGCCGTCGGGCCAGCGCTCGCCGGCAGCGATCACTGCGATCGGCGCCGGCGCGCGCTCGAGGCGCCGGGCCAGCGCGGCTGCGTTGCGCAACGCGCCGGCAAAGACCTGCCCCGATTTCGCCGCCTGGAACGAGAGCTGGGAGCCGTTCGGCGACGGCAGCACCACGCGTTCGCCCCGGCTCACGGCGGCAAGCGAGGCGGGCGAGAGCGAGTAGCCGCCCGAGCCGCGCGGAACGGCCAGCAGCGCGGCGCGCTCCTCGGCGAAGGCTGCCGCCCGCGCGTCCTGCCATGGATACGGGAAGATCCGCGCGCCGCGTCCGCACGCCAGCGAGACACAGCTGGTGAACGACAGCACGTCGACGATCACGAACGTCTTCGCCGCGCCCGCGAGCGCGCGCAGCCCCGACTCGCCCCAGTCGAAGCGCAGATCGAATCCCGACTGACTCGTGAAGGCAGGAGGCTCCGCTTCGCTCACTGCAGCGCCGCGGCCAGGTTGCGCAAGAGACTCGCCCCGTCGCCGCGGAAGGACGCGCCATGCATGCAGGCCAGCGTGCTCGGGCGCAGCTCGGCCAGGCGCTCGAGCATCTGCTGCGACTGCGGCGCGCACGCGAAGTAGTTGCTGAACATCTGGCGAGTCACTTCGCTCGGCGCCAGGATGTCGGACTCGGTGAGGGGCACGTGCTCGTGACCGCCCTGGGTGAACAGGTCGCCGCACAGCAGCGTCTTGGTGTGCGTCTCGAACATCGTTCCGCACTCCCAGGCGTGCGGGACGTGCGGCGTGTGCAGGAAGCGCACCGTGTGTCGGCCGAGCGCGAGCTCGGCGTCGTTCGCGATCGTGCGCGGCGGTCGGTCGGCGACGTCGCGCACCGAGACGTCGGCGGCGAGCTGGCCGCACAGCGGCGCCGCGTTCGGCGCCGCCGCGAGAAACTCGTTCAGCGCGCCGCATTCGTCGGCCTCGAAGTGCGAGAACGCCAGGTGCCGCAGCCGCGCGAGCGGCAGCACCGACTGCACCGCCTCCTGCACCAGCGGGAACATCCGGCGCAGGCCGGTGTGGTAGAGCAGCGGCTCGTCGTCGTCGATCAGGAACTGGTTGAAGGTGAATCCGCCGGGGAAGTTCTGCGGCGGGACCGGCGTCGAGATGCGGTAGATGCCCTCGGCGATCTCGTCCACCCGGGTTCCCGATTCGCGATTGGTGATGCCCACGGCGCGAGGATACCGGACCCGGCTACTTCGCTTCCACGCGCGCCACCCCGATCAGCGACTCGCGAGTCACGATCGCCGCGAGCCGCTCCTCGCTCCAGCCGTCGCTGCCCGCGGGCCGCTCGGGCAGGACCATGTAGCGGGTCTCGCCGCTGGTGTCCCAGACGCGCACCGCCACCGACTCGGGCAGCTCGAGCCCGAGCGAGCGCAGCACCGCGCGCGGCTCGCGCACGACGCGCGCCCGGTACTCGGGGCTCTTGTACCAGTCGGGCGGCAGGCCGATCACCGTCCAGGCGGTGCACGAGCACTGCGAGCACACGATCACGTTGTGCTCGGCGGGCGTGTTCTCGAGCACCACGAGATACTCGTTGGTGCTGCGCAGGCCGAGCTCGGCGCTGGCGCTCGAGCCGTCCTCGAGCAGCCGCTTGCGGAACGCCGGATCGACCCAGGCCCGCGCGACCACGCGCGCGCCGTTGTGCCAGTCGAAGTTCTCCTCGGCCTGCTCGACCCGCCGCTCGAGAAATCGCTCGGGGATCAGGCCCTGGTCGGAGAGCGCCTGTTCGAGCGCGCGCACGCGCTCGGCGATCGGCGCGATCTTCTCGTGCTCGCGAGTCACGGCGCCGGCTCCAGATAACGCTCCCACAGGTCGACGACCACGCTATCGCGTGCCTCGGCCGAGTCGGTCCAGAGCTCGCGCGCCGCGAACTCGACGTGGTAGGTGGCCTGGAGCGGCGCGGGCAGCGCGTGACCCGCGAGGTCGGGCAGCTCGAAGCGGCGCGACACGCGCAGCACCTGGCCGCGCCGCCCGCGCACGTAGCGCGGCGCGCGCGTGTGTCCGCGCGGGTGGTGATCGGCCACGCGCACCCAGTCACTGGCCGCGAAGCGCGGCGCGCTCGACTCCCGAACCGGCTCGGCGGTCATCCGGGCTGCGGGACGCGCCAGCGGAAAGCGGCCGCCGGCGCGGCGCTCGAGCTCGGCGCGAATCACCACGCCCTTCTCCACCAGGAGCGAGGCCACGCCGGTGAGCCAGCGCTCGTAGTAGCTCGCGGCCAGATAGTGCGCCGGGTCCAGGCGCTCGACCGCGTGTCGGTACTCGTGGACGTTGTACGCGCCGATGCGGATGCCCAGGGCATTCAGCGCGAACGCACGCGCCTCCCAGGGCTCGTGGAACCGGGGCTCGTTCGGCTCGATCTCGACCGCGCCGAAGCCGCCCATGCCGCCGAGGTCGTGGATGCCGTCCATCGCGCCCAAGCATAGCTGCGGCGTGACCGATCGGTGCGGCCCGTGTAGGCTCGCGGCATGCCAAGCCCGATTTCACTCGGCCGCGCCGCGGAGCGCGAGCTCGCGCAGCGCGGCTTCACGCGCCGGCAGATGCTGCGCATCGCCGCGCTGGCCGGTGCCGCCTCGGCGCTGCCCTTCTCGTCCGAGCACGCGCTCGCGCAGCTCTCGAACGCGGGAGTGATCCCGGAGGACGCCGTCCGGATCAACGGCAACGAGTTCCCGGACGGCCCGTCGGAGGCGGCGCTGGCCGCGCTGGCCGACGTGGCCAAGCGCGGCAACCGCTACCAGTATCCCGAGACCGAGGCGCTGGTCGCGGCCGCGGCCAAGCTCGAAGAGCTCTCGCCGCAACACTTCTCGGTGTACCCCGGCTCGAGCCTGGCGCTGCACCACGCCGTGATCGCCTTCACCGGCCCCAAGCGCGCGCTCGTGACCGCCGAGCCGGGCTACGAGGCGGCGGCGCGCGCGGCGCAGTTCATCGGCGCGAAGGTGGTGAGCGTGCCGCTGCGCCGCGACGGTGCGCACGACCTGCCGGCGATGCTGGCCGCGGCGAAGAGCGAGCCGGTGGGCCTGTTCTACGTGTGCAATCCCAACAACCCGACTGGCACGGTGACGCCGCGGGTCGAGATCGAGTCACTGGTCGCGAACAAGCCCAAGGACGCGGTGGTGCTGCTCGACGAGGCGTACATCCACCTGTGCGACGAGAAGCCGGGCGTCGACCTGGTGCGCGCCGGCAAGGACGTGGTGCTGCTGCGCACGTTCTCGAAGATCTTCGGCATGGCCGGCCTGCGCGCCGGCTTCGCGATCGCGCAGAAAGACCTGCTCGCGCGCATGACCGGCTGGAACACGGGGGCGATGCCCGTCACCGCCATGGCCGCGGCGCGCGTGATGCTCGGCGAGCCCGACTGGATCGCCGCGCGCAAGCGCGGGAACGCCGAGCGCCGCAAGGACCTGATGCAGTTCTTCGACGCTCACGGCTTCGGCTACACGCCCTCGGTCGCGAATCACCTGATGGTCGACGCGCGCATGCCAACCCAGAAGGTGATCGACGGGCTGAAGCAGCAGAGCGTCTACGTGGGCCGGGCCTGGCCGGTCTGGCCCACGCACGTGCGCGTGTCGATCGGCTCGAGCGCCGAGATGGCACGCTTCAAGACGGCGTTCCTGGAAGTCACGACCGCCCGGGGCTGACTCAGCTGCGCGGATCGAAGCGGAACACCTGGATGCCCTCCGGGACCGGGTCGTAGCCGCGCTCGCGCAGCACCGCCTCGCGCAGCGGCGGATCGGTGATGTGAGTCGCACGCAGCTCGAACAGGTGGTCACCGAGCCGCACGCGCACGTCGGGGTGGGCGATCCAGATCGCTGCCCAGCTCTCGACCGGCCACCAGCTCGACAGCGCCCAGCGGTGTGACTGCGCGAACAGCTGGCCGTCGTGCAGAAAGCACTCGAGCTGAACGGAATGAGGCTTCTCGGGCCGCGCCTCGATCTCGCAGATGCGCCGCGCGTCAGGAACCAGCTCGGACCAGGAGGCGGGCGCGGGAGTCAGCGTGCCCGAGAGCGAGCCACCCGGCACGGGACCGCAGGCCAGGAGGCAGAGCGCGAGCCCCGCGAGCCAGCGACTCACGGCGCGATCCGCCGGCCGCGCCGCACGACCACGGCCGAGCCGTCGGCCACGAACGCGGTGCTGGGCGCTAGCGCGAGCGGCTCGGCGAACTCCGGCCCGTAGAGCGACGCGACGTCGCACTCGAGGCTGGCCTTCTCGGCGCGCCAGACATGCCAGCGCGGGTGCTCGACCTGATACTCGACGCTGCCGCCGTCGCGCTGCAGCGCGTAGCCCCAGTAGTGCTCGGTGATGAACGTCTCTTCGGCGTCATCGGCCGGCAGGACCGGCGCACCCGAGAATTGCACGCTGAGTCCCTCCCAGGCGCCGCGCCGGCGCCAGCCGTACGCCACGGTCGCCGGACCGTCGCCGATCATGGGACGGATCGAGTGTCTCATCGGGTGCGCGACGTAGTTCTCGGAGTAGGCGACGCGCGCGACCAGCGCGATCGCCCGCCGGGGCACGATCTCCTTCACGAACACCACGCCCCGCCGCCACTCGCTGCCCGACTTGCGGCGCACGTAGAAGCGCAGGTTCACCTCGTCGAAGTTCACGTGAAACGGCACCGGCACGCCGAGCACGCGCGTGCGCAGGAAACGGAAGCCGACCGCGCTCACGAAGCTGCGGCCGCGCCACGAGTCGAGCTCGGTGCCGGGCGGCACGCGGCTCGCAAGCCGCTTCGGGTCGATCTCGTAGTTCAGCATCGCCAGCTCGCGCCACTCCGCGCTGAGAAAGCGCATCGTGGGCGGCGCGGCCGTGGCTTGAGTCACGGAGCGGCGACGCAGAACTCGGCGTCGACCTCGGGTGGCCGCGTCGGCTTCGTGCCCGGCGCCGGGAACGGATTGCGGAAGGTGAACGCCGCGGCCGTCGGACCGTGCGTGCGCAGCTGCTCCAGCTTCCCGAGCGCCTCGCCCACGCTCGGCAGCTGACCCGCGGCCACCCACCACAGCACGAGATGCGGGCCCGCCGGCAGCCGGAACCACTGCTTGCGCGCGCGCAGCGGCGCCACGTGCTCGCTCTTGTACACGTAGGCGTGCAGGCTCTCGAGTGACTCCCAGACCGACATGTTGAACAGGAGCAGCGGATCGTCGAAGGCGCGGATCGAGGTGGCGTCGCCCGCGTCGGACTGCAGCCGCCAGACGAAGCCGGGGCTGGCGTCGGCCAGCGCGTTGATGCGGGGTAGCTGCGTGCGGAAGCCGTCCATGACCGGGTCTTCCAGCGGCGCGACCATGTGCGCCACGTTGGCCTGGGCGAGCGAGAAGCGCCGGGAGCTCACGCGCGGCGCCCCAGGAAGAACGCGCCCGAAAGCGCGCCGGCCAGCTCGAGCAAGGCACTCACTCCGGCGCTGGCCACGAAGCCGGCGTGCGCGGCGTCACTGCCCTCGGGCAGGTGCGCGATGTTGTCGGGAGACACGAGGATGTAGTGGTGATAGGTCGCGAACAGCAGTGACCCGAGCATCGCCGCCGTGAACAGACAGAGCGCAGGCTGCGCGAGGCGCGTCCAGACACCGATGCCCGCGAGCGGCGGCGCGATCACGATCACCGCCCAGGCATAGGCCAGCTTGAGCGGCGGCAAGCCGATGCCGAGCTCTTGGTGCGCGCCCGTATGCCAGACCGTGACCGCCAGGTGAATCGCCGCGAGCACCGAGACGCACAGCTTCACGGCCAGAGACTACACTCCCGCCAGCTGTTTCGCGAGGAACGCGCAGGCGCGCGCGACGCTCTCGGGAGTCACGTCCGCGTGCCGGCCCGGGCTCGAGTCGAGCGACTTCTCGGGGCTGCCGAGCTCGGCGTACAGGCGATCCGTGGCCACGCGCGGCTGCAGCTCGTCGTCCTGCTTCTGCAGGAAGTGCACGGGACAGCGCACGCGCGGCGCGCAGGCGTGGAGGATCGCCGACTTGGGCTCGGGCTCGGCGCCGCACAGACCGAGCACGGCCGCCCCCAGCTGCGGGGCGTTCGCCAGGAACACGATCCCGTAGTGAGTCGCGAGCGCGAGCCCGTAGTATCCGGCCCGTGCGCCGGCGAAGCGCTCGCGCGCGAAGCCCAGGATGCGCAGCCACTCGTCGCGCAGGGCCGCGGGGCCACCCGAGCTCCAGAACGTCTGCCAGGCCTCGCTCGGGTCTGCCCCGCCTTCCTTGCGTGCGCCGTGTCGGGGTAGATCCGGCGCCACCACCGCGAGCCCGAAGCGCTCGACCAGGATCTCCGCCGGCAGTCGCACGCTCGAGTGACTGCGGTCGGCGCCGAGCCCGTGGCCGACCAGCACCACCGCGCGCGGCGCGGCGTCGGGCCGGAAGACCGAAAGAGGAATCACCGAGAGCTCGCCCTCGGTCTCGGCCTGCGCGCCGGGGCGCAGCTCCACGCTCTCTTCGTTCACCGCGCGGAACGTACCAAAGCGCGCTAGCGGCGCCGGGTCACTCGCGACTGCTCCGAACTCTGGAAGTTGACGCTGATGCGCGG
>Ga0335080_10008716_pt1 | contig 10576 bp, 9 predicted proteins | sample Lox_Sample_34_FD_206720 | JGI IMG/M metagenome (GOLD analysis project Ga0335080, IMG submission 206720) | Soil microbial communities from Loxahatchee National Wildlife Refuge, Florida, United States - Lox_Sample_3.4 | ecosystem: Environmental > Terrestrial > Soil > Wetlands | place: USA: Florida... | reverse complement strand
GCCGGGCCGCAGCCCGCTGCGCAAGAGCGCGCGGTAGCCGATGATGCCGGCGCAGAGCAGCGGCGCCGCGGACTCGTCCGAGAGTGACTCGGGCAGCGCATAGGCGAAGGCCTCGGGCACGCGCACGCGCTCGGCGTAGCCGCCGTGCTCGTGCCAGCCGGTGAAACGCGGCGCGCGGCACAGGTTCTCGCGACCGCTCCGGCACTGCGGGCAGGCGCCGCAGGCGCGCCACAGCCAGGCCACGCCCACGCGCTGGCCGAGCGCGAAGCGGCTCGCGCCCGGACCCAGCGCCGAGACACGGCCCACCACCTGGTGACCGGGAACGACCGCCGGGCGCTGCGCCGCGAGCTCGCCCTCGATCACGTGCAGATCGGTCCGACACAGCCCGCAGACCGAGACCTCGAGCACGATCTCACCGGGGCCGGGGACCGGATCGGCGAGCGCGCGGAGCTCCAGTGGCGCGCTCTCGATCGGAGCCGGTGTTTCGAGCAGCCACGCGCGCATCGCGCGGGAGATCCTACACTCGCGCGCGTTGAACGTTCTGTTGTTCGACGCCGAAGACGAGATCGGGCCGGGGCGCGTGCGCGTCGCGGGCCGCCGGCTGCGCCACGTGCGCGAGATACTCCGCGCCGCGCCCGGCGACGAGCTGGCCGTGGGCAAGCTCGGCGGCCGGCTGGGCCGCGGCCGGATCGCGCGGCTCGAGCCCGACGCGCTCGAGCTCCTCGTGACTCTCGAGCGCGACCCGCCGCCGCCCCACCCTGCCGCGCTGGCCGTGGCGCTGCCGCGGCCGCCCAGCCTGCGCAAGGTGCTGCAGCAAGCCACCGCGCTGGGCGTGAAGCGCTTCTTGTTCTTCGCCAGCGCGCGCGTCGAGAAGAGTTACTGGCAGAGCTCGGCGCTGCGGCCCGAGGCGCTGCGCGCGGAGCTGCTGCTCGGGCTCGAGCAGGCCGGTGACACGCTGCTGCCGACGGTCGAGCGCGAGCGCAGCTTCCGGCGCTTCGCCGGCGAGACACTCGCGAAGCTCGCCGAGGGCGCGGAGATCCGCGTGGCGCACCCCGGCGCGCCGCTGGCGGAAGCCGGCGACGCCCGGCGCTGCGTGCTGGTGGTCGGGCCCGAGGGCGGCCTCGTCGACGACGAGCTCGAGGCGCTGCGCCGCGCGGGCGCGCGCACGGTCGGGCTGGGTCCGCGCGTGCTGCGCGTCGAGACGGCGGTGGTCGCGCTGCTGTCTCGCTCGGCTGGTTGACACACTTTCCGGCCGTTGGGATAGTCGCCCGCCTATGGATCTCATGGAAAAGATCGTCGCGCTCTGCCTGAACCGCGGCTTCATCTATCCGTCCAGCGAGATCTACGGCGGCATCGCCGGCTTCTGGGACTACGGCCCGCTCGGGGTCGAGCTGCGCAGCAACGTGAAGAACGCGTGGTGGCAGACCATGGTGCGCGAGCGCGACGACGTGGTCGGGCTCGACTCGTCGATCATCGCCAACCCCACCACCTGGGTCGCGTCCGGTCACGTGGCGAACTTCCACGACCCGATGGTCGACTGCCGGCTGTGCAAGCGGCGCTTTCGCGCCGGCCAGATCGACGCCGACGACCGCTGCCCGGCGTCGCCCGACGGCAAGCACGATCTCACCGAGCCGCGACAGTTCAACCTGATGCTGAAGACGCGGATCGGCGCCAGCGACGACACCGCCGGCGACGCCTATCTGCGCGCCGAGACCTGTCAGTCGATCTTCCTCGACTTCAAGCGCGTCATGACCTCCGCGCGCACGCGCCCGCCCTTCGGCATCGCGCAGGTCGGCAAGGCGTTCCGCAACGAGATCACCCCACGCAACTTCATCTTCCGCTCGCGCGAGTTCGAGCAGATGGAGATGGAGTTCTTCTGTCACCCGAGCCAGGCCATGGACTGGTTCGAGAAGTGGCGCGCCGTGCGCATGGGCTGGCACCGCTCGATCGGGCTCGACGAGCGGAAGCTGCGCTGGAAGCCGCACGGCCCCGACGAGCTGGCTCACTACGCGAAGGCGGCCTACGACGTCGAGTTCGAGTTCCCGTTCGGCTGGCACGAGCTCGAAGGCATCCACCACCGCGGCGACTACGACCTGCGCCAGCACAGCGAGTACTCGGGCAAGGACCAGTCGTACACGGACCCCGACACCAAAGAGCGTTACACGCCGACCGTGATCGAGACCTCGGTCGGCGTCGACCGCACGCTGCTCGCGCTCCTGTCGAGCGCGTACACCGAGGACGAGATCGGCGGCGAGAAGCGGGTGGTGCTGCGCTTCACGCCGCAGCTCGCGCCGACCAAGGTGGCGATCCTGCCGCTCTCGAAGAAGCTGTCGGAGCCGGCCGAGAAGCTGAGCGCCGACCTGCGCCGCCGCTTCGCGCTCGAGTTCGACGTCTCGGGCTCGATCGGCAAGCGCTACCGGCGCCAGGACGAGGTGGGCACGCCGTTCTGCGTCACCTTCGACTTCGAGTCACCCGAGGACCACAAGGTCACGGTGCGCGAGCGCGACACCACCCAGCAGGAGCGCGTCGCCACGGGGCAGCTCGCCGCCTACCTGTCCGAGCGCATCCTCGGCTACTGAGTTGCGGCAGGCCGCGTTCGCGTTGCTGGGCGCCGCGTTGCTGCTGGGGGTCGGCTGTCGCCGCGACCCGAGTCACACGTACGTGGTCACCGGTTTCGTGCAGTCGGTCGCGGCAGCGCAGAAGCAGGTCACGATCTCGCACGACGAGATTCCCGGCTTCATGCCGGCCATGACCATGAGCTTCGACGTGGCGAGCGAAAAGCTGCTCGACGGCGTCGGGCCCGGCGCGCGGGTCGAGTTCCAGCTCTTGCGCAGCGACAGCGAGCTGCGCATCGACTCACTCCGGGTGCTCCAGCCCGCGCCCGCCGTGACCGCACCCGGCGTGCTCCCGCTCGACGCCGGCGAGCTCGCCGGCGACTTCGCGCTCACCGACCAGGACGGGCGCAGGGTCCTTCTGTCAGGGCTTCGGGGCCGGCCGGTGCTGCTGGACTTCATCTTCACGCGCTGCCCCGGCCCCTGCCCGATCGTGACCTCGCGCATGGTCGAGGTCCGCAAGAAGCTCGCGCCGGCGCTCGAAGCCGCGACTCAGTCGCTCTCGATCACGCTCGATCCGGCCTGGGACACACCGGAACGGCTGCGCGAGTACGCCGGGCAGCGCGGCGCACGGAGCAGTCACTGGTCGTTCCTGACCGGCGACCCGGCCGCCATCCAGACGGTGCTCGACGCCTACCGGATCGGCACGGTGCGCCAGCCCGACGGCTCGATCGATCACGTCGTGGCCACCTTCCTGATCGACCGGGACGGCCGGATCGCGCGCCGCTATCTCGGGCTCGAGACGCGCGCCGCCGAGATCGCGGCAGACGTCGCGAAGCTCGGCTCAGCCGGGCTTGCGGGCGAATAAGAGCTCGTGCCGCTCCGCGGGGCGCTCCCCGTCGGAGTAGCCGTGGCCGATGGCTCCGGCGTCGAGCAGCTCGAGGCCCCCCTCGCGCGCCATGCGCTCGTAGTCGTCGCGCGACCAGTTGCTCCAGTACATCTCGACGCCGAAGAACTCCTGCGTGTAGGCGCGCTCGCGGAAGCGCGTCACCGTGGCGAGCAAGAAGCCCCCGGGCGCGAGCCAGCGCGCGATCCGCCGCAACAGCTCGCCGTGCTCCTCGCGCGGCAGGTGGAAGATGGCGTAGAAGGACACGACCGCCTCGAACGAGTCGGCCGCGAAGTCGACGGCCATCAGGTCCGACTCGACGAACTGCGCCGACGGCACGTTCGCGCGCGCGAGCCGGAGCTGCGACGACGAGAAATCGACGCCAGTCACGTCGTGCTCGCGCGCGAGCCGCGCCGCGACCGGTACGCCGGGTCCGCAGCCCAGGTCGAGGACGCGCGAGCCGCGTGCGAGTCGCGGCAAGAGCAGCTCGAGGCCGGGCTGCTCCTCGGCGGCGCGCGCGGCCGCGAAGGCCGGAGCGCAGCGGTCGTAGCCTTCGCGAACGAGCTTGCGGTAGTCGATGCGCGGGTCGTCCGCCGGCCTCATTCGTACTTGATCACCGTGCGGATCGCCGAGCCGTCGTGCATGCGCTCGAAGGCCTCGTTGATGCGCTCGAGCGGGAGCTCGGCGGTGACCATCTCGTCGAGCTTGATCTTGCCGCTCATGTAGCGGTCGACGAAGCGCGGCAGCTGCGTGCGGCCCTTGGTGCCGCCGAAGGCGGTGCCGCGCCACGAGCGGCCAGTCACCAAGAGGAACGGCCGCGCGTGGATCTCCTGACCCGCGCCGGCCACGCCGATGATGATCGACTGACCCCAGCCGCGCTGCGTGCAGGCCAGCGCCTGTCCCATGACCTCGACGTTGCCGATGCACTCGAAGGAGTAGTCCACGCCGCCGTCGGTCAGCGACACGATCGCGGCCGCGACCTCGGGGGTCTCCTTCGGATTCAAGAACTCGGTCGCGCCGAGCTGCTTCGCGAGCTCGAACTTTCGCGGGTTGGTATCCACGCCGATGATCCGCTCCGCGCCGGCCAGCACCGCGCCCTGGATCACCGAGAGTCCGATCCCGCCCAGGCCGAACACCGCCACGCTCGAGCCGGGCTCGACCTTGGCCGTGTGCAGCACCGCGCCGATGCCCGTGGTGACTCCACAGCCGAGCAGACAGATGCGTTCGAGCGGCGCGTCCTTGCGCACCTTCGCCAGCGCGATCTCGGGCACGACCGTGTGGTCGGCGAAGGTCGACGTGCCCATGTAGTGGTGGAGCGCCTTGCCGCGCGCGCGCAGGCGGCTGGTGCGGTCGGGCATCAGCCCCTTCCCTTGGGTCTCGCGAATGCGCACGCACAGGTTGGTCTTGCCGGACAGGCAGTACTTGCACTCCCGACACTCGGGGATGTAGAGCGGGATCACGTGGTCGCCGGGCGCGAGCGACGTGACACCCGCGCCGACCTCCGTCACCACGCCCCCGCCCTCGTGGCCCAGCACCACCGGGAAAAGACCTTCCGGATCGCTACCCGAAAGTGTGTACGCGTCCGTATGACACACTCCGGTGGCGGCGAGCTTCACCAGGCACTCGCCCGCCTTGGGCCCGTCGAGCTCGATCTCCTCGATCTCGAGCGGGCGTCCGGCTTCCCATGCAACCGCAGCTTTAACTCTCACGGTTCAAATTGTACTTCGTTCGCCTGCGGCTCACTGCGCGCTCCTCTCGTCGCTTGCAGGCCTCGCTCAGGGCGGCCTTCGCTCGGCCTCCGAGTTCGTCATGCGCCTTTGACGGAACTTTGACCCGCGGGCGGACGCGGGCGGGCGCGCGGACCGGTAGCATGTAGCTGGATGTCAGCACCGGTTCAGGTCGAGCGCGCGGATTCCGCGGCGGATGCGGGCCCGAACATCGCCCAGGTGATCGAGATCCTGCCCGACCGCGTGTACGAGAACCCGACAGCGCTCGGCATCGCGTACTTCGCCCGCGACCTCCTGCTCTACGGCGCGGTAGTGACTGGCCTGATCTTCGCCAATCACGCGCTGCTCTTGATCCCGCTGTGGGTGCTGGCCTCGCTCACGATCAGCGCGCTGTTCATCGTGGGTCACGACTGCGCGCACGGCGCGCTCTTCCAGAGCAAGCGCCTGGGCTACGTGATCGGACAGATCGCCATGCTGCCCGCGCTTCACGTGTACGAGGCCTGGGTCTACGGTCACAACCGCATCCACCACGGCCACACCGTGCGCGAGGTCATGGACTACGTCTGGCACCCGACCAGCCCCGCCGACTACCGGGCGATGACACGCATGCAGCGCGCGCTGCACCGGCTCAAGTGGTCGTGGCTCGGCGCGGGGGTGTACTACGGCTGGGACATCTGGTGGCGCAACATGATCCGCTTCACGCCGCCCGAGAAGATCGCGGCCGACGTGCGCCGCGATCGGCGGATCGTGCTGGCGTACGCCGCGCTCGCGAGCGCCGCGCTGTTCGCGCTCGGCGCAGGGTTCTACGGTGGGGTCGGCGGCGCGCTCTGGATGTGGGTGAAGGTGTTCGGGATCCCGTTCGCGCTCTGGAACTACTCGATCGGCATCGCCGTGTACGTGCACCACATCTCGCCCGAAATCGCCTGGCACGAGCGGCGCGAGTGGACGCGCTTCAAGGGCCAGATGGAAGGCACCACCATCCTACACATTCCGGTGTGGCTCAACTTCTTCTACCACAACATCTTCCTGCACGTGCCGCACCACGTGGACATGCGCATCCCGTTCTACCACCTGTCCGAGGCCGCGGACGCGATCCGCGCGAACTTCGGCGACGTGGTGCGCGAGCACGCGTTCGGGCTGCGCGACTATCTGCGCACCACGCGCGCCTGCAAGCTCTACGACTTCGCGACCCAGAGCTGGCACGGCTACGAGGCCGCGCGCGCCGAGCCGCTAGTCTCCGCGTAGCCGCAGCCCCAGCTCCTTGAGCTGCGCGGGCTCGACCGGCGTCGGTGACTCCATGAACAAGTCCTGCGCGCGCTGGGTCTTGGGGAACGCCAGCACGTCGCGCAGAGACTCGCCGCCTGCCAGCATCAGCGCGAAGCGGTCGAAGCCGAAGGCGAAGCCCCCGTGCGGCGGTGCGCCGGTGTCGAGCGCGTCGAGCATGAACCCGAAGCGCGCGCGCGCCTCTTCCTCGCTGTAGCCCATGATCGACAGGATCTTGAGCTGCAGGTCGGAGCGGTGGTTGCGCAAGCTGCCCGAGCCGAGCTCGACGCCGTTCAGCACCAGGTCGTAGTGAGTCGCCTCGACGTTCTTGGGATCGCTGTCGAGCTTCGGGATCTCGGTCTCCAGCGGCGCGACGAACGGCATGTGCATGTAGGTGAGCTTGCCGTCGTCGGTCTCCTCGAACAGCGGGAAGCCGACCACGAAGTGCGGGTCCCAGGCGCGGCCATCGAAGCGGCCGAGCTTCGCGCCCAGCTCGAGCCGGATCCGGCCGAGCACGTCGCACACGATCTTCTCGCGATCGGCGCCGAACAGGATCACGTGACCGGGCAGGAGCCCCGCGCGCTTCCCGATCGCGTCGCGCTCGGCGTCGGACAGGAACTTCGCGATCGGGCTCTGCCAGGAGCCATCCGGCTGGATGCGCGCCCAGGCCAGGCCCTTGGCGCCGAAGCCGCGCGCCATCTCCGACAGCTTGTCGAGCTCGCTGCGCGAGAGTGAGTCGGCGTCGGGCACCGGCAGCGCGCGCACCACGCCGCCCGAAGCCAGCGCGCCCGCGAACACCTTGAACTCGGTCTGCGCGACCACGTCCGAGAGCTCGACCAGCTCGAGCTTGATGCGCCGCTCGGGCTTGTCGGAGCCGTAGCGCAGCATCGCGTCGCGGTACGAGACCCGCTCGAACGGGCGCCGGAGCTCGACGCCGAGCACGTCGCGGAACGCGCGCACGGTGATCTCCTCGAGCAGCTCGAGCACGTCCTCCACGCGCACGAACGAGAGCTCCAGGTCGAGCTGCGTGAATTCGAGCTGGCGGTCGGCGCGCTGGTCCTCGTCGCGGAAGCAGCGCGCGATCTGGAAGTAGCCGTCGAAGCCCGCGACCATGAGCATCTGCTTCATGATCTGCGGTGACTGCGGCAGCGCGTAGAAGCTGCCGTGGTGCACGCGGCTGGGCACCAGGAAGTCACGCGCGCCCTCGGGCGTGGCGCGCGCCAGGATCGGCGTCTCGATCTCGACCAGACCGCGCTCGTGACACGTGGCGCGCAGCGACTGCGCGAGCTTGTGCCGGATGAACAGCCGCTTCTGCATGACCGGGCGGCGCAAGTCGTGGATTCGGTACTTGAGCCGCACCGCCTCGTCGATCTCGACGTCGTCCTCGACCGCGAACGGCGGCGTGGTGGCCGTGTTCAGGATGCGCACTTCTTCGGCGACGACCTCGACCTCGCCCGTGGGCAGGTTCGCGTTCACCACGTCGGGATCGCGGCGCGCGAGCCGGCCGCGCACCGCGAGCACGAACTCCGAACGCACGGCCTGCGCGCGCTCGTGCGCCGCGGGCGCGGAGTCCGGCTTGAACACGACCTGGGCGATGCCGCTGCGGTCGCGCAGGTCGACGAAGATCACGCCGCCGTGGTCGCGGCGCTTGCGCACCCAGCCGCAGAGCACGACCTCGCGGCCCACGTCGCTCGCGCGCACGTCACCGCAGTAGTGCGTTCGGCGCAGGTCTCCCAATGGATCGAGTCGCGGCATGGGCCGCGGAGCCTATCAAGGGGCTCGGAAGTGGTCAAAGCATGCGGTTCTAAGACGCCGAGCGCGGCTGCGAGAGATCGTCGGCGGAGCAGACCATGTTCCGGCCGAGCGCCTTGGCCAGATACATGGCCTTGTCGGCCAGGTCGAGCAGGCGCTCGCGGCTCTCGCCGTGCATCGGGAAGGTGGCCACCCCGACCGAGATCGTGAGCCGCAGGTCGAGGCCGCGCTCTGCGCCGAAGGCGTGGTCGGCGACCGACTGGCGGATGCGGTCGGCCACCGACAGCGCGCCCTCGAGACCGGTGTCGACCAGGAGCACCGTGAACTCGTCGCCGCCGTAGCGGCCGACCGTGTCGATCGCGCGCACCGACTCCTGCAGGAGCGCCCCCAGCTCGCGCAGCACGCGCGAGCCGATCAAGTGACCGAAGCGGTCGTTCACCGCCTTGAAGCGGTCGAGGTCGAGGAACAGCACCGACAGCTTGCTCTGCGAGCGCGCCGCGCGATTCACTTCGCGGTCGAGCGCCGACAGCAGATAGCGCGCATTGTAGAGCGAGGTCACGTCGTCGACGAACGCCTTCTCGCGCGCTTGCAGGAAGCGCTCGGAGTTGATCAGCGCCAGCTCCGCCTGCTCCACCACCAGCGTCGCCTGCTCGATGTCGTCGCGCGCGAAGACTCGCCCGTCGGAGAACAGCCAGATGCCGCCGATGACTCGGCCCTCGGCGCGCACCGGCAGCGCCAGCAGCTGGCCCTCGCCGAGCCCGAGCTGCGCCAGCGCCGCGGAGCCGTCGTCGAGCGGCGACACCGCCGTGCGCTCGAGCTCGCTCGGATCGAAGAGCTTGGTCTCCTCGATCTTCGCGCGCAGCTCGTTGGCGCGTTCGGCCGAGAAGCCGCGCAGCTCGAGGCCCTCACCGGCGTGCGACGGCAGGTCGACCAGCCGCGCGATCGCGCGCTGCCGGCCGGTGACTCGCAACAGGATGTCGAGCGCGAGCGGCAGCACATCGGCGCTCTCGAGACACGAGGCCAGCGGGCGCGCCGCCTCGAACGCCTGGATGCAGCCGCGAAGCGACTCGTTCTCGTCGATCAGGCGCCGGCGCAGGAGCGTGCGCTTCACGCCATAGGTGATCTCGGGCGCCGAGACCGGCTTGCGCAGATAGTCTGCCGCGCCCAGGCGCATGGCCTGCAGCGCGCTCTCGAGCGAGGCATAGCCGGTCAGCACGATCACTTCGGTGTGGGGCGAGGCGCGCTTCACGCGCTCGAGCAGCTCGAGGCCGTCCATCTCGCGCATCGAGAGGTCGGTGATCACCAGGTCGAATGGACCCTCGTCGGTGAGTCGCGACAGCGCCTCGCGGCCGGACGCCGCGGTCGCGACGCGGAAGCCTTCCTGGACCAGCGCGTCGCGGGTCAGCTCGCGGATCAGGCGGTCGTCGTCGACCACCAGCACACGCTTGTCCATCCCGGCCCGCTCCTCCGCTCGTGCGTCTCCGTTGCGCAGATCGGCCCCGAAGCGAGCGGAGTTGAGACGGTTTGGCCGCGGAGGCGCGGCTGGCCCGAGTGACTCGTCTGGCTAGGGCAGGATCCGGACGCGCCGGCCCTCGATCACGAGCCGCCCCTGCGCGTGCAGCTGCACCGCGCGCGGGTAGAGCTCGTACTCGACGGCCGCGACGCGCTCGGCGAGCGTGGCGGGCGTGTCGTCTTCGCGCACGTCGATGGCCTGCTGCAGGATGATCGGGCCCGAGTCGTACTGCTCGTCGCAGTAGTGGATGGTCGCGCCGGTCACCTTGGCGCCGTACTCGAGCACCGCGCGATGCACCCGCTCACCGTAGAGGCCCTTGCCGGAGAACGCCGGGATCAACGCGGGGTGCGTGTTCATGGCGCGCCCGTTGTAGCCGCGCAGCTCGATCCTGGAGAGGAAGCCGGCCAGCACCAGGAGCTCGGGCGGGTCTTCGGCCAGGCGCGCGTGCAGCGCGTCGTTGAACGCGCGCTCGTCGCGGTGCTCCTTGCGAGACACCACGTGCGCGGGAATGCCGTGCTTGCGCGCGCGCTCGAGCCCGAAGGCCTCGGGCTTCGACGAGATCACGGCCGTGATCTCGGCATCGAGCCGGCCCGCGTCGCGCTCGGCGACCAGCCGCTCGAAGGTCGTGCCTCGTCCCGACAGCAGCACCGCCACGCGCAGAGTCACGGGGCGCAAGGTTAGCAAGAAAAGCAGAGGCGCCTTCCGGCGTTGTGGCCGGAAGGCGCCTCTCACTGCTCGAAACCTCTACCAAGTGTAGCGGAAGCGGACTTCCATCTGGTCGCGGTTCAGGACCGGCGCGTCGCCGCGTCCCAGCACCGCGCCGCTGTACTGCTCGATCGAACCGTATTGCGCGATCGGGAAGTACGCACCCTGCTGGTTGTGC
>Ga0335080_10008715_pt1 | contig 10577 bp, 14 predicted proteins | sample Lox_Sample_34_FD_206720 | JGI IMG/M metagenome (GOLD analysis project Ga0335080, IMG submission 206720) | Soil microbial communities from Loxahatchee National Wildlife Refuge, Florida, United States - Lox_Sample_3.4 | ecosystem: Environmental > Terrestrial > Soil > Wetlands | place: USA... | reverse complement strand
GATCGCTCGCGTCGACGAGCGACGAGAGGAACTGGTGGTCTATGCGCCAGCCGATGTCCGCAGACGGCTCCAGGCGGACTATCCCGGGGCGCGGCCAGATCCCGCCGGCGTTGCGTTCGATCTCTCCAACGACGATGACGCGACGGCCGGATTCGACCTGCTTCGACGCCGAGCAACGGTCGAGCGCGTGGGATCGCAGTACCGCGAGCGCTCGCCCTGAGCAAACGGCCTGCCGCTTGTCGGAAGCGCCGGCCCATAGTGGGCGTCAAACTGCCGGGTCTGGTCACGGTCTGTCCTGTCTGCGCTGCCGGCGCAGCCGGGCGGCGATGCCGTCGAGGCCATCCTTGCTGGGGACGTAGTGGTAGAGCGCCATCGCCGAATAGGACCAGAGGCGGCCGGCCACCGCGGCCATGGTCAGCGCGTGTGCGCCACCTCCGTTGGCCACGGCGATGGCCGAGCGCACGATGACATGGGGGACCGCAAGGGATGACGAGCGACGACGTGGCGTCTCAGTACGGGCCGACCTCGAGCAGGATGCTGATCGGACCTCGCGGGAAGGGGATTGGCTTCGGTCGCGTCAATAGCGCCGACAGCATTAAGCCATCAGATGTCTGATGATTCCCGTCTCCGTCGCTATCGCTCTTCTCAAGCGGCTTGTCCCCGTTGCCTGCGCCGTGACCCTTCTGTCGGCGTGCGGCGGTCCGGCTGCAATCGACCCGGCCGCGACGGCGAGCACCGTCGATCGTTTCGTGTTTGGACAGACCGGCTTTCGTCCGGTGGACGTCCGGTGCCCGTCGGGCATCCCCGCCACCGCAGGCGGTCGGTTCACGTGCCACTTCACCGGCCCTGAGGGACCGTACACCGCGTATCTACGGATCGTCAACGTCCACGGCCGCAGAGTGCTTTACCAAACAGACACCCGGCCGTCGAGCTGGTCCGCGCCGAGGATGCGTTGACCCGAAGCCGGGACATGGCGGTCGCCACGACGCTGCGGACGCCGCACGGGCGTCGCGTCAAGGTCGTCGAGCGCGGCGCGGGGACGCCGGTCGTGTTCCTCCACAGCGGGGTGGGCAGCGCCGGCGAGTGGAAGCCTGTGTTCGCGCTCTGGCCGGAGGGCTACCGGCTCGCCGCGATCGCGGCCTACCGCGACGGCACCGGCTCAGGCGTGGCCGGGCGCCGGAGCCTCGACGACTATGCCGATCAGGTTTACGCCTCGCCGAGCACGTCGGCGCGTCCATGTGTCTGGTCGGGTTCTCGTGGGGCGGCGCAACCGCGCTGCGCGTCGCTGCCGCTGCGCCGAGCTGGTGGACTCGCTCACCGTCATCGAGCCTGAGGCATACGGGTTGTTGCGGACGCAGGACGCCGGCGCCTAGGCCCAGATCTGCGGACTGCGCGATCGGTGGCGCGCGCACGTTCGGGCGGGGCGGTGGTACGAGGCCTTCGAGGAATTCGTCGACTTCTACAACGGACCCGGCTCGTCCGCTCGGTGGCCGCGCTCGCGCCGTGAGGGGTTCCTTGCTGTCCAGCGGAGCCGGGGAGATCTGTGGGACGTTCTGTTCGACGACCGGGTCACAGCTGACTCGCTCGCCACGGTGACCGCGCCGGTCCACGTCGTCGAGGGATCGCAGACGTCGGTCGTCGACCACGCCATCTGCGACGTCGTCCGGCGGCACGTGCCGCACGCGCAGCACACGCTGATCGAGGGCGCTGGCCACATGATGCCGCTCACCCATCCTGAGCCGCTCACTCGGGCCCTCCTCGCCGGCATCGCGAGCTGAGTGGCCGCCAGGGTGGTCGGACCCCGACCGTCACGAGGTGGCGAAATAGTGGCCGTCGTCGAGATCGGCGATGAGGCCCGGCTGGGTCGGCTCCCAGCCGAGCCATTGCCGCGTCAGCGCGCTCGAGGTGGGGTTGTCGAGGCTCACCGGCGCGCCGAGGAACGCGAAGTGCGCCGGCGCGTCTTCGGGCGAGATGCTTGCTGTCGGCACCTCGAGTCCGCGGCCGATCGCGGCGGCGATCTCATGGAAGGGCACGCCGTGGTCGGCGACGGCGTGCAACCGTGATCCGGCGGGGGCGGACTCGAGCGCGAGGCGGTAGAGCCGGGCGGCGTCGAGGGTATGGACCGAGGGCCAGCGATTGGCGCCGTCTCCGACATAGCCGGCAACGCCACGCTCGCGGGCGATTGCGACTAGCGTCGGCGCGAACCCGTGGCCGTCGAGGGTGCTGTGGGTGATCGGCGGGAGCCGGACGATCGAGGACCGCACGCTCTGCTTGCGCAGTCCCGCCACGTGGTTCTCGGTATCGACTCGGGGCCCGCCGGGGGCAGTGTCCTCCTCGGTCCCGGCGCGGTCGCCAATCCCAGCCTGGGTGAGCATGAGCGTGCCCGAGGTGGCCACGAATGGCTTCCCGGTGCCCGCCAGCGTCTCGCCGATGGCCTGGACGGCGGCCAGCTCCCCGGCGGCGGCGCCGCCAAAGTCACCCGAGCGCATCGCCTGGTGATCGAACGCCAGGTGCACGACGCCGTCGGCGGCCGCGGCGCCGCCGCGCAGGCCATCGAGGTCGGCAAGCTCGCCGCGCCGGACGGTAACCCCGGCCGCCTCGAGCTTGGCCGCAGACTGATCGGACCGGGCGAGACCGACAACCTCATGGCCAGCCCCGATCAACTCGCGCATGACCGCAGAGCCGATGTGACCGGACGCGCCGGTTACGAATACTCGCATGGGAAACCTCCGTGGATGGCAGGCGCGGGGTCCTTCGAGGAGCGCGGCTACGACAACACCACCGTGACCGAGATCGCCGTGCGGGCGGGGTTGACCAAGCGCACGTTCTTCCGCCACTTCACCGACAAGCGCGAGGTGCTGTTCGCCGGCGTGGGCCATTTGCGGGATGTGATGGTGGCGGCCGTTGCGGCCGCCCCGTCGTCCGCGGGGCCGCTGGAGCTGATCGGCGCCGCGCTGGAGGCTGCCGGCGACTTCTTCGGAGAGGGGCCGGACCTCGCCCGCCGCCGCCGGCGAATCATTGCGGCCAATCCAGAGCTGCAGGAGCGCGAGCTGATCAAGCTCGCGGCGCTGGCCGGGGCGCTCGCGCAAGCGCTGCGCGCCCGCGGCATCCGCGAACCCACCGCGCTGCTCACCGCCGAGACCGGCGTCACTGTGCTCCGAGTCGCGCTCGAGCTCTGGACCGATGAGCAGGGCGAGGGCGACCTGCGTCGCCTCATCCGGACCTCGCTGGACGAGCTCCGCGCAGTAGTAGCGGTCGCACCGGTTTGAACTACCGGTGGGCCAGCACCGGCTCAGTCGCGGCCGATGCGGGGATGATCGGCGGCCGCGGCTCCGCTCCGTCGCGGTCACGCTCGTCGTTGCCGAGCTGCTCGATCCCCCGCACGCGGCCACACCCGTTCCAAGAACCGCCGCCGCGATCGTCGCCGATGCCCATGTCCGTCCTCTTGCGATCACCTCATGCCTCCTGTTCGTCTCGGCTCGCCTGGGGCTTACCGTGGTGAGCGGGGAAGCTAGGGCGGGGGCACCTGGCGTCGCATCGGGAGATCTACCAGTCGCACCACAGTCTGGTTTACGATCCGCGCATGCTGGTGGGGCGCGACGCTGAGCGGCGCATCCTGGACGAGCTCCTCGAAGCCGCCCGTGATGGGCACAGCGCGACGCTGGTAGTGGGTGGCGAGACAGGGATCGGCAAGACCGCGCTGCTCAACCACGCCGAGCTTGGGGCCGCGGGCATGACTGTGTTGCGCAGCGTCGGGATCGAGAGCGAGCACGAGCTTCCGTTCGCGGGGCTCCACCAGCTCGTTCGGCCGTGCTTGGGATTGGTCGATCGACTCCCGGCGCCGCAGGCAGCGGCGCTGCGGGGCGCATTCGGGATCGGCTTCGACCAGGTGCAGAATCCATTCCTGGTTGCGCTGGGTCTGCTCAACCTGCTCGCCGAGGCAGCCGACGAGCGACCGCTGCTGTGTCTGATCGACGACGCGCACTGGCTTGACCGGTCCTCCCAGCAGGCGCTCGTGTTCGCCGCCCGTCGCCTCGTAGCTGAGCCGGTCGCGGTTGTGGTGGCCTGCCGGACCGGAGAGGCCCGCGGGTTCGAGGCGGGAGGGCTTCCCGAGCTCGAGCTGGGGAGCCTGGATGACGCGGCCGCCGGCATGCTCTTGCGGTCGCGGCTCGAGCGTCCCGCCGCGGCCTGAAGTTGAGAGCATGCTGTTGGCCGCGGCCCGCGGCAACCCGCTCGCGCTCCTGGAACTACCGGCCGCGCTGACCGATCGCCAGCTTCAGGGCGCCGAGCCGATCGTCGGTCCGCCCCCGGCGCGCGGCGCCGTCGAGGAGTCGTTCCGCGCACGTGTGAGTGCGCTGCCGGCGGCGGTTCGGCGGGCGCTGCTGCTGGCGGCCGCGGATCAGGTCGGCGACCTGGCGACGCTCGAGCGCGCGCTTGCGCGCTCGGGCCTGCCCGACTCCACACTTGAGAGCGCACGAGAAGCAGGCCTGGTCCAGCTCAACGGGACGCTCGCGTTCCGCCACCCGCTCGTGCGCTCGGCCGTCTATGGATACGCGACCCGCAACGAGCGCCGCGCCGCGCACGAGACGCTCGCGGAGGTCATGGCCGACCCGATCGGCCGCGCCTGGCACAGGGCGCTGACGAGCGAGCAGGAGGACGAGGCGATCGCGGGGGAGCTCGACGCGGCCGGCGCGCAGGCGGCGGCGCGTGGAGCATTCGGCCCGGCGGCCGCTGCGTTCGAACGCGCGGCGGAGCTCAGCGAAGATCCCTCCAAGCGAGGACAACGGCTGCTGTGGGCCGGGCAGGCCTCGCTGGGCGCTGGGAGATCACAGGCGGCGCTCGCCCTCGTCGACCGGGCAGGACCGCTGATCCAGGACCCGGTCGGCGCCTCAGAGGTGGATGTCGTGCGTGCGGTGGTGTCGATGCGAGACGGCTCCCCCGCCGACGTTCTCGCTTGCACGCAGCGCCGCGTCGGCACTCGCGGGGCACGCGCCGGAGCGAGCGCTGGACCTGGTGTCCCTGATGATCTGGGCAGCCGCCACCGGCGGATGGTCGGCGAGCGCGGTGCCCGACGCGCGGGCCACCCTGGCTCAGATCACCGGCGGCGGCGCGCGGCGCGAGTTCATGCAGACGATGCTGGACGGTGCGATGGCGCTGCTGCGCGGCGAGGCAGCGCCGGCGGGCGACCTGTTCGCGGACGCGCTTGCGCAAGCCGACAGCCTCCCCTCCGACGTGATCGTGACCCAGATCGCCGGGTTGATTGGCCAGTGGACCGCGGACTTCACACCGGCGCGAAATCGGTTCGCCCGTGTGGTCGCGCAACGCCGCGCCGAGGGCTCGCTCACCGAGCTGGCCGGGAGCCTGCCGCTGCTCGCAATCGGCGAGATGTGCACCGGCCACACACAGGCCGCCAACGAAGCCATCGCCGAGGGCCTCGAGCTCCTTCACCAGCTTGGTTTGAGCAGGACGAGATCTCATATCTCGCGCTGCAAGCCTGGTCGGCCTCGCTGGCAGGCAGGGAGGAAGAATGCCGCCGGTGTTCTGATCTGAGTCGGCCATCCAGCGCGGGCTCGCCACCGGGGTCGGGTGGGCGGTCGGGGAGGCTCACCTGGCGCTCGGCCTGCTCGAGCTGGGGCTCGGCGACGCGCGCGACGCCATTGAGCATCTCGGCCAGCTGGACCCAAGCCCGTTGCCACCGACCACGGTGCTGGCGACCCCGGAGTTCATCGACGCCGCGCTCCGGCTTGGCGAGCCCGAGCGCGCGCAGCTGGCCTTCGAGCGGTTCGAGGCCTGGACTCCGGTCAGCCGGACCCCGCTGGTGGCCGGGATGCTCGCTCGCTGTCGCGCGGTGTTGGCTGCCGACGCCGAGCAGGCCGATCTCCTGTTCCGGGAGGCGCTGCGCCAGCACGATCTGCGCATGAATCCGTACGAGCGGGCCCGGACCCAGCTCGCCTACGGCGAGCGTCTTCGCCGCGACCGACGGAGGGTCGAGGCCCGCGTCCAACTGCGCAGCGCTCTGGACACGTTCGAGGGGCTCGGCACCGCGCTCTGAGCCGAGCGCGCCCGCGACGAGCTGCGCGCAACCGGCGAGACGGCGCGCAAGCGCGACCCGAGCACGCTCGACGAGCTGACCCCCCAGGAGCTGCGAGTCGCTCGGCTGGTGGCGTCCGGCGCCAGCAACAAGGATGTCGCCGCGCAGTTGTTCCTGAGTCGCAGGACGGTCGAGTACCACCTCGGCAAGGTGTTCGTAAAACTCGGCGTCAGCTCGCGGCTGGAGCTGACCAAGATCCCGCTCGACCCCGTGCTGAGCGCGGTGGACTCGTAAGGCGACCTGCTGGTCCTACCGAAGCGAAAGGGTCACGATCGCCGCCTACGATCGCTGCCGTGTCCACTCGATCAGCCCCGACGACCGCTCCCCCCGAACAGTGGCCTGCGCTCTATCAGCCGTCGGAGACGATCGGCCGCTCGCGCCACCTCACGGTGCTCAGCTCTCCCGATTCGGCGGGCGAGCTCGCCGATTTCAGCGCCGCCGAGCTTGACCGCGGAGGCTGGACCACGCCGCACGCCACAACGATCTCGATCAAAGACATGGGCATCGGCTCGGCCGGCTCGATCGGCAGCTATTGAGGTGCACGATCGATTCCCGGCCGCAACCACCGCCGTCGCTCACTCGGCCGCGGGGCGGCCCGACGATCCCGTCGGCGAGCGCGCCGCGCCGGAGTCCGGCGTCGCCTTTCGACGTGGCGACTCGAGGCGTTCAGCGACGGCGTGTTCGCGATCGCGATCACGCTCCTCGTGCTCGATCTCGCGGTCGGTGCGGCTGCGCAGCGGCATCTGCTCCGAGCGCTGGTCGAGCTGTGGCCGTCGTACCTGGCCTAGGCGACCAGCTTCTGCATGATCGGGCTCGTGTGGATGGGCATCACGTGATCGTCTCGATCAGCACACGTGTCGATCGGCGGCCGCTGAAGATCAACCTTGCGCTGCTGTTCGTCGTCGCGTTTCTACCGTTTCCGACCAGGCTGCTGGCGGCTGTACGCGCTCGCGTTGGTCGCGCCTCAGATCGCCGCCGCCCTCTTCCTCGTGATCGCGGTGGGTGGCTTCGTCCGCACCGCGTAGGCGGGACCACTGGTTGCTCCGCCGTGGCGACGGGCAGGCGATGAGCTTGAGCAGGAACGAGGAGAGCGACGATGGCGTACCAGTTTGGAGAAGACGAGTCGGTTCGGCGGGCGATTCTGCGGTGTGCCCGGGAGCAGCCGGACCGAGCCGCGTTCGAGCTGAGTGAGGGGATCAGCGAGGATCCCGTCACCGCAGTCGACGCCGCTCGCAAGGCGATCAAGAAGCAACGGTCTCTGTTGCGCTTGGCGCGCGGCGCGATGCCCCGCGACCAGCGGGTGCGCGAGCACGCCGCGCTCCGCGAAGCTGCGCGCGGCCTGTCCGGCGTGCGTGATGCGGACGTGATGATCGCGTCGATCGACCGAGGATCTGAGCGCCTGGCGCAAGCGAGTCAAGGACCTCTGGTACCACGAGCGCTTGCTGGCGCCGACCTGCGGTCCGACAGTGCGCGGCCACGTCAAAGAGCTCGACCGGCTCGCCGAACTGCTCGGCGATGACCACGATCTGGGGCTGCTCAGGCACGAGCTGACGCACGACAGCACACCGATGGCGGTGGACCTCGACGCGGTGGTCAACCTGATCGACCATCGGCGCATGGAGCTGCAGACCGAGGCGACTCACATCGGTGAACGGGTGTACGCGGAGACCCGAAGGCATTCCGGCGCAGAATGCGCAACCTGGAAGGCGGGGCGCGCGTTGGCTCGAGCGCCGCACGAACAGCATCCAGCGAAGCTGCCAGCGGCGGCTCGGTAGCGGTCGAGTCTCGTGCGTGAGCGTCCTGCTATTCGGCGCCACCTGTTTCTTCTCTCAGTTCGGGCCAACACCACCACGTTCCTCTACCCCTTGGAGATCTTCCCCGTCGATGTCCGCACTACCGGCAACGGCATCCCCTCAGGCGTCGCCAAAATCGGCGCCTTCGCCGGCGCCGCCGTGCTGCCGGCACTGGTCACGGGCTGGGGCCTGACCGACACGATCCTGATCCCGGCTGCCCTGAGCCTCTGCGGTGTGCTGTTCACCCTCCTGGTGCCCGAACCGTTCGGCTCCACGCTCGAGAGCATCAGCCAGCCGAGATCCACCAGAGGGGATCGAGCCATGCCGGTCGGGGGCCGGTATCGGGCGAGCGGCGACCTCGGTCGATCGCCTGGTTGAGTTGGTGGTTCATTTCTGACCTGGTTCAGAGCGCCCCACGCGGGTAGCGACACCTGCGCAGTGGTGTTACCGAATCGGTGGAGGAGTCACGGTATGAAATACACGGTCCTCGCGCGACTGCTGGGACTTGCCGGCGCGGTCGCACTCGCCGCCCCGGCCGGCGCGCAGGCCGTGACCGGGGCCGCGCCGGGCGCGCCAGGCGCGCGAGCGCTGTGGACCGCCGGCAACAAGGATGGTTTCGGTTCGTCCACCACGTTGGCCAGCAAGGTCTGGTACACGCTGAATTCCGGTGAGCTGACCGAGGTGTATTACCCAAACCTGAGCACGCCCGCGGTGCGCGACCTGCAGTTCGTGGTCACCGACGGCAAGTCGTGGGTGGCGCGTGAGACCGACGGCACCGACCACGCGGTCAGGCTCGTCGATTCGCGGAGTCTCTCCTATCAGCAGGTGAACGCCGACCCCCAGGGGCGGTTTCGGATCATCAAGACATACACGACCGATCCCAGCCGATCGGTTTTGTTGATGCGGGTGCACTTCGAGTCACTGACCAAAGAGCCACTGCATCTGTACGTGGTGTACGACCCGAGTTTGTCGGGCAACGGCGACGACGACTCCGGCACGACGGTCGGGAGCGCGCTGGCCGCCGCCGACGCCGACTCGGCCACCGCCCTGGTGTCGTCGCCGGCGTTCACCGAGACCTCGAACGGCTATCTCGGCACGAGCGACGGGTGGACGGACCTCAGCACGCATTACTCGATGGACTGGAACTTCACCTCGGCATCCGACGGCAACGTCGTCCAGACCGGCGCCATGCCGCTCTCCGGTCAGCCGGGCGGCCAGAACGCAACGATCGCACTGGGCTTCGCGAGGTCCGCGCCGGGGGCGTTGGCGGGCGCCGACGCCTCGCTCGGACGTGGCTTCGGCGCGGTCGAGCGCGCGTATCAGGCCGGGTGGCACCAGTACCTCGCCGGCCACCCGCGACCGCGGAGCGTGTCGGGCCACGAACAGCTCTACGACGTGTCGCTGATGGTCCTCGGCGCCTCAGAGGACAAGACCTACCGAGGTGCCTTCATCGCCTCGCCGACGATGGCCTGGGTGTGGGGTCAGATCCCCGGCTACAACGGCCCCTACCACCTGGTGTGGTCACGGGACCTCTACGAGATGGCGACCGCGGAAATCGAGGCCGGCTACCGTGCGGCCGCCGACCGGGCGCTCACCTACCTGTGGACGCGCCAGCAGGAACCCGACGGCTGCTTCCCGCAGAACTCGAACGTCGACGGAACCCCGGTGTGGACCGGGCTGCAGCTCGACGAGGTCGCCGACCCGATCATGCTCGCCTGGCAGCTCGGGCACACCGACGCCGGGACCTGGAGCCACGTGGAGCGAGCCGCGGGGTGCATCCTGACCCACGGACCGATCACCCAGGAGCGCTGGGAGAACGAGATCGGCTACTCGCCGGCAAGCATCGCCGCCGAGATCGCCGGCCTGACGTGCGCCGCGCAGATCGCGCAGGACAACGGCGACGGCGCCGCCGCGGCCCAGTACCGCGCCACCGCGGATAGCTGGCGCTCTCAGCTCGACCACTGGACCGTTACCAGCAACGGACCGCTGTCCCCATCCCCGTATTTCGTCCGTCTCACCGTCGATGGCAACGCCGATGCGGGCACCGACTACACGCTCTCCGACGGCGGCCCCACGGTCGACCAGCGGACGGTCGTCGACCCGAGCTTCCTCGAGCTCGTGCGGCTCGGCGTGCTGCGCGCCGACGACCCCGCGGTCCTCTCGACGCTGCCGGTGGTCGATCGCGCGCTCGGCGTCCAGACCCCGAACGGAGAGTTCTGGCACCGCTACAACGACGACGGCTATGGCGAGTCGCTGACCGGCGGACCATTCGGAAACAACGACGGCGTGGGGCGCCTGTGGCCGATCTTCGCCGGGGAGCGCGGCGAGTACGAGCTCGCGGCCGGCGAGCTCTCCGGGAACGTCGCCGCCGCCCGAGCGGCGGCGATCAGGCGCCTTGACGCGATCGCCGGCACCGCCGACGACGGACTCATGCTCCCCGAGCAGGTCTGGGATGACAATCCGCCGGCCGGCCCCGGCGGTGATCCCCGAGGAACTGGCACCGGCTCCGCGACGCCGCTCGGGTGGACGCATGCTCAGTTCATCCGGCTTGCCTGGTCGATCGACGCCGGACGCCCGGTCGAGAGCCCGGAGCCGGTCAGCTGCCGGTACGGAGGTCAGTGCGGCAGCGCTCGGTGAACGCCTCGAGACGGGCGAGGGCCTCGTGGAGTTGCTCGAGCGACGCCGCGTAGGAG
>Ga0335080_10008713_pt1 | contig 10577 bp, 5 predicted proteins | sample Lox_Sample_34_FD_206720 | JGI IMG/M metagenome (GOLD analysis project Ga0335080, IMG submission 206720) | Soil microbial communities from Loxahatchee National Wildlife Refuge, Florida, United States - Lox_Sample_3.4 | ecosystem: Environmental > Terrestrial > Soil > Wetlands | place: USA: Florida... | reverse complement strand
TGCTTCGCGCCGCTGCAACCGACGGGCAGTCACTCGCAGTGATCGCCGCGTCGCGTCCATCTCCGAAGGAAGCCACGTTCTCGACGTCGGTCGAAAACGTCCTCCAGCCGGATCACGTGCTGCGGTTCGAGCTCGAGCCGCTTTCGGCGGCTGAGGGGGTCGAGCTGATCAAAGCACTCGCCCCGGCCCTTGGAGACGACGAGGCGCGGGCGATTGCCAAGAAGGCCGCTGGGTCGCCGTTCTGGCTCGAGGCAGTCACGCAGACGCAGGGCTCCGAGGCGACGGCGACGCGCCTCGTAACCGCTCGTCTCCGCGGCTGTGATGCCGACGCCGGCGAACTCGTTGCGCTGCTTGCCGTCGCCGCGCGGCCGCTCGCACTCGGCGACGTGGCGCGTCTGAGCCAGTGGGAGCAGGGACGGGCCGAGCGCTCCGCGCGCGATCTCGTCCGACGCGGAATCGCCGTCGAGTCCGGCGGTGTCGTGCGGTTGGCACACGACCTCATCCGCGCCGCCGCCGCGCGTGACGTACCTGACGAGCAATGGCGCGACGTCCAGCGGCGCGTCGGCGAATGGCTTGCCGAGGTCGCCGGCGACGACGTCCGCACGCTCGCGGAGGCGCTTCGTCATACCCATGCTGTTGGGAGTTTGCGGCTCGACCTCGCGTTGGGGCTCGCTCGGTCGCCGCAACGGACGCTGATCGGGGAGGAAGGGCTGGCGCTGCTCGTCGCAGTCGCGGATGCCGCAGATCCGTTCGACGACGAAGCTCTAGAGCTGAATGAAGACATTGCATCCCTCGCGTCGGCGCTCGCGCGTCACGACGTCGCGCTTGACCGCCGACTCCTGCTCGTGGATCGTCGTCGCGACCCACTGACGCGAGCACGTGCGCTCATCGAAGCCTCGAGATCGGCGCACGCGCTCGACGACGGAGACGCCGCGCACGCGTACCTCGAGCGCGCTCGCGCGACCGGTGCCGTGGAGGGTCGGCTCGAGCTGGAGCTCGAGGTTCAGGAGGCAACCCTCGATCTCTGGAGGAATCCGAAGGGAGGCCGGGCGCGTGCGCGTGCGCACGAAGCGGCCGCGCGTGCGCGTGACCTCCTCGGCGAGGACGAAGAGGTCCGTGTGGTGTACCTGGAAGCGCTCCGTGTCGAGCACGAGGCGAGCCTCCAGGAGGACGACCCCGAGGCGATGCTGAGGATCGGAGAGGAGCGCGCGGCCGCCGCCCGCGGCTTCGACGAGGATGCGTATTTCACGGCAGTTCTCGGAAACGCAAGGGCGCTGCGGGGAAGCGGCCGCCTCGAGGAAGCGCTTGCGGATGCGAGACGAGTTCGTGACGAGGCCAAGCGCCGCGTCTTGCCGCGCCTCGAGCTCGACGGCGGCTACTGGGTTGGAATGTTCCTGCTCCGGAGCGGCCGCATCTACGACGCGGAGGACGTCGCGGCCGAGACGGTGGAGCTTGCGTCACGGGTGGGAGACGAAGCGCGCGCGCGGCACGCCGTCGAGCGGCTGGCGTGCGAAGTCGACTTCCACGCACGCGACTGGCGCGACGGGGTTCAGCGCCTGCTCGCATACGCGGGCGGCGCGGGTGAGCACCGAAGGATCGAGCTCCACCAGTTGGCTGCGCTCTGGCTTGCGCTTGCGGGTGGGGAGGAGGTTGCAGCCGAGGTGCTCGCGCAGATCGAGGCGGCGCGCCGATGTGAGGAGACCGTCCAATGTCCCAGGTGCGCCGCGGAGCTTGCCCTGGCCGCGGCGGACGCCCTCGCCCGAGTGGGCCGACCGGTCGAAGGCGCCCAATGGCTCGCGGTTTGGAAGGGGATTCGGCCGCCGCCGCAGCCCCCCGACGAGTACGTGCAGCGCCGCGTCGAGGCGCTGCTGCACGAGCAACCGTCGGCGGAGCAGCTCGAGGCGGCCGCACGCGATGCCGAGACTCTCGGCTTCGGCCTCGACGCGCTCATAACGAAGCTCGAGCTCGGCGCCGCCCTGACCTCCACCGACCGCGCCCGCGCGAAAGAGATCCTGATCGAAGTGGCGGACACCGCTGCCCTCCGCGGCGGGAGCACCATCCTCGAGCTCGCAGAGAAGCGGTTGCGTGGCCTTGGCGTCCGGACCTGGCGGCGCGGCGCCGTCAGCGCCGGGCTAACGGATCGCGAGCGTGAGATCGTTCACCTGATCGGCGCCGGCGCCAGCAACCCGGAGATTGCGCAGCGCCTCTTCCTGTCACGCAAGACGGTCGAGCGCCACGTCTCGAATGCGCTCAGGAAGGTTGGCGCGCGGAACCGCGCCGAGCTCGCCACGAAGGTGGCGGATCATGAAGTCGAGGGAGCTCCCCGATGATCGGAGGGTGCGGCCGACACTAGCGTCAGCCACTGACCCGCACACGAAAAGGAGCGGAAGGTGGCGATGGTCGTGATCCTCTATCCCGTCTCGGACGAGGAGCCGAGGCTGCAACGGGCCGCGCTCGAGAAGCTCGCCCGGCTCGGCATCACGAGCGTCGCGCTCCTGCGCGACACCTCGCTGGCGGGTCTCGTCCTCGAGGGCTGGGCGTTCGATCCACGCGATGCATCCCAGGCGGTATCTGCCGTCGCGGGCCCACGCGAAGACGTACAGACGCTTGTGCCGCTCGCACAGATGGCGGTCTCAGCCGCCCCGAGCAGGGAGGTCTCCAGTGAGACTTGAGAAGGTGCTCTTCACGATTGCTGCCGCGGCCGCGGCTTGCGGAGTGGCCGCGGGCGTCGGCTTGGCTTGTACGAGCCCGCGCAGCGGAGTCCTGCACGCGACGAAGGAGTGCTCGCAGTACACCTTCGAGGCCGGGTCGTTCTGCACGATCACGTCCTCGAGCATCCCGCAGATCAAGGTCGGGTCGAGGGTTGTCTACGCCTCGGCGCCGAACTTCGGCGCGGGCGTGCTGGACAGCGACCTCGTCATCGACGGGCCTGGGAACAACAATGCGTTCGGTCATGTCGTGCTCAACCTCGCGACGCTGTCCGGTGTGGTCACGTTCTCGGGGGGAACCGGTGAGTTCAGGCACTTCTCGGCGGGTCCGCTCGTGGTCGCCTGCCCGGCCTTTCCGAGCTGTTCCTGGGACGGGCCTTACAGCTTCGACCCGCCTGGGCACTGAGGGACGATCGGGCGCGGTGGGCGGTCGGACGAAAGCCGCCCACCGCCGGACCTCTCAGAGCCGGTTTCGGAGCCAAACTGGGGCGAGCTGCCCTTCTGCTGCCCGCAACTCGATTCGGCGTTGTGAGAACGGGCAGCTCGTGCAACGACCGCCGGCGTGATCCGTGGACGGTCGCTTCGCCCAAAGTCGCGAGTTCCGAGTTTTCCAGCGAGTTTGTGAGCGGGAGCGACGGGACTCGAACCCGCGTAAGGCACCCCATCGAGATTCGGGACTAGCGCAAGCGAGGATTCGAACGCCATACTCGGCGGGCGGCAAGATCAACGGCTGGAAGACGACAGACCTCAACTCACTGCACGTGCACCACGACGACGGATCGCCGCCAACACCATGAATTGAAGGTCAATGAACCGCCACAGCCGCTTTCACGAAGAATCTGACGGTCCCCGACGGTCGTCATTTCGAAGCGAGGAGGGGTCGGGAATCGAACCCGCGCAACGTTCCCTTCGGAGTGTTACTCGTCAGTTCGAGTTGTGCACTGAGTTCGCGCGAGTCTCAGCCAATGAGGTCGCTAACGACCCACTCGGCAACGTCGCCAACCTCGCCGACGCAAGCAAGCGCCAGCCAGTGGACGGCCTTGCAGTCAACTGGCGTAGTGGCGCGCGCGCAATAGTGGTAGTAGAAGCCGCCGGCCGTTGTGGTCATGGAGACGGGGACGACCTGGTGCCAGTTGGTCTTTATCGCCATGCCGGACGTAGCGGTCTTGAGCCGCTGGCGTTCCAGTTCCAGTCTACTTCTGATCCTCGACTTCGTGATCGCTGCTCCGACTCTCGCGGCTAATCCGAACCTTCCGTACGGTCAGGGGAACATTAAGCGCGGCGATGACAAGGATGGTGACTCCGTAAATCCGCAGGCCTGAAACGAACAGCGCGACAAGTCCCACGCAAAATGCAAGCGCTGTGATGAAAACAGAGAGCCGCGCCCTGTCAGTCGGAGTCCAGCCATCCATCGACAAGTGCTTCATCGTCCGGCGACCACCTTCGACTCGCGGTAGCCCAAGAGAAGGCCGGGCGGAGCGAAAAGCGCCATTAGTGCGCCGTGTTGCCAGGCACCGTGGTGGAAGGATTCGAGCATTTCCGCGAGTGTCCCGGGCGGCTCGCCTGCGGTCTTGATCATGGTCCGAGCCTCTGCGGCGCCTCCGATTAACGACGCGGCCGCCAACGTGTAAGCGCCGAGAGACAAGGCGAAAGCGCCAGGATGCCGCGCAACGCCGTGGGTGACCGTGTGCGGGACCTCCTTCGCAGTGCCGACGACGGCACGTGCGACCGCATGGACCTCGTGGGATGCCGTCTCGGGTACCTGCTCGGCCGTGCCCGCGACGGTCGCAGCCGCATTGTGTGCGCATCTAACCGGATGGCTGAGGCAGGCACCCCCCGGGAGATAACCGCTTGGATCGGTCAGAAGAGTTGGATCGTCGCCAGCGTAGACATACGCGCCTAGATAGGGATCGGTCGGGCCGTTAGGTGTCGGGTCGGGCTCGTTGAGGCGGCCGGTGGTTGGGTCGTATTGGCGGGCGCGGAGGTTGTAGAGGCCGGTGGTGTCGAGGTACTGGCCGGTGTAGCGGATCGGGTTGGCGGGGGCGCCTCCGGCGTTCTGGGTTGTGGCGAGCGGGGTGCCGTAGGGTTCGTAGCTGTAGGTCCACTGCGTGGCGCCGCTCGCGTCGGTGAGGTTTGTGACGTTGCCGAGTGGGTCGTAGTGGTAGTAGAAGCTGCCCGCCGTGTTGGTCATCGATACCGGGGCGATGCCGGCGCCGTAGGTGTAGCGGCGGATCAGGTTGTTTGAGCCGTCGCGTTCGATCGCGAGTTCGGCGAGCGGGTTGTTGGTGTCCCAGACGTACTTGGTGACGGCCGAGCCGACGGTGTCGGTGAGGCGGTTGTTGTCGCCGTCGTAGCTGTAGGTGTCGGTGGTTGAGCCGCTGGTGGTGGTCGCGAGCCGGTTGGCGGCGTCGTAGCTGAAGGTGCGGGTGCCGGCAGCGGTTTGGTTGCCGTTGTGGTCGTAGCTGTAGCTGGTGGTCGCGTTCGACGGTGGGGCGTTATGGCCCTTGTTGTAGTGGTCGGTGATCTGGGTGGCGGTGAGGACGCTGCCGTAGAGGGCGATCTCGTCGAGGCTTCCGCCGTAGTAGTTGCTGGTGCCGGCCCGGCCGACGTCGAGCGTGCTCGAGTTGGTCCCGGTGGTGCTGAAGCTGGCGGTGGCGCTGGCGGAGAGGCTGCCGTCGGCGTACAGCTTCAGCGCGCCTGACGCGAAGGTCGCGGTTACTTGGTGCCAGTTGGTGTCGACTGCGGCCGCGGACGTGACGGTCTTGGAGCTGCTGCCGTTTCCGACTTCGAAGCGGACTTTGTTGGAGGTGTCGAGCCAGATGGCGTAGTTCTCGGACTTGGTCGTGGTGGTGAGCGGCTTGCCGATCACGGCTTGGCTGGCCGCGTTCTTGCTGCGTTTGATCCACAGCTCGAGGGTGAAGTTGTTGGTCTTGTTCAGGCCGCTGGCGCTGCTGACCGTGCCGTACTGGCTGCTGCCGTTGAGGGCGACGGCGGTGTTGGTATCGCCGTTGAGGGCGCCGCTGGCGCCGAGCGTGGGCGAGCCGGTCCAAGTACCGGGGTAGCTTCCAAGTGCGCTGGCGAAGCTCGACCCACTAGTCTCGCCGAGCCGCCAGTAGGGGCCGGCCCCGTCTGCTTCTGCCTGGGCGGCGTACGGGCTGGCGTACTGGGCGACGGTCTGGGTGAGCTGGTCGTCCTGGTTGTAGCTCGAGGTCGCGCTGTCGACGGTGGTCGCCGAGGGGCCGAGCGCGGTCGTGACCACGCGCGTCTCGGTGAGCCGGTTGCCGACGCCGTCGTAGGTCCAGCCGATCTGCGGATCGAAGCTGTTCGGGCAGGAGGCATGGAAGCAAACGCTGGTCAGCCGGTCACGGCTGTCGTAGCCGTAGCTGGTCGTGCTGCTAGTGGCGCCCGAGCGGGTGATCGTGAGCGGGTTGCCGACGTTGTCGAGCGTCTGCGTGAAGTCGGAGAGGACTGAGGCGCCCTTGGCGTTCTTGACCTCGGTGAGCCGATTGGCGTTGTCGTAGACGCGCGTCTCGACGTAACCGTTTCCCGAGGGGAGCGTGGTCGTGGTCAGGTTCCCGGCCGGGTCGTACCCATAGCTCGTTGTCGCAGAACCAACGGTCATCGAGGCGAGCCGCTCGTCGTTGTCCGGCGCATAGGTGACGACCGTGTTGTCGGGGTAAGTGCGGCTGGTGATGTCCCCAGCCGCGTCGTAGGAGTAGCTGAAGGTGTCGGTGCCGCCGCCGCTATGGACGCGCGACGCGCTGGTGAGGCGGTTGTCGTAGTCGAACGTGTAGGTGACGGTGCCGTCCCCATCGGTGAGCTGGGTGCGGTTGGAGTCGGGGTCGTAGCTGTAACCGACCGTCGGGGTTGAGGCGCCGCCCGCATAGCTGATTTGGGTCGGCCGGTTCAGCTGGTCGAAGCTGGTGGTCGCGGTGGCACCGTTTGGGTCGAGCACGCTGGTGCGGTTGCCGGCGGCGTCGTAGCCGTACGTCCACACCGGCGTGAAGCCTGGCGGCGTGATTGTGGGCAGCGTGACCGTGGTCAGCCGACTGGCGTTGTCGTAGCCGTAGCTTGTGACGTGGTTGTTCGGGTCGGTGCGGCTTTGCAGGTTGCCGACGTTGTCGTAGCCGTACGAGGTAACCGACGTCCCGTCAGGGGCCGTGACCGTGCTGAGCCGCTCGTCGGCGTCGTAGCCGTAGTCGGTGTGGTGGCCGTTCTGGTCGGTGACCTTCTGCAGGTTCCCGGCCGGGTCGTACAGCCAGCTCTTCGCCGACAGCCCCGGATCGGTCTCCGAGGTCAGGTGGTCGGCGTTGTCGTAGCCGAAGCTGGTGGTGTGGGCGGCGGCGCAGCCGCAGCCGGAGACGTTGCCGCGCCCATCCACGCGCGAGGTCATGCGGCCGACGGTGTCGTAGCCCATCGTCGTGACCTCGCTCAGGGGGCTGGTGGTCGAGGTCAGGTTGCCCTGGCTGTCGTAGCCGTAATGGGTGGTGCGGTTGTTCGGGTCGGTCAGCGAGACGAGCAGGCCGGTCCCGGCTGGGTCGCGTCCGTACCCGATCACTGGCGCAGTCAGCGGCCCGGCGCCGTCGGGGTCGGGCAGGGTCTTGCTGGTCAGGTTGCCGGCGGTGTCGTAGCCGTAGCTTGTCGTCTGGCCGCGGCCGTCCCGGTAGGTGAGCGGGTCGTTCATCACGTCGTACGTCCAGGTCTCCTGGTAGGACAGCGGCGCCGGCGCGGTCCGGGTCAGCATGTTGTGCCGCCCGTCGTAGGTCATCGTCGTCGTGTGCAGGTTCGCGTCCTGCACGCTGGTCAGGTTGTCGGCCGCGTCGTACCCGTAGGTGGTCGTGTTGTTGAGCGGGTCGATCGACTTGACCAGCATGTTGTTCTGGTAGACCGCCTGCCAAGCGTGGCTGTTCGCGTCGGTGACCGTCTCCGTCTGCGTCGACGCGTTCCAGGAGAAGCCGGTCTGCTTGCCGAGCGCGTCGGTCTGGGTGTCGATCCGGCCGCTCGTGTAATGGTTGGTGACGACCGTGTTGTGATTCTGGTCCTGGACGGTCGCGAGCAGCCCGTTGGCGTCGTAGCCGTACGTTGTCGTCCCGCCGCGCAGGTCGGTCACCGAGGTCAGCCGGCCGCCCGTGTACCCGTAACTGACCGTGCGCCCATCGGGGACGGTCAGCTTCTGCAGCGTCCCGTCCGCGTTGGGCGTGAACGTAACCACACGGCCGACGCTGTCGGTCACGCTGGAGAGATTGCCGCTGCCGTCATAAGCAAGCGTCACCCCCTCGCCGTTTCGGTCCTTGATCGAGAGCAGCCGCCCGTTGCTGTCGAAGCCGAGCTTGGTCTGGTCGGCGTTCAACAGTTGGTAGCCGCCGCCGGCCGCGGTCAGGCTCGCCACCCCGCCCGGCGGCGCCACGAACGTCCCGTCGGCCTGCTTGGCGAAGTAGATCTGCTGCCCGTTCTCGTCCTGGACGAGCGCATCCCCGTTCGGCTGGAAGCTGATCATCGCCGAGTAGGAGTCGGTCCAGCCCGGCCCAAGGCGGCCAGTGTTCGTATTCGCCGAGGTATAGCTGCGCGTGTAGTTGAACCCGATCCCGATATCAGGCATCGACGCGTCTTTTGCCTGCGTCGTGAACGCCCCCAGCAACGTGTTCACATCACCCCAGCAGCCCGACTGGTTCAACGCATCAAGACCACCGTCACACGGCCCGTAGGTCTGCCCCAGCGGCTCAAACGCGTTCGTCTGCGTAAGCCCCACGGTGACCCCGCCGAGCGAGGTCTGGTACGGATCGACCTGCACGCTGTAGCCGCCATCCGCAGGCAAGGTCGTCGTGAAGCTGCCCGTGCACGCGCAGGTAAGGCCCGAGCTCGCCACCACATTGGCGCCCGAGTCGAGGATGCGGAAGATCACCCCGGAACTCGAGATCGTGTTGTTGCTCCAACTCAGCGTCAGCGGCTGCCCGGCCGAACCGAAAAAGGGCAGCTCCGCGTTCTGACCCACGTTCCCGATCGAGACGTTCCCGCTCGCACCCCCGATCGTCAACGCCGGCGAACCCACATCCGCCGGCACCGAGTAGACGGTTTGGGTCGTGCTCCCGGTCGCATCCTGCTGCGGGTCCACCAACAACGTGTACGTGCCACTCACGGGCAAGCTGACCGTGTCGAGGAAGCTGCCGGTCGAACCGACCGCACCCGACTGAGTCAGAACCGACCCGTCCGGCTTCTTCAGGAACACCTCCTCATAGCTCCCGAACGTCCCCGACAGCGACACCGGATGCAGATCGACGGCGATCCGCTGCCCCTGCGACCCCGAAAACGTGTACACGCCGTTCTGGCCCGGGCTCGTGAAGCTGCTCTGGATCGCAACCCCCGCAGCCGTCGGCGTCACCTGGCCCGACAGATCCGCCGCCACGCTGAACAGCTGGAAGGTCATGCTCCCCGTCCCGTTACTCCACGGCGAAACCAGAATCGAATACGTCCCAGTCTGCGGCAACGTCACCGTGTCCACGAACGTCCCCGTCGTAAACACCGCCGTCTGCGACACCAACGTCGACCCGTCCGGATTCTGAATCGAGACCCAACTCGACGGAATCGACACGTTCGTCATGCTCAAACTGACCCGATCGCCCGTCGTGCCACTGAAGGTCAACTGACCCGTATCCCCGGCATTGGTGATCGTCAACGTCACCGGCGAGCCACCCTCACTAATCGACCCCGACACCACCCCCTGCAACAACCGCGGCCGCGGAAACGCGCCCGCAACCGGCACCAACCGAAAATGCCCGGACGCAGGAGGAGGCGAGCCGGCGGAACTCGCGTCGGCAAGCACGACCACGAGCGATGCGATGCCGAGCACCAGTAGCCCGAGCCGCACGACCCTCGCCGACCGGGGTCTCGGCCGATGCCGACGCAGCAGATCAGCAATCGCGACGCGTATCACGAGACCTCCCTCGAGGTGCCGAAGCCGCGCCGCAAAGACGACCCCGCCTGCTCTTGACTGACGGCATCTATATGCAAACAGAAGTCACGAGTCAATAGCCCAGACGGTTCAGACACGACGACGGGGTGCGGTAACGAGGGTGCGCCTGCCGGCCGCTTGTCATCCGGGCGCTGTCTCAAAACCGGCGCGTTTGGACCCTGTCTCTAGTGAAGGGCTCTTAAGCGAGCAGATCGACACCATCGGTCGCCACTTGCTGTCCACCCCACAGTGCCGAACGAGCCACACCGGCAGGCGGCAATCTGAGCAAACGGCAGCCGGCTCGTTCGTGGCGCCGACGGCCTCGACGCTCGCGGCTCGATGTCGCCCAGGTCAGCCGCCTCCTCCGCCCTACCGCCTTCGTGACGTCGGATCTGATCCCGATTCCGGTCGCCGCCGTTTCCAATTGGTTCTGATAGACGGCGCGGCCCACCAGTCGAGCGCCTCGTCGACGGCTCCAATGAAGTTCAGTCGCTAGCCGCTCCAATGTCCGAAAAGTGCCTGATTCCGAACCTGTCTGTAGTGAAGCGGGCTGTTCAGGCTCTGGGTCGCAGCGTCGTGTTGGCGACAGCCACATGATCAGTCTCAAGACGGCCGCGTTTGGACGCTGGTCTCTATGGGGGGTTGTCTCTCCGCCCGCTGCGCATCCTTTGGTCGGCACCGCCTACCCAGCCCCTGCGGTGCCGACCAACAGACCGGAACACGTGCCGCTGGTCGGGTGGCGGACGGCCGGGCAGCCTCATGGGCGTTCAGCACACTTCTGCTGCCGCGTCGAGAGCCACGAGCCGGAAGCGGACCGAATGTGCCCGCTCCCGCTCAACCATCGAGGATGACGCTTCGCTCCCGTTCGCGGCGCCTGTGGCGTCGCGTTCGTGACCACCCGGTCTCTGCCTTTCGGGTAT
>Ga0335080_10008712_pt1 | contig 10580 bp, 10 predicted proteins | sample Lox_Sample_34_FD_206720 | JGI IMG/M metagenome (GOLD analysis project Ga0335080, IMG submission 206720) | Soil microbial communities from Loxahatchee National Wildlife Refuge, Florida, United States - Lox_Sample_3.4 | ecosystem: Environmental > Terrestrial > Soil > Wetlands | place: USA... | reverse complement strand
CTTGAGCACCACACCTCTCGAATACTGCGGGACCGGGAAGCGCAAGACCTCGGTCGCTCGCGTGCACCTCCGCCCCGGCTCGGGCGAGTTCCAGCTCAACGAGCGGGGCCTCGACGAGTACTTCGGCGGCATCGAGGCCCTGAAGCAGATCGTCAAGCAGCCCTTCTCGGTCACCGAGACGAACGACCGCTTCGACGTGCTGGCCACGATCCACGGCGGAGGCGTCTCCGCCCAGGCCGGCGCCATCCGCCACGGGATCTCGCGCGCGCTCTGCGAGTTCAACGCGGAGCTGCGGGGCCGGCTCAAGAAGGCCGGCTTCCTGACCCGCGACGCGAGGATCAAGGAGCGGAAGAAGTACGGGCAGAAGGGCGCCCGTCGCCGGTTCCAGTTCAGCAAGCGTTAGGCGAAATACGAGCCCCGCGAGGGGCCGGAAAGCCCAGGGGCGCCCGGAAGGACCCGAGGCTGTACCAAGGAGGCGTACTTGTCCGAGACCACCGTTCCCGCACCCGCCCCGGAAGCGACGAACGTCGCCGCGACCGTCGGCATCAAGGACCTGCTCGAGGCGGGCGTCCACTTCGGGCACCAGACCCGCCGCTGGAACCCGAAGATGAAGCAGTACATCTTCGGCGAGCGCAACGGGATCTACATCATCGACCTGCAGAAGACCCACCGCCTGCTGCAGGACGCCCTGCAGTTCGTGCAGGACCTCGCCGCCCAGGGTAAGAACGTGCTCTTCATCGGCACGAAGCGCCAGGCCCAGGAGGCGATCGCCGAGGAGGCGAAGCGCTGCGGCATGCCCTACGTCACCGAGCGGTGGCTGGGAGGGCTGCTCACCAACTTCATCACCGTCCGCCGCAGCCTCGAGCGCCTGCGCGAGCTCGAGATGACGCTCACCGGGCCGCAGGAGACGCAGCGCGAGCGGCTCACGAAGAAGGAGCTCGCCCACCTCGACAAGGAGCGGGGCAAGCTCGAGAAGAACCTGACCGGCATCAAGGGCATGAAGGCGGTGCCCGACGCCGTGTTCGTGATCGACACCCGGCGGGAGGCGATCGCCGTCGCCGAGGCGCGCAAGCTCAAGGTCCCCGTGATCGGCGTCCTCGACACGAACTCCGACCCCGACGAGGTGGACGTGCCGATCCCGGGCAACGACGACGCCCTGCGGGCGATCCGCCTCTTCGCGGGGAAGGTGGCGGATGCCGTGCTCGCCGGCCGCGGCCTGCGCGAGGCGCATCTCGCCGAGGTGGTCGCGGGGGGCGGGGCCGAGGCGGCCCGCCGGCCCGTCCGCCCGGTCGCCCCTCCCGCCGCGCCGGCCACCCCGACCGCCTGAAAGCCCTCGGGCCGGCGAGGCCCTCTACCGCCACGCGCAGACACGCACGCGGACTGACCGAGGAAGAAGGATCGAGATGAGCATCTCCGCCGAAGTCGTGCGCCAGCTCCGCGAGGAGACGGGCGCGGGAATGATGGACTGCAAGGGCGCGCTCGTCGAAGCGCAGGGCGACATGGAGAAAGCCCGGGACCTCCTCCGCAAGAAGGGCCTCGCCGCCGCGGCCCGGAAGGCGAGCCGTGTCGCGAGCGACGGGGCCGTCGGCTCCCACATCGGGGAAGGCAGCCGGCTCGGCGTGATCGTCGAGGTCAACTGCGAGACCGACTTCGTGGCCAAGACGCCCGGCTTCCAGGCCCTGGTCAAGGACGTCGCCGCCCACATCGCGTCCCAGGCCCCGGCTGACGTGGCCGCGCTCGCCGGGCAGCCCTTCGCGAAGCAGCCGGGGAGGACCGTGGGCGAGGCCGTGCAGGAGCAGATCGCGGTCATCAAGGAGAACATCGTGATCCGCCGCTTCGCCCGCTTCGAGCTCGCCCCGGGCTCCTCCGGCGTGGTGGCGGCCTACATCCATCCCCCGGCGGCCAAGGTCGGCGTCCTCGTGGAGCTCGCCCCCGAGTCGGCGGACAAGGTGACGCTCGCCGCCCTGGCCAAGGACGTGGCCATGCACGTGGCCGCGGCCTCCCCCGCGGCGGCCCTCTACGTCTCGAAGGACGAGGTGCCGGAGGACGTCCTCGCGAAGGAGAAGGAGATCTACCGCGCGCAGGCCCTGGCCTCGGGCAAGCCGGCGACGGTGGTGGACAAGATCGCCGAGGGCAAGGTCAAGGAGTACTACGGCACGTTCTGCGTCCTCGAGCAGCCCTACATCCGCGAGCCGAAGGCGACCGTGGGGCAGCACCTGAGAGGCAAGGCCACGTTGCGCCGCTTCGCCCGCTTCCGCCTGGGCGAGGAGTCGGGGCCGAAGACCGAGTAGTAGTAACATGGCTCGCCCCTCCCCGCGACCGGGACGAGCCGCGGGGAGGGACCTCATGCCCGGCACCAAGAACCCCCTCGCCTACAAACGCGTCCTCGTCAAGCTCTCCGGGGAGGCCCTCCTCGGCGAGAAGGCTTTCGGGATCGACCGCGACTTCAGCGACTACCTGGCCCGGGAGATCAAGGAGGTCCACGACCTGGGCCTCGAGATTGCGGCCGTCGTCGGCGGGGGCAACATCTTCCGCGGCGTCTCCGACAACGCCCAGGGGATGGACCGCGTGTCCGCCGACCACATGGGCATGCTGGCCACGGTCATCAACGCCCTCGCCCTCCAGGACGCCCTCGAGCGGGCCGGCGTCTTCACCCGCGTCCTCTCCGCGATCGAGATGCAGGAGGTCTGCGAGCCCTTCATCCGCCGGCGGGCCATCCGGCACATGGAGAAGGGCCGGGTCACCATCTTCGCCGCCGGCACCGGCAATCCCTACTTCTCCACCGACACCGCGGCCGCCCTGAGGGCGATGGAGGTGAAAGCCGAGGTCATCCTGAAGGCCACGAAGGTGGACGGCATCTACGACGCCGACCCCGTGAAGAACCCGCGGGCGAAGAAGTTCGACCGACTCACCTACCTCGAGGTGCTGCAGAAGGGGCTGCGGGTCATGGACACCACCGCGATCTCTCTGTGCATGGACAACCACCTCCCGATCGTCGTCTACGACCTCAAGCGCAAGGGGAGCCTGCGCCGGATCGTGATCGGCGAGAACGTCGGGACCCTGGTCAAGGAGTAGCGATGCCGATCAAGCAGATGGTCGCCGATGCGAAGGCGCGGATGCGGCAGACGGTCGACACGGTTCTGCGCGAGCTCTCGACCATGCGGACCGGCCGGGCGTCGGTGGCGATGCTCGACACCATCCGGGTGGACTACTACGGCACTCCCACCCCGCTGAACCAGGTCGGCAGCCTCGCCGTCCCCGACCCGACGCTCATCACCCTCCAGCCCTGGGACCCATCCCTCCTCCCCGCGATCGAGAAGGCCATCCGCACCTCCGACCTCGATCTCAACCCGCAGAACGACGGCAAGATCATCCGGATCCCGGTGCCCTCCCTCACCGAGGAGCGGCGCCGGAACCTGGTCAAGGTGGCCCACAAGCACGTCGAGGAGGGCCGGGTCGCGGTCCGGAACGTGCGCCGCGACGCGAACGAGCACCTGAAGAAGCTGCTCAAGGAGCACGACGTGAGCGAGGACGACGAGAAGCACGCCCTCTCCGAGGTCCAGAGGCTCACCGACCAGCACGTCGAGGAGCTGAACGCGGCGCTCAAGAAGAAGGAAGCCGAGATCATGGAGGTCTAGCCACGCGCCCGGTCACGGGCGGCATCGTCCTGGCCCTGCTTCCACTCGCCTCCTGCATCGAGAGCCAGGTCTCCGTCGAGATGCTCACCCAGATCCACGGCGACGGTACCTGCACCCGGCGCGTGGAGTACCGGCTGGAGCGCGTCGACACGGAGAAGGGCGGCCGGCGCGTGGAGATCCGGCCGGGGGACGACCGGCTCCAGACCTGGCACCGCTTCCCGGCCGGCGAGCCGTGGCAGATCCGGGAGGAGACGGAGACCGGCCTCCACGTGATCGTCCTCGAGGCCCTGCTGCCGTCGCCGGGCGCCGCCGACGGCGACTTCTTCCGGGCCCGCGCCCCGCGCGCCCAGCCGGCCCGGAACTTCGTCTCCGCCTTCGTCGACGCCGAGCACGGCGTCTACGAGTACCAGGAGGTGCTGCGCGACCCGTCCTCTCCCCTCGCCGCCGCGCGGGCCCTCTCCCGCGCCGCCCTGAAGCGCGACGGCGCGTTCGCGGACGGCTTCGCGGCCGCCCTCGCCGGCAAGGGCGCGGGCCCCCGCGAATCCGACGTGCGCCGGGCGTACCGCGAGCGCCTCGCGGAGCCGTTCGCGCGCGAGGTCGCCCTCCTCGCCGAGCGGCCGCTCTACGGTCCCCGTGAGAAGCGAGAGCTGGACGAGATCTGGGACGGCATCGACCGGAAGGAGAAGGACCTCGCCGCCCGTCTCGCCTCCCTCGCCCCGGGCACCCCACCGGAGGAGATCGAGGCGGCCGAGGAGGCCTCGCTCAACCTCCTCGGCGACGGCCTCTTCGCCCAGCTCGACCAGGCCGGCCTTCCCATCGTGACCACCGACGGGCCGGAGCGCCTGCGCTTCCGAGCGACGCTGGTGATGCCCGTCCCCATCCTGCGCGCCAACACCTGCGTGGCGGGCGACACCGCGGTCTGGGAGTTCGAGGGGGAGGACCTCTTCGGTCGCGGCTTCGAGATGAAGGCGCTCGCCGCCGAACGCTGACGCTATAATCCGGCCCAGCGACCGTGCTCACGCATCTCGACTGCACGAAGTGCGGGAAGACGCACGAGGCGGGCCGAGTCCACACCGTCTGCGGCTGCGGCGCCCCCCTCTACGCCCGCTACGATCTCGCCCGCGCCGCACTCGAGATGCGGCCGGGCCAGCTCGCTCTCCGCGAGCCGACGATGTGGCGTTACCGCGAGGTGCTGCCGCTTCCCGAGGGCGCCCCGCGCGTGAGCCTCGGCGAGGGCTTCACCCCCCTCGTCCCCGCTCCGCGCCTCGGCGCCCGCCTCGGCCTGCCCCGCCTCGCGGTCAAGGAGGAGGGAGGAAACCCGACCGGCTCCTTCAAGGCTCGGGGCCTCTCGATGGCCGTCTCGCTGGCGAAGGCGCTCGGGGCCACTGACCTCTGCCTCCCGTCGGCCGGCAACGCGGCGAGCGCCCTCGCCGCCTACGCCGCGGCGGCGGGCCTCAAGGCCCACGTCTTCCTCCCGAAGGACGTGGCGCGGCTCTTCGTCGTCGAGACGGAAGCCTACGGTGCGCAGGTGGTGCTCGTCGACGGGCTCATCACGGACGCGGGCCGGGCCTGCGCGGCGCAGGCGAAGGAGCACGGCTGGTACGAGTGCGCGACGCTCAAGGAGCCCTACCGGGTCGAGGGCAAGAAGACCATGGGCTACGAGGTCGCGGAGCAGCTGGGCTGGACCCTGCCCGACGCGATCCTCTACCCGACGGGCGGCGGCACCGGCCTCGTGGGCATGTGGAAGGCCTTCCAGGAGATGGAGGCGATGGGCTTCGTGGGCGCGAAGCGGCCGCGGATGTTCGCCGTCCAGGCCGAGGGCTGCGCGCCGATCGTGCGGGCCTTTCAGGAGGGACGCGAGGACGCGCCCTTCTGGGAGAACGCGGAGACTCACGCCCACGGCCTTCGCGTGCCGAAGGCCCTGGGGGACTTCCTGATCCTCCGCGCCCTGCGGGAGAGCCACGGGGCGGCGATCGCGGTGTCGGAGCGCGAGATCGTGGACGGGGTGAAGGAGGCCGCGGGCGCCGAGGGGCTCTTCATGGCCCCCGAGAGCGGCGCCTGCGTGGCCGCCGCACGCAAGCTCCGCGCCTCCGGCCACCTCTCGCCCGACGACGGCGTCGTCCTCTTCGACACCGGGACGGGCTACAAGTACGTCGAGAACTTCTTGCCGTTGTGGTAGGCGGCTCGAGACACGAGGCTTCTGGGTTCGTACGAGGACCCACAGGGGAGGACGGAATGTCGGAACCCACGGCGTCTTTCGGAGCTCTGTACCTCGCCGACGCCCGGAAGCGCTTCGAAGAGGCCCGGTCCCAGGCAGACCGCGCCCTCGCCCAGGTCCCGTTCGAGCGGTGGCGCGACCGCCTCGACCCGGGCTCCAACAGCCTGGTCACGCTCATGCTCCACATCTCCGGCAACCAGCTCTCGCGCTGGACGAACTTCCTGACCAGCGACGGAGAGAAGCCCGACCGGGACCGCGACGCGGAGTTCGAGGACGCGAGCCTCTCGCGGAAGGAGCTCGTCGCGCGCTGGGAGCGGGGCTGGGCCGCGCTCTTCTCTGCGATCGACGACCTCGGCGAGTCGGACCTGACGCGAACGGTCACGATCCGCTCCGAACCCCACTCCGTCGTGCAGGCCATCAACCGCCAGATCGCCCACTACGCCGACCACGTCGGCCAGATGGTCTTCCTGGCCAAGCACCTCGCCGGCCCGGCCTGGCGGCACCAGAGCATGCCTCGGCCCTCCCGCCCACCGGTCCGATGACCGAGAGGCTCTACCGGGCCGACTCGCGCCTCCTCGAGTTCGACGCCACGGTCGTGGCGCGACGCGAGCACGAGGGGCGACCCGCGGTCGTGCTCGACCGTACGGCCTTCTACGCGGAGAGCGGCGGCCAGCCGTGGGACACCGGCACGCTCGGCGAGGCCCGCGTCCTGGCGGTCGTCGAGGACGGAGCCGATCTCGTCCACGTCCTCGACCATCCCCTCGCCGCCGACCACGTGAAGGGACGAGTCGACCCCGTCCGGCGGCGCGACCACGTGCAGCAGCACCACGGCCAGCACCTGCTGTCGAAGGCGTTCGTCGAGACGGCCGCCGCGGAGACGGTCGCCTTCCACCTCGGCGCCGACGTCACGACGATCGACCTCGACCGTCCGGTCACCGCCGACCAGGCGCGCTCGGCCGAGCGGAGGGCGAACGAGGTCGTCTGGGAGGCACGGCCGGTCCGCGTCGAGACACTGTCCGCCGACGCGGCCCGCGCTCAGGGCCTGGAGCCTCCCGAGGGCGTGGAGGCCGGCGTGAGGGTCGTCGAGGCCGAGGGCTTCGATCGGCAGCCCTGCGGCGGCACGCACCCCCGGACGACGGCCGAGGTCGGCGTCGTGCTCGTCACGGGCCTCGAGCGGTACAAGGCGGGGACGCGGGTCTCGTTCGTGTGCGGCCACCGTGCGCTCGACGCCATGGCTCGGCGCCGCGACGTCCTCGACCGCCTCGTCGCGACGCTGTCCGCTCCCCTCGACGAGCTGCCGGCGGTCGCCCAGAAGGTGAAGGACGACCTCGCGGCCGGCGAGCGGCAGGCGCGGGGCCTTCTCGAGCGCGCCCTCGAGGGCGAGGCGCGGCGCCTCCTCGACGCGGCGCGTGGCGCCGTGCCGACCCCAGCCTCCGGCCCGCCGATGCTCATCGTCGCCACCTACGACGGCTGGCCGCCCCAGGACCTCCGCGTCCTCGCCACGCGTCTCGTGGCCCTCGCTCCCTGCGTCGCCCTCCTCGGCAGCCGCGCCGACAAGGCTCACCTCGTCTTCGCCCAGTCGGAGGGGCTCCCGCACGACGTCCCTGCGCTGCTCAAGGCGGCCGTCGAGCGCCTCGGCGGGCGCGGCGGCGGACGCGGGAACCTGGCCCAGGGCGGAGGCGAGCGCCTCGACCTCCTCGACGAGGCGCTGGAGCGGGCGCGGGACGCCGTGCGGGCGCGCGCCTAGGGCGATGTCGCCCTGGCTCACGCTCTCCCTCGCCGTCGTCTTCGTGTCGTTCGGCTCTGTCCTCGTCCGCCTCGCCTCGGCCCCGCCGCTCGCCGTGGCCTTCTACCGGGTGGCGATCGCCTCGCTCTTCCTCCTGCCGTTCGCCTCCGGCGACGCGCGCCGATCATGGCCGCGGCTGGACGGACGCCGGCGACTGCTCCTCCTCGCCTCCGGCGTGGCCCTCGCCCTGCACTTCGCGACCTGGATCGCCAGCTTGTCGTACACGACGGTCGCCTCGTCGGTCCTCCTCGTGAACACCTCGCCGCTCTTCGCCGTCGTCCTCTCGCGCATCTTCCTGCACGAGAGGCCGGCGCGCGTCGTTCAGGCGGCCATCCTAGTGGCCCTCGGGGGGGCGGCCCTCATCGCCGTCGGCGACTGGACGGGCTCGCCCGGCTCGCTCCTCGGCAACGGCTTGGCCCTCGCCGGTGCAGTCACGGTCGCCGTCTACCAGGTCGTCGGCCGAGGCCTGCGCGACGCCCTCCCGCTCAACGCCTACGTCCTCGGGGTCTGGGGCACCGCGGCCCTGTGCCTCGCCGCCCTCGCCCGCTCCTTCGGCGTCCTGCTCGGCGGATACCCGAGGCAGACGTGGCTCGCCTTCGTCGCCCTCGCCGTCGTCCCGACCCTCGGCGGTCACGGCCTCGTGAACAAGGCGCTGCGTTCGCTCTCCGCCCCGACGGTGGGGCTCTTCCTCCTCGGCGAGCCCGTCCTCGCCTCCCTCTTCGCCTGGCTCCTCTTCCGCGAGGCGCCCGGGCCCTGGACGCTGGCCGGAGGCGCGGTCGTGCTCGCGTCGCTCGGCCTCGTCCTCGGGAAGAGCGCCTGATGGGCCAGGCCGCCGTCCACGTCCTCTTCACCGGGGGGACGATCTCGATGCGCCGCGACCCCGTGACCGGCGCCGCCCTGCCGGCTCTCTCGGGGCGCGAGATCGTGGCCCGGGTCCCCGGCCTCCGCCGCCTGGCGCGGCTCCGGCTCGAGGACCTGGCCCGCCTGCCGGGGCCGCACGCCACGCCCGCCTGGATGTGGCTCCTTCGGGCCCGCGTCGAGGGGGTACTCGCCGGCCCCGCCGTGGACGGCGTCGTGGTCACCCACGGCACCGACACGCTCGAGGAGACGGCCTACCTCCTCGACCTGACCGTCGCGAGCGCGAAGCCGGTCGTCCTCTGCGGGGCGATGCGAACCTTCTCCGATCCGGGCTGGGACGGCCCGGCGAACCTCACCGCGGCCGTCCGAACGGCCGCCCACCCCGAGGCCCGCGGCCGCGGCGTGCTCGTCGTCGTCGGCGAGGAGATCCACGCGGCGGCGCGGGTGCGCAAGATGCACACGCAGCGGCTGGACGCCTTCCGGAGCAGCCTCGGGCCGCTCGGCGTCCTCGACCGCGGCCGGGTGCTCTTCCACGGTCCGGCCTTCCGCGCTCCGGTCCTCCGTCCGCGCCGCCTGGCCGCCCCGGTGGACCTCCACGTCCTCGGCGCCGGAGCCGACGACGCGCTCCTCCGCGCCTCTCTCGCCCGCGGCGCGCGGGGCCTCGTCCTCGAGGGCACCGGCGCCGGCAACGTGCCCCCGGCCGTCCTGCCCGGCATCCGGGCCGCCCTCCGCGCCCGCGTCCCCGTGGTCGTCGTCTCCCGATGCGCCGAGGGTCGCGTCGGCCCGCTCTACGGCTTCGAGGGCGGAGGCCAGCGCCTCGCCGAGATGGGCGTCATCCTGGGGGGCGATCTCGGAGGGCCGAAGGCCCGGATCCTCCTGATGGTCGCGCTCGGCGCGACCTCGGACGCGGAGACGCTGCGCTCGCTGTTCGAGCGCTGACCGCCGCTCGCGCCGCCGGCGCGGTCACTCCAGAGAGTAGAGCGCGCCCCACGGCCCCAGGGCCACGGGCGGCCCGCCGTCGGCCCACGGACGCCGCGAGTCGGGGAAGGCCTGCCGCTCGCGCGGTCCCCAGAAGACGTGGCTCGCCCCGAGAGCCCGCGCCTCCTCGCGCCAGCCCGGCTCGCCGCGCATGAGGCGGTTGAGCCTCCGCTCGACGGCGGAGGCGTCCAGGCCGTGGCTCCAGAGGTGCCCCGCGTACCCGGCCACGATCGGCCGCCCGCAGAGGGCCACCGGGTGGTTGAACGTCTGCACCGTCGCGACCCGCGTCGTCTTCACGCTGCCGAGGGCGCGGCAGACGCCCTCGTACTCGCGCAGGTCCAGCAGCTCGAGGCGCGGCCCGCCTCCGAGGGACGCGCCGGTGACGCTGACCGCGCCCGAGAAGAGGAGGCCGACTGCGATCGCCAGCCGCCAGGGCGGAGCGAGGCGGGAGAGCACGAGCGAGCCGATCGGAGGGAGCGCCGCGACGTAGCACCACAGCATCACCTTGGTGTTGTCCCACTCCCACGGAGCGACGCGGACGAGGAAGAGGGCGCCGAGGACGGCGAGGGAGGCACCCAGCACCAGGATCTCGTCCCGGCGGCGCTCGCGCCAGGCGAGCGCGAGGGCAACGATCGCGAGAGGCAGGAAGAGGCCGAAGTTCACGAGCAGGAACGCGGCCGGGTTCTGGCCGGCCATCGCCCAGCCCGGCTTCCAGCCGACGAGGGACGCGGCCCGGAAGCCGTCCGTGACCTGCCAGGTCGACCATACGGCGGGCGCGGCCGCCCAGGCGAGAGCGGGCAGGGCGTCTCGCACGCGACGGGCGCCGACGGCCCAGGAGGCGGCGAGGAGCGACACGAAGAGGAACGTGTGGAGGTGGACGAGGGGCAACGCGCCCCACAGCACGCCCTCGACCCACGGAGGCAAACCGGCCTCGCCGTGCAGGAGACGGCGGCGCCAGGAGGAGAGGAGCAGCAGGCCGACGGGGAGGGCCACGAGGTACCCGCGCTGCGGCACGAAGAGCGCGAGGAAGAGGTTCTTCCATGCCTCGCCGGCCTGGTAGTCCTCGAGGCGGCCGGTCCACAGGATCTGGAAGCCTGAGAGG